>Ga0315910_10002267_pt1 | contig 17079 bp, 14 predicted proteins | sample EdamamesoilMG_FD_204470 | JGI IMG/M metagenome (GOLD analysis project Ga0315910, IMG submission 204470) | Garden soil microbial communities collected in Santa Monica, California, United States - Edamame soil | ecosystem: Environmental > Terrestrial > Soil > Garden | place: USA: California... | reverse complement strand
ATGTCCGCGGCGTTGCCCACGTCGCCCACGGCGCGGAGGTGACGATCGACAAACCCTGCACCGGCCACCGAGAGCGGCGCAGTGACGACGGTGAGCAACCCGACCTGACTTTGAAATCCAGGTGCAGATTGGACGCCAGCTTCCTGGACCATGTTGATCGCCGCCCGCAAGAGCTGCGTGCCGTAGCGACCGCGTGAGGTGGTCTGAAGCACGGTCGGAACCTGTTGCGGAGTCGCCTGGAACGTGTAAGCCATCGTTCCGAGCCCTGTATCCAGCGCCGGCTCGGCTGCTGCCGCGATGCCTTGTACCCACGTCGCTTCGTCGAGCGGGCCCTCGGCGGGCGGCGACGCATAGACCGCCTCGATGATGCTGATCAGGTCATGTTTCATGGGGTCATGAGTGACGGCTCGCTGCGCGCGAGAATTCTAGGATCAACGCCGAGCGCGAGCTGACGCCGAGCCGGCGCTGAGCTCGCTGCAGGTACGTTCCGACACTGCCGAGCGACAACCCGAGCTCGTACGCGATGAGCTTGTTCGAGCGACCGAGCGCTGCGAGCGCGACCACCGCGCGTTCGCGCGGCGTCAGCCGGTCTACCGCGGGCGGCCGGGGGGGATTCGGTTTCGCGATCAGGAACGTGCGTCCGTCGGACTCGAAGCGATCCACGAGCGACCAGCGGCCGCTCACCAGCGCTTGCCAATGTTCGAGCGCCGCGTCCGGCGCGCGCGCGCGCTCTGCCCGGGCGCGATCGATGCTTCGCGCCGCCTGGCGCAGCGCCGCCTGGGCTTCGCGCGAGGTGGCCTTGCCCACGGCGTCGTAGAGCTTCCCGCCGAGATCGAGCACCGCCTCGTCGGGAGGGCTTCCGCTCCGCGTGCGCAGCCGCCGCCCGCTCGCGAGGTGCGACGTGATGGCGCGCCAGCGTTGCCGGAACGCCGGCTTCAGCTGCCAACCGGGAGGCACCAGCGCCGCAAGCACCATGCCTTGGCCGCTCGAGTCAGCGCCCACCACGCCCAGGATGTCCGCGGCGTTGCCCACGTCGCCCACCGCGCGGAGGTGACGCTCGACGAAGCCTGCATCCGCTACGGGCGGCTGGGTGATGGTGCTCAAGAGCGAGACCTGCTCGTGAAAGCCGACCATGGCATTGGCTCTTTGCTCCTCGAGCATGTTGATGGATGCCTGCAGAAGCTGCTGGCCATAGCGACCACGCCACATGGCCTCGATCAGGGTGGGACCGGTTCGAGGATCCGCGCGGAACGTGTAGGCCATCGTTCCGAGGCCGGCATCGAGCGCCGGCTCGGTTGCCGCTGCTATGCCTTGCACCCACGACGCTTCGTCAAACGGCCCCTCGGCAGGCGGCGACGCATAGACCGCCTCGATGATGCTGATCAGGTCATGTGTCATGAGCGTCGAGCGAGGCGAGCAGGGCCACGAGCTCTGCGCGGGAGGAGACCCCGAGCTTCCGGTAGGCGTTCGCGAGTTGGTTCTGAACCGTGAACACGGACGATCCGCGATGCGCGGCGATCTCCGCGCTCGTGAGGCCGGTGCTCGCCGCGCGGACCACGGCGCTCTCGGCACGAGACAAACCGGGCAAGAGTGTTTCGGGCGGCGACGCAAAGCTCAGGACCACGAAGCGCTCGGCGCCCAACACCAGATCCGTGCTCCGCAAGTCCTGCGGCGCTTCAGCAGGCAATCGCGCTGGGTCCCGGCGGCGCGTCATCTTTACCGACTGTGCCTCGACGCGCCGAGTCCTGACAAGGGCTTCTGCGGTGAAGAAATGTCGACAAATTCGCTATGGATATGGGTCATGAATTCTGCCTCGCCGCGCGCGAGAATTCTCGGATCAACGCCGCGCGCGAGCTGACGCCGAGCCGGCGTTGGGCTCGCTGCAGGTAGGTGCCGACGCTGCCGAGCGACAGCCCCAGCTCGTACGCGATGAGCTTGTTCGAGCGACCGAGCGCCGCGAGCGCGACCACCGCGCGTTCGCGCGGCGTGAGCCGGGGCACAGGGGGCGGCCGTGGCGGGTTCGGCTTCGCGATCAGAAACGTGCGTCCGTCGGACTCGAAGCTATCCACGAGCGACCAGCGACCGCTCACCAGCGCTTGCCAATGCCCGAGCGCCGCATCCGGCGCCCGCGCTCGCTCGGCGCGGGCGCGATCGATGCCTCGCGCCGCCTGCCGCAGCGCCACTCGGGCATCGCGCGACGTGGCCTTGCCGACGGCGTCGTAGAGTTTCCCGCCGAGATCGAGCACCGCCTCGTCCGGAGGGCTTTCGCTCCGCGTGCGCAGGCGGCGCCCGCTCGCGAGGTGCGACGTGATGGTGCGCCAGCGCTCTCGGAACGCCGGCTTCAGCTGCCAACCCCGAGGGACCAGCGCCGCAAGGACCATGCCTTGGCCACTCGAGTCAGCGCCCACTACGCCAAGGACGTCTGCGCCGTCGCCGGAAACCCCCACCCGACGGAGATGCCGCTCTACGAAGCCTCGGTCGGCTATCGGCGGCGACCGGGTGAGGTCGCTCAAGAGCGAGACCTGGCTGTGAAAGCCGACCATGGTTTTGGCGCCCTGCTCGACGTGCATGTTGATCGCCGATTGCAAGAGCTCCCTGCCATAGCGACCGCGCGACGTAGCTTCGAGCACGGTCGGACCGGTCTCTGGATCGGCCGTGAATGTGTAGGCCATCGTCCCGAGGCCAACGTCGAGCGCGGGCTCCGCTGCCGCAGCAATGCCTTGCAACCACGCCGCCTCGTGAGGCGACCCATCGCCATGAGGAGCCGCGTAGACGGCCTCGATGATGCTGATCAGGTCAGGTCTCATGCCGATCGAAGCGCGATGGTGCTCCAAACGATCGCGCTCTTCGACTGAGTCTGCCTCGGAGACTCGAGCCAGGGCAAGCGTTCTCGTCAACGACCACGAGCCGAAACGGAGCGCACACGAGCGTCAAGTAATCTTGACAGGCTCGGGGTGACTGAGCCCCGGGGGTTGTCTTACGGCGCGTTCCAAGGCAAGTTACTGCCAAGAGATGGTCAGATCTCTCACGCTTGCGCCGCCGCCCCGACTGAGAGCCTATGAGTTCACGCAGGGCAACCATCGCTTCGTCGTGTTCGAGTGGGATGCGCAGGCAGCAACCGCTCCCGAACCGCGCGTCTCGCTGACTGACGCTGAGCGCGCCGTTCACCTGCTTCTGCTCGCCGGAAAATCCACGAGGGAAATCGCCAGCGCGCGAGGCAGCTCCGAGCGGACGGTCGCCAACCAAATTGCGGCAGTTTTTCGGAAGTTCGGGGTCCATTCGCGCGGCGAGCTGGCAGCCGTCCGCGCGAAGGTTGCGGCCCCCGATGACTGAGGACGGCACGGCTTTAGCGATTGAGCCCGTGCTCGTGCCCGTCGAGCCGCCTCCCCCACGCCGCCCCGCGCCAGCGCGGACGGACGCCGTGATGCGTGCCATCGAGGCGAGCTACGCGCCGGAGCCCAACTTGCAGCGCTGGCTGGAAGGGATCTTCCGCGAGCTGGATGGCTTGGGGCTCGGTACCTGGGGAGGCGTGCCCGTCTCCGAGGGGCTCCAGGTCGTGGGTGCCCGCATGATCGTGCCGGGCGCAGGTGTTTTCCTCCAGGTGAACGAGCGAGCCACCCGATCGCGCGAGATCTTGCGGGACTTTCACAGGGCTGCGTGCGTCCCCTCGAGCCGCGTCGTGAACGTGCAGGATCACTGGGCGCCGTTCGTGCTGCAGATGCAGGGGTCGCTTTCCGCCTCCGAGCTAGCGAAGCTCTTTGGCATGACCGTGCCCGCCGCCACGGCCGTGTTGTGCACGAGCACGGATGGTCAGGAAGGCGTCGTGGCCATGCTCGACAACACCCGTCCCATTCCGGCCCGAATTCGCCACCAACTCGAGGGCGTCGCCGCTCACATCGAACACGCCTACCGGCTGCGGCGCGGGCTCGGACAGTGGACCCGTGAAAAAGCCAGCGCTGTGCTGTCCCCAGAGGGCAAGCTGCTCCACGCCGAACCGAGAGCCGTATCCGAGGCGCCATCCCTCACCCACGCCGTGAAAGAGAGCGAGAAAGCGCGCGGTGCCTTGCGGCGTCTCTCGCCAGAAGAGGCGGTCGAGACCTGGCAAGCCTTGGTCGAAGGACAGTGGTCGATCGCAGAGCACGTCGAGCACGGTGGGGTGCGCCTGCTCTTGGCGTTCGAGAACGCACCCGTCACCTCTGCACTGAAATTGTCTCCTCAAGAGAGACGCGTCGTCAGTTACGCGGCGCTCGGACACTCGCAGAAATACATCGCCTACGAGCTCGGGTTGACGCCTTCTCACGTGAGCCGCACGCTGTCGAGCGCGCTCCGAAAGCTGCGACTGAAAAGTCTCCACGAGCTCATCTCCGTCTTAGGTCCACGTGGAGTCCCATCTCAGAATGGACACCGTGACCAGTAGCCAGCCGGTCTAGCGTACCGGAGTGCAGCCGTCGCGCGACGAGCCTCCACGTCAACAATTGACTATGGATCCGCGAATCGTCCGCGGAGTAAGTGCGGCCTACTGATGAAGCTTTCGGGACTCGAGGCACACTTCTGGCGCTACTCGCATGGCTCGGGCGTACCTCGGCCAATCACAGCACGGGAATGTCGATAAACTCGCTATGGATGTGGACACCGCCGTTGGGCCAGGATGGCGACTGGGAGCAAAATACCTGATGATCAGAACAATCCACCGGATTGCTTGGGGCACAGTTTTGTTCGGAGTATCCGCCTCGGCCGGGTGTTCTTCGGACGAGAGTGACGAAGAGGCTGGCCCCACGGACACCACGGGAACCACTGGGTCTCCGGCGTGTGTCGGCGATCCACCGGTCACCGAGCACCACGTCTGCGCGGACATTCCGTCGGAAAAGAGCGGTGACGCGGCGTTCGAGCTCACGAGCCCGGACTTCGCGTTCTGCGGCGAGATCCCCGCGAGTATGACGTGCGACGGCAACGACTTCGGGAGCGGCGCATCGCCCGCCTTCTCGTGGAGCGGGGCCCCTGCGAACACCCAGAGCTTCGCGGCCGTCTTCAAGGACATCTCGATCCTCGCGGACCAGAACCCGGAGACGGAAAGGTTCGGCTACCACTGGGTGATGTGGAACATCCCGGCTTCGGCGAACAGCCTTCCGGGCGCGATGACGGGTGGTTATCACTCGACCGAGGTTCCTGGGGCACTTCAGTGGTCTTCGCTCGGTTCTTACGGCTTCTTCACGCCGTGTCCCAACCCCTTCCCCAAAGAGGCGCCGATGTTCGCCTGCAGCCTGGTGAACGACAGCTACGCGCTCACGCTCTACGCCCTGCCAATGGCCAGCCTGGACGACCTGCCGGCGCCCGATCTCGATCCAGCGACCGGCATGCCCGTGGCGGGGAGCAATTGGGTGGTGAACATGGCTCACGCCATCGAAGCCCTTCCGGCGCTCGCGGTCACCGAATATCGCGGCACGTCCAAAGCCTGGGCCGCCGCCTTCGTTCCGCCTTCGGCGGCTGAGTTCCCGTGCACGCAGGCCATGCTCACGGCGGGGATGACCGACGGGTGTCTGCACTAGTCGCAGAAGCACAGGTCGAGCTCGTGAGCTGCCCACGAGCTGCTGCGGCGCTACCGCGCGGCGCGCCTCCTGCACCCCCAACCCAGGCAACAACGACCAATCCCCCATTGCTCAGAGCAGGCCGCACTGCCTTCGAGTCGGAGCTGCTGCTTGCGGGCCGCCACGATGCAGTCAGTTTCGAATCGCTTCAACACATCCTTACAGGACTCGGCATCGAACCATGAACCTCTTGAAACACAAACTCCTGCTTCTGCCACCACTCGTTGTTCTCCCACTGCTGGCACCGTTCGGCTGCGCGCCGAGCGACACCGAAACCGCTCCCAGCGCCGAGGAGCAGACGGGGACCCTCGGGCTTCCTCTCTCGATCGTCCACGGCGACAGCACGCTACGCTTCTTGGGGACGATCCGCATCCTGAGCACCACGGACGGGTCCGTGGCGGCCACGGTGGTGAGCGACGGGGCGAGCCCGGCAACCCACACCGTCTCGCTCCTGCCGGGTGCGTACAGCATCGAGATCGAGGAGGGATACACCTGCAGCGTCGAGCCGAATATTCCGGACTTCACCAGCTGTAGCTACGTCGGCTCGAGTCCGGAGCCGTTCGGCATCACGGCGGGCATCGCGACCCAGATCCTCCTCAGCTTCACGTTCCACTTCGAAGAAGACGTCGAGGTGGTGTTCCGCACGGGCGAGGCCGTGCTCTCGCTCGCGCCCGTGCTCGAACAAAGCTGCGACTGCGGGAGCGAAGAGCTGTGCGTATCGATCGACGGTGCTCCGGCGGGCTGCGCGGCGACATGCGAGTCCCACGGCGATTGCGACGCCGACCAGGCGTGCTTTCCGCTGAGCGCCGGTCCGAGTGGTGTGTGCGGGCCCGGCGCTGGTGCAGCCCTGTGGGTGCGGCAGTTCGGGTCGAGCGCCAGCGACGTCGCATCCTCCGTCAGCGCTGACGCGAGCGGGAACGTGTTCGTGGCGGGCTTGACGTCCGCCGCGCTGCCTGGGCAGCGCAGCGCGGGTGCCACCGACGCCTACGTGAGGAAGTACGACGCGAACGGTACGGAGGCCTGGACGCGGCAGTTCGGGTCGGACACCGATGACAGCGCCTATTCCGTGAGCGCCGACGCGAACGGCAATGCTCTCGTAGCCGGGGACAGCTTTGAGTCCGGCGATGCCGACGCGTATGTCAGGAAGTACGATGCGAGCGGCAACGATCTCGGGATAGTACAGTTCGCAACGGACGGTTATGACTCCGCCAGTTCCGTGAGCGCCGATGCGAGCGGTGGCTTTGCCGTGGCGGGGTACACGAACGGAGCGCTGCCGGGGCAGACCAGCGCGGGTGGCATCGACGTCTTCGTCAGCAAGTACGATGCGAGCAGCACGCAGCTCTGGACGCGCCAGTTTGGGACGAGCACCAACGACCTAGCCTATTCCGTGAGCGTCGACACGAACGGGAACGTCGTCGTAGCGGGATACACCTCCGGTGCGCTGCCCGGGCAGACCAGCGCGGGTAGCGCGGACGCGTTCGTCAGGAAGTACAGCGCGGGTGGCACGCAGCTCTGGACGCAGCAACTCGGGACGAGCGGCAGCGACCTGGCATATTCCGTCAGCACCGACGCGAGCGGGAACATCTTCGTGGCGGGACAGACGTCCGGCGCGTTACCCGGGCAGACCAGCGCGGGTAGCACGGACGCTTTCCTCAGGAAGTACGATGCGGCTGGCACGGAGCTCTGGACGCGGCAATTCGGGACGAGTACATTTGACGGCGCCAGGTCCGTCAGCGTTGACGCGAGCGGCAACCTCTTCGTCGTGGGAGCCACAGACGGGACGCTGCCTGGGCAGACCAGCGCGGGCGGGGACGCCTTCGTGAGGAAGTACGACGCGGGTGGCACGGAGCTCTGGACGCGGCAGTTGGGGACGCGACCGATGGGGATGTACAGCTCAGACGGCGCCAGTTCCGTCAGCGCTGACGCGAGCGGCAACGCGTTCGTCGCAGGGTACACGGAGGTCGCGCTGCCCGGTCAGGTCGGCGCCGGTGGCGAGGACGCCTTCCTCGTGAAGCTCGCCCCCTAGCGCGCCATCCGATGTCTGGAGAAGCAAAGATGAAATCCATCCAATTTTATGCCCTTTTCACGCTCGCGACCTTGCTCGCACTCGCCGGCTGCTCCTCCGATCGCGGTGAGCCCGAGGGCCCTACGGGCACCGTCGAGCTACCACTCTCGATCGTTCACGGCGACAGCACGCTGCGCTTCCTGGGGACGATCCGCATCCTGAGCGCCACGGACGGCTCCGTGGCGGCCACGCTGGTGAGCGACGGGGCGAGCCCGGCGACCCACACCGTCTCGCTTTTGCCGGGCGCGTACACGATCGAAGTAGCAGACGGGTATACGTGCAGCGTCGACTCGGACGATCCGGATTTCACCGGCTGCACTTACCTTGGCGCAGCACCGGAGCCGTTCAGCATCACGGCGGGCACCGCGACTCAGGTCATCCTCAGCTTCACGTTCCACTTCGAAGAAGAGGTGGAGGTCGTGTTCCGCACGGGCGAGGCCATCCTCTCCCTGGATGCCGCGATCGACGACGCATGCCAGTGCGCGAGCGACGAGCTCTGCGTCTCCGTCGATGGCGCCGACCCGACCTGCGCGGCCACGTGCGCGACGAACGGCGACTGCGACTTGGGCCAGTTCTGCGCCACCTCCGCAGCGGGACACGGCGTCTGCCTGCCAAGAGGCCATGAATACGAGCTCACGACGTCCTTTTCGGTCGAAGCGGGCGCCGAAGATCGACGCTGCAGCGTGCTCGATGTGGGCAACGCAAACCCCATCAAGGCTGCGCAACTGGCCCTCACGGCAAGCCCCGCCGTCTACGCGGTGACGGTTTGGGCCGTCGACGCAGCACCTGGATCGAGCGACTGCAGCGAGCTCGCCCAAGCCTCGACCCGGCGGCTCCTCTTCTCCAAGAGCGCCAGTGAAAACCTCACGTTCCCCGAGGGCGTCGGCTACTCACTCGCAGCGCACCAGTCGCTGCTCGTCGAAGCGCACCTGGTGAATGCCACGGATGCAGCGGCTACCGCAGAGGTCACCCTCGGGCTCGACACGCTTCCTGCGGAGAGCTTCGAGCGCGAAGCCGGCCTCTTGCTCGTCGAAGACCTGGGGATCAACATCGCCGCGCAGGCCACCTCTACCATTACCGGGTTTCACGCGCTCGGGGCTGTGCTCGACGGCGGTTCGATCTTCCGCTTGGTCGGTCACACCCATGCTTGGGGCACACAGGTCCGAATGGCCACTGCGGCGACCAAGAACGGCGCCCAAACGGTCGTCTATGAACCCGTCTGGGATCCCGAAGCGCCGCCGGTGGTGCCCCTCGATCCGACCATTGCCCTGGCGAGTGCCGGCGGCCTGCACCTCGCGTGCACGTTTCACAATACCACGGGTCAGACCCTGACCTCTGGCACGAGCACGAGCAACGAGCGCTGCGTTGCGCTCGTTTATTACGCGGGTGCTGTGACCGAACAGACATGCCTCAAACAAGGCTCGAGCTCTGTTTGTTGCTCGAGCGGAACCTGCCCCTGAAGGAGAAGCTTATCCATGAGTCATTTCAAAGTCGTCCCCCTGTCCTTGGCCGCCATGGCCTGTGTGTTTGCCGCTGGCTGCAGTCTCGAGGCTTCGGGCGGCGATACCGCCGAAGTCGAGCTTGGGTTGAAGCAGAAAGACTTCGTCCTCTCGAGTCCCTCCTTCGCAGCCGGAAGCGCGCTTCCTGCCGAGTTCACCTGTGAGGGCAAGCCGTTTGCAGGCGGGACCTCACCGGAGCTCACCTGGACCAAGGGCCCGAAGGGCACCCAGAGCTACGCCATCCTGCTCAAGGACTTGAGCATCGAGGCGGCAGCCGCAGATCCGGACTCGTATCCCGAGATCTCGGACAAAGATCCCAGCCACGCCTACCACTGGATCCTCTGGGGCATCAAAGGCTCCAAGAAGAGCCTCCCGGCGGCGCTCCCGAACGGGCAGTTCCCGGAGATCTCGGGTCTCAAGGGCACCGAGCAGCTGAACGGGGCGCCGCCCTGGTACGACGTATTCGCGTATTTCGGTCCATGCCCGAACTTGGGGACGCTCGCCTTTGGCGCGCCGCTCGAGACACACACCGACGCCTTCATCATCTACGCGCTCGGAGAGGTCGAGCCGGCGGTCCCGGCCAATGCCACGGTCTGGCAGCTCGCGGACTACTTCGAGGCAACCGCGCTCGCCAAGACCGAGCTCGTGTTCACCTCGGATGCCACCCCGAGTTCGTGCCCGGGGTTCCCCAATCCGCCGTTCGCGTGCGCGGCGCCCTGAGTCGCTGCAGCTCCTCGCACGGCGCAGCATGGCCGCATCGCGCAACGCCCAAGCAGCGCTGCGGCAAGCGGCGCGCGCCGCCGATAGCGCCCGCGCTCGACGCTCGCACGGGCCGGACGCGGCGATCGAACATTGGCAAGCGCTGGTCAGCGGCCGCTGGTCGCTCGTCGATCGCTTCGAGTCCGACGAGCGCACCTTTCTGATCGCGAACCCGAACCCACCGCGGCCTCGCGTGGTGGGCCGGCTCACGCCGCGGGAACGCGCGGTCGTCGAGCTGGCGGTGCTCGGTCGGTCGAACAAGCTCATCGCCTACGAGCTCGGCTTGTCACTTAGCAGCGTGGGAACGTATCTGCAGAGGGCTCAGCGCCGGCTGGGCGTCGGCTCTCGCGCTGCCTTGGTCCGCGAATACGTCCGCGGCCGGTTCTAGGGCGGCTGAGAGGCTCGAGGGAAGCCCGCCGACCGCTCAGGGGGCAGCGAGTGCCCGCTGCAGGTTCGCCCGCACGCGACCGAGGTGTGGATGGCCGCTGGTGAGCGCCGCCGTCAGCGTCGTGCTGGCCTCTAGCAGCACGGACAGCGCTTCGTCCCGCTGACCCAGATCCAACAGAAGGCGACCCAGGTTGTTCAGCGTCAAGCCCACATCCGCGTGGTGGTCGCCCTGAACCCTGCGCCGAATCTCCAACGCTCGACGGTACAGCTCCACTGCCTCGGACGCTTGCCCTTGCTCGGCGAGCACCGCCGCAAGATTATGCAAGTTGGCAGCGACTTCGTGGTGCTCGGCGCCGAAGCTGGCTTCGAAGACGACGTGCGCCCTACGACAGATCGCTTCGCTCTCTCGGAAGCGTCCCAGGTCGGTCAGCACGGCCGCATACGCCGTCGCGTGCAGCAACACTTCGGGCTCGTCGTCGCCCAAGAGGCGCCGAGCGATGTCCCACGCCTCGCGCGCCGGCTGCTCCGCAGCAGCAAAGTCACCCTTGCCATGCAGCGCGCCCCCGATGTTGTGTTTGAGTGTCGCCAGTTCGAGCGAGTCCCCCGGGACGCGCGCGGTGATGCTGCACAGGGCGGCCTCGTACAGCGCGAGGGCGTCGTCGAAGCGGCCCCAAAACTTGTACAGCACACCCAGGTCATTGCTGGCTCGGGCAGCCGCTTCGCCGTGGTCACCACTGAGAGTTGCCAAGTGCAAGGCTTGTTTCAGGTGCGCCTCGGCGAGCGCGTAGTCACCCAATAGGCGCCGCAGCTCCCCCAGCAGACTTTCAGTCTTCATGCGGATCGGCAGGGCCGCCGCACCATCGCTGTCGCTCGACCACGAAGCCTCGATGTCCTCCGCCCGCGTCGCATGCTCCACGGCTCTACTGAAGCGCTGCCGGTCGCGTTCGATCTCTGCAAGCTCGTTCAACAGATTGGCTGCATCCAACGACTCAGGCCCCTCTTCCAGCTCGACCAACTGGAGCGCCTGCAACGTGAGAGCGTACGCAGCGTCGTACTGCCGCTCTCCTTGTAGGCCCCACGCCTGCTCCTGCAACTCTGCCGCGCGACTCATGGATGTGCGATCACGATCAGGGTCCGGGCGCGGCGCTCCGCGCACTCGAGACACTGCCAGAAATTGTCGGGATCGAGAGCGGCAAGGCTCTCGTCGAGGATGACGATGTCGGCTCGTTGCAAGAGCACCCGCGCCAGAAAAACTCGACCGCGCTCGCCTTGCGAAAGCCGCCAGCCGTTCTCTCCCACCATTTGGTGTAGTCCGCTGGGCATGCGTTCGAGTAGCGCTTCGAGGCCGAGCTCACGGCACACCGCGAGCGCCTCGGCGTAGTCCGCGGGCGTGTGCGGCAAGGGCCGCGACAAGAGCAGGTTGAAGCCCAGGGACGCCGAGAGGATGTGGTTCTCGTGATGCTGCAGCGCGACCGCCACCTTGCTACGCCAGCGCTGCTCGCCCAGCGTGAACAGGTCGAGCCCGCCCACTCGCACCGAGCCGGAGCTGGGCGCTTCTAGCCCAGCGAGAAGCGCTGCCAAGGTCGACTTGCCGCTGCCGGAGGCGCCTTGGACCAGGACCCGCGCGCCCCCACCCGCTTTGAGGCTGCAGCCGCGCAGGATAGGTTCGGTGCGCCCGGGGTGCGTGAAGACGAGCTCGCCCGCGTCGAGCGTGCCGGCCTCGGTGGCTGCTGTGCTCGCGAACGCTTCGGGCGCGGGACCGGGGCTCGCGTCGAGCGCCGGCCGGGCCACGCTGAGAGCCATCCAGGCTTCCAGGGCCTTGTTGAGTCCAAACACCAGCCGTTCGAGCGCCGTGGCGGGGAACAGAATCACAGCCAGGCTAACGGCCATACGCTCCGGCGAGGCGTCGCCGCCCACCAGCGCGGGGCCAGTGGCCAAGCACGCGGCGATCCGATACCCGAACGGCAGTACCTCGAGCATCGCGTTCGACCGATCGAGGCGCCGGGAAGCCGCCCCATACTTCACGATGGCCTCGTCTTCGGCGAGGTGCCAGCGCGCCGCCGGCTCTTGTGCGAGGCGCGTGCGATGCGCGAGCATGCTTTCCACGAGCTGCTCCGTCGCGCCTAGCCGAAGCTTCGTCCAGCGTGCGCGCCGCCGTAAATTGGCGAAGAACAGCGGCACGCACAGCACGAACCACCCGATGAGCGCCACACTTTCGAGGGCGCCCAAGGCCCCCCACAGCAGCAACAGGGGTAACGTCAGAAGCTCCAAAAGCGCGAGCACCACCTGCAGCCCACCGCTCGCGCCGACCGCCGCGATCGCTTCGGTCTCGAGGCTCTCGCTCAGGCAGCTACCCACCCCACGCGTGCGAACGCTGCGTGCATCCAAAGAGAGCGCCCCTTCGAACAAGCGTTCCTTCAGTACACCCCCGATGCCCAGCGCGACGACACCTTCGACCCAGCGGGAGAACCAGCGCAGCGGCACCGTGCTGACGAGCGTCAGCCCCCACGCGAGCATTAGCCCCGGATCCACCCGACCGCTCAGCGCACCCGAGCCGATACAGACCCAGCTCGCCATGTACAATCCGGTCGCCAGCACATGGCTGCCGAGCAGCACGACCGATTGCCTCATGAGCCCCGCCTGTCGGAGCCTCTGGCCGAGTGAGGTCGTTGGACCGGTGCGGGCTCGGGCATGCACGGCCGCGGAGTCCGAAGGCTCACTCAGTCGTGCCAGGTAGGCGGCCAAACGCGTATCCATACTCATGGCTCCGCTCCGAGCTGCCCGTCGGCGAGGTAGAGCCGCTGCCAGCCGGGCCGCGAGCAGAGCGCTCGTTGCACCCGCAGCTCTCGCTCGAGGAGCTCCGAGTAGCGAGAGCTCGCGTCCTGACGCAGCGCCCCAGGCGGCCCAGCCTCGATGATACGCCCACCGTCGACCACCACTACCCGATCGAAATCGAGCGTGTCAGTGATGTGGTGGGTAATGCTGATCAACGTCGCTTGGGCGAAGTGCTGGCGAAGTGCGCCCAGCAACTGCCGTCGGTGACTCGCGTCGAGCCCACGCGAGGCCTCGTCGAGAATGACCAGACGCACGCCGCTGCGCAAGAACGCGCGTGCTGCCCGCGCTCGTTGACCCTCCCCGCCCGAGACCAGCGCGCCCCCTTCGCCGAGCGGCGTCTGCAGCCCTCTGGGCATGTGGTGCAGCGCTGTTTCGAGCTGGCTCTTCACGAGCACGCCGCTCAGATCGTCCAGTTGCTCAGGGTTGCCATAACGCAGGTTGTCGAAGAGGGTGCTCTTGAACAGCTGAACCTCCGGATCGACCCACGCGGTTTCGCGTCGCAACTGCGCGAGGCGCGCCGCGTCGAGCGCCCCGCCGTCAATGCGGATTGCGCCCGACGCTGGCGGATTCCATCCGAGCAGCAAACCCACGAGCGATGACTTCCCGGACCCGGAAGCTCCAACGATCGCGATGTGCTCGTTCGGAGCTAGTCCGAGACTCACGTCCTCGAGCAGCGGCTGACCGCCGACGAAGAGCGAGACTCGGTCGATTTCAACCGCGACGCCGTTGCCGCCCGAGGGGTCCGCGACTTCGGCGGGCTCTTGACTCGGAGACCCCAAGGGCTCGAGCAACCGCAGCAGTGTATTCTTCAAGCTCGGCAAGCCAGAGACGAGCGTCGCCAGTTGGCTCGCCAGGGGCGGCACTGCGCACGCCCAATACACCAAGAGCAACAGCCCAGCCGGATCCTGGGTACGCTGAACCTCACGCTGAACCACGAACAACATCGGTGCCAGAGTCAGCGCGAGTTGCAGCGCTTCGGCGCGCGCCACGAGCCCCTGGAACGAGAGGCCCGCTCGAGCCCAACGCCCCAGCAGTTCCCCTTGCGACGCTTGCAGGTTCAGAGCGCCGGAGTGCGCGCGTATGGCGCGACCGCCGAGCAGAGCGTCGAGCTGAAAACGGCTCGCGATCGCATCGAACTCTCGGAAACGCAAGTCGCGCTCGGTCAAGGCTGGCTGAAACAGAAACGGAAGACCCAAAGCAATCAGCACGGCAACGAGCGTCGGGGCGAGGCAATGCGGGTACAGGTAGGCGATGGCAGCCACCGTGAACACGAGGCAGCTGCCGAGCCGCAGGATTTCGCCCGCGAGTTCCGGCAGCGTGCGCAAGAGCCGCACGGAATGCAAGCGACCCGCCAGGTCTGCGATCGAGCGGGTTTGGAAGTAGCGATGCTCGAGGCGTGGGATCTTGTGCAAGAAACGCGCGCGCAAACGCAATTCGAGGTGCCGTCCGAGCTGGAGCAAGCCGAGCGTTGCGGGCCAGCGGAGACCGAGCATGCAGGCAAAAAAGGCGAGCAGCGCAGCCAGCGCGGCCAGGCGTTGCCCGCCGAGCGGTAAATGTCGCCGGGGGTCGAGCAACGCTTCGAGCAACAGCGCTTCTCCCACGATGCCGAGCGCGCTCGCGATCAGCGCGACCGCGACGCTGAGCCAGAGAGCCCATGCCCCCTGAGTGGCATGCGACCACAGCAGGCGCCAGATTTGCGGAGGCGGTTCGTTCAACACCGCGGACAACCCTGGGGACAACCCCGCTCCCGAAAAGTCGCGCAGCGGGCGCGACGCCGACACCAGCACGGCACCACGCACCACGAGCTCCGGAGGTTTCGTCGGGTCTCGGGCGAGATCCGGGTCGGTCCGGGCCGCCCAAAAGCGCGCGGGGATCTGCGCAGGATTGTGTCGGCACAGGCTGAGCAGGTCTCGAGCTTCGGCGCCCGAGTCGAGCTGACCGGCAGCGCGCAGTTCACCGGCAAGTCTGAGCGCTGCGTCTTGGTGAGCGCGATCGGGCCAGCGCTCGCTCACTCCCCCGAGCGCCGCCAAGCGACGATCGAGCGCGTTCTCGAACACTGCCGAACGTGACCACTCTTCCCAAGCGGCGGCCGCAACGAGCTGCTCGTGCACGTACAGCGACTGCAAAAAACGCTCGCGCCGCACCCACAACCGTCCCACGCTCGGATCCATGATCTGAAGCCAACGACCGTGACAGCGCCACACGACGACGAAGTGTGCGGCGCCGTCAGGAAGCCTGACCACGACGATCGCGGGCAGGTTCGACGAGCGCTCGGCCAGCAAGAAATCGACAGGCAACATCCGCTGCTCTGCCTCGAGCCCCAAGGCGTGGGCCACTTCCTCGAGGGTATCGATGGAGGTGCCGTCGACGTCAGTATGACAGATCTCTCGGAGCCGCCCATAAGACAGGTAGACGCCGAATCCGCCGAAGAGAGCCTTCAGCGCCGCGGGTCCGCAATCCATGGCGGACGTCTGGATCACCTCGGGGATCAGAAAGCGCCGTGTCATCGTTGCACGGTGAGCCAGGCCCCGGCCGTCCTCAGCACGAGCCGGAAGGGTGTAACGCGCTCCAAGGTGACTTCGAGCATGCCCGGCATCCCATGCTCGAGCTTGCCCCGAAAGCTCGAGTGCCCGGCGACGTTCGACTCCACACGCACGGCGCCGTCGCGCACCTCTTGTGCCACATGAGTCACGGTCGAAGACACCGTGCCGAACTCCGACCACGCAAACCCATCGAGCCGCAGCTCCGCCGACTGACCCGAGCGGATCCGACCGAGGGCGACGTCGGCGGGATAGTGGGCTACCACCACGTAGTCACCGCTTGGCACGACCGATCCGAGCTGCGCCCCAGCTTCGATGAAGCTGCCCGGGTAGATCTCCGCGACCTCGCCCACACGACCGCTCACGGGAGCTCGGACCCGTCTCCGCTCGACCTCATACTCGAGCCGTTCGACCTCGGCGCTTCGCCGTTCGCGCTCCGACGCCAACGTCGCCAGCTCGAGCCTCAAGCGCTCCAGACGCACCCAAGACTCCCGCTCGCGCACAGCCTGTTGTCGAGGGACCTGTTCGGCGGCCGTCCCGAGCCGCTGAGCCGCCAGGTGGCGCATCTCGGCTGCCGCCGCTCCTTGTTCGAGCTCGCGTTCCGGCGCCAGCCCCGCCTTGCTCAGCTCGGCAAGGCGCTTCGCCTCGCGCTCGGCAGCCGACGCTGCTATTTTTGCCTCGCGCGCAAGGTCGGTCGCTTGGCGCGCTCCCAAGTGCGCTTCGGCTCGCTGGTGCGCCACGAGATCGCGCTCCGCGTCGAGCTCCGCGCCCAAGCGTTCGAGCCGAGCAGTCAGACCCTGAGCTCGAACGCGCGCTTCGCGAAGCTCCAGTTGCTCCGCCGTCGAATCGAGCTCCACCAGCACCTCTCCCTGCCGCACCCAATGGCCCAAGCGGCAGCGCACGCTCACGACGCGGCCTCCGGTCGCGGCTGCGATGGGGCGACTCGCGCTCGCGAGCTCGATGCGCGCCTGGCTCGACACCGCGTGCAGGGTGATCGGAGCACACGTGAACCAAGTCAGCCATGCGCCAAACAACAGCACACTCAGCACGACGAGGACCCACCTGGAGCTGCGCTGTTCGGCGAGCAGACCTGAAAATGTGTGAGCGAAAGAGTCCACGCTGTGAGCCACCGGAGCTGCCATCAAAAACAAGGGGCACCCGACTCCAACCGCCGAGTGCCCCTCGCGGCCCTGGCGTCGGTCAGGCGTTCAACGCGCGGTCGCGTTGTGATTGATGCCGAGTTTACCGCCACGGATCTTGGTCTTCGTCTTCATCTGCGTTCCTTTCGGCTGCGCAACCATCGCCCTCAACGCACCCATGTGGTGTGGCTCGGCGCTGGCTGCTCCCAGGTGCCATGGTAAGCCGAACCCGACGCCCAGCTCCATGTCGAGTTTTTTTGACAGACCGCG
>Ga0315910_10002266_pt1 | contig 17080 bp, 14 predicted proteins | sample EdamamesoilMG_FD_204470 | JGI IMG/M metagenome (GOLD analysis project Ga0315910, IMG submission 204470) | Garden soil microbial communities collected in Santa Monica, California, United States - Edamame soil | ecosystem: Environmental > Terrestrial > Soil > Garden | place: USA: California... | reverse complement strand
CCGTATCCTTTCCAAAGACCTCGATGCGAAATCCGAGTGCTTCAATTTCTTTTTGCATTTCCAGCACCAGCGCGAAATCAGCTGCGCTGAATTTTATGGCTTGCGGAAACAAACTTTGTTGACTTTGAGCAGATCCGTTTTTGAGCTGCAACAAAAACTTCTCGAAAAGTATTCGTTCATGCGCAGCTTGCTGATCCACAATCATCATCCCCGATTTTACTTGTTTAACAACGTAACGGACGTGAAGTTGAAATAGTGCTTTTTCTTCAACCTGATCGGTTTGATTAACCGCACTTTCAAAACGAAGGGTGTTCGATGACTTTTCTTCCTGCTGAGATATCAGCGAAGAGGTGCCCTGTTGTTCAAAAAGTTTCTCCCAATTTTGCTGGTTAGAACGATGCAACGCAGTGCTGAACCGTTCGTCAAAGTAAATTTCTTTTGATTGGTTTGATGCCTGCGTGAGCTTGGCGATGATATTTACATCCGCATTAAAGTCAATGGCAGGTGTAAGGTTGTGTGAGCCGATCGCTTGCCGTACAGCAGACCGCACTACGGCATACACCGCGCGTTCGTCATCAAATTTAATTTCTGTTTTTGTAGGGTGCACATTCACATCAATGTGCCTGGGATCAAGCTCAATAAATAACACATAAAATGGAAAGCTGTTCTCCGGCAGTAGTCCTTCAAAGGCATTCATCACTGCGTGATGCAGGTAGTTGCTTCGGATAAATCTGCGGTTTACAAACAGAAATTGTTCGCCTCTTGTCTTGCGGGTAAAATCCGGCTTTCCTACATATCCGCTTACTTTAACCAGATCGGTTTCTTCCTGGCAAGTGGCCAATTGCTCCTGATAAGATTTCCCAAAGAGGTTAACGATGCGCTGACTGAGTTTGGTAGCCGGGAGATCATAAATCAATTCGTCAGTCTGGATCAGCGAAAAATCAAGATCCGGATTTGCCAGCGCCAATCGTTGAAACTCATCAATGATATGCCTTAACTCAACCGGATTTGATTTCAGGAAATTCCTGCGGGCAGGGATATTAAAAAATAAATTCTTAACGGAAATGGATGTTCCTTTGTCGCAAGCGGTGAGTTCCTGTTTTTTAACCTCAGATCCTTCCACTACCAGTAAGGTGCCGAGTTCTTCGCTGGCCATCCGGGTTTTCATTTCCATCTGTGAGACAGCGGCAATGGATGCCAGGGCTTCACCGCGAAAACCCATAGTATAGAGACTGAACAAATCTTCGGTCTTTCGGATCTTGGAGGTGGCATGACGCTCCAGGCTCATCCGCGCATCGGTCTCAGACATACCCAAGCCATCATCGATCACCTGGATTAATGTTTTACCGGCATCTTTTACGATGAGGCGGATTTTTTTTGCCCCCGCATCGATAGAATTCTCCATCAGCTCTTTAACGGCCGAAGCGGGCCGTTGAACAACTTCACCGGCAGCAATTTGATTAGCAATGGAATCGGGTAAGAGCTGGATTATATCGGGCATGAAACTTTTACTATAAACAGCGGTGTAAATGTGCAAATTTTAGATGAGGATTGGGATACCAAAAACAGTAAACCCACACCTAATTATCAATCAAATTATGTGTACGAAATTACTTTGCCATTCGTTAGCCAAAAGCACCGGCAAGGATTCACGAATATCCCCTAACTTAGCTGCTTAAACATAGGACATTTCCGCACAGACTTACCAGGATGACGTTCGCCAAAAAAAAATTAACACTTCTTTTCGCACTTCTGTGCCCCTTTGTCACTTCAGCTCAGATTAATGGCGATCAGCTGGATTGGGTGGACAGCGTATTCAACACATTGAATACCACCGAAAAAATAGGACAACTTTTTATGGTTCCGGTGTCTGCTTCGGCTGAACCTTCCGAGTTAGAGGAACTCGAGCGCGATGTCAAAAACCGCCAGGTCGGAAATGTGTATTTCAATTCCGGAAGCCCTGTACGGCAGACAAAATTAACCCGGCAGTTGCAAGAAGAGGCAAGTGTTCCCCTCCTGGTAGCAATGGACGCAGAGTGGGGATTAGGAAAAAGTATGGACAGCACCATCAGCTTTCCGAGGGCTTTGGTACTAGGGGCCATTCGCAACGACTCTCTCCTCTACAGGATGGGAAAAGAAATTGCTTACCAACTAAAGCTGATTGGCGTGAATATGAACTTTGCCCCGGTTCCCGATGTATCGCAGATTACCACTGCGCCTATAAGCTATCAATCGTACGGAGGAAATAAGTTTCGCGTAGCGCGTAAATCACTCACTTACATGCGTGCACTTCAAGACAACCAGATTTTGTCGTGTGCACGTTACTTCCCGGTAAAGGGTATTACGGTAAGCGATGTTCAAAAAGGTTTTCCGGCCATTCAACTTACATTGGATTCAATCGAGGTGTATCCCTATCAGGTTCTTTTTGACAACGGGCTTTCAGGCGTTGCTCCGGCTGTAGCGGAGTTTCCGATGTTTTACACAAACGTGAATCTTATAAAAAAAAATAACTACGGTTCTTCTTCGCTGGCCTCGCTGTTTACCGGTGAATGGATGAAAAAGAAAATGAATTTTAAGGGGCTTACATTTGCTGATATTCCCAGTCTAAAATTAAGCACTGAAAAGTACAGAGCAGGAGAAGCCGAACTGCTGGCCTTTCAGGCGGGTAACGATATTCTGGTTGACCCCAAAGATATCGGGCCGGCCCTTCGCAAAATCCGAAAACTTGTACGGAAGGAAGAACTTTATGAAGAACAGCTGAATGCTTCGGTTAAGAAAATACTCAATGCAAAATACGAGGCTGGGCTTTCCAAAAAAAGTTGGTTCAATACAGACAACCTTGTTTCTGAATTAAATAGACCTGAGGCGGTTTTGCTAAATCAGGAACTTTATAAAGCCGCAATTACTATTGCCCGTGACCGGGACGGAAATATTCCAATAAAAACGTTGGAGAACAAACATTTTGCATACCTCACCGGAGATACGGAAATACCGAACGATGAATTTTATCAACACCTTACCAGGTATGTCAGCATCTCCTATTTTGTAACAACCGGAAATGAAGATCGGCTGGATCTGTTGAATTCCCTGAACGATCAGGAAGTGATCATCGTTGGGATATTTCCGCAAACCAGTGAAGCGACACTGGCTCGTATCGATGGCTTTCTTCAATACTTGATGCCTTCACGTTCGATTATTGTTTGTGATTTCGGTAACGAATTTTTTCTCAAAAAAATAAACAGTTACCCGTCACTTATCACTGCGTATGTTAACAGCAGCGCCATGATGAAGGCAGTAGCCGAAATTGTTTTTGGCGCAACGTCAGCAAGTGGTCAACTTCCTATTTCCTTTAACTTAAATCTTCCCGAAGGAAGCGGAAAAATTTCAGAACCATTAAGCCGCCTGAAGTGGACAACACCCCAGGATGCCGGCATGGATGAAAAGGTACTTGCCCGTATCGATGGAATTGTAAAAGAGGCGATCGATAAAAAAGCTACACCCGGATGTCAGGTATTGGTTGCAAAGGATGGCAAAGTGGTATACGAAAAATCCTTCGGCACACTTTCATATGATGATCCGGCTGCCGTTACCGATGAAACCATTTATGATCTGGCATCGCTTACCAAAGTATCCGCCACGTTGCAGGCTGTTATGTTCATGCACGAAAAAGGGTTGATCGACATCTATAAAAAAGCATCCGTGTATCTCCCGGAACTGAAGTCAACGAATAAAAAAGATGTTACGATTGTTGACATGCTTACGCATCAGGCAGGGTTGGTGCCGTTTATTCCCTTGTGGAACCAAACTGTTAAAGACTCCTTATTTCTTCCACTATACTATAATAGAGAAAAAAACCTGGGATACCCGTTACAGATAGCACCTCATCTTTACGGGGCAACAACACTGCGTGATTCCGTTTGGATGTGGATCGAAAAATCAAAACTTCAGGACAAAATTCCGCGCACAGGCTATGCTTACCGGTACAGCGATCTGGGGTTTATGATTCTTTTACGCCTGGCCGAGCGGGTGTTAAATCAACCTTTGGAAGATTTCCTGCAACAAAATTTTTATGAGCCACTTGGTGCTTCGACAACAGGGTTTACGCCTCTCAGTCATTTTCCCGTACAATCCATTGCACCTACCGAAGTGGATAAAATATACCGAAAGTCGTTGGTGCAAGGAACCGTTCACGATGAGCGTGCCGCAATGATGGGAGGAGTATCCGGCCATGCCGGCTTGTTCAGTACTGCCAACGATCTGGCAAAATTAGGACAGATGCTTTTGCAGGACGGCTATTATGGAGGTTACCGTTATTTCAAACCGGAAACGTTGCACCTGTTTACCGCAAAACAATATGATAAAAGCAGAAGAGGATTGGGTTGGGATAAGCCCATTCAAAGTGACTGGAGTAATAGTCCGGCATCGATTCTCGCTTCGCCTCGCACCTTTGGGCACACTGGTTTTACAGGTACCTGCATGTGGATTGATCCGGAGTTTAACCTTGTATATATATTTCTATCAAATCGCGTGTATCCCGACAGAAATACGAAGCTCATCAACTTAAATATCCGGTCACGTATACAGGATGTGATTTATCAATCCATCTTTTCATATTGCGCGCAGGCCCAATAATGTTGAAACAGGCCGAAACTTCCCACTATCAAAAGGGGTTAAACACTAAAATCATCCACCGTGGAACAGATAAAAATTGGTATCGTTTGCTATCCTACATTTGGGGGTAGCGGGGTAGTGGCAACCGAGCTTGGAAAAGCGCTCGCTCAGGAAGGGCACAAAGTTCACTTTATTACCTACTCGCAACCCTCCCGTCTTGATTTCCTTAATGAAAATCTTTTTTATCATGAGGTAGATTTTCATACCTATCCGCTGTTCGAGTATCCCCCCTACGAATTGGCGCTGGCCAGTAAAATGGTAAGCGTTGTAAAAAACGAGAGACTTGACCTGCTCCATGTTCATTATGCCATCCCACATGCATCTGCAGCCTATATGGCGAAACAGATTCTTCAATCGCAGGGCATATTTGTTCCGGTAGTAACCACTTTGCACGGAACCGATATCACATTGGTCGGTCGAGATCCTTCGTACGAGCCGGTAGTTACATTCAGCATTAATCAATCTGATGGTGTTACTGCCGTGTCGAGCGATCTCAAAAAGGAAACCTATCAATACTTCAAGATCATAAAAGAAATTGAGGTGATCCCTAACTTTATCGATCTGGAAAAATTCAAGAAGCAGAAAAAGGATCATTTCAAAAAAGCTATTTGCCCCAATGGAGAAGCACTCATTGTGCACACCTCAAACTTCAGAAAAGTAAAACGTATCCCGGATGTGATCAGCGTTTTTAACAATATCCGAAAAGAGATCCCTGCCAAATTGTTGATGATTGGCGATGGCCCCGAACGGAATCATGCCGAGCAGCTTTGCCGTGAGCTCAACATTTGTGATGACATTCGCTACCTGGGCAAACTGGAAGCTGTGGAAGAGGTGCTATCGGTAGCCGACCTGTTTCTGATGCCGTCTGAAAAGGAAAGCTTTGGATTGGCTGCCCTGGAAGCTATGGCATGCGAAGTGCCTGTAATATCCTCCAACACGGGCGGCCTACCTGAACTTAATATTCAGGGTGTCACCGGATTTTTAAGCCCCGTTGGCGACATCGAGGACATGACGCGAAAGTCCTTATTTGTACTTGACAAAAACAATCTACCCCAATTTAAAGCCAACGCTTTAAGCCGGGCCAAAGAATTTGACATCTCCAATATTTTGCCGCTTTATGAGGCATACTATCAGAAAATCATGCAAAAAACTGGGGCCAAAGCCATAGCTTAGCTTTCAATAAAACCGTAAAATTGCAGTGATAAAACCCAGATGTTGAAAGTTTTTATGAGTAACGAAGTAACACCCCGGAATACAGGAACGAAACAGTTGTTTAAGAACCCCATTCTTGAAAAACTTAGCAGAACCCATATTTCTGTCCCCTTAATAATCTTTTTTGTGTATTCCAGCGGCCTCCTTTACTGGAGCGTTACGCACACCAGCCTTAGTGCCTTTACAACAACAGCGATGTTCTTCTTAGGTGTTTTGGTTTTCACATGGGTGGAATACAATGTTCACCGCCACGTCTTCCACATGAAGGCCTACACCAAGGCTCGTGAAAAATTACAATACACACTGCACGGTGTACATCACGAATTTCCAAAAGACAAAGACCGCCTCGCCATGCCACCACTTCTGAGTATTACCATAGCAACAATATTGCTCCTCCTGTTGCGCCTTATCATAGGCGATTTTGTTTTTTCGTTCCTGCCAGGGTTTCTGGTGGGGTATTCAGCGTACTTGTCTGTGCATTACATGGTCCACGCTTATGCCCCTCCCAAAAATGCTTTCAAAGCACTCTGGGTTAATCATGGTATACATCATTATAAAGATGGAGAATATGTGTTCGGTGTGTCTTCGCCCTTGTGGGACTACATTTACGGAACCATGACGGACGGCAAAGACAAATCGAGAAAAGAGACTGTCCACCAGCACTAACTGGAAAAAGAGAAAAGAAAAGCCACCCTGCGGTGGCTTTCTTCATATGCACAGTTTAGGTAATGTCCTTTAAATGCGGGTTTCTTTAACGGCCGGTTTATCCACTGTCTTTTTAGAATAAGTGGGGCAAAGGGTAGTAAAGCCGCAAGACGAAAGTATCATCGCGAGCGCTGCAAATATCACAACAGACTTTTTCATAGAGTTTTGGTTTTAACAAGACAAAGGTAAAATCGACCATTTATCCCGGTTTTTGCTTTTTCATCGATTCCTTACATGGGTTCCTAAAGTTTTTGGAAATTAAATTTCCGGCCCGAAACAGAATGTTGAAATTCATGGTTTAGACTTTTATGCTGGGATACAGGTTCTCCAATTACACCCCTCCGCCCGGAGGAGCGCAGAGCGATTTTGAAAAGCTTCTTAAAATTTTCATGCAGTTGGTGTTAATGACCTCGGGAAACGTTTCCGAAGCCCTTCAATGGCTCACCGAGGTTGACCGCCAGTATGGATTAACCAATGATAAGTATGGAATTGGCAACTTTATAGAAGACCTCAAAAACAAAGGCTACATCACCGATGAAGGTCCGAAGGGCGAATTCACACTGAAGGCGAAAAGCGAACAGAGCCTGAGACAGTCTGCTTTAGAGGAGATTTTTGGAAAATTAAAGAAAAACAAACAAGGCGAACATACTACCTTCCACAGCGGCAGAGGAGATGAACAAACCACCGAGCGAAGGGATTATGAATTCGGGGATACGCTTGAACAAATCTCCATAACCGATTCGCTGCGAAACGCCCAGATCAATCATGGTCTCGAAAATTTCTTCATGACGGAAGAAGACCTGGAGGTGATGGAGAGCGAATTTAAAACGCAGACCTCAACCGTGCTGATGATTGACATCTCGCACTCCATGATATTGTATGGCGAAGATCGGATAACACCGGCCAAAAAAGTGGCCATGGCACTGTCGGAGCTTATTACAAAAAAATATCCCAAAGACACCCTCGACATTATTGTGTTTGGTGATGACTCGTGGCAAATCGAAATAAAGGACCTTCCCTATCTTCAGGTGGGACCTTATCATACCAACACCGTTGCCGGTTTGGAATTGGCGATGGATATTCTGCGGAAAAGGAAGAATGCAAACAAACAGATTTTCATGATCACGGATGGGAAACCTACCTGCATTAAACAGGGCATCAAATACTATAAAAATGCGTTTGGCCTCGATCCGAAAATTCTGGCGGCTACTTTAAACCTGGCAGGACAACTGAGAAAACTGAAAATTCCAGTAACTACATTCATGATTGCCTCCGACCCGTACCTGAAATCCTTCGTTCGCGAATTCACCAAAGCCAATAATGGCAATGCCTATTACAGTAATCTGGAGGGATTGGGCAATCTCGTCTTTGAGGATTTCAAAAACAACAAGCGAAAAAATTTCTAAACGTATTAAGAGCATACGAATGAACTATCTCCAAATAAAGACCTTGGGTGAACTGAAAAAGTCGGGATACACTTCCCGTTCTATTAAGACTGAACTGCGCGAGAACCTGATGCAAAAACTTCGAATCAAAGAAAATGTATTTGAAGGAATCTGGGGTTATGAGGAAACGGTAATTCCAGATCTGGAACGGGCCATCCTTGCAGAGCATGACATCAATCTACTGGGGCTTCGTGGCCAGGCTAAAACCCGGCTCGCGAGACTGATGATTAATCTTCTGGATGAATACATTCCGGTTATTGAAGGTTCGGAATTAAATGATGATCCGCTTCATCCCCTGTCTCGATATGGGCAGGATAAGGTCAGCGAGTTGGGTGACGCAACTCCTGTCGCATGGCTCCACCGGAATGAACGATATACTGAGAAATTGGCAACCCCGGATGTGTCAATAGCCGATCTCGTGGGTGATGTTGATCCCATCAAGGCAGCAACCTTGAAGCTTCCCTACGCTGATGAACGGGTTATCCACTTTGGATTGATACCAAGATCCAACCGATGCATTTTTGTTATTAATGAATTACCTGACCTCCAGGCACGCATTCAGGTTGCATTGTTTAACATCCTGCAGGAAGGTGATATTCAGATACGCGGCTTTAAACTCCGCCTGTTGTTAGATATCCAGTTTGTGTTTACGGCAAACCCCGAAGACTATACCAATCGGGGGAGCATTGTTACTCCATTAAAGGATAGGATCGATAGTCAAATCATCACACATTACCCCAAAACATTGGATATCGGTAAGCGCATCACCCAACAGGAAGCGCGCCTGAAAGAGGATCAGAAAAAAAGAGTGGCGGTAAATGAGATAGCGAAGGACCTTATTGAACAGATTGCGTTTGAAGCACGCAAGAGCGAATACGTAGATGCAAAAAGTGGCGTCTCCGCACGCCTCACCATTTCTGCCTACGAAAACCTGGTGGCTGCTGCCGAGCGAAGAAGTATTTTGAACAATGAAAAAACAACGCAGATCCGCGTATCCGATTTTGTGGGTGTAATCCCCGCAATAACGGGTAAAGTTGAATTGGTTTATGAAGGTGAACAGGAAGGCCCTGGAATAGTCGCGCAGAACCTTATCGGGAAAGCCATCCGTTCTCAATTCGTAAATTATTTCCCAGACCCTGATAAATTCAGAAAACAAAAAGAGAAAAGTCCCTACAAAAAAATTACCACTTGGTTTGGGGATGGCAATACCATTGATTTGCTGAATGACATGCCACAGTCTGATTTTGAAAAAATGCTTAAGTCTGTTCCGGGCATGCCAGATTTAATACAGGAATTACACCGGGATCAGGACCAACCCACCAAACTTTTTCTGATGGAATTCGCATTGCACGGTCTGGCCGAATTCAGTTTGATCAGCAAGCACAATCTTACAGCAGGTTTACAGTTTAAGGATTTACTCAGCGGCATGTTCACTTTGCCGCGACCCACCGAAGATGATGACGATGATGAACTCGCTGGCGGCAAATTTTAAGCGACTTTGTATTCTAGTTTACTGCAGTGAAACCCATGGAATCCGTTTCTTTCGATCTGCACCGGGTGCAGGAACTCCAGAGACTGGTGTCGAAGGGAGAAAGCCAAACCCTGGAGTTTAAACGAAAAGCAACCTATCCTGAAAAAATCCTCCGGGAAATCATTGCGTTTGCCAATACGCAAGGCGGAATTTTATTGGTTGGCGTTAACGATGACAAAACAATTCCTGGTTTAAAATATCCGGAAGAAGAATCCTATGTAATAAAAGAAGTTCTGAAAAAATGTAAACCAAAAATTGACATTGACGAAGACTTTATTCCCATTGGCAATTCCCGGACGGTTATTCAATATAGAATCCACGAAAGCCAACGCAAGCCACACAACACGGAAGTGAATAATGTTGCTGAATCTTATGTGCGCGTTGGTGATCAATGTATCAAAGCAAGCAAAGAAGTAAGGCAAGTATTAAAGCGGTCGCAAAAAAAGAAGGACATCCGGTTTCACGTTGGCGATCACGAAAGACTTCTGTTTCAATACCTCGACAAGAATACCTCTATCACGCTCGAAAAATTTGTTATGCTTTCAGGATTAAGACGATTTCTGGTATCGCGAAAACTTATCCTGCTGGTATTGGCAGGCGTGTTGATTCTGACACCACATGAAAAAGGTGATTTATACTCGCTTGCCTACCGACCATTAAAGTAATTGAAGAAAGGGATTGACTGAACGGGATGTAAAGGTATCAAAAAAAATCTCGATTGTGTAGACTTTGCATTCATAACCTTTTACTTACATTTCGTCAACGCTAGTTTAACCCTAAGTTCTTTGTGAAGCATGGCTAAATCCAAGAAGGAAAAGAAAGTTTTCGTACTCGACACCTCGGTAATTATTTATGAACACAACTCCATACTCAATTTCGATGAACATGATGTAGGTATTCCGATTACGGTTCTGGAGGAACTCGATAACTTCAAAAAAGGAAATGATACCAAGAACTTTGAGGCCCGCGAGTTTATCCGGCTCATTGACAAACTGGCAAAAGACCAGATGTTACAGAACTGGAACCCCATAAACGGTAAGGGGAAAGGAAATTTCAAAGTGCTGATGGATACCCACAGTGCTGTTGACGCTAACAAAGTGTTCAATGAATACAAAGCTGATCATCGTATTCTGAATGCTGCACTTCAGCTTCAGAAAGACGAGAAAGATAAACGTGTAATCCTTGTCTCCAAAGATGTTAACCTCCGTCTTAAAGCTAAAGCGCTTGGACTCCAGGCGGAAGACTATACTACCGGGAAAGTCCAAAATATTTCCTCGCTTTACACCGGTAGAACGATAATTGAGGATGTTGATTCAGACATGATCAACATCCTTTATGAAAAAGGGTATTGTCAACCCCATGAACTTCTGGGGAAGTTAGCCCCTGAGAAAAATCACTACTACATTCTTAAAAGCGGCAAGAAGTCAGCACTAGCCTACTTTAATCCTTTTAATGAGATGCTGGAGCATGTTGAAAAACGCTCTGTGTATGGCGTAAAACCGCGCAATGCAGAACAGACCTTCGCGATCCATGCGGCACTTAAACCGGATATTAAATTGGTTTCGATCCAGGGAGTTGCCGGAACAGGAAAAACGTTGCTTGCCCTGGCTGCCGCGCTGGAACAGAAAAAAGAATACAAACAGATTTACCTCGCGAGACCGATAGTTCCTTTATCAAACAAGGATATAGGCTATTTACCGGGTGACATTAAGTCAAAGGTAAATCCATACATGGAACCGCTTTGGGATAACTTAAAATTCATTCAAAACCAGTATAGCGAAACCGATAAAGAGTATTCAAAAATCACTGAGATGGTGAGTCAGGAGAAATTGGTCATCACACCCCTGGCGTACATCCGTGGAAGGAGTCTTTCAAACATTTGCTTTATCGTTGATGAAGCTCAGAACCTGACACCCCATGAAGTGAAAACCATTATCACCCGAGCTGGCGAAAACACAAAAATAATTTTCACGGGAGACATCTACCAAATTGACACCCCCTATCTTGATTCACAAAGCAATGGATTGTCAACCCTGATTGACCGACTTAAGAATCATGAATTGTATGCGCACATTACGTTAGAGAAAGGCGAACGCTCGGAACTAGCTAACCTGGCGAACGAGCTTATGTAAATCAACAGCAAGAATTGAAGGGGAATTCACCTTCCCAAATCTAGATTTTAGACCTCAAAAAAGTCCCAAATTGATCTAATTTGCGGACTTTTTTGCTCTGGCCCGCATTTCGCTTTAGGTGCCTGTGAAGAATTGGCTCTAACCAAATCGTATGCTACTTAAATTCATATTTCAGCAATTGTCACTTCCAAAGCAGGTAGCGATGTTAAAGAAGAGAGGCATTATGCTTGGAACGCGTATTAAAAATGGACGTAAGATCCATATCTATATGCTACGCGACCTCTTTGCCGAGGTACTGTACAAGAATGACAATTCGGAAAATGCTCCTGAGAGCCTCAACCTGTTAAGGGGCCTTAACAATTTGAACGAATACCTCGAGCGGGAATTTAAAACCAGTTTCTAACTGGTCTATTTTTTCGAAAGAACTTTTAACATAGTCTCACCAATTTCAGCTGGTGACTCTACTACGTGAATCCCGCAGTCGCGCATGATTTTCATTTTAGCGGCAGCAGTATCGTCAGCACCACCGATAATAGCTCCGGCATGTCCCATTCTTCGGCCGGGAGGGGCTGTTTGCCCGGCAATAAATCCTACAACCGGTTTTTTGTTTCCAGTTTCTTTGATCCAGCGTGCAGCCAGCGGTTCGTAATTTCCTCCAATCTCCCCGATCATAACGATAGCATCGGTTTCCGGATCATTCATTAATAATTCAACGGCATTCTTTGTAGGCGTTCCAATGATCGGATCACCACCAATTCCAATGGCTGTCGATATCCCCAACCCTGCCTTCACAATCTGATCTGCGGCCTCATAGGTAAGAGTTCCTGATTTAGAAACGATACCAACTTTTCCTTTCTTAAAAACAAATCCAGGCATGATTCCTACCTTAGCCTCACCCGGTGTTATCACACCCGGGCAATTGGGACCGATTAACGTGACATTTTTATTTTGAATATATTTTTTTGCCACCATCATATCCTTCACAGGAATACCTTCGGTGATCGTGATTACTACTTTTATTCCAGCATCAGCGGCTTCCATAATAGCATCGGCAGCAAAAGCAGGAGGAACAAAAATTATTGATACATCGGCTCCGGTTTTTTCCACCGCTTCCTTCACCGTGTTAAACACGGGACGGCCTAAATGTTCGGTACCGCCTTTTGCGGGTGTTACACCACCAACCACGTTGGTTCCGTACTCGATCATTTGACCTGCGTGAAATGTGCCTTCAGAGCCCGTAAAACCCTGAACAATAATTCGTGAATTTTTATTAACCAGTACGCTCATGGTATTTGCTTTTGAGAAGCACAAAAATAGGATAATAAACTATTTGGCCAAATGACCTAAAAACAAGAAAGCTGCCTTTCACAGCAGCTTTCTTTATCCTTTTAGAAATTCGTTTCTTATTTATCCTTCTTCACTTCTTTCAGTCCATTTTGGATGATAAAATCGTTGTAGGCATCCTTGTATTCCTGAACATCAGGCGCGAGGGCAATGGCTTGCAGGTATGCCGTTGATGCGTCTATCAATAAACCGTTTTGCTCATAGAAACCAGCCAGCAAAAGCTTATTCAAAGCCGTTTCTTCGGTAACCTGATCTGAAATTTCAGCCAGCAAATTTTTAATTCGCTCCTTGTCGGCTTTAGACAATCTTCGTAACGTAAATTTTTTCGAAACCTTAGCCGGATCAGACTTAGGCGTTACGGATACCAGGATATTATCTTCGTTTACAAACGTAGGACTCGTCAGGTCAATCTTCAGCGAGTTATCCTTAGTTTCAACCTTATCTAATTCATCATCAAAGACACTATTGAATTTCACGGTATAGGGTCCGGGTATCTTTTCGGAATCCCATCGAATGATGACCACGTCACCGTAAATAATCTGTCCTTGAGAAGTTTCCGGAAGATAGACCTCAACATTTTTTATTCCACGGTGAACAGCCCCGGTTGCTGCCAAATTGTTTTTGCGCGTTGTATTGGCACTCAGAATAAAATCCGTGTATTTATTTAAGACGCTCGATCCACCTTTTACTTTAGTTTCCAGATCACCAACTTTATATTTCCCGGCTTGCTTAACCTCCAGGGGTTTTCCATTGGTGTGGACAAGGCCGATATAAGCATTCTCCGCAACCTTCAATTCATCCAGGGATTTCAGACTCGTTCCGACTTTGAGCGACTGCCAACCATTTGCCGACTTCACCTCATTCTTGCCTTTGTTGACAAGAACCTTAAACGCATACTCTTGAGCATGTCCGCAGACAACGAACAGCACCAAAAACAGAAACGCCAACTTTGTTTTCATGACTTCAATTAAGGGTTTTTAGAAAAAATAAAATAAACAGAGTGTCTATATAGAATGATAAAGCCGCACAAAAATGGCGCGGCTTGATCCATTTTTTATCAGGAATATTAATGCTTCATTCCGTGACGAATCAGAAAATCTTCGTATGCCTCCTTATATGAAGGAACGTCAGGCGCCAGGCGAATGGCTTCTTCATATGCCGCTACGGCATCGATAAAGAGATGATTCTCTTCGTAAAATCCGGCCAGGATGAATTTATTAAGAGCAGTTTGTTCAGAAACTTCGCCCATAATTTCACCCAGCGACACCTTGATTCTATCTTGTTCAGCCGGTGAAAGTTTCTTAATCAGTTTTTCAGCTGACTTCTTAGAGGGGTCGCTTTTCGAGTAGACACTTACCATGATGGCGTTTTCATTGACAAACTTTGGATCAGTAAGGTCCATTTTAATCATCGCTTCCGGTGTTTCTACCTTCGCGATCTCTTCACCAAATAAGTTATTGATGATTACTACGTATGGGCCTTCCACTTTACTTCCTTCCCATGAAATAACCGCAGCTGTATTGTAAATGCCGGAGTGCTGATTTTCAGGAAGCATGATTTGAATAGGTGCTGTAGCTACGGGGTCGCGGTGAACAGCTCCCGTTGCGCTTAACCGGTTCTTTTTGGCCTCTGCTGAATTGCTGCTAAGGATAAAATCAGTGTATTTGTTCAATACGCTGGTACCGCCACTCACTTTGGCAGCAAGATCAGCTACCTTATAACTTCCGGCTTGTTTTACTTCAAGGGGTTTGCCTGTTGCATGCACAAGGCCGATATACGAATTGTCAGAAAGCTTTAATTCATCGTCTTTTTTAAGCGTAGCTCCGGTTTTTACGGGTTGCCAGCTGTCTCCGGTTTTGACTTCATTCGTGCCCTTATTTGCCAGTACCTTGAAGGCATAATCCTGCCCATAGGCAAGCGAGATCGATAAGGCAAAAGCAAAACAGAGGGTCAAATTCTTGGTTTTCATGATCTTAGAGTTCGGATTACACATCAAAAATAACAAATTTGAACGTTTTTAAGGTGTTAATACTTGTTTGCTTTTCCTGGTAAACCAGCCTTTTCGTTTAATTGCGAGATATAGCCGCTTTACAACATTCAGGTACAATTCAAAACATGTACCAACTAAAGCAATAGCAGCTAGTGAATACGTCAAATTGAGCTTAAAGTTGAACCAATCAAGTACATACATCATAAGCCAGGTGCAAATAACAATCTGGATGAGCTGAATTAGCAAACTTAGCCCATCAAACCAGTGCGGAATTTTTTCGGTGATAAAAAAGAAAATAATCACATTCAAAAAACACAAGATAAATGCAATGGCTATCTGTTGCCATTCGTCCAACTCATTGACATAGTCTTCATTTAGTATCATAGATATGATGTTGGCGTGCAGGACAATCCCATACATATCGGGTCGAGTTTTTCCAGCAAATTTTTTATTCAATGGCGTAATGAACTTATCATCCCATGAAGTATCATCCATATTTTCACCCATGAATCCAAAAAGCACAATCTTATCACGAATCATTTCTGGCAAAAAAGAAGTTGAATCCAACGCCTGGTACCATTCTAAGTACATATAGCGATTCGAGAATTCAGGCGCTGAAGCCTCATAAACATCGGGAACATTCCCTCTGAAATTAATTACTTCTGAATGCTTCCCCCTATCTAAAAGAGTGCGTGCTTTCGATGAATCGTAAAGCATGGCAATTCTAGTTGAGAATGCATATTCAATTGATCCATCTTCCATTTTCATCGATGGATTGAATCTGCGGCACGTTTTTAAATCCTCCTGATGCTCAGCCCCGGTCTCCAAACTAGCATAGCCTTCGTATACGTTCCCCCGTATCATCGCATCGGTATGTTCCAGTGAATCATATTTATCGATATCTCCATACTTTTGTATCAACCCATCCGACTGAAGTAATTTCGTAACCATAACTACATTCCTGGCATCCTGTATAGATGTTCCCAAAATCATGTTACTCAGTGTGTCATAGGCGAGAGGACAATTAAAAGAATCTGTCTTACCGTCACGGCAGTTAAAAAAAATATCAATACCAATTACCTTAGGATGAAACCTGCTGATCATCTGAATCTGCTGACCTACAGCAGCACGAGAGAGGTTACCTGTATTCACAATCACAATGTTTGTGTCAACCGGAGGAATTTCAAGGCGCAACTGCGAGAAGGTTATGTCCGTGATTTCCATGTCTCCAAGGGATTGACCAAGTGGATCAAACACATTAAGAACATTAAGTTGCGACACTTCCCGGATACCAATGAGAACACCAAATACAAAGAACGTAGCGATGACACTATCTAGAAACAGTCTCTTCATTTGTTAGGGGTATTATGGTAAATTTAGAGATTTAGCAGCGTTTTCCTAAATAAAGCAAACCTTGAAGACTCGTTTCACTGTCGATTACTATAGGGAAGGTATACTTCAAAACAACCGCGTGGTACTGGCGCAGGCCATTACGGTTGCTGAAAGTACCCTGGCGGCAGATCAATCGTTGGCAAGTGAGTTGTTGGAGAGCATCTACCCTAAAACCGGTAATTCAATCCGCATTGGGATTACCGGAGTGCCGGGAGTAGGAAAAAGCACTTTCATTGAAAAGTTTGGAGACCTCCTCGTTCACAGTAACCACCGCGTTGCTGTACTCTCGATAGACCCCAGCAGTCAATTAACAAAGGGGAGTATCCTGGGAGACAAAACCCGAATGGAGGAGCTCTCAAAAAAATCAAACGTGTTTATCCGCCCCACCGCGTCTGGAAGCACCCTAGGGGGAGTCGGCAGCCGAACCCGCGAAGCTATCATGCTTTGTGAAGCGGCTGGATACAACATCGTTCTGGTAGAAACTGTAGGTGTCGGGCAATCGGAAGTGACTGTCAAAAACATGGTGGATTTCTTTCTTCTGCTGATGCTGGCCGGTGCAGGAGATGAATTGCAGGGAATCAAAAAAGGTATCATGGAAATGGCTGATGCGTTGGTAATCACTAAAGCTGACGGGGATAATAGTACTCGCGCTACCGAA
>Ga0315910_10002265_pt1 | contig 17083 bp, 22 predicted proteins | sample EdamamesoilMG_FD_204470 | JGI IMG/M metagenome (GOLD analysis project Ga0315910, IMG submission 204470) | Garden soil microbial communities collected in Santa Monica, California, United States - Edamame soil | ecosystem: Environmental > Terrestrial > Soil > Garden | place: USA: California... | reverse complement strand
CCACCCTGCGCATGGGGCGCCTGGGCTACCAGAGCGAGGCGCAGGACTCGATCTCCACCAGCTGCAACGACCTGGAGTCCTACGGCGCGGCGCTGGAAGACGCGATGACGCGCGCCTGGCCGGCCTACGAGAAGATCGGCGTGCGCGGCCTGGACGGCGAATACCGCCAGCTCTCCACGGCGCTCCTGCAGATCGAGAACGAGTTCTACGGCAAGATCCGCCCGAAATGCGTGATCCGCTCCGGGGAGCGGCCGCTGCACGCGCTCCGGGAGCGTGGCGTCGAGTACGTCGAAGTGCGCCTGATGGACCTCGACCCCTTCACGCCGGTGGGCATCACCCCGCACGTGTGCCGCTTCCTCGACATCTTCCTGCTGCACTGCCTGCGCCTGGAGAGCCCGCCCGACACCCCGGCCGAGATCGCCGCCATCGGCCGCAACCAGGAAAAAGTCGCCGCGCGCGGCCGCGAGCCCGGCCTCATGCTCGCGCGCGGCTCGCAGGAAGTGGCGCTCGAGGAATGGGGCGGGCAGCTCATCGCCGAATGCGCGCCGCTCGCCGCCGAGATGGACGCCACGCTGGGCGGCAGCGCCTATCGCCAGGCGCACGCCGCGGCCGCGAAAATGCTCGCCGACCCGGCGCTGACCCCTTCGGCGCGCGTGCTGGAGGAAATGGCCGAGGAACACGCCAACTCCTACACCGCCTTCGCGCTCGCCCAATCGCGCACGCAGCGCAACGCGATCGTCGCCCTGCCGCTGCCTGCCGAGGCCCAGCAGCGCTACGCGGCGATGGCGGTGGAATCCCTCGCGCTGCAAAAGCGCCTGGAAGAACGCGAAACCGTCCCCTTCGAAGACTGGCGCCGGCGCTACCTGTCTCCGGAAATGCTGCGCCCCTAGCCGCTCCGTCGTCCCCGCGGCTTTAGGCGGGGACCCAGGTTTTGTTTTGCTTTGGTTTTGACAAATAAAAAGGCCCCGCATGGAATCGGGGCCTAGTGCTGGCATCTCACCAGCGGTACTTATCAACCCGCGGGAGTCACCGCGGCTGAGCCTGCCAACTGGCTGACGCGTCCAGGGGGTGACGCGGCACCGGGGGCGCGGTTCCCGCCGGGGGGACGGGCACTCCGCAAATGCTGCCGTTGTTCCGGCTTCCCTCGCAAACTCGACTCCACAATACGCCTGCCGCGCGACTAGTCAACGACGTGAATCGGCGACATCGCCGCCGCCGTCATCCCCGCGAAAGCGGGGATCCAGGTTTTTCTTTTGCCAGAAACGTATCCAGCGAATCCGCAAATCGCTTCCGGTCCGTATTGTCGAAAGCCGCCGGCCCGCCCGTTTGCACCCCGGTCTCGCGCAGCTTCGCCAGGAAATCGCGCGTCTGCAGCCGCTCGTGGATGTTGTCCTTCGTGTACAGCTCGCCGCGCGGGTTGAGCGCGTGGCCGCCGCGCCCGATCACGTCTGCGGCGAGCGGTACGTCGGCGGTGATCACCAGGTCCCCCGGCGCGAGGCGCCTGGCGATCTCGTTGTCGGCCACGTCGAAACCGCGCGACACCTGGACCGAGCGGATCCAGGACGAGCGCGGCACGCCCAGCAGCTTGTTCGCCACCAGCGTCAGCGGCACCTCCATGCGCTCGGCAGCGCGATAGAGAATCTCCTTGACCGCCAGCGGGCAGGCGTCGGCATCGACCCAGATGTGCATGCTGGACTATAGTCTGCGCACGATGATCGAGCAGAAGATTCTGGACTTCCGCACCAAGGGCCGCGGCACCACCGACATCACCGCCGACGTCCAGCGCGTCGTCACGGAAAGCGGCATCCGGAAGGGCCTGTGCACCGTCTTCCTGCAGCACACCAGCGCCTCGCTCATCCTCTGCGAGAACGCCGATCCCGACGTGCGGAAGGACCTGGAGATGCTGCTACAGCGGCTGGCGCCGGATGGGGATCCCGCCTACGTGCACGACACCGAAGGGCCGGACGACATGGCCGCGCATGCGCGGTCGATCCTTACTTCGAACAGCTTGAGCATCCCGGTGGCGGAGGGGAAACTGATGCTGGGGACCTGGCAGGGGCTCTACCTCTACGAACACCGCACGGCGCCGTACGCGCGTAGCGTCGTGGTGACGGTGATGGGAGAGGGCTAAAGGCTGCGCCCTGACTAACCTGATGGTTACCATCGAATAAGGCCTGCCATGAGCACTGCCAAGGACAGCATTGCCACTGCCATCTCGCGGCGCTATGGCGAGCGCCTCGCGCCGCCCGCGCTGCCCAACCTCGATGCGCTCGCCGTCCTGAACGGGCGTTCCGTGTGCCGGCGCTACAAGCCCGACCCGGTGCCCGACGCGGTGCTGCGCCTCTTGTGCGCGACCGCCCTCGCCGCGCCGACGAAAAGCGACCTGCAGCAGGCCACGCTCATCCGCGTCGCCGATCCCGCGAAGCGCGCGGCGATCGCCTCGCTCCTCCCCGGCTCGCCCTGGCTCGCCGGCGCGCCCGAACTCTTCGTCTTCTGCGCCGACGGCTGGCGCTTCCGGCGGTTGTTCGAGCTTCGGAAGGCGCCGTTCGTGAACGAGCACCTCGATGCCTTCTTCAACGCCACCGTCGATGCCGCGATCGCGCTCGGCGCCTTCGTGAGCGCCGCCGAACTCGCGGGCCTGGGCACCTGCCCGATCAGCCAGATCCGGGACCACGTCGCGAAGATCGACGCCCTGCTCGAGCTTCCCGACCGGGTGGTGCCGGTGGCGGGGCTTGCGCTCGGCTATCCCGAGGTCAAGGAGCCGATGAGCGCGCGGCTTGCGCTGGCGGCGACCGTGCATACCGACCGCTACGACACGCAGGCGGTGGAGCGGGAACTGGAGGCCTACGGCGCGCGCCGCGGCAGGGACTGGATCGGCGACAAGGTGAAGCAGTACGGCGTGCCGATGCGCGCCGATTTCGGCGCCCACGTGCGGGGGAAGCGGTTCGGCCTGGAGTAGGCCTTCCCCTGGCCTACCAACGCCCGGAAACTCAGGCGACGTCGAACTGCATTTCCTTGAGGTTCGCGGTCGGAACCCGCTTGCGCAGACCCAGGACCTCGATGCCGACGACCTGATTCTCGGCGTTGAAGTCGAGGACGATGCCGGGCTTGACCTCCTCCGACTCGACGACCTTGGAGTCATCCAGGCTCAGATAAAGCGCGTCCACTTTTTCGTCATAGTGCATTTTCATGGCTTGCCTCGTTGCCGGCGGTCGAAATAGGCGGTCACGACACGCGGAGGATCTGTATCCAAATTGTAGACCACCCGCAGTACCCGGTCACCGCGCTCCGGAATCCGCGCCAGTGCGTGCCGCAGCGCCGGATCGCTCGCATGCTGTTCGACCCGCTCGGGCGCGGTCAATACCCGTCCTACCCATTCCGGATCGATGCCGCGCTTAGAAATCGCAGTGGACGCATGTGCCGTAAGGTCGAACAGGTGTGAAGTCACGCAGCAATCCCGTCGTTTCCTCCACGTTCAACGCCGGTACGCGCTTGCGGGTTGACTCTTCATTGTTGGATGTTGCTGCCAGCCCCAACCGCCGCCCGCACCCGATCCACAAATACCGACCTCCCGTGATGCGTCATATGCAGCCGCTCCATCGCCCTCGTCATGGCGACATACAGGAGCTTGGCCTCGGTAGCCACCTCCTGACTTGGCGCGGGCATCGAATCCAGGCACGGAAGAAATACGACCGGAAACTCCAGGCCCTTGCTGCTGTGCATGCTCATGATCTTCACGCTGTCGCTAGCCGGCACATACCGATTGCCCTGCAGTAGCTCGTACGGAATGCCAGCGCGGCCGGCGGCTTGCGCGAAGCGCTCGCCCTGCCTGGTATAGCGGAAAAGAATCGCCATGTCCTTCCACGCAGTGCCCGCCGCATGCAGCGCGTGCGCACGCTCGACGACGTAGGCAAGCTCCGCCTCCTCGCCCGCGAAGCTGCGCAGCTCAGGCAACGAGCCGCTGCGGCCCGCGCTCTGCGGCGCAACGAGCGGGATGGCGTCCTCTTCCGCATCCTTGGCCGAGAGCAGGTCGCGCGCGAACTCGCAGGCGAGCGCCATGATCTGCGCCGTATTGCGGTAGTTCATGCGCAGGATCGTCGTGCGGCCGCGCGCCTGGATGCCCACCTCGGCGAAGCTGAACCCGAGCCGCGCCTTGCGCCGATTGATGCTCTGCGCGTCGTCGTAGAGCACGAGCAGCGAGTTCGTTTCCGGATGCACCATCTGCGCCACCAGCTTCAGCCACTCCGGACCTACCGTCGTCCCCGAGCGTTCTAATCGGGGACCCAGGTTTTGTCCTGCATCGCCGCGATCGCCTGCAGCCGCTCTCGCACGACCGGCGTTCTCACCGCTGGGCTGCCGTCGATGACGAGCCCCGGCAGCGCGTTGTCGAAGCCCTCGTCACCCAGCAGGCGCGCGAACGTCTGCGCGACAAAGGCCCGGAGCTCCGGCGGCGCCCGGCCGAGCTCCGCGACGAGTTCGGCACGGCCGTCGACGACCGAGAGCACGTCCTCCAAGTCGTGGCTGGAAAGATAGTCGCCGCCGCCGCGATCGAGAAATGCTTCGAGCTTCGTGGCGATGAAGCTCGGCGCGTCGGCGATGCGTACCGAGACGCCGCCGATCACTATCATGACTGCGCTCCTCAGCAGCGCGTCGTACCAGCGGTTCGAGAAGCCCAGGATTCCGGCATCGGTCGCCATCAGGTCGAGTTTGAGCCCCGCGTACGTCCAGCGGTACGGCGGCTCGCCCTCTTCAAGCGTCTGCACGAAGCCCCGCTCGCGCAGTGCACCGCCGATCCGGTGGTAATCCGCCATCGAGACCACCGCCACGATCGCATCCACGTCCTGCGTCGCGCGCACCGGCGCCGCCGCCGGGTCCGTGATGAGCAGCCCGGTGGCGCAGCCGCCGACGAACGTCAGGCGCTCGCGTAGATCGCCCAGCGCCGTCGCGACGCGCGCGAGCAGCTCGACGTTGGGGTCCGCCATTCTTCAGCGCGCCGTGCCGCCGAGGCGCTTCTCGAGCGCCTGCCGCGCGAGGTTGCGCTCGCGCGCGCGGCCGTCGCGGATCGCGTCCACGAGCGCGAGCAGTTCGTACAGCGCCGGGTCCCGCAGCGCAGCCTCCGGCACTGTTCGGTAAAGGGGCGCGAACGCGTAGCCGCGCACCTTGCCCTCGGCGTAAGGCCACACCGGCGGCGGTTCGCTCGAGCCGGCGATGGACTGGTCTAGCGGCGGCGCCGCGTACCCGGTCGGCACGCCGCGCGTCAGCTGCCCTCGTTCGGGTGGGAACGCGTACTTGACCCCGTGCACGAGAAACTCGAGCAACGCCGCGCGCACCGGCCGCCCCGCGCCTGAGGCCGCCTCGGTCATCAGCCGCGCCGCGACCGCCCGGCGTACGGCGGCGTGGACCTCCGACTGGCTGATGGAAAGCTCCACCGCCAAGCCCTGGAAGGTCCAGCCCCGGTCGCCCAGGGCGACCAGCTTGAGGAGGACGACCACGTCCTGAGGCTTCAAAATCATATGCTTATGCTATTCGCGAATCGCGAATAGCGCAAGTCCCGGCCTATCAGGTGAGTCCGTCGTCCCCGCGGCTTTAAGCGGGACCCAGGTTTTAGACAGCCGTCGCCTGCGCGAGGTACTGCGCGCGGTAACCCAGGATCATCGTCTTGCCCGAGCCGGCCACCCCGTGAATCACCCGATGGCCCTCCCCCATGCTCCTTGCGAGCTGCTCCTGCTGGAGATCCATCACCCGGACGATATCCGGCACCGTCTCGACCTTGGGAGCGGAGGGACTCCCCAGGTCGAAGGTCCCCTGACTGACCCGAATCTCGGGAAACAGATGCCAGCGCACCCGGTCCACCTGCGGCAGCGTCAGCAGACAGCGAAACGTCACCCCGAACATCCCCCAGAGCCGCTGCTGAAACGCCTCCGTGTCCACCGACTCCACCATCTCGTCCTGGCAGATCACACGGTCTGGCGGTATTACCTGACCGAGGTCAGTCAGTTGAAAATGTTTGCGAGAGATATTCGCAAGCACGACACCATAGCCCCAGGGAAACACCAGCTTCCCCTGAAACGACGTTCCCGGCTCACCCACCAGCGCGGGATCGGACTCCAGCAGCCGGCAAACCCCGTACGCGTACTGCTTCGCCTGCTCCAGCGGATTCGACTTCCTCACCTCGCGCCCATCGGCCTGAAGCGTGGCCGTGAGCTTGTCCATCGACCGGATGTTCTCCAGCTTCCAGTCCTTCACCTCGATCACCAGCAGGCCGCGCCGGGGATGCAGAATCAGAAAATCCGGGTGCTGCTTCCACGCGCCGACCGGCACGTTGTACCAGCACACGTAGTCGTCCTCCAGATGCGATTCCAGACGGTTGGCAAATCGACGCTCGCCACCCGTCATCTTTCGAGTAACGCTGGACAATGCGGGCATGAACGTTGCCATTAACTACTCATAGCCGCGAAAGGCATCGAATCGAACCAGCAACCGCTCCCTGTCCGGCTGGTCCTTCTTTCGTTCCGGCAGATGCAACTTCTGGTGATGCAGTTTCTTGAGTGTCTCCAGCAGCGGACCGTCGTTCTGGATCAACAGTTTCTTCGAGACGTGAATCCGGAAATCGGAATCGATGCCGATGAGATGCGCGTCGAACGCAGCATGATGAATCTTGGAGAGCGGGATTCCGTTCGGCACGGTCGCCTGCCCGAGCTTCTCATTCTTGTCCTCGATGATGTGTGCCGCGTCGAGCAGTCTTTGCTCCGGCAGGCGTGACACCGCACAGCGCCCGTCATAGGCGGTGATTACCGCCTCGCGAAAGGACGCCTGGTGCAGCCGCTGCTTCACCTGCCGCAGCGCATAGCGGCGCTCGAATTCTGTCGCCGGAAATTCCAGTGCCGACTCTTCTACCGCACCGAACGCCACCCGGGCCTTAAGCGTCTTCGCGTCCCATCCGATCACGTAGGTCGGCACGTAGGCCTGGTACATGCCGGGTGAAACCCCGAGAAAGTAGATCACCGGAACTCGGTTCTCCATCGCTTCCCGCAACCAGCGATTGTCCGCTGCGTCCGGGTTTTGGCCCATGAACGCATAGTCGACCGCCTCGTCGCCCTCGTAGATCTGCTGGTGAACCTGCCGCTGGTCGTCGTACCACACACGCGCGCCCGAGCGCGGAAAAACCGTCCTGATCGAGAGCAGGTGGCGCATCTGCTGCGGCTTGAAGATGCCCCGCTGCGGATTGACCAGCGGTATGCGCTTGCCTTCGAACTCGAATCCAGCCTTGAGGTCCGCGGATGTCAGGTCGCCCCGCACGGCGGCCAACGCCTTGACGGCGTTGAACGCGGCTACTCGAAGTAGCTGATCGCTGTCAGGCGCAGCGGACATCAACTTTCATCCGAGAAATATGTTTTCGTTGTGCCAGCGGAGAAATTCCTTGGCTGGCTGCTCGTCTGGCCCTCCCGGAACCTTCAGCAGCGCCTTATCACGATACTGGTAATACTCTCGACCGTTCTCGAACTCCTCCTTAATGCGATTGCTAACCTGAATGCGCAGATCGTCGGTCACCGTGACATACCCGTCATCAAAGAGAATATGAAGGTCTGACCTCAACAGCAATCCGTTTGAAACCATGTGGGGCCCGGTCTCCGCATAGGGCCTGATATGCGCTGCCTCAAGAACCGGCAACGTACGCTCTCCAGTAATCGCGCAGCGGCGATCATATGCCTCGGTAACAAGCACCCGGAAAGCACCCTGTCCCAGGCGGGCACGAGTCAGGTATTCAGCACCGAATCGCGGCGCATCCGCTGCGCCGGGAATGATGGTGCTAGTAGCCTTTAGCCGCTCCGCCACGGCATTCCATAGACGAAGGCCGTCCGTATCCTCCGTGCCATAGGTTCGCCCGCGCACGATGTTCGGTGCCCAATTCGTCGGCACCGGAATCCAGTCTTTCTCCTCGAAGAATACTGGGCCATTCAATACGTTGCACCCGATTTCAGGATCGCCTCGTGTCGGACCTCGGTACTGCTCAATGCGCGCACGAAGTGCCGCATAGTCAGTAACGCCGTTCTTCTCCTCGAATGCCTCCCACGCGAGCCGTGCAGGAAGTGGGCTGAATCTAACGAAAAACCCCACCCCAACGATGTAGTTGTTTGGCGAATGGAGCTTGAACAGAAATGGCACGCCCGGTTGCAAAAATTCCGCCAAACGACGTGCAGACGGTTGCCAGAAATTGACCTCGTCTGGTCTTCGGGCCCGTAAGAACTCGTACCAATCTTTGTCGGTAACGCCGACCCAGTACTTCATAGCTCAAAATCTACACTGACTCTAGCAAATGCGCTCATCCCCTGGTCTATCATCCTGTAATGCCGCAGCCCACGCCCAGCTGCATTTTTTGCGATCCTAGCCGAGAAGTTCTGGTCCAGAATGAAGCCGCGATTGCTGTGCTGGATGGCTTCCCCATCTCGGCCGGTCACACTCTCGTTCTTCCACGTCGCCACGTGGTAACCATTTGGGACCTTCGTCCGGACGAGTATGAACTGTGCTTTCGTCTCGTTCGCGAACTACAGCCGCTGCTCTCGACACGCTTCGCGCCCGATGGTTTTAATGTTGGGGTCAATTGCGGCGAAGCTGCTGGGCAGTCAGTGTGGCATGCCCATATCCACGTGATCCCCCGCTACAAGGGTGACACCCCCAACCCGCGCGGCGGCGTGCGCCATGTCATTCCGCTGAAGGGAAACTACTAATCTGCCATGGCCGTACCACGCCCGCCCGATGATCGGGCCCAGCTCGAATTCCTGCAGCACGTTCAGCGGATTTTTGACGAAGGCGAGTTTGTCGCGACGTACAAGTTCGCCCTGCTCATCGCGCTGGTGGAGCTGGCGATCGAGCGCGGCGACGACACGGGCGCGCCCCTCGAGCTGGATCTGCATTCCATCGCGGAGAAGTTCATCGAGCAGTACTGGCCTCACGCCGCACCCTACAGCGCGGCAGACGGCGCGCCTGCGGTGCTCGTTCAAAACCATGGCCGCCAGGCGGCGATCGTGGCGCGCGTCGCGCAAGCGCGCGGGCGATTCGGCAGCCTCGCGCGCGCCGAGAGCGACAGGAGCTGGCGAGGCTTCGTCGGCAGCATCGCGCGAATCGTCAAGGAGATGCCGCTCTGGAAGCTGCAGACCCTGCGGCGCCGGAACGTGCCCTTCCTCTACGAGAAGAACAGCGGCCCGCGCATCACGCTTCTGCCGGGCGTGGCCTTCAATCTGCGGCGATTCGGCGCGCTGATACAGCTTCTCGCCAGGTCCGCATGGGTGCAGCACATCCGCGCGAACCCCAGGAACGCGCCCACGGTAGGCGGCGCGACGGATCTGGAGTTGTTCCTGTTCGGCGGCGCGCGGGTGGACCTCTCCGCGGCAAGGGCCGCGCTGCAGGACATGCAGGAGAACCGCTGCTTCTACTGCGGCAGCGCGCTGAAGCAGGATCCCCACGTCGACCACTTCATTCCGTGGTCGCGGTACCCGCGCGATCTGGCGCAGAACAAAACCTGGGTCCCCGCTCAAAAGCTCTGCGGGGACGACGGAGGAGGCGCGCGCCGGCGCACCTCGTGCACTGGGTGAAGCGCAACCGCGAGGTCGGGGCGGATCTTGCTGCGCGCCTGTCGCCGGCAGGATTCCTGGACGACCAACCCGCGGCGCTGCAGGTGGCGCGCTGGGCCTACGGCCAGGCCGAGGCCACGTCGGCGCAGCTTTGGGTGAGTCTGAAGTACACGGTGAATGCGGACGGGCGGTGTCTGGAGATACTTGGCGGATGAGCCGGCGCTGGCGCCGAGACTTGCCGTCCGTCAGGTAGTAACGATTTCGACCCGGGCGGCAAAGCCAAGCCGGCCGAGAAGTTCCTCGCAATCGGCCCAGGTTAGGCCGAACGCGCGCACGTCGGCGACGCCGAGGCGTGCCACAACCGCGGACAGCGTCGCCGCGTCCTTGCCGTCGAATTCGCCGTCCATGAGCGCCGTTTCCGCCCAATCGACCAGCTGCGCCTGCGTGATGCGGTGATGCAGATAGTCGGCAATCCTGTCGGCAACCGCCTGCCTTGTAATCGTCATGGGTCCATCCTACGCCTTCCGATGCCCCTCATCCACGGGGAACTTGTGGTGGATTTCCGCGAGCCTGCCCTGCTCGTCGTAGATCTCCTGCCAGAACCGCAGCGTCGATTCCGCGGCATCGACCTCCTTGAGGTAGCGCGCGCGCCAGCCCTGGCGGCCTTCGACGTCGATCCAATAGCGGCGCCCGCCGCCGGGCAGATCCTCCCAGTGGCTGAATTTGCTTTCGTTTTGCGACCGGGTGCTCATCCGCGCCTGTGAGTTAAGCGCATGAGCTACGGCCGCGGTTGACAGATACGCCGACCGGCTTCAGGCGGCCTTGCGCAGGCCGGCCCGGATGACGATTTCGTCGAACGGCGCGCGCAGGCCGCCGCGCTCGTCTTTTTCGAGGAGCCCCAGCTCGAGGAGCGCCTGCACGTCGGTGTGCACGTTCTTGTAGTCCCGCCCCAGTGCGCGGGCAAGCGGACGGATCTGCAGCCCCTCTTCGCCCGCGACGTGGCGCACCAGTTCCAGCCGCTTTTCCGAAACCGCGCTGAACAGTTCGGCAATGCTGCCGAAGGCAAGCCGCGGGGTGGCCTTGCGTCCGGCACGTGCCTGCCGCCAGGCACGCGTGAAAGCGGCGAGCGCAGCCTGCGAACCCAGCACTTCGATCTCGATCCGGTTCATCGCCATCTCCATCCCGCCAGGCGGGTGCAATCTTCGCGAAAATCCTTCAGCAGCTTTTCCAGCGACGCGAAGCGGTAGGTCTCTTCCCGATCGCCGTAGTGCCGGTGATCGCCTTTGCCGGCCTCGTTGTCGTAGCGGACGATGCAGCGGCCGCTACGACCGCAATACAGCCGGTACTTCAGTCCATGCGGCCGCTCCGCAGAAGGCTTGGGCAGGGACCAGATCACCATTTCAACCTCACGCCGGCCTGGACCGACCGGTAGCGGAACACTTGCTTTGCCGCCTGATGGTGCATCATACCATCACCTGGTGCGCATTGAGCATGGTCTTCCTGAACGCACCACACGCCAACACGGATGACCGACAAATCGGGGTCTGACCCCGATCCTTAAAACCTGGGTCCCCGCTTTCGCGGGGACGACGAAGTAGCGCCCCGGGGACGACGGGTAGAGTCGCGCGCTACTTCTTGCGGCCGTCGATCTCCGGCACCCAGGGAATGATGTCGTACAGGTTTGCAATACCCGCGTCGCCGGCGGCGGCTTGCGGGATCGGCACCGCGGCCACGCGCAGCGCGAATTTCCGCATGTGGTCCTCGCCCGGATGGCGCGCGATGCCCTGCGGCCAGTTGGGCTTGGGTATCGGGCGCGAGGCCTCGGCCTGGATGCGCAGCGCGATCGCCGGGCCAGCCGGTGTGCTCGCCGCGAGCGCGGCAAGGGCCACCGGATTGCCGTGCAGCGCCGCCTCCTGCATCTTGCCCATCCTGAAGAGCAGATCGCCCGCCTCGCGGCGCGCTTCGACATGCCCCTGGTCCGTCGCCTTGAGGAGCCAGCGCAGCGCGGCCTGGTCGTCGCGCGCCACGCCTTCGACGCGCGCGAGCATGCGGCCCACGCGGTATTGCGCGGAAGGGATGCCCGCCTCGGCGCCCGGCAGGTACCACTCGTACGCGGCCGTGCCGCCAGCGGGCGCGCCCAGTCCCGCGGCGAAGAAGGCCTCCAGGTTGCCGCGCGCCTCGGCGCTGCCCACCGCTCCCGAAAGGTAGTGCGCGCGCGCGGCCGCGAAGTCGACCTTCATGCCGAGGCCCTTCTCGGCCATCCAGCCCAGGTTGTTGCGCGCGCCGAAGTTGCCGTCGGCCGCGGAGCGGCGCAGCCAGTCGGCGGCGCGCGCGTAGTCGCGCGGCACGCCGATCCCCTCGAGATGCATCACGCCAAGCTTGAAGCGCGCCCACGGGCTGCGGTCCGCAGCGCGCAGGTAGAGCGCCGCGGCGCGCTTCGTGTCCTTCGACACGCCGCGGCCGTCCTCGTGCATCTGGCCGAGATCCAGCAACGAGCGCAACTCGTTCTCGGCGGCGAGGCGCTCGTAGCGCTGCAGCGCCTCGGCATAGTCGCCCGCTTCGGCCGCGAGCTTCGCCGCGCGGTAGCGCGCCTCGCCTTCGCCTTTTTCCGCGAGCAGCCGGTAGCGCCGGCGCGCTTCGGCGAGGTCCTGCGCCACGCCCATGCCCTTTTCGTACATCTGCGCGAGGTTGAGCTCGGAGGGCCGGAAGCCCTGCGCCGCGGCGCGCTCGTACAGTCGGAAGGCTTCCTCGTGCTTCTTCTGCTGCTCGAGGAGCGCCGCCTGGTTGTGCTGCGCGCGCGCGTCGCCCTTTTCGGCGAGCGCTGCCGTGGTGGGCGCCGTGTAGTGGATGGGCATGCCGGAAAGGCTCATGCCGCGCGGATTGCCCGCTTCGCCCGCCTTGCGGTACCACCCGCGCGCGGCGGACTCGTCGGCGGGGCCGCCCAGGCCTCGCTGGTTCATCACGCCAAGGAGCACCATCGCCGAACCCGAGCCCGCGGCGGCGGCCGCGGCCGCCTCGCGGCGCGCTTCCGCGAACTGGCCCTTGTGCGCGAGCGCGCGCGCGAGCTGCGAGCGGTAGCGCGCGGTGCCGGGAGATTGCTTCGCCGCGGCCCGGCAGGCTGCGATGGCGCGGTCGGCGGCGAGCGTGAGGCAGAACGCCTGCGCGCCGGCCGTGACGCGCTGCGGGTCGTGCCGGTCGGCGGCGAGCAGGTCGCAGGCATTCGCGCCCGCCTCGGCGCGCTCCTGGTCCGCGCAGTGCCGCACGCGCCATTGGTCGGCAATGCGCCGGCTCTCGGCCTCGTCCTTCGGCACGCCGCGGCCTTCGCGGTAGAGCACCACGAGGCGCTGCTCGGCCATCACTTCGCCCGCCGCGGCCGCGCGGCGGTACCAAGCCGCCGCGGCGGCGGCATCCTGCTTCACCCAGAGGCCGTGCTCGTGCAGCAGGCCGAGATAAGTTTGCGCCCAGGGCTCGCCCGCCTCCCCTTTCGCGCGGTACCAGGCGGCGAGCGCATCGCCGTCCAGCGCCGCGCGCCCCGGCCGGCGCAGGCGCAGCGGCTCGGCGAAACCCTCCAGCGACAGCGCTTCGGCGGCCTGGCGCAGCCAGTCCTCGGCGCGCGCGGCATCGAAGCGCTGGCCGAGAAGCTGCATCGCGAGGGAATCCTTTTGCCGCGCGGCCTGCCGGAAGAATTCCGCGGCTTCCGCATCGCTTTGCGCGGCGCCCCACCCGTTGGCGGCCATCACGCCCAAGTTGAAGAGCGCATGCGGGCTGGGGCCGATGGCCTTCGCCGCGCGCTGGAACAGCTCGCGCGCCGCGGCGTGGTCGCGCGGCGCATGCTCGCCCTCGGCGAGGAACACGCCGAGCAGGACCTGCGCGTTGGACGAGCCCAGTTCCGCGCCCTTGCGCGCGGCTTCGAGCGCGCCCGGCGCATCGCCCGAGAGCAGGCGCACGCGCGCGAGCAGCCCGTGCATGCGCGCGAACGTCGGCCGCTCCCGGATTGCGTCCTCGCAGGCGGTGCGCGCCTCGGCCAGCCGCGGTCCGATCTCCGAGGGCAGCGGCGCCACCTGCGAGCTCTCCGGCCCGATGCGCGGCGAGGCCAGACTGTCGCACTTGTAATAAAAGGGCAGCGGCTGCGCGCGCGCGGCGCCTGCGGCGAGGCAGAGCAGGACGAGGCCGGCAAGCGCGGCGCCCTTGTAGACTGGCATGCGTGCATTTTAGGAAAAAGGAGCCCCGCCATGGATCCGCGACGCCGTGATGTGCTGAAAAAAGGATCGTTCGCCCTCGTCTCGCTCGCCGCGCTGTCGTTAGCGGCGTAGTCCCACGCGCAGGCGAAGGCGCTGCCCCAGCTCGCCGAGAACGACGCCTGGGCGCCCTGCAAGATCTTCCCCGGCAAGGCGGTGAGCGGGAAGGGTTGGTGCTCGGCGTTCGTGAAGAAAAAGGCGTAAAACCTGGGTCCCCGCCTAAAGCCGCGGGGACGACGGAGCGGAACGCGGGGACGACGGAGCGGAACGCGGGGACGACGGTAATACTCAGTTAGGGTTTGCGCTTCGGTTTGACGAGGTCGGCGAGACCCGCGAGGGGCTTGTAGGTCGCGGGCCCTTTCTCCTTTTCCATGCCACCCCCACCCGCCTTCGCATCTGCCTCGCGCGCGTGCTCGTTCTCGTGGCAGTAGATGCACAGCAGTTCCCAGTTCGAGCCGTCGGGCGGGTTGTAGTCGTGGTCGCCGTTCTTGTGGTGCACGGTGAGCTCGCGCAGGCGCGCGCCGGAGAATTCGCGGGCGCAGCGGCCGCAGACCCAGGGGTAGAGCTTGAGGGCCTGGTCGCGGTAGGCGGAGTCGCTGGACATATCCCTAGTTTAAATCCAACAAAAACCTGGGTCCCCGCCTAAACCCGCGGGGACGACGGAGGGGGGCGCGGGGACGACAAAATTCGACGAACTACAATGAACAATGCAAAACCCAGTCAAGCCCACTCTGCCGCCCGGCATCCCGCGCGAGATCGCACGCGAGGTGCTGGCCGAGCTCCCAGTGCGGCGCTACGAGGGCGAGGTGGTGATGGTGGCGACGCCCAAGGACTTCGACCGGGCCTGGGAGGATCTCGCGGGCGAATCATCGGTGGGCTGGGATACCGAGACGCGGCCGGCGTTCAAGGTGGGCGAGTCGTACCTGCCGAGCCTGGTGCAGGCGGCCACCGCACGCTCGGTGTACCTGTTCCAGCTCGCGAAGATGGATTTCTCCAAGCCGGTGGGTGGCCTCTTTGCCGAACCGTCGATCGTCAAGGCCGGAATCTCGGTGGCGGATGACCTCAAAAAACTGAAGCAGGTGTTTCCGTTCGAGGAGGCCTCGGTCCTCGACCTGGGCACGGTGGCGAAGCGCCACGGCCTGAAGCAGACGGGGCTGCGCAACCTCGCGGGCATCTTCCTCGGCTGGCGCGTGCCCAAGGGCGCGAAGACGACGAACTGGGCGGCGCCGCGCCTCACCGAGCAGCAGGTCAACTACGCGGCGACGGATGCCTGGGCGTGCCGCGAGCTGTATTTAAAGTTTCAAGAGTTAGGGATGGTCTAAAACCTGGATCCCCGCTTTCGCGGGGATGACGTTCTTTCGCGGGGATGACGTTGCGGGCCGGAACGCGGGAAAAGGCAAAACCTGGGCCCCCGCTTTCGCGGGGGCGACGGGGTTTGCGGGGACGGCGCGAAGCTTGGGGACGGCGGCATGCACCAGCAGCGGCACGTGCCGCAGCGAAGCGCGGACCGGGCTGGGATGCCAGGGCCGCAGCGCGCTGTCCGGGCAATCCCTGTGCGCGGAGCCGATCCAGCGCACCTGGTGCGGCGGCGCCGAGGCGGCGTAGCGCCGCAAGCGCCGCCGATCGCGCTTCATCACTTCTCAGTCGCCGATTTCGCCGGCGGGTTCGAAACGGTATTGGGCGAACCAAGGACGCCCTTCGGCTCCGGGCGGTTGGCCGGGGCGATGCTGCCTTGCTCGTGGGCGGCGCCCTGCTCGCTGCGGCGATCCGCCGCGCGGTCCTGGCCGAACCTGCGTTCCTCGGCGTAGGGGCTGTTGGTGTTGGCCTGGCCGCTCGGGCTCATGTGCGTGCCGCCCGCTCCAGCCGATCCAGCGCCGGCGCCGGCTTTGGCACCGCCGCCACCCTTGCCGCCCGAGTAGGCGCAGGTCGATACCGATGCCGCGACGAGCGCGGCGAGGACTTTCGTGGTGATGCTCATCATCTGTGTGAATCTCCTGTTCGCGCTCCGGTTGGAGACGCTCACAGACGAGTCCGCAAGGCGCGTGCCACGCGCGGCGCGACGCAGAAACAAGGAGTTGGCGGCGACGACGAAAAATTCACGTTGCCGTGCGGCGACAGCGCGGCAAGAAAAACGACTAAACCAGCACCAGCAGTTCGGGCGCCTGGCCCTTTTCGATGTAGACGATGGCGTTCTGTTCCAGGCGCCGGCCGAGCGCCTCGGCCTCGGCGCGCGGAATGCCCATGATGAGCACGCTGGGTTCCGCGCGCCACTGGCCTTCGGGATCGCGGCCTTCGCCCTGGTAGACGCGGTACTTGGTCTTGTCGGCGGGCTTGAGGGCGTCGAGCCCGCCGCGCAGCAGGAAATCGGCCAGGCGCCGCTCGTTCTCGGGGCTTTCGGTGCCGCGCGCGGTCGCCGAACTGACGAAGGCGGCGCAGCGCACGTGGTTCATCGTCATCATCGCGTCGAGAATGTCGCTCGGCTCGCCCACGCGGAATTCCACGCCGGGGCTGGCGAAGACGGCGTAGATCGCGCGCTCGTAGGCGCGGCGCAGCTCGGGATCTAGCGGCAGGCGCGCCTCCGCATGCCGGGGACGCTCAGCGGTTCAGCGCCTGCATCGACAGGCGCTTCACCTCGAAGCCTTCGCAGGTGTCGGGCAGGCCGGCGCAGCCCTTGCCGTCTTTTTCCGCGTCGATGGCACGGCCGTAGTACACCTGCGCGGCCAACGCCAGGCCGAGGTTGCGCGCCGCTTCGCCCAGCAGGAAGTACGACAGGTCGCTCTGGTAGCCGACTTTGAGCACCGCCACGGCGAGGTCGCGCCAGGCCTTGCGGTCGTACAGTTCCTTCCAGGTGCTGCGGTTCGTGCCATAGGAAAACACGCACTCGAAGCGGCAGTCGAACACCGCCTCGCCGCGCCTGAATTTATCGAAGGGTTCGGAGAGGAAGGTCATGGTGTCGGGGCTGGCGGCGACGCGCTCGGCGTATTCCTGGCGCGTGGGATGGGGCTGGTCCTTCTGCACGTACTCGGTGCCGAGGAAGCTCGGTGCCGGGGTCGCGTCGGGCGCGCCCTCGCGCGCCTTGGCGGCGAGATAGAGCGGCTCGACTTTCGCAACGAGCTTGCCGAGCTGCTCGGCGCGATTCTCGGGCGCGGGGTGCGTGGAGAGGAACTCGGGCGCGCGGCCGCCCTGCTTGGCCATTTTCTGCCACAGCGTGACCGAGGCGCGCGGATCAAAACCGGCGCGTGCGGCGAGCTCGATGCCGATCTGGTCGGCCTC
>Ga0315910_10002264_pt1 | contig 17084 bp, 15 predicted proteins | sample EdamamesoilMG_FD_204470 | JGI IMG/M metagenome (GOLD analysis project Ga0315910, IMG submission 204470) | Garden soil microbial communities collected in Santa Monica, California, United States - Edamame soil | ecosystem: Environmental > Terrestrial > Soil > Garden | place: USA: California... | reverse complement strand
TATACGAACAATCGTTCTGTGTTTTTCAAGCCTGATAACGCACGCACAGCAAAACGGTAAGGGCAGCATCTCGGGCAGTGTGGTTGACGTGATGGGTAATCCGGTTATAGGTGTATCCATCAGCATTTCAGGATCCGGAGCGATTTCAGATGAAAAAGGAATCTACTCAGTCAAAGAGCTCCCGGCCGGGAGAGCAAAGTTGCGGATCACGGCCGTTGGTTTTGCGCCTCAACAACACGAAGTGCTTATCGAAAAAGATAAAGACATTCACCTGGATGTCGTCCTTGCTGAAGTGACCAGCCTGATGAGTGAAGTTGTAGTGGAAGGAAAATCTGAAAACCAGGCGAAAGTGGAAGAGATCAGAACTTCGGGCTTCAGTACCAACGTCATCGATCTGAAATCTTTCAACAACATGACAGCAGACATTAACCAGGTGCTGAAACGAACCACCGGTGTAATGATCCGCGAATCGGGCGGTATGGGATCCGACTTTTCATTTCGCATCAACGGACTGGCTGGAAAAATATATATCGATGATGTTCCCATGGATCAATATGGTAGCTCCATGACGTTGAACAACATTCCCGTAAATCTGATTGACCGGGTAGAAGTTTACAAAGGTGTAGTTCCTGCGCACCTGGGTTCTGATGCCATGGGCGGTGCGGTTAATATTGTTACCAAACAACGAACACGAAAATTCCTGGACATCAGCCAAAGCTTTGGTTCATTCAACACCTATCAGACAGCGATAACCGGTGGCATACGGGATAAAGAAACGGGATTGAAAGTAAGGGGAAGTGCTTACTATAATTATTCAGACAATAATTACATGATGTATAGTAATCCCGACTACGATGTATTGTTGAAAGTGGTCAAAGAAGATGAAGAAACGGGAGATTACCGGTCCGTTGTTATTGATAAAGCCAAACGCTTTCATGATACATACTGGTCGTTTATGGGGGAAATCGAAACCGGATTTGAGCGGGTAAGATGGGCTGACTGGTTTACCGTAGGGCTTACGTATTCGCAGAATATGAAACAGATTCAGACCGGTGCTACGATGAATGCGGTGCGTGGTGGTTACTGGAGCGAGAACCGGTACATAATGCCAACCATTAAATTTCGCAAAGAGAATTTTTTGGTTAAAGGGTTGTTCGTAAACCTGTATGCCAATTATTCAAACAGTACGGATAACATTCGGGACACGGCTCTTTATAATTATGACTGGAGTGGTCATTGGGTAGCCAACGCAGGCGGAACACCGCTTGAAGAGATATCCAATAAACTGGTTGATGACAGTTTTGCCGCACGAGTCAATCTGAATTATGACTTTGATGAAGATCTTAAGCAGAGCATCAATGTGAACTACACGTTCAGCTCAACACAAAGACGCACATATGATTTGATGGAGACCGACCCGGCCAGGCGCGAAACTTCCGGTTTGCCTAACCACCTCGGCAAGCATATCGTGGGATTTAGCTGGCAAGGACAGTGGTTCGATAAAAAACTGATCAGTGTTGTTTCCGCAAAATATTACGGGATGGCTGCACAGGTTTCTGTCGATGAACGGGAATTTGACAACACCGGGAAGCCGGTTGGTGGAAAGATTACAACACAGGAAGATTTCTTCGGATATCCCAGCGGATCACTGGCGTTGCGATACCTCATCACACCCGACCTGGGTATAAAAGCGTCTGTTGAGAGAGGCTACAACCTGCCGGAAACCGCTGCGTTGTTTGGCGATGGAAGATTTGTGCTTCCCAATTATGACCTGACGCCCGAGCGCAGCGATAACCTTAACATCGGGATTTACTACAACCACCTCTTCGGTGACCACTTCGTAAACCTGGACGCTTCTGCTTTTTACCGGAACTCAGCGAACTACATTGTGTCTCAGGTGCTGAGTGATAACGTGCATTCCCAGAGCCGCAATTTTCCGGGTGTACTCCTGTATGGTTTTGAAACGGAAATGAAATATGGGTACAAAGACCTCATTAATTTTTCTGTCAATGCCACATACGATAAAGCCATTGACAGCTGGAAGTATACCGACTCAACAAACTCACAGATCAGTCTTACCTACAAGGAACAACTTCCCAATCGTCCGTGGATCTATGGCAATGCAAACCTTACACTCGCCAAGAAAGATGTGATCGGCAAAGGCACGCGCCTGCAGTTCAGTTACCTCTATCAGTACATTCACTGGTTTTATATGTCATGGGCAAACCTGGGCAATCAGGCGAGTAAAAATTATGTACCCACACAAACCACACATGGACTTATCCTGACCTATAGCTGGAAGAAAGATGTCTACAACGTTTCGTTTGAAGCAAGGAATATTACCGATGAACTTGCTTACGATAATTTCAGACAACAGAAACCCGGCAGAGCCTTCTACCTGAAGGTCAGGGTCGCTTTAATGTAAACATGAAAATGAATTTAACATCCTAACAAAAACGTAAACAACAATGAATACACGAAATCTGTTTAAACTGCTGCCCGCTGCAGCATTCGCCCTGGTGATGATGGCTTGCGATGATGATCCGGATGGTGGCAAAAAAGAAGACCTTGGCAATTATGCTATCTTTTTAACCGTAGGCAATGATAACGCCACGGAAAGTTATTATACCCTTACTACCGATGACCTGAATGATGACATCGTATTAAGCCCGGTAAACACGGGCATCGTGTCTGATGCGGATTTATTCTGGGCTACTATTTACAGCGCCTATTCCAAAGGTAATTTCTATTTTACCATGGATGGAAACGTGATCAGCAAGCAACGCATTCGTGATGGCAAGTACAAAGAAGTAGGCAACGTGGTGGCTGAAGCAGGATCGTGGGAACTGGGTATGATGAAGACACTTTTTAACCACAACGGCCTGAACTTCATCAGCTGGCAAACCACTTACAATGAATCTGATAATGTGCTGGAGAATAAGCTTTTTATCGTTGACACAACGAACGCGATGTCCGTGGAATCAAGCAACCCCATTAAGTTTCCGGTGCCTGATTTCACGCTGTATGATTCTGAAGGCGAAGCGGTACTTCATGAAAACCTGGCACTAACACCCAGCAGCTTTACGGTCCGTGACAACAAAGTCTTCATCGGGTTCTATTACGATTGGGCAACGGAAATTGATACCGCATATATGCTGGTATGTGATTACCCAAGCCTAAGCAACGTGAAATTACTGAAGGATCACCGGTTGGGTCACGTGTCCGGAGCATGGTATGCCAGTTCGTCCAGTTTTACTGATGACAATGGCGACTACTATTTCAGCACGATCAATGTTGATGGTAATTACGGTCTGCTTCGGATCAAAAATGGTTCTACGGAGATCGACCCTGAATATGCATACGATCTGAGCGAAATCGGAAATATCGCCATTTCCAACTGGGGATATGCCGGGCCTGATCACCATGTTTACCTGAAGAACGGATTAGCGTTTATGGGATCCTATATTATTGACGTACGCAACAAACAAGTCAAGCAAGACCTGAACGACTTTGGTTTGGGTACCGTGCAAAAAACCATGGAGACCTATACTGAAAATGACGGCAATGATATCTACGTTGTTTTGAAAACCGATGACGCCAGGTGGTTTATCGCGAAGTATGACGTAGATGAAAATACACTTACGCTAGGCTTGGAAATTGACAGCGGTATAACTTCTGTGAGCCGGATCAGCCGGTTGAAATAGTCTGGCCGGTATTTTATTCCTTAGCCTGATGGCACAGCTGAAGACCGAAAGACAGGAAGAACTATGATAAACGCATGAGCAAGTCAACACCCAATAAAGCCGAAGGCAAATCCCGTTTCAGGCGCGTCAATGACTGGCTGCACCTGTGGCTTGGTTTGATATCCGGTATCATTGTGTTTGTTGTCTGCATCACCGGGTGTATTTGGGTGTTCAATGAAGAGATCACCGGTATGCTTCACCCGGAGCGGCATGTGGCGAAACAGGAATTGCCCGTGCTCATACCTTCGGAGATTCAGCGCATCGCGCAGGAATCACATCCGGGGCAGCGGGTTCAGTATGCCTACTATCTTCAAGGCAAGTCTGTTGAAGTGGGTGTTGGCAAGTGGGAAGCTCCGGAGCGATTTACACTGCGTCTGCATCCGTACACCGGTGAAGTTCTTTCTTCTGAAAAACAGGCAAAAGGCGAAACCGATTTCTTCTCATTCATTCTTCACGGCCATCGCGCATTGTGGCTTCCTTACGAGGTCGGGCGTCCCATCGTGAATTATGCCACGTTGGTGTTTGTAGTGTTGCTGATCACCGGACTCATCTGGTGGTTCCCGAAGAAGTGGAATAAATCATCACGAAAAAAAAGCTTCACGATCAAATGGCGTGCATCATTCAAGCGCGTAAACATCGACCTGCACAATGTGCTGGGATTTTATGCCATGCTGTTTTTGCTGGTCATCGCGCTTACGGGCATGGTGTGGGGATTGGCCTGGTGGAGCGATGGCCTGTATTGGGTCACCTCGGGAGGCGAAGCGATTCCGGAATGGAAGGAACATCAGTCTGATACCCTGCAGGCAGATAAACTGTACACATCAAAGCAGGCCATGGATCTGGCGTGGTCTAAAGTAATAAAGGACAATCCGCGGTCTGAAGGATTCTACTACGGATTCCCCGATACAACGAATGCGAAGAGCGCGATAAGTATCACGATATATCCAGGCGCAAGTCAGTTTTATAACAGCACCAGCGTCACCTTCGACCGCCATACCCTTCGCGAACTGGAAGGACATGCCGTGTATGATAAACCTTTCGCGCAATCGTCATTTGCCGGCAAGCTGAGAAAAATGAATTATGATATCCACATCGGCAGCATCCTTGGATTTCCGGGAAAGGTACTTGCCTTCCTGGCAGCGCTGACCGGTGCATCATTACCCATCACCGGTTTCCTGATCTGGTGGGGCAGAAAATTCAAGCGCAAAAAAGAATTAACAACAAAGCACAAAACGAATGGCAAGCATGCAGCCAGACCGAAAGTGCAAATTAAACCTCATGTCAGGATCACTAACCAAAAAGAACACATACACCATGAAATCTAAAATTATATTGTCAGCCTGCTGTTTGCTCATCAGCGTATCTTCCGTTTTCGCCCATGCACTCTGGATTGAAACCGATCCGGCCGGCAGCCGTGGCAAAGCCCATGCAATAAAAATCTTCTATGGCGAATATGCCGCGAAAGAATTTGAACCGACAGACAAGTGGTATTCAGATGTAAACACATTCACCCTCTGGCTGGTAGCACCCGATGGAAAGAAAACACAACTCACGCATACTGCGGCAGGAGATCACTACACCGCTTCGTTTACACCTGACCAGGACGGAACGTATGCCATCGTCACCGGCCATAGCGCGAAGGAAATCGATTCAGGATACATCTATCAGTTCAATGCAAGTGCGTTGGTGAGTGTTGGCAAAACCGAAAAAATCTCCTCACCGGTTTCTGCGAATGATCTCTACCTGGAGCCTGTTAAAGATCCGAAAGGGAAGTCAGGAATCGTGAAGGCCTATTATAAGGGCCAGCCTGCTGCCGAGCTTACCGTGGTTGTATCCGGACCAACCGGATGGAGCAAGACTTTCAAGACCGACAAAAATGGACTGCTTGAGTTCGAGCCACTGTGGAAAGGTACCTATGCTGTGGAAGGATCAGTTACTGCTGACGAAGCCGGACTGCATTTTGAAAAACCCTATGAACACATCTGGCGGTGCGCGACCATCAGAATTATGCTCTGATACATATTTCTTAACAGGAAACAGGCAGCGTCTGTTTTAAACTCCACGTTGTGATTTGGTGTGGGGCGGGCGGAGACCATCGTCTGGTTCACGCCCGCCCCAAATTAACATTGGTTGACTCGTTACACTTTCTTAGCGGGCTTATCGCTCTACGTGGGAGGTGATAATTGCTAATTGATAATTGTTCATTGTTGAAGCGTAAACTTCACAAAAAAACTTGCACCCTTTCCATACTCGCTTTCGCACCAGATCTCCCCGCCCATTGCATCTACAAACTTTTTTACGATCGATAACCCCAACCCGGTGGACGACTCATTGCTGGTAGGAGCTGCACTCAGCTTCTGGTACTTCCTGAATAATTTTTTCTTGTCGCTTTCACTTAGGCCTGGTCCTTCGTCCCGGATCTCCAGGAGCGCCACGGTGTTATGAAGGGTAATGTGGATGTAGACCTGTTTTCCGGGCGGTGAAAATTTAAGTGCGTTCGACAGTAAGTTATCGATGATCTGATCGGTATACCGCTGGTCAGCCTGCACCATCACGTTTTCCGGTATGCGGGTATGCACCTGGATTTCCTTGCGCCTGCTTTCCACCACTGCGCGGCTCACGTTCGCCATCACCACTTCAGAAAGGTTTACCGGCTCAAGCGTTACGTGGAGTTGTTTCGATTCGGCCGATTCCACATTCAGGATTTTGGTGATCATGTCATGGATACGCAGAGTGCTCTGCTCCATCATCGCCAGGTAGTTCGCAGACTCGTCATGCGGTGGAGACGTCATCTTCACCAGCGAGATCAGTCCTTTGATCTGGTTCACCGGACTTTTTAAATCATGGGCAACAATTCCGATGAGGTTGTTCTTTTCTTCATTCAGCGAAATCAGGTCTTCGTTCTTCTTCTCAATTTCTTTCTTCTGCTCGGTGATCTTCCGGTTCTTTCTTTTCAGCCAACGTGAATTCGCGTAGACGAGAGCCGCCACGGAGATCATCACAAAGAAAGCGGCAATGAATGTATTGCGCATCCACGTTTCACGCGCCAACATTTTTTCTTTTTCAATCAATTCAATTTGTTTCTGCGAGATCTCATAATCTGTGCGCAGGTCTGCCATCTTTTGTACCGACTCGATGTTGTTCAGGCTGTCGCGGTAGGCAATGTGATTTTTATAATGCCTGAACGCTTCGTTCGTGTTGCCCGCCTGGTGGTAAAGTTCCGAGAGCTTCAGACTCGACTCACTGATCTGTTCTTTCAACGCATGGCGTTGAGCGAGCTGCAGGCTGCGCAGCGCGTAGTTCAGGGCCTCCGGTTTATCCCCCCGCTCATGGTAGATGTCTGACATGGAGATCAGGTATACACACACCGGGTAGTAATCACCTGCGCTTTGTAAGATGTCGATCGCTTCGTTGATATGCTGTTCCGCGAGTTTTTCTTTCCCGGTACTCGCATATACCATACCGATGTTGCCCAGGTTGTAAGCTTTACCGGTTTCGTAATCGACCTTTGCAAAGATCTCCCCCGACTCCGTAAAACATACAATAGCCGAATCATAATTTTTACTTTCGCGATAGGCCTCGCCCAGGTTTAAGATCGCTGACGCCAGCGCGATGGAATCACCTGACTGCCGTAACGTAGTGATAGCCTTGTGGTAGTAGAGTTTTGCATTCCTGTAATTTTCCGAGCGCGTGTAAATGCCGGCAATGGCGCCATAACCGTTTGCCTCGCCCTCTGCATTGTGATACCTGTGGGCAACTTCGATACTTTTAAAATAGGCTTCAAGGGCTTCTTCGAGATCGCCCAACAATTTCTGCTTGTTCCCTTTTAAAAAATAACCGGCATACAGGTACCGGTTATTCTTATGCTGTTCAGCAAGATGAATGAGCTCTTCCGCATAGTCTATCGAACGGTTTAGATCCTTGATCTCGTGGAACGATAATTCCAGCAACAGGTCAAACCTTGCCGTATCGTGAAGGGTATTTTTTTTGTAGATCTCCGTCAGGCTGTCTGCCACATGCTGATCCTGCCCGGAAACGTTGTGAAAAACGAAACAACATATTCCGATCAGGAAATAAACGCTCCCACGTACAGGCATCGTGCGTTATGGTTTCGGTTTCACCGTGATTTCCGGATCATGGCGATGGATCTTCGCGTCACCGATCTTCAGGTAGTTGATGGTATAGATCTCCTTTTTTTCCGCGCCCGGTTTTTTATTGATCGTTCCCTGCCACGTTGAGGCACCTGTAGGTACCGGATCGGGATGGAACACATTAATTCTTGAGTCATCAATGATGCCGGTGATAGCCGCTACACCTGAGTCGCCATTCACGATCCACGTGATGGTATCTCCGGGGGAGGCTACGGTTTTTCCTTTGTCGGATAAAATCAGGTGACCTTTTTTGTTGATGCCTGTAATGATGATTGCCAGACTTGCCATGGTTGTGGGGTTAGGTGTTAACGTTTAAAAAATACATAAACAAGGTATTGATCTGCGGGGAGATTACAAAGGAGCATGGTGAACGAAAGCAGTTACACGGCCTGAATCATGATGGGCAGGGCGGTTGGGTAAGACGTGGGTCACACTTGTGCTTGTCATTTGTCAGTCTCCCCGACTGACGATGCCGGACGCAGGGCATAATGCTGGCTTATACCCGAAATAATAACAGATTAATTGGATAAGGTTTATTTTTTCTGTCTAAAACCAATGACGATCTGATGGACATTTGGTTGACCAGGTTTTCGGCAATAATGAGACGTTGAAAAGTGTTCCCAATTTTTCATTAGAAAGTGGATAACATTTCCTCCGCCACATGCTTCATCCGGAGTCAATGCACCGAATGGAACTCCGCTTTCAACTTGATACACATAGTCGTTAAATGTTTCGCTGAACACTACCGCTAAATTAAATCCATATCGTTCACCATCTGCAGAATTTGGTTCCACAAAATTTTGAACGGGAATTTTTAAGTAGTCGTCAGTTATGTAGGTAAGCACTTCTTCGGAGACTCCCAGAAGGTTTTTTGTCCTGGTTTTACTTTCTTCAATAGATATCATGAGGTTTCAAAGGTTGTTTAAAAATCAAACTTAATGTAATCTGTACTGATAGTTGGAAGATTTTCCCTAATTAGTACTTCGACTTTACGTTCATTGTTTGCAATTCTCCATTCCTCTAATTGAATAAATGGAGTGTTATCCATTCCGGGAGATGAATTTATTCTTTGTACCTCTTCAAATTCGACTGACGATATTAGCTCAGCAAATCGGCCGGGCAACACAAATGCAATGGTTAGACTCCACAAGTCTTGAGATCTTCGACTTTTCCCATGGAACATGCATTGAAATGGTTTTAGGTTAAAATATGATGAACTTAAGGGATCCTCGTACGTTGTAAAGCCTGCACCATCCATGTCTCGTTGCTGGTGCATCCAACTCGAGAATCTTATGTTCGTGAAGTGGGGATAAAACTTTTGCCCAAGTCTATTTGTGAAAGATATTTTTGCCTTGTTTATTGAGCTTATATAGAGCATAATGTAGGTGAAATTATTGTCCGAAAATCTTGAATCCGAAACGAATCTCTCTTCAAGTTCTGTTGAGGTCTGCAATTCAAAGTTGAATTGTTCATCAATTGAAATCATATCCGGTTGGCTCATTGCAAATAAAAGTCTAAAAGTTTGTCAATGTCTCGATTTGCACTACGTAGGGAAATTTAGTCGTTCCTGATAAAATCCCCAATTTACTTTTACCATTATTTCCAAACCAAAGGGTGATACCGAAATGATCAGTTGGTGCGTTGATAGCATTTCGTCATCTTGTCACCCGAAAACAATAGAATACCAAGTAAGAAGATAAGGGAGCACTCATCGTTGAACAATACAGTTAGCTTGAAACAGGATTCACCACAACTTAATCGCAGCACGCGTTTCTACCCGCAAAAACGTGAAGCAGTCATCGGGTGGAACCGTAGACCAGAAGTTACTGAGATGCTACCAGGTGTAAACTTTTGTCGAGCCAGTATTCATACCAGTCAAAAAAAGAAAATATCGATCCATCATTATGGCAAAGCGGAGCAAGGTGCCCCTCCTGCGTATACCATACTTGTCCATAACAATTACCGGCCACTACCAGAACGTAATATCCTCCGCATCCATATTGCGACAGGTAAATAACTCCCTGTACACGACTCCGGCTATGTGTATTTTGAAAAAATGCCTGTTCGGGATAGTCATCTCTATCGAAATAAGTCTTCCTTCCATTCTCCGACATGAAAAGCTCTTCTGCATACCGGGTGGATTCTTCTTTGGTGAGTGGAAATTTTGCCAGCCGATCCCTGAAATCCTGCTGTGTTGATTCGTCAGTAAGGCCAAGCTGTTCAACGCCTTCATTCAAGCTATACAAGCCATAAAAAGGACCGGCACCGCCATCGGCAACGGTATGGAGAAACGACCGGTACTCATGCGGCAGTTTTACATCTACAAAGTTCTCAAAGTCATTCAGCTCTTCATCCGATAGCGTTGGATTTAATATATACTGATGACCATTCCAGGGTTCATTGGAACCAAACACTTTAAAACTTTTGTCTTCCTCAATTAATCGAAAGAGCTTTTCCCGTATCGTATCAAGCCTGTTCATGTCAACAAATATAAGAATGGTCAGTTTTGTAGTTGACTGCTTGCTACTCGCCTCTGGCTACTGGCTTCTGACTTCCGATTGTTACGCGGTAGCTTACCATTTGAGTTACAAGTGAGCTTCGCGCTAAAATTGTATCGCCACGTTAACCGCATCCAAGCTAGCATGCGCACGGGTGTGTTTGTTGGTGAAGAAACGCGCAGCGCTTACACACAACACCAAAGGCGGAAAATTACTGCAGGTTGATTCTCTTCCCATCCCGGGCAGACTGCTTTGCAGCTTCCAGAATCTCCATCACCAACATATTATTGCTGAGTGATGAGAGATCACTTGCCGTAAGCGTAATTTCCTTGCGTACTACGGCAGCCAACAAGGCAAACGGATCGTGCCGTGGTTTTTCCAGGGGCGGTGCTTTGCTAAACTCTTCCGCCCGATCCGGATTAGTTTTAAACCGGATGCCTTCCCGGTCAGCAATCACATAGCCGGTGACTGCGTACACTTCCATGTCTTTTCGGTTGTATGGCCAGTTCCACGATGCCTGTATAATTCCCTGCGCGTGCGCATACTCCACAACAATGGTTGCTTCGTCATCCACGTGGGGATACACATCCGGTTTCAGTTGCTGTGTAAGGGCCGTCACAGACAACGGGCGTTCTCCTTTCATTAACCAGGTCATCAGGTTAGCGCCATAGCAACCAAAGTCGGTGATCGCACCGCCACCGTTCCGCTGTGGGTTTGTGAGCCACTCCAGAAATTCCGGATTCACGCCAATCTCTTTCGGTCCCTGATGTCCATCGTGTACTACCATTTTGCGGATGGGCCCCATGGTCTTTAATTTTTGCAACGCTGCTTCGTTGCTTCCATACCACGTAGTTTCGTAGTTGGTAAGCAGTTGAATGCCATGCTGCATGGCCAGGGCTTGCATTTCCTTCGCCTGTGCCAGACTTACGGCCAACGGTTTTTCTACCATAACATGAATCTTACGTGGAGCGCACGCACGTACTACGTCCAGGTGTTGATCAATGCTGTTGAAAGCGGTTACCGCTTCCGGTTTGGTTTTATCCAGCAGTTCGCTTAGCGATGAATACACCAGTGACATGGGCAAGTTATATTGCTTCAGGTAACGTTCGGCCAGTTCGCGGTTGGGTTCTGCAATGCCCACGATTTCAATGTCACCATCATGGGCCCGGCCCAGTATCCCGTTTACATGCGTGTGTGTAAGGCCCGCAATGGCAATGCGGAAAGGTTTTACAGGTTGGGCTATGGACGCTGTAAGTGATACGAGAAGGGCAGTAAACAGGAATGTGAATTTCATAGTCGGGTAGATAATTGTTATAAGATAAAACTTTTTGATCAGGTGTTCATCCCGTTGTTGCGTTTGTGTAAGGCCGTGCGCTGTGTCACTGATAACCACCCACACCTCGCGCTCACACCGAATTCTGAAATCCCGATGGGGTTGAGCGTATTGTGCGGCTACATCGTGCGGCTCATCATACGCAGTGTTGGTATTGGCATAGGTTCTCGGGACCCACAAGTTCACACCCAAAGCCAGCGACCAGCAACCATCCAGCATCAGCCAATATTCCAATTTGATCACTACATTGCAACCCGAAAACACCAGTACCATGAACCGTATCCTAATTTTCTTCCTCTTCTGCATCGGCACAACGCAAGCGCAGGATTTCAAATTCACGTTAGGCCCAGCGTTGGCGGAGCAGCCGGATGGGAGTTTTGCATTTTTTAATACAACAACAAAAAAAGGATACTGGACACGGCAGCCGGGATTTTCGGGTTCGGAGACGGCCATTGTTCAGATCGATGATTATATCAAAAAGGGACCGGTATTCAAATCGCTGAAGGTGGCAACGGCCAGCAAGAAACAGGATGTTATTCCGGAAGGATACTATACGTCCGGTGGAAAGAATTACCTGATCTATTCGCTTTTTGACAAAGACAAAAACGACCAGACGGTATTCTCCCAGGAGTTCAATGGCGCTGCTGCGGTGGGTGCGCCTGTTCGCATGGTTACGTTCAAGGACAGCAAGGCACGACTGATGATGGATGTCGGTACCGGCCAGATGACGATGACCAACCTGTACATCGCGTATGCATCGGAGTATATTTTCCTGGTGAAGGAACGTGAAGGCCAGCTTGAAGTAAAAGTATTTACGCCCGGTTCCGGAGAACTGGAAACGAAAATGGTAGCGATTGATCGTTCGATGGGATGTTCGATCGGATCGGTGAAGGCATCACGGAATGGAACGCTGTTCATCTCCGGAGTTTACTACAAAGGTGAAAGGGTGCTCGATCCGTTTCTGGCCATTTACTCACCCGTTACTAAAAATTATAAGATGCACGTTACCAAGTCGGGTAACAAAACCGAAGACATCGGTTATCGTCTCCGCATCATGCCCGATGGTACGGCACTCTACGCGGGTATCTACAGCGTTGCGAAAGAAACCGGCTACCGGATTTACAAAGTCAACGACAGCTTTGGATTGGATCTGCTGCTCTCGAAGCCCTTTGATAAACTGTATTCCGACATCGTCTACAAAGGCGCTTATACGCCCGATTTTTTTGGCGTGTCCGATATCATGCAATTGGACAATGGCAACATTATCCTGGATATAGAAGGCGGTGCAGCGAAGTCGCTGAAGCATGCGTCAACGTTTTATTCCGCTCCGGTGTATGTCGTTTGTATCGGTGCAGACAAAACTGAAAAGTGGGTTTCCACGATACAGAAATACCAGGCACAGCCGCTTCACGGTGACCTGGTAGGTCACGTAACGTTTCACAAAAACAACAAGGTGTATTTAGTCTACAACGACAATCCGGATAATTTTGACCTGAGTCCGAACGACAAACCGAAGGAAGGCCTCATCAAAAAAAATATGTATGTGGCTACCGTGGAGATCGATGAAAACGGCAAGGCTCAAAAGTTGAAACTGATCACCACGAATAAAAAACAGAATTCATTTTTCCGTCCGGAAGAAGTACGCAAGATTGAAAATGGCCTCTTCCATTTTCTCATCATGAAGGACGATAAATTTTATTTCGCTACCCTGGCTGCTAACGGCTAAACCATCTATTTTTCTATGCACTGCTTCACCCCCTTCTCAATCGGAGAAGGGCCGGGAATGAGTTTTTACGCACACCTACCGCGATGAATCCGAAGCAATACCCGTTCCTGGTCCTGAGAAAGTGCCTGCGATACTTTCAATCCAGTCTTCCTGCAGCGAGCGGGGCAGCGATTCCTGTTTAACAGCAGCCTCGATGGGCATCGTCAACTTGCCGTTGCTGAGTTTGACTACGATTTCTGATTCGTGGTAGATGGAATGATCGAGGTATTTACCGAGCGTGGGAGCGTAGGGCCTGGCGCGGTTCAATATCTCAAGAACCGCGTTCTTGTAGCGTTTACCGAACATAGACATAGACAGTACAGATTTAGATTAAAGCACTGTGAAGGTAGCGGTTGTCTTCGGTTGAAGTTGCATGAAGACGTACTTTTCGAATGTCACCTGGCGCCTGTAACGTCAACTCGTAGTTTGGCTACCGGACAAATCCGGGGAGAAAATGCGTGAAAATGCGTTTCTCTGTTTATATAGGTATTCGTGTCTGTTTTACACGTCAAAACTATTAGTGCCGCACATTGACGATGCGTTGAAGTACATGTTGAGTTAACACGATGGGTGCAAGCGTGGCTTCAACTAATTTAGAAACACAACACCAAGGCTAAGCGCAAAATAGGTTTGTGCTTCCAGTTCACTGGCTTCAAAGCCGTGATAGTATTTGCAGGTCACCGAGAATTTCACGTGCTCACTGGTGTTGAATAATACGCCAGCTTCAGGGCGCAGGGCGAAGTGCCTGTCTTTGTCATCGAACTCAATGCCCCCGAAGTCTGTATGGCGGGACGAAAATATTGTGCCGGCTCCCAGTCCGATGAAGGGCTTGATTCCGTCACCGTCCGGGTTGAAGTAATAATCCACTGCGAGAAGTACGGGGAACAGTGTGGTTTTGTGATAGGGCTTACCGGTATACACCCCGCCATCGAATGCGTATGGACCCTCAGGCTGTGAGCCTCGAAAACGGTTCCATGCTATTTCCAGTCCCACACCCAGGTTAGGGTTAGTCATCATCCGGTAGTCAATGGCGAAGCCCAGAAAACTTGGCTTGCTGGCGTGCTCTTTGAGATCACCCGTTCCAAAGCCAACCGCATACTGCGCGGATACGAGGGATTGTGCGTGTACGGAGGCAGTTAAAGCAAAAGCAAAAAGAAGTATCGTTGATTTTTTCATGATGAAGGTAAGGTCGGTTAAAGAATTTGCCTTTACGACAACGGTACAGGTTTTATTTCATTGTTTCAAGCGTTCGGTTTCCATGCGTTTTGGTACTTCAGGGGTCGTGCGGGCACGTGCCCGTGTGTTAGTTGGTGAGCAACCCCGCGCTGATTTGCGTTCGTGAAATCCAGTCATGGGAGGAACTCGTAGTTGCATACCCCATGACGTGTCATGCCTGAGACTTGATCAGGATTTATATTTACCGGAACTTCCGGCATGACCGCCCGATTAAAAATATACCTGCTTGTCTTTTTTGTGCTGATGGCAGATTACGGCTTCCCGCAATCACCGCAGATCAGAAAAGTTAACCTGGATGCGCAACAGGCGGATTGTGCGCTGTTCAACCCTTCGGGCAACCGGTTGTTGTATTATGGATTAACATTTAACGGGCAAGGTCAATATACCGGATCGACACTATCCGTAAGGAACATGACCGATGGCACGGAAATCATTATAGACAGAAATGTGTATCCGGGTATCGGTTGGGTGGACTCATCACGTATCCTGATATATCGGACATTTCCGGAAAAGAAAAAGGATCAGCCAGAAACCAAAAAGCTTTTTACTAATGATTACAAGCGCGCACTCTACGTCTGCAATATTTTTACCGGGGAAAAACAGTACCTCGATAGCATCCCGCTTTCAAAAACCAATGCGAAGATGATCGTTGATGGCCGATTCATTATCTACCAGACCAGTGTATTCAAGGGTACGCGACTCTTTCAATATGATATGAACACCCGGCAAACCGTGGAGTTTACCGATTTGTATCATGCCGATATAAGCGATGCCAATTTTGCATACCGAAGCGCAGATAACACTTTCGCTTTTGCCCAGGAGGAAGAAGGTAAGTGGAAGGTAAAGTACGCCCGTGACAGGCAGACCGTACAGGTTGAAGCGTTTGATGAACCGGTTTATAACCTGACCTTTGATCGCTTTCATGACCGGCTGTTTTACACCGTGGCGAAGATAACGCAACACGGCACCCAGTATGAACTAAGGAGTTATAGCTTTACCTCAAAGCAGGCGCAAAGCCACTGGCTGTTTAGTCCTCACATGAACATCACCGAATTGTCATCCTTCCGCGAGAATGCAGTTTTGTTTTCCGTGATCAGGCCGGCTGACCAACAGAGCCAGGTTGAACTTATCAACACCAACAACGTCAGCATCTCAAGCAGTGCTGTGCGGGAAGTTTACGAACTTCAGCTACCGTAATGGTGACGATCTTGTTAGTTGAGATCGTTAATCGTTATCCGTTGATCGTTATTCGTGGGCATGGGGGAGTGTGTGAATGCATGAAATAAATAATGATCTCTACCCTACGACATAGACACCCATACCCACACCCCCGATTAACGATAACGATTAACTGCCAACGATTAACGCTCACCCGAAGAAGAAATAAACATTTGATTGTTACCTTGCTGCGTAATCAAAATCTCATGGCAGCTACAAAACTTATCATCAACAACAACGGCTCTATTAAAGTAGAAGGCGACTTTGAAATCGTAGACAAAAACGGAAATGCATACGGCCTCCAGGGCAGAACCATCGTTTCACTTTGCCGCTGCGGTCGTTCCGCGAACAAACCTTTCTGCGATGGCTCTCATAAAGACCATTTTGAACATGACGCCATTGCGTTTGATTTGCCCCCGAAGAAGGTGTAGTGAAATCAGCTTTCCTAGCACACGTGGAGAAGCCCTTCACCTTCACGCGCAGGACGTGATCAGTTTGCGGCCTGAGCGGGGTTGAAGGGATTAGAGGATTAAGAGAATAAGGATTATGTCTCTCAAAAAATGAAAGGTCCGCAGTTAACTGCGGACCTTTCATTTACATCACAAACTCACCCATCGTCTCGTTACCGGGCTTATCGCTTACGATAACTTTGATTTTGGTGCCCGCTAACGTGGCGTTGGCTTTCGTAGCGGCATACTTCCATTCCAGCGTAGTGGCATCAAAAATAGCGGAGCCGTTTTCGTGCAGCGTACCGTTCGGTAAAGTGATTGACACCTTCACCGCGGCAACCTTGAAATCATCCGAAGCCTGAATCAGGATGATGTCATTCACCTTTCCGGTATAGCCGGTCGTTTTGATCAGGTCAATGGAGGGAGGTTTCAGGAAATCGCCCAATGCGAGCGCGAAAGCATTCGATTCTTTGCTGATGGCCATTTGCTGATACTCTGCTTTCACGGCAGCATTCTGCATCACCGCTTTCGCATAAGCCGCACCACGTTTAAAACGTGCACGATGATTTTTCTCCTTCAAGGAGGGTTCACTTGTTCTTTCTTTCGGCATGGAGGCAATTACCGTACGATTTCCTCTTCTGCGAAGCACTGCATTACCCAGTTTACCGCTCATGCCGTTCACCAGGGCATT
>Ga0315910_10002263_pt1 | contig 17084 bp, 12 predicted proteins | sample EdamamesoilMG_FD_204470 | JGI IMG/M metagenome (GOLD analysis project Ga0315910, IMG submission 204470) | Garden soil microbial communities collected in Santa Monica, California, United States - Edamame soil | ecosystem: Environmental > Terrestrial > Soil > Garden | place: USA: California... | reverse complement strand
GTAGACGGCCAGGTTGGCCACTTCCTCGGCCGTGGTGAAGCGGTTGAGCAGCGAGGTCGGGCGGTAGACGCGGAAGAATTCCGCCTCGATCTCGGGCACCGTCTTGCCCGCGGCCTTCGCGCGCTCTGCGCGCAGGCGCTGCGTGTTCTCGGTGTGCGTCGGTCCCGGCAGCAGCGCGTTGACGGTCACCCCGGTTCCGGCGAGCTCCATCGCGAGGCCGCGCGTCACCGCGAGCTGCGCGGTTTTCGACACGCCGTAATGAATCATCTCGCGCGGGATGTTGAGGCCCGACTCGCTCGACACGAACAGAATGCGGCCCCAGCCGCGCCTGGCCATCGCCGGGGCGTAGCGGCGCGCGAAGCGGATTCCGGAGAGCACGTTGACCTCGAAGTAGCGCATCCATTCGGCGTCGGCGATCTCGAAGAACGGCGCGCGCGCGTAAATGCCGAGGTTGTTGACGAGGATGTCCACTTCCGGGACTTGCGTGAATACCGCCTCGGCCCCATGCGCCGTAGCGCAATCCGCGGCCACGCCCGTGGCATCCGCATCCGGCAGGGATGAGCGCAATTTCGCCAGCGCGCCGTCGACCGACGCCTGCGTGCGCCCGGTGATCGCCACGCGCGCGCCTTCGGCGGCGAGACCGTGCGCGATCGCGTAGCCGATGCCCGCGGTCGATCCGGTGACCAGCGCCCTGCGGCCTTCGATTTTCAGTTTCAAGGTTTTCTCCTCCAGATCAGCGCGAGCGTCCCGCCGGAAACAATATGCCAGACCCCCCACAGCCCCGCCACCGCGACCATCGACAGGTCGGCGCCGAACTGCGCGGCGATGATGCCGAGCGCAAGCCCGGAATTCTGCATGCCGCCCTCGATCACCACCGCGCGCAGGTCGGCCGTCGCCAGCCGCGCCGCGCGCGCGGCGATCCAGCCGAGCGCGAGGCCGAGGCCGTTGTGCAGGATCACCAGCGGCAGCGTGCGGCCGAGATCCGCGATGAAGACGCCGAATTGCGACGACGCGACGAAGACGATGAACAGTCCCAGCGCGACCGCCGAGATGCGCGCGAGCGGCTTGCGGATCCGCGCGGCCAGCGCGGGCGCCCGGTAGGTGGTCAGCATCGCGGCGCTCATGGGCAGCGCGAGCAGCAGCACCAGGCTGCCCATCAGGTTGACCGGGTCGACCGCGATCTGCCGCGCCCAGGCCGCGGTGGCCGGGTTCGCGGTGATCATCAGCCCGAAATTGAGCGGCGTCATTACCAGTGCCAGCACGCTGGACACCGCGGAGATGGACAGCGAGAGCGCGAGGTTGCCGCGCCCGAAGGCGGTGATGACGTTGGACAGCGCCCCGCCCGGGCAGGACGCCACCAGCATCATCGCCGCCTCGACTGCCGGCGGCAGGTCGAGCAGCAGCGTCGCCAGCAGGGTCGCGCCCGGCAGCAGCACGAACTGCGCAAGCAGCCCGATTCCGACCGCGAGCGGGTGTCGGGCCACATAGCGGAAATCCGCGACGCGCAGGTCCAGCGACACGGTGTAGACCATCGTCGCGAGCACGGCCACGAGGATGGCCTGTTGCACGGCCTACTTCGCGCGCCAGCCGCCGTCGACCACCAGGCTGTGGCCATTGATGTAGCCCGCCTCCTTCGACGCGAGGTAGCACACCGCCGAGGCGACATCCTCCACCGTGCCGCGCACGCCCGCCGGCACCAGCGCGCGTACCTGGTCGGCATTCACCACCACGCCGCGCCCGCTCATGTCCGGCATGCCCGGACCAAGAATGGCCTGCGAATGCGCCCTGAAGTCGGTCGGGATCGCCCCGGGGCAGACGCAATTCACCGTGATGCCGCGCGCGCCGTAGACCACCGCCATTTGTTTCGTCAGGCCAACCACGCCGTGCTTGGCGGCGATGTAGGCCGCGCCGCCGCCGGTGCCGTTCAGCCCCGCCACCGATGCCATGTTGATGATGCGGCCGCGCGCGCGCGGCAGCATCTCGCGCAGCGCGCGCTTGCAGCCGAGGAACACGCCCGTGAGATCGATGTCCAGCACGCGCCGCCAGATCGCTTCGTCCATGTCATCGACATTGAAGTAGCCGTCCAGCACGCCGGCGTTGTTGAACATCACTTCCAGCGGACCCAGGTCCCGTACCGCGGCGCCTACCGCAGCATCGATGTCGGCGGCCTTGCTTACATCCGCCCGATAGCCGCGCGCACGGCCGCCTGCTTCGCCTATTGAACTAGCCGTTTCTTCAGCGGAAGAGGCGTCCAGGTCGACAGCGGCAACGGCAAACCCGTCTTTCGCCAGTCGAAGGGCGCTCGCTCGGCCGAGGCCGGAGCCGGCGCCGGTGACGACCGCCAGTCCTGCGCCCTCGCTCATGCCTTCAGCGCCTTGTAGCGGATGCGCCTGGGCCGCGCTGCTTCCTCGCCGAGGCGCTTCCTCTTGTCGGCCTCGTACTCCTGGTAGTTGCCGGGGAAAAACACCGCCTGCGACTCGCCTTCGAAGGCGAGGATGTGCGTGGCAACGCGGTCGAGGAACCAGCGGTCGTGCGAGATCACCAGCACGCTGCCGGCGAATTCCAGCAGCGCCTCTTCCAGCGCGCGCAGCGTTTCCACGTCGAGGTCGTTCGAGGGCTCGTCCAGCAGCAGCACGTTCGCGCCGGAAACCAGCTGCTTGGCGAGCTGCAGCCGGCCGCGCTCGCCGCCCGAGAGCTGCCCGACCAGTTTCTGCTGGTCGGCGCCGCGGAAATTGAAGCGCGCGAGGTAGGTGCGCGAGGGCATCTGGAACTTGCCCACCGTGATCAGGTCCTGCCCGCCGCAGACGTCCTCGAATACAGTCTTCTCGCCCTGCAGCGCCTCGCGCGATTGATCCACGTGCGCGATCTTGACGGTCTTGCCAATTTTTATTTTTCCCTTGTCCGCCTTTTCCTTGCCCAGAATAAGGCGAAACAATGTCGACTTGCCCGCGCCGTTCGGCCCGATGATCCCCACGATGGCGCCCGGCGGCACCATGAAAGAGAGCTTATCGATCAGCAGCCGGTCGCCGAAGCCCTTGGAGACATCCGTCAGCTCGATGACTTCGTTGCCCAGGCGCTCGGCCACCGGGATGAAGATTTCCTGCGTTTCGTTGCGCTGCTGGTGCTCGTATTGCGACAACTCCTCGAAGCGCGCGAGGCGCGCCTTCGATTTCACCTGCCGGCCCTTGGCGTTCTGGCGCACCCACTCCAGTTCCGCTTTCATGGTCTTGATGCGCGCCTCTTCCTGCTTGGCTTCCGTCGACAGGCGCTGTTCCTTCTGTTCCAGCCACGAGGAGTAGTTGCCTTCCCAGGGAATGCCCATGCCGCGGTCGAGTTCCAGGATCCAGCCGGCGGCGTTGTCGAGGAAGTAGCGGTCGTGCGTGACCGCCACCACGGTGCCGGGGAAGCGCTGCAGGAACTGCTCCAGCCACTCCACGCTCTCGGCGTCCAGGTGGTTGGTCGGCTCATCGAGCAGCAGCAGGTCGGGCTTGGACAGCAGCAGCTTGCACAGCGCAACCCTTCTTTTTTCCCCGCCGGAGAGAATCTGGATTTTCGCGTCCCAGGGTGGCAGCCGGAGGGCATCCGCGGCGATTTCCAGTTCCTGCCCGGTATCGGCGGTGTTGACGATGGCTTCCAGCCGCGCCTGCTCGGCGGCGAGCTTGTCGAAATCCGCGCCGTCCTCAGAATACGCGGCGTACACGGCTTCGAGCGCCTTCTTGGCCTCCGCGACCTCGCCGCGAGCACCCTCGACCTCTTCCCGAACGCTTTTCTTTTGATCCAACTCCGGTTCCTGCGGCAGGTAGCCGACGTTGATCCCCGGCATGCGGATCACCTCGCCGTCGGTCGGCTCGTCCACGCCCGCCATGATCTTCAGCAGCGACGACTTGCCCGAGCCGTTGAGGCCCAGCACGCCGATCTTCGCGCCGGGAAAGAAATTCAGCGAGATGTTCTTCAGGATCGTGCGCTGCGGCGGTACGGTCTTGCTGACGCGGCGCATTGTATAGACGTATTTGGCCATTGCCTTGCGTTCCCGGATTGGCAGCGTATTCTTGGGGCCGCCATTCTATAGGGGAAAACATGCCATCCGACGGCCGCGCGCGCTACGAAGCGCTGATGGAGGTGATCCGCAACCGCATGACGGTGCGCGCCTTCGATTCCTCGGCGGCGGTGCCGCGCGAACACTACGAGATGATCCTCGAGGCGGCGCGCCACAGCCCCTCCGGCGCGAACGCGCAACCTTGGCATTTCATCTGCGTCACCGAGCAGGCGCTGAAGAACCAGATCATGGAGTATTTCCGCGAGGAGCAGATCCGGCGCGCGAAGCTGAAGATGAAGTTCCCGACGCCCGACTACCGCGGCTTGGCCACGGCGCCCGGCTTCATCGTCGTCGCGAGCGACTTCCGCTGGGTGCGCGCCTTCCCGGTGCTGAACGACGGCTCGGAACTGGACCGGATGTACAAGGAGAACGCCGAGCGCATCCTGCTGCAGAGCGTCGCGGCCGCCACGATGTCAGCGCACCTGGCCGCCGCCGCGCTCGGCTACAACGTATGGTGGGTCACCGCCATCGGCCAGGAGGCGGCGCAGAAAGCCATGAAGCCGCTGCTCGGCATTCCCGATGAGCTTTCGGTGCTCGACATCATGTGCTTCGGCAAGCCGACCAAGGCGCCCTACAAGCGCTGGAAGAAGACGCTCCCCGAAATCACCAACTGGAACCGCTTCGATCCCGCGCACGCCATGACCGAGGCGCAGATCGATGAATGGGTGGCGACCCAGCGCCACAAAGTCATGTACAAGGACGAAAAGAACGTCGACTAACGGGCGGGCAAAGTCTGCGCCTCGCCAAGATCCCACATCAAGCCCGCCATCAACCTGAGCGCGTCACGCGCGATAGTCGCGAGCATGTGCTCGTTGGGTGCGTGCTGGCTGCAGGAGGCATAGGAGTGCGGAATCCACACGGTGGGCAGGCCGAGGTCGTCCGCGAACACATCGTTCGGCAGCGAGCCGCCCAGGTTGGGCAGGACGGCCGTCGGCTGCCGGCTGGTCTTTTCCAGTGAATTCTTCACCCAGACCACCCAGGGATGCTTTGGATCCAGGCGCGTGGCCGGGAAAAAGCCTTCGCGCGCGGCCGTGACCTTCACCATCGGGAAGCCCGCATCCGCGAGGTGGCGCTCGAGCGCCGGCACGATGTCGGCGGGGTCGACGCCGACCACGTAGCGCAGCTGGCAGTGGCAGCTCGCGCGCGGCGGAATGGCGTTCACCGGCTTGTCCGGATTGCCCGTCGTGAACGCCAGCACTTCGAAGCTCGACCAGCCGAACACGCGCTCGGCCGGCGTGAGGTCGGGTTCGCCCCAGTCCGGGTCAACTTTCGGGCCGCTGTCGCCGCCGTCGATCTCCAGGCCCGCCAGCGCCTCGCGCACCGAAGGCGTGAGCGTATTCGGCCGCCAGGCTTTTACCTTGATTTCGCCCTTGGGCCCGGTGATGCTCGCGAGCGCGTGCGCGAGGATGACGCCGGGGTTGGCGAGCAGCCCGCCCCAGTTGCCCGAGTGGTGGCCGCCCTCGCGCAGGTCGACCACGAGGTCCATGTTGAACGCGCCGCGCGTGCCGAGGAACACGGTCGGCTGTCCGGGCTGCAGGCGGGGACCGTCCGAGGCGATCAGCACATCCGCCTTGAGGAGATGCTTGTTCTGGGCGATGAATTCCTTCAACCCGGGAGAGCCGACTTCTTCTCCGGTCTCGACCAGCATCTTCACGTTGAATCCCAGCTTGCCGCGCACGGCCAGCGCCGCGGCCATTGCTGCGAGGTTGATGGTGTGCTGGCCCTTGTTGTCGGCGGTGCCGCGGCCATACAGCCGGTCGCCGTCGCGCTGCAGGCGCCAGGGATTCAGCCCCGCCTTCCAGCTCGCCTCCTGGCCGCGGATCACGTCGCCGTGGCCGTACGAGAAGACAGTGACGAGCGCCGGATCCTCGATGCGCTCGGCGACCAGGAAGGGGCCGTACTTGGAGACAGGATTCTCGAATAGCCGGCAACTGAATCCGAGCCGCTCGAAACTCGCCTGCATTTCGCCCGAGAGATAGCGCCTGAGATCGGCGCCGCGCTCCGGGTTCTGGCTCTCGGTGGGGATCGCGACGCGGCGCGCGAGGTCGGCGAAGAATCCGCCCTCGTCGAAGTAGCGCTCTGCGTGGGCAATCGCCCTGTCCCGGCTCATGGCCGGCGGATTATCGCGCGGAACGCGGACTCAGGCGGCTGCGCGCACCTCCGGAACCGCGGCAACGTCGAACAGCGGCGCCAGCGCCGCGGCGATGCGCCCGTGCTGCGTGCCGTTGATCATGCCGCCCAGCACCGCGCCGAAATGCGGCAGCTGGACGCCGGACAGGATGTACTGCCAGCGGTAGGCGTGCAGCAGGCCGGCCTCGACGCGGCGCTGCTCGCCTTCGCCCACGGCGCGCCCGCAAGCCTGCGCGAAGTAGGCCGCGTCGGCGCGCGCCTGCCCCTGCAGGATGCCGTCGACCTCGCCGACCAGCGCGATCAGGTCGCCGACCGCGGCGTCGCGCGCCGCCGTTTCCAGCTTGGCGTCCTCGCGGCGCCATTCCAGTTCGTCGAGGATCGCGTGCTGCGATTCCTCGCGCCAATGGAACAGGAATACGTCCTTCCACAGCGGATCGAGCGCCGGATCGGTCTCGATGCTCTGGCGGTAGTGCGCCTGGGACACCAGCTCGATCAGGCAGGTCAGCGCCAGCACCGACCAGGTCGAGCGGCCGAGCACCGCGCCTGCGACCGCGTTCGGCTCGGGCACGAAGCAGTAGCCCGCGGGCATGCGCGCGGCCATCATCGCATCGAGCCTGCGGAACAGCGCCTGGTGCTTGAGCTCCTCGTCGGCGAAGCGCACGAGCGCCTCGAGCGCGGTCTGGTCGCCCAGCCAGTGCTCGCGGCTGGTCTCGAGGATTTTCGCGCCGATGAAGCGCTCGACCAGGCCGAACATGTTGGCGTAGGTGCGGCCCTGGATCTGGCTGACGAAACGCTGCTCGGCGCGGCCGAGGAAATCGAAACCGCCGATCAGCGCGAGGCCGTCGGGCATGAACTTCATGCCGAGGTCGAAGGCGCGACCCCGGATGACGTCGCGTTCGATGTCCCAGCGGATGCGCTTGGAAGCCTCGATGCAGCGCGCGTAGCGGTTGGTGTCGATGGCACGGATGCTGTTTTGCATGGTGTTCTCCCTGGTTCAATGCGTGACGGGGTCGGTCCGGGTGAGCGGCGCAAGCACTTTCGCCGCCCAATGGCGCAACGACGACAGCCGCGGCGCCGGCCGCGACAGGCTGACCAGGCTGCGCTGCAGCGCATGGACGAGCGTGGCCCCGTCGCGATCGATGCGGAACGTCTGCCCTGCGCCCAGCAGGTGGTCCTGCGGGCTGCCTTCCTGCGTGAGCCAGAGCTCGCCTTCCCATACGTGAACCAGCGCGCCCGCGCCGTCGTCGATGCGCAGCAGGCTGCCGCGCGCCACGCCGATCGGGTCCTGCTTGGGATGGTCATCCATGAGTTCTCTCCCGTTGGACTGCATGGGAGAGGAGTCTGCGCCGCGCGGGTTACCGGCCGATTTCCGGGAACCGTGGGAATGTTGCGTTTTTGTTTCAGCGCGCCGGGAGTAATCCCGCGAGCAGCGGGAAGAACTGCGCCGGCTCGATCGGCTTGCGCATCAGTTTGGCAATCCCGGCTTCCCGCAACTCGCGCGGCGACAGGTCCTCGGCGTAGCCCGTATAGAGGATCACCGGCAGCCCGGGCCGCAGCCGCGCAAGCTCGCGCGCCAGTTCGATGCCGGTCAGCTGCGGCATGGTCTGATCGGTGATGACCAGGTCGTAGTGCTGCGGATCGGCCTGCACGGCGTCGCGCGCCGCCGCGCCGTCGGGACATACCGTCACCTCCAGGCCCCAGGAGCCCAGCAGCTCGGCCATGAACTCGCGGATCACTTCTTCGTCGTCGGCCACCAGCACGCGGCCCGACAGGCGCGCGCGCGCGCGCACCGGCGGCTGCGTCGGGTCGTCCGCCGGTGCCGCCTCCGCGGCGCCGGACTCCGGCGCCGGCAGCAGCACGCGGAACTTGGTGCGCTCGTTGGCGAGGCTGTCGACCAGGATGTGGCCGCCGTGCTCGTGCACGATGCCGTGCGCGAGCGACAGCCCCATTCCGCTGCCCCGCCCCGTCTCCTTGGTGGAAAAGAACGGCTCGAACATGCGGTCCATGACCTGCGGCGGGATGCCCGGCCCGGTATCGCGCACGTAGAGTTCGACGAAGCGGCCGTTCACCTTCTGCCGGCACGAAGCGCAGACCGCCTGGATGCGCGCCGGCGGCTTCAGGCCGATGCGGATCGCGCCGGTGCCGCCCATCGCATCGCGCGCGTTGATGCAGAGGTTCAACACCACCTGCTCGACCTGCACCGGGTCGACTTCCATCGCGGGCATCGCTTCCTCCAGGCTCAGCCGCAGGTCGATGGTCGAAGGCAGCGTCGAGCGCAGCAGCTTGCAGGCGTCGCGCACCAGGTCGGACATGGCCACCGGCCGGCGCGCGCCGCGCTGGCCGCGGCTGAAAGTCAGCATCTGGCCGATCAGCTCGCGCGCGCGCTGCGCCGAGTGCTGCGCGCGCTCCAGGTACCGGCCGAGGCGCGCGTCAGCGAGTTCCGCCTGGCGCTCGGCGGCGAGCGCGAGATTGCCGAGGATGCCCTGCAGGATGTTGTTGAAGTCGTGCGCGATGCCGCCGGTGAGGTGTCCGATGGCCTCCATTTTCTGCGCCTGGCGCAACTGCACCTCCAGCTGCACGCGCTCGCCCTCCGCGGCGCGGCGCGCGGTGACCTCCTGGCCGATCTGCAGCACGTGCGGCTTGCCCTGGTACTGGATCGGCACCAGGCGCACCTCCACCATGAAATCGCGCCCGTCTTTGCTGCGGCCGTTCACCTCGAACTGCACCTGCTCGCCCGCCAGCGCGCGCCGGTGCAGCGCGAGCCGATGCTCGCGATTCTCGGGCGCGCTGAAGGTCAGGCCATACTCGCCGATCACCTCGGCGCGCGCATACCCGCTCATCGTCTCGTAGGCGCGGTTGACGTCGACGATCCTGAATTCGGCGTCGCGCAGCACGAGGGCTTCGTCGATGGCGTTGAAGATCGCGCTGTACTGCTCTTCGTTGGCGCGCAGGCGCTCTTCCTGCGCCTTGCGCTCGGTGATGTCGCGGCCGATGTAGAGCACGTGCGGCTTGCCCTTGTAGTCCATCGGCACCGCGTGCACCTCGAGCAGGAAGGCGCCGCCGTCCTTGCGCACCGCCTCGGTTTCCAGCAGCACGCTCTCGCCCGCCAGCGCGCGCTTGTGCACTTCGCGCCGGTCCGGGTTCTTCGCCGGATCGCGCATCGTCAGCGCCTGCTTGCCCAGCACCTCCTCCCGACGGTTGCCGCTGAGCGCCTCGTAGGCGGGGTTCACGTCGACGATGCGGAACTCGGCGTCGCGCAGCACGAGCGCGTCGGTGGTGGCGTCGAAGATCGCGCGGTACTGCTCTTCGCTGTTGCGCAGGCGGGCCTCCTGGGCCTTGCGCTCGGTGATGTCGCGGCCGACGTAAAGCACGTGCGGCCTGCCCTGGTGCATCATCGGCACGCCCCTCACTTCCACTTCGATCCGCGTGCCGCCGGGGACCGTTGCCGGCGCCTCGAACTGGATCGGCTCGCCCGCGATCGCCCTCTGGTGCAGGGCAAACAGGCGTTCGCGGTGCGTCTGCGGGATGACGATCAGCCCGTCCATGCCGATCAGGTCCTCGCGCCGCAACCCCGTGCGGGAAAGAAACGCCGGGTTGACGTCGACGACGCGATACTCGGCGTCGCGCAGCACCAGGCTGTCGGCCGCGGCGTCGAACATGGCGCGGTACTGCGACTCGCTCGCGCGCAGCACCTGCTCGGCGCGCCGGCGCTCTATTTCCGAGGCGATGCGCGCGGCGAAAATCTTGAGCATCGCCTCGATCAGCTGCGGGTTGGCGAGCGGCCGGCGCGACATCACCGACAGCAGCCCGATCGGCGCGCCGCCGGCGTCGTTCAGCGTCGCCGCGGCATAGCCCTCGATGCCGAGTTCCTGCAGCGGCGCATCCTTTGCGAACTGCGCGCGCACGTTCTCCGGAAAATAGCCGAAGGCGCGCCCTATCGCCTTTTCGCAAGGGGTGCCCGCGATCGGGTAGCTGATGCTGCCGAGCAGCCGGCCGCCGGCGCTGCGCGCGAGCGTGCGTAGCTGGCTGCGTTCCGGCTCCTCGTAGACGGCGATGGTCGCGAATTCGACGCCGAGGATCCTCGCGAGCGCCGCGACCAGGTCCTCATAGACCTGTTCGCCTTCCGCGCTCGAGACCGCGAGCGCCGCGGCGTGCAGCTTGTCTTCCACGTCAGCCCGGGGCGAACAGGTAGCCGGCGCCGCGCACCGTGCGGATCACCGTGGGTTTCGCCGGGTCGGGCTCGATCTTGCGGCGCAGGCGCGCGATGCGGATGTCGATCGAACGGTCGAAGGGTTCCCACTCGCGGTTGCGCGTCAGGGTGAGCAGCTGGTCGCGCGACAGCACGCGGTTGGCGTTCTCGATGAACACGCGCAGCAGGTCGAATTCCATGCCGGTGAGCGGCTGCTGGGCGCCGTCCTCGCCCGTCAGAAGGTGGGTGGCGAGATCGAGCGTGCAGCGCCCCACCTTGACCTTCGGCCCCGCGGCGGCGGCTTTGGCGGGCGCGGGACGCTCGCCCGCGCGCCGCAACACGCTTTTCATGCGCGCGAGCAGCTCGCGCAGGTCGAAGGGCTTGGCCAGGTAGTCGTCCGCGCCCACTTCCAGGCCGACCACGCGGTCCACCACTTCGCCCGCGCCCGTCACCATGATGATGGCCACGTCGTGGTTGCCGCGCAGCCAGCGCGTGAGCGACAGGCCGTCTTCGCCCGGCAGGTTGAGGTCCAGCAGGACAAGCTGTGGAGCGGCAGCGGCAAACGCGGCACGCATTTCCGCGCCGTCGCCAGCCAGGGCCACTTCGTAGCCGTGCCCGGACAGGTACTCGCCCGTGGTCCGGCGAATTTCGGCGTCGTCGTCGACGATGAGCACGCGCTGGGACATGGCCGGCATGATAACCGCGGAGGATTGGTGGGCGACCATGCCAGCCTCAGGCGACCTCGCGGAACGCGAGCATCGCGCCCAGGCGCGCCGAGGCGCCCGTGTAGAAGCCGGCCTCTGCCGGCACGTCGGGCACGCCGGACCCATCGTCCGCGGGATTGCGGAACGTGCCGAAGACCAAGTCCCACAACGGCAGGTCCGAGTAGTTCCAGCGGTGGATGCCGCGCCCGTGATGCACGGCGTGGCTCTCGGGCCGCTGGATCACGTACCCCAGCCAATGCGGCGTTTTCACGTTGGCGTGCTGGAACGCGGCATTGAAGGCGAGAAAGGCGGCCGCGACGGCGCTCGCCTCGGCGCCCAGGCCGAGCACCGGGAAGAAGGCGATCACGCTCAGCGTGGTAAACAGCGCCGCGTCCAGCGGATGCAGGTAATAGGCGCCGAAGGCGTCCACGCTCTCGGCGCTGTGGTGCATCTGGTGGCCCGCGCGCCAGAGCCAGTGCCATTCATGCGCCGCGCGGTGATACCAGTAATGCAGGAATTCGTACAGCAGGATGCCCGCCAGCGCCCCGCCCCAGGTGCCGAGCGCGGCGCCATCGACGAGGCTCCATTCGGGCAGCACGGCGGCCCAGGCGCGGCCGATTCCCAGCGAGACGCCGAAGGCCGCGGCGGACACGGCCAGCGCGCGGATGCGCCAGCCGGGCGCGGTCGTGTAGCGGCGCGCGCGCCAGACCAGCTCCAGCGCGATGAACGGCGCGAGCAGCGCCAGGGGCAGGTAATCGAGCCATTCCAGCAGCATTGCGGAAACCTCCTTTGTTCGAGATGGCCGCAATGCTAGAGGGGACACCCCGGCCCCCGCATATCCGGCGGGTTATGCCGTTGTTTCAATCCTGTAACTGCGCTCCGGACAGATACCCAATGTTTGCAAATGCGCTTACGCCGGACATGCGCCGGATACACCGCGCGCCCAGACTGCGGCCATGTCCTCGCCGAGGATCAAGTCACTACAAGGAGCAGAACATGGATGCAAGCACCACCATCAACGGACGCCGGCTTCAACCGCCCGCCGGCTACGTCATCATCGAGGGCATCACCGAGCTTTGCGCAGCGGGCTGGCGCGGCCTGTCGAAGCTGGCCACCGCCTTCTCCGCTTACCAGCGCCGGGCGCAGGCGCGCGACGAACTGCGGCGCCTGAGCGACCGGTCGCTCAAGGACATCGGCCTCGAGCGCAGCGAGATCGACCGGCTGTTCCGCTGAGCCGTGGCTAGAAGGTCACCACCGAGCGGATCGACTTGCCTTCGTGCATCAGGTCGAAGGCCTCGTTGATCCGCTCGAGCGGCATCACGTGCGTGATGAGGTCGTCGATGTTGATCTTCTTTTCCATGTACCAGTCGACGATTTTCGGCACGTCGCTGCGCCCCCTCGCGCCGCCGAAGGCAGTGCCTTTCCATACCCGGCCCGTGACGAGCTGAAACGGCCGCGTCCGGATCTCCTGGCCCGCGCCGGCCACGCCGATGATCACCGACACGCCCCAGCCGCGGTGGCAGCACTCCAGCGCCTGGCGCATCACATCGACGTTCCCTATGCATTCGAAACTGTAGTCGGCGCCACCATCCGTCATTGCAATAATTTTGTTTATCAAGTCTTTTTCTTTGGACGGATTGACAAAATGCGTCAAGCCGAACTTTCGCCCCAAAGACTCGCGCTTGTCGTTTAAATCGACCCCGACAATCATATTGGCGCCCGCCATGCGCGCGCCCTGCACGACGTTCAGGCCGATGCCGCCCAGGCCGAACACCACCACGTTGGCGCCCGGCTCCACCTTCGCGGTGTTGATCACCGCGCCGATGCCGGTGGTCACGCCGCAGCCGATGTAGCAAACCTTGTCGAAGGACGCGTCCGCGCGGATTTTCGCCAGCGCGATCTCTGGCAGCACCGTGTAGTTGGCGAAGGTCGAGCAGCCCATGTAATGATGGATTGCCTTTTTACCCAGGCTGAAACGGGAAGTGCCGTCAGGCATGACTCCCTTGCCCTGCGTACCCCTGATGGCGGTGCACAGGTTTGTTTTCATCGACAGGCAGGACTTGCATTGCCGGCACTCGGGCGTGTAAAGCGGAATAACGTGATCCCCTTTCTTCAGTGAGGTCACGCCCGCGCCGAGCTCGACCACGACGCCCGCGCCTTCGTGGCCGAGGATGGCCGGGAAAAGCCCTTCCGGATCAGCGCCGGAACGCGTGAATTCGTCGGTGTGGCAGACGCCGGTGGCCTTGATCTCGACCATGACCTCGCCCGCCCTGGGGCCTTCGAGATCCACGGTCTCGATAACGAGCGGCGCGCCCGCCTCGTGCGCCACGGCTGCCTTTACTTTCATGCGGTCTCCCATCGATCACAACGTAAAATGTCGGCGTGAAGCAGGAAGCCCCGCCGTCCGCCGACGCGATTCACATCCGCGGCGCGCGCCAGAATAACCTAAAGAACCTCACGCTCTCGATCCCGAACGGCGAGCTCGTCGTCGTCACCGGCGTGTCGGGCTCGGGCAAGTCCTCCCTCGTCTTCGACACGCTCTACGCCGAGGGCCAGCGTCGCTACATCGAGACCTTCAGCCCCTACGCGCGCCAGTTCCTCGACCGCATGGACAAGCCGCAGGTGGACGCCATCGAGGGCATCCCGCCGGCGATCGCCATCGACCAGACCAATCCCGTGCGCACGTCGCGCTCCACGGTGGGCACGATGACCGAGCTGAACGACCACCTGAAGCTGCTCTATGCGCGGGCGGCAAAGCTGTTTTGCCGCGGCTGCGGCAAGCCGGTTGTCAGGGATACCGCCGAGAGTATTTATGAATTTTTGCTTCACAAATCGAAACAAAACGATGAACTGAAACTGGTCATCACCTTTCCGGTCGCCATTCCGAAGAATTTCACCGAAAAGGAAATCCTCGAACTGCTCGAGCGCCAGGGCTATACGCGCATCCACGAGCGCGCCAGGGACAAGCTGGAGGTGGTGCAGGACCGCCTGCGCCTCGGTTCGGCCGAAAAGTCGCGCGTGACCGACGCGCTGGAAAGCGCCATGAAGATCGGCCAGGGCAAGGTCAACGTGTGGCCGGAGAACCAGGGACAGTCCACGTTTTCCCAGGATTCCGGGAAAACGTGGACTGTCCCTGTTTACCGTTTCTCCTCCACGCTGCACTGCCCCGACTGCGATATCAGCTATTCGGAGCCGACGCCGGCGGCGTTTTCGTTCAATTCCCCACTGGGCGCCTGCGATACCTGCCGCGGCTTCGGGCGCGTCATTGGCGTCGACTTTGGCCTGGTCGTGCCCAATGACAAGCTTTCGTTGAGGGAAGGCGCCGTCAAACCGTGGCAATCCCCGAGCTTCAGGGAGTGCCAGGACGACCTGGTCAAGTATGCGAAGAAGCGCAAGATTCCCCTGGATGTTCCTTTCAAGGATCTAAATCAAACGCAAAAAAACTGGCTGCTCGAAGGCGAGCCCGAGTGGGTGAGCTGGCGCAAGTCCTGGCCCGGCACCTGGTACGGCGTGCGACGTTTCTTCCAGTGGCTGGAAAGCAAGGCCTACAAGATGCACATCCGGGTCCTGCTTTCCAAGTATCGCGCCTACACGCCCTGCGAAACCTGCCGCGGCACGCGGCTCAAGCCCGACGCGATGCTCTGGAAGGTCAACGGCCTTTCGATTCACGACCTGATGCTGTTGCCCCTGGACAAGGTCAAAGTCTTTTTTTCCGAAATCGAAATTCAAAAGCAGCTGGATGACCTGCTGCTCACGGAGATCCGCACGCGGCTCAGGTTCCTTTGCGACGTCGGCCTGGGCTACCTGACGCTGGACCGGCAGTCGCGCACACTCTCGGGCGGCGAGGTGCAGCGCATCAACCTCACCACCGCGCTCGGCACTTCGCTCGTCAACACGCTGTTCGTGCTGGACGAACCCTCGGTCGGCCTGCACCCGCGCGACATGGGCCGCGTCATCGACGTGATGCGGCGCCTGCGCGACGCCGGCAATTCGCTGGTGGTGGTCGAGCACGACCCGCAGATCATGTTTGCCGCCGACCGCATCCTCGACATCGGCCCCGGCCCCGGCGAGCGCGGCGGCGAGATCGTCTTCTTTGGTACTCCGTCTGAACTAAGAAAAACGAATACGCTCACGGCCGAATATTTTTCGGGAAGAAGAAAAGCCGAGCTGAAGAAACAAGCGAAAGTATCCAGTAAAAGAATTCAAGTAATCGGCGCCACCCAGCACAATCTCAAGGGCATCGACGTCGCGATTCCGCTCGAGCGCCTGGTCTGCGTCACCGGCGTCTCCGGCTCGGGCAAGTCCACGCTGGTGCAGGACGTGCTCTACGCAGCGATGCGCAAGGCCAAGGGCAAGCCCACCGAGCCGCCGGGCGCGCACCAGGCGGTGAAGGGCGCGGACGAGATCGAGGACGTGGTGATGGTGGACCAGTCGCCGATCGGCAAGACCACGCGCTCCAACCCGGCCAGCTATGTAGGGGCTTTTGATTCGATCAGGAAGATATTTGCAGGTTTAATAGAGTCGAAACAAAGGAATTACACGCCCGGCACCTTCAGCTTCAATTCGGGCAACGGCCGCTGCCCGGCCTGCGGCGGCAACGGCTTCGAGCATGTCGAGATGCAGTTCCTGTCCGACGTGTACCTGCGCTGCCCCGATTGCGACGGCAAGCGCTTCCGCGCCGAAATCCTCGAGGTCAAGGTCGGCGGCAAGTCGATTGCCGAGGTCCTCGAGCTGACGGTGTCCGAAGCGCTCTACTTCTTTCGCGGCGAGGCCGACCTGGTGGCGCGCCTGCGCCCGCTCAAGGACGTAGGGCTGGACTACCTGCGCCTGGGCCAGCCGGTGCCGACGCTCTCGGGGGGCGAGGCGCAGCGCCTGAAGCTGGCCGGCCACCTGGCCGAGGCCGGCGGCACCGACACGAAGAAACTGTTCCTCTTCGACGAGCCGACCACCGGCCTGCATTTCGACGACGTCGCCAAGCTGCTGCGCGCCTTCCGCCAGCTGTTGGACGCGGGCCACTCGCTGCTGGTCATCGAGCACAACCTGGCCGTGATCCGCGCGAGCGACTGGATCATCGACCTCGGCCCGGAAGGCGGCGACGCCGGCGGCGAGGTCGTCTGCACGGGGACGCCGGAAGAAGTGGCCAGGCACGCGGCCTCGCATACGGCAAAAGCGTTGAGGGACTACGAACTTTCGTTCCTGAAGAATTTGTCGGCGGAAAAAACCAAAAACGTTTCCGGCAAATACCTCGGCGACGCCATCCAGATCCACAAGGCGCGCGAGCACAACCTGAAGAACATCGACGTCGAGATTCCGCGCAACCGCTTCAGCGTGATCACCGGCGTCTCCGGCTCGGGCAAGTCCACGCTCGCCTTCGACATCCTGTTTTCCGAGGGCCAGCGCCGCTACCTGGAATCGCTCAACGCCTACGCGCGCCAGTTCGTCCAGGGCGCCGCACGACCGGACGTGGACGCGATCTTCGGCATCCCGCCCACCGTGGCGATCGAGCAGCGCACCAGCCGCGGTGGACGGAAAAGCACCGTCGGCACGCTCACCGAGGTGCACCATTTCCTGCGCCTCGCCTTCGTCAAGCTCGGTATCCAGCATTGCCCCGACTGCGAAGTGCCGATCCAGCCGCAGAGCGAAGACCTGATTGCGGCAAAAATCCTGAAAGATTACCGGGGGCAGACCATCACGCTCCTCGCGCCGCTGATCGTCAACCGCAAAGGCGTCTACACCGACCTCGCCAAGTGGGCGCGCAGCAAGGGCTACTCGCACCTGCGGGTCGACGGCCGGCTGCTGCCGGTGCTGCCTTTTCCGCGCCTCGACCGGTTCAAGGAACACAGCATCGAACTTCCGGTGGCGACGATAAAAGTCTCCGCCTCTTCCGAGATTCGACTTCGGAAAGAACTTTCAAAAGCATTGGAAATAGGAAAAGGCGCGATTCAAATTCTCGCCAAGAAACCGC
>Ga0315910_10002261_pt1 | contig 17091 bp, 15 predicted proteins | sample EdamamesoilMG_FD_204470 | JGI IMG/M metagenome (GOLD analysis project Ga0315910, IMG submission 204470) | Garden soil microbial communities collected in Santa Monica, California, United States - Edamame soil | ecosystem: Environmental > Terrestrial > Soil > Garden | place: USA: California... | reverse complement strand
GAAGAGGGCCGCGCCGAGCACGACGCGCAGGTGGTTCGGCGCGCCGAGCGCGCCCTCGCGGTCGGCGAAGCCCTCGTCCACCAGGGCCCACACGCCGCGCGCGCTCAGGAAGTGCTCCGAGGCGTCCCCGTTCGCGCCGTCGGTCAGCGCCAGGAAGTAGCCGAACTCGTCCCACAGCCCGGAGAGCTCGAAGCCGTCGTCCCAGCGGTCGAAGGCGGCGCCCAGGAAGGTGCGCTCGCGGAAGAGCAGCCCGTCCTGCGGCACGGCGTTGCTGCGCAGGACGCGCGGCTTGAAGCGCCCGACCGCGAGCGCCATCCAGTCGAGGTGCTGCCAGCGCGCCCAGGCGTCCTCGACCAGCACGTCGCCGCCCTCGGCGGCCTCGTCCAGGTCGACCGAGAGGCGCACGGCGACGTCGGGCGTCTCGTAGGCCAGGAACCCGTCCAGGTCCTCGAGCTGGAAGCCCGACTGGTCGGCCGTGGCGCCGGGCGCGCCCGCCTCCGGCGGGGAGTTCGAGTAGAAGGCGCGCACGAGCCAGCCCATGCGCAGCGGCTGGGTCTCGTCCCGCAGGAGCGGCGCACCCTCGGGCGGCCCGAGCCAGGGATCGTCGCCGCCGCCGGAGAGGAGCGTGAGGAGCAGCAGGGGTGCCGCGCTGGACATGCCCGAGAGCAGACCGAATCGCCGGGCGCGTTGGAAGGAGGGGCTTCAGGCACCGGCGGGGCCCGAACCATCGAGGGCCCGCGCCAGGTACAGCCCCTTGGCCTCCGCCTCGGCCTCCTCGGCGGCCGGCTCGGAGCCCCAGGTGATCCCGCCGCCGACGCGGAAGGTCACCTGGCCCGCGCCGCGCCCGCGCGCCGGCCGCGGGCGCCAGAGGAGGGTGCGGATCAGGAGGCTCGCCACCAGCTCGCCGCGCGTGTCCAGGGCCAGGATCGAGCCGTAGGCGAAGCCGCGCCCCTCGCCCTCGAGCTCCGCGATCGCCTCCATGCTGCGCAGCTTCGGAGCGCCCGTGACCGAGCCGCCCGGGAAGAGCGCCGCCAGGCAGGCCAGCGCGTCGACCCCCGGCCGCGGACGGGCGAGCACGTCGGCCACGAGGTGGTGCACCGAGGCGTAGCTCTCGAGGCGCGCCAGCCCCTCGACGCGCACGCTGCCGGGCAGCGCCGTGCGCCCGAGGTCGTTGCGCTCGAGGTCGACGATCATGGCCAGCTCGCTGCGGTCCTTCTCGCTGGCGAGGAGCGCCGCGGCACGCGCGCGGTCCGCGGCCGGGTCGGTGGCGCGCGCGATGGTGCCCTTGATCGGACGCGTGCGCGCCAGCGCGCCCTCGCCGTCGCGCCCGAAGTCGAGCAGGAGCTCGGGCGAGGCCGAGAGCAGCGCGCCGCGCCCGAAGCGCAGGAAGGCCGCGTGCGGCGCGGGGTGCAGGGCGAGGAGGCGCCGGTGGAGCGCGAGCGGGTCGCCCTCCACCTCGCGCTCGAAGCGCAGCGACAGGTTCGCCTGGTAGATCTCGCCTTCTGCGATCCAGGCGCGCACCTGGGACACGCGCCGCGCGTGCTCGGCGCTCGCGACCAGGCGCAGGAGCGGGCCGGCGGGCCGGCAGGTCGCGGCCGCGGCCGGCCGCGCCAGGCGCGCGCGGATCGCGCGCGCGCGTGCCACCACGGCCGGCCGACCGTCGCCCGGCTCCTCGCCGAGCACGAGGAAGGTCGCGCCGCGCGCGTCACGCACCAGGAAGTCGACGTAGAGCCCGCCCACGAGCGGCGGCAGCGCCCAGGGGTCGCGCGGGAGCGTCAGGCCGAGCTCCGTGCGCGCGTCGAGCTCGTAGGCCAGCGCGCCGAGGAACCCGCCGTGGAAGGCGCCCGGCACGGCGTCGCCGGCCCGCGGCTCGAGCCGCGCGGTCAGCGCGCGCAGCCCGGCCAGGCTGCGCGGCGCGCGCGCCGGCAGCGGCGCGAAGGCCAGCAGGCCCGCGCCGCGCGGCCAGCCCTCCAGCCAGGCCAGCGGACCGCGCCCGAGGCGCGCCGCCAGCTCGCCGAGCGTGAGAGCGTCGGCGGCAGCCCCCAGCGGCTCGACACGCGGCCGGAAGCGGAACGTCGTCGGACGGGCGCGAGCCTGGACCACCTGGCCTCGATGCGAGCCACACCGTACAAGGGCGCGGTGACGAACGCCAAGACCGGCGCGCCGGCGCCCCCCCGGCAGCGCTCGCCCGTGCCGGTCGTGCTCCTGACCGTGTTCCTCGACATGGTCGGGTTCTCGATCCTGTTCCCGATCTTCCCGCAGCTCCTCGAGCACTACCTCGCACGCGAGGGGCCGGAGAGCGCGATCGGACGCCTGGTGGCCCTGCTCGAGCCCCTGGCGGGCGGCGACGCGAACGCCGTCGGGGCCCTGTTCGGCGGCGTGCTGGGCTCCGTGTACTCGGTGCTGCAGTTCCTGTTCGCGCCGGTGTGGGGCGGGCTCTCGGACCGCATCGGGCGGCGGCCGACGCTGCTCTTCACGCTGCTCGGGACGCTGCTCGGCTACGGCCTCTGGATCTTCGCCGGCTCCTTCGCGCTGCTCGTCGCGGCGCGGCTCCTGGGCGGGATCGCGGCCGGGAACCTCTCGACCGCCTCGGCCGTGATCGCCGACGTGACCGAGGGCAAGGACCGCGCACGCGGGATGGGCCTGCTCGGCATGTCGATCGGGCTCGGCTTCATCCTGGGTCCGGTCGTGTGCCTGGGGGCGCTGGCCCTGGCGCCGGCCGCCGAGCTGGGCGGCGCGCGCTGGTCCGGCGGCTTCGCGCTCAACCCCTTCTCGGCCCCGGCCATCGCCTCGGCCGTGCTGGCGGCCCTCAACCTGGCCTGGATCGGGCTGCGCTTCCGCGAGACGCTGGCGCCCGAGCGGCGCGGCGAGAGCCGCCATGCGCGCGTGCTCAACCCCTTCGCGCAGATGCGACGCCTCGCGTTCCCGGGCCTCGCGCGCACGAACTGGATCACCTTCCTGTTCTACACGGCCTTCAGCGGGATGGAGTTCACGCTGACCTTCCTGGCGGTCGAGCGCCTGGGCTACGGCGTGCGCCAGAACGCGCTGCTCTTCGTGTTCGCGGGGCTGGTGATCGCCGTGGTGCAGGGCGGGCTCGTGCGGCGCCTCGTGCCGCGCCTGGGCGAGCGCTTCGTGGCGCGCCTCGGCCTCGCGATCCTGATCCCCGGCTTCGCGGCGATCGGCGCGGCGCACTCGGGCGCCGTCCTGTACGCGGGGCTCTTCCTGATGGCCGTCGGGAGCGCCCTGGCGATGCCGGCGCTCTCCACGCTCGCCTCGCGCTACGCGCCGGCCGACCGCCAGGGCCTGGCCCTGGGCACGAACCGCTCGCTCGGCTCGCTGGCGCGCGCGGTCGGGCCGCTGGCCTCGAGCCTGCTCTACTGGCGCCTCGGCAGCGGGGCTTCCTACTGGCTCGGAGCAGCGCTGCTCCTGTGGCCCCTCTACCTGTGCCTGGCCCTGCCGCCCGTGCCGGACCACCCGCTACAGGAACCCCGCGCAGGGGTCCGATAGGGAACGCACCATGAAGAAGCTTCTCGCGGCCGTCACGTCGGGGATCCTCGCGGGCGCAGTGCTGTTCGGCTCGGGCCCGGACGTCCCGGCCCAGGCCCAGCAGGAGGGCGCGCCGCCGCAGGGGCTGGAGGCGCGCGTGGCGACGCTCGAGGGCGAGCTCGCGCTCGAGAAGCGGCGCCACGAGGAGACGCGCGTCCTGCTGGAGCAGACGCTCGCCTACCTCGAGAAGCAGTCCCAGGCCGCGCAGGTCCTGCTCGGCGCGCTCGACGAGAGCGAGCGCGAGGGCTTCGCCGTGGGCGAGAACTGGCGCTCGCGCCAGATCCTCCTGACGGGGCTGCGCGCCTACGGGGGCGAGGTGAAGGGCGTGCCGAAGCTGCCCGCGCCCGAGCGTCCGGCCACGCCGGCGCGCCAGAAGGCACCCGCGCGGCAGTAGGCGCGAGTCCGTAGGATCCGGGCGTGCCGCGCCCGCACGCCGACCTCCGCGCCCTCGCCGCCGCCTGGCTGCGCGAGCTCGCCGCAGCCCGCGGCGCCTCGCCGCACACCCTGCGCGCCTACGAGGGCGACCTCGGGGCGCTGCTCGACTTCCTCGAAGCACGCGGGATCGCGCGCCCGGGCGAGGTGAACGCACGCACGCTGCGCGCCTTCCTGGCCAGCCTCGACGAGCAGGGCCTGGCGCGCAGCTCGATCCAGCGGCGCCTCTCGGCCGTGCGCTCGTTCTTCAAGCACCTGGTACGCAATGGCCTGGCGCGCGCGCACCCGGCCGACGGGCTGCGCTCGGCGCGCGCCAAGCGCCCGCTGCCGAAGGCCCTGACGGAGGAGGAGATCGCGCGCCTCCTGGCGAGCCCCGACGCCGAGACGCCGCGCGGGCGGCGCGACCGGGCGCTGCTCGAGCTGATCTACTCGGCCGGCACGCGCGCGGCCGAGACCGTCGGGCTCGACCGCGCCGACCTCGACCTCGCCGCCGGCGTGGCACGCGTCGTCGGCAAGGGCAAGAAGGAGCGCCTGGCGGCCCTCGGCAGCCACGCCGTCGCGGCCCTGCGCGCGTACCTGGCCGATCCGGCGCGCCCGCGCCCGAGCGCGGCCGCCGGCGGGGCCGTGTTCCTGAACCCGCGCGGCGGGCGGCTCTCGACGCGCGCCCTGGGACGGATCCTGGCGCGCGCCTGCCGCACGGCGGACCTCGCACGCCCGGCCACGCCACACACCCTGCGCCACAGCTTCGCCACGCACCTGCTCGACCGCGGCGCGGACCTGCGTGCGGTCCAGGAGCTGCTCGGACACGCGCACCTGGTCACGACCCAGATCTACACGCACGTCTCGGTCGAGCGCCTGAAGCAGGTCTACGAGCGCGCCCATCCGCGGGCCTGAGGTCCCCCGGGACCGCCGGGCTCCAGCCCGGCATCTTCCATGCTCGCTGAGCAAGAGCGCCACGCTGGAGCGTGGCGGCCCCGGAGCCAGGCTGGAGCCTGGCGGTCCCAGGGCTCACAGCTTGAGCACCTGGTAGGCGAGCCAGCCCAGCGCGCGCTCGGCCCACGAGCGCCGGCTCCACTCCTCCAGCTGCACCTCGCGCGCGCCCTCCAGGTCGCGGCGGAACTGCTCCTCCAGCGCGCCCGCGGCGCCGCGGTCGAGGACGTTGACCGAGACCTCCAGGTTGCGCCGGTCCGACCAGTGGTCGAGGTTGAAGGACCCGACCGCGGCGTACACGCCGTCGACGCTCACGCTCTTCGCGTGCAGCACGCGCGCCTCGAGCTCGAAGATGCGCACGCCGGCACGCAGGAGCCGCCCGTAGAGGTGCTGGCTCGCTCGACGCACGAGGGGCACGTCCGAGCGGCCCGCCGTGAGCACGCGCACGTCCACGCCGCGGCGCGCGGCGTGCTGCAGCGCGCGCCGCAGGCGCGCCGGCGGGACGAAGTAGGGCGAGGTCAGCGTGCAGCGCTCCAGCGCCCGCCCCAGGGTCACGCGCAGGGCCTTCTGGATCGCGCGTCGGTGGCGGCGCACGTGCGAGTCGAGGATCTGCACCAGGCTGCCGCCCTCGCGCACGGCCGGCGGCAGGTGAGCGTGCCGCCGCGCCGGGGCGTCGAGCGCGTCGCGCTCGATCAGGTGCGCGAGGTCGCGCGCGCAGGGACCCTCCAGGGCCAGCTGGGTGTCGCGGAAGAGCCCGGTGCCGTGGCGCGGACCGGCATAGTCCTCGGTCACGTTCAAGCCGCCGCAGAAGGCGCGCTCCTCGTCGACTACCAGCACCTTGCGGTGGTTGCGCACGAGGCGCGAGAAGAAGGAGGCCCGCCAGCGCACGATCGGGTTGAAACGCTCGACCTGGGCGCCGGCGGCGCGCAGGCGCTCCAGGCGCTCGTCCGGCACGCCGCGCGCACCGAAGGCGTCGAGCACGAGCAGCACGCGGCACCCGCGCGCCGCGGCCGCCTCGAGCTCCGCCAGGGTGCGCTCCCCCACCCGGTCGGGCTCGAGGATGTAGGTCGCCAGGCACACCGAGCGCTGCGCCGCGGCCAGGGCGGCCCACATGGCCTCGAAGACCTCGTCGCCGTCGAACAGGACGCGCACGGCGTTGCCCTGCGAGACGGCGCCCAGCGGGCGCAGCATGCGCAGCGTCTTGCGCCAGGCCCCGGCCCGCCGCGCCCCCTCCGGCGTGCCCAGGTGGGGCGCGAACACGCGCCGGATCGCGGCCTCGACGCTGGCGCGCGAGTCGCCCGCCGGCGGCGTCCAGGAGAGCCGCCGCAACCCCTCGCGCAGGCTTGTTCGCCCTCTGGACATGGGAGAGAATCGCCCGAGGATGCGCGTACTGGAGCTCGAAGTAAACGGCGACCGCGTGGAGGTGGCCGCCCCGGCCCACTGGAGCCTCCTGGAGGTGCTGCGCTACCGCCTGGGCCTGACCGGCTCGAAGCAGGGCTGCGACAAGGGCGACTGCGGGGCCTGCACGGTGCTGCTCGAGGGCCAGCCGGTGCTCGCCTGCCTGACGCTCGCCGCGCTGTGCCCGGGCAAGCGCGTGACCACGATCGAGGGCCTGATGCCGGCGCACCTGCGTGCCGGGGGCACGGGACCCGACCCGGTGCAGGCCGCCTTCGATCGCTGCGGCGCGCTGCAGTGCGGCTTCTGCCAGCCGGGGATGATGCTCTCGGCGCGCGCGCTCCTGGACGCGAACCCGCACCCGACGCGGGCCGAGATCCGCGCCGCGCTGGCCGGGAACCTGTGCCGCTGCACGGGCTACACGCAGATCCTGCAGGCGGTCGAGCTGTGCGTGGCCGAGGCCGCCGGGGGCGAGCCCGCCGCGCCGGCCTGGGCCCCGGGCCAGAACCCGTGGAAGGCGCCCTGCGGCAACGGAGACGGCCGGACGTGAGCGCGCGCGACGTGCACGGCCCGGCGCCGCCCTGGGCCGAGGGTTTTCGCGTCGTCGGCCGCGCGCAGCGCAAGATCGACGGCCTGGCCAAGGCCACCGGCGCGGCGCTCTACACCGACGACCTGGTCCTGCCGGGCATGCTGCACGCGAAGATCCTGCGCAGCACCCAGGCCCACGCGCGCATCCGCGCGATCGACGCCTCGGCCGCGCTGGCGCTGCCGGGCGTGCACGCGGTCGTCACCGGGCGCGACATGCCGATCCGGTACGGCGTGATCCCCTGGACGCCGGACGAGAACGCGCTGGCGCTCGACAAGGTGCGCTTCGTCGGCGACGAGGTCGCGGCCGTGGCGGCAGTCGACGAGGACACGGCCAACGCGGCCCTCAAGCTGATCCGCGTCGACTACGAGCCGCTGCGCGCGTTCCTCGATCCGGAGGAGGCGCTGGCGACGCCCGAGCCCCAGATCCACGAGCAGACGCCGGAGCAGAAGGCCAAGGAGCCGCGCGGCAACGTCTCCAAGCACGTGCGCCTCGAGTTCGGCGAGGTCGACGCGGCCCTGGCGGCCTCCGACGTCGTGGTCGAGGGCGACTACGAGTTCCACGGCACGACCCACACGCCGATCGAGCCCCACTGCGCCCTGGCCCAGTTCGGGGCCGACGGCGTGCTGACGGTGTGGTCCTCGACCCAGATCACGCACTACGTCCAGAAGGCCCTGGCGCGCGTGCTGGGCCTGCCGGAGGCGCGCGTGCGCGTGATCCAGCCCTGTCTCGGGGGCGCCTTCGGCGGCAAGAGCGATCCCTTCGCGCTGGAGTTCGTGGTCGCCAAGCTGGCCATGCTCACGGGCCGCCCGGTCAAGTGCCTGTGGACGCGCGAGGAGGTCTTCTACGCGCACCGCGGTCGGCACCCGATGAAGATGCGCTACCGGACGGGTGCGAAGCGCGACGGCGCGCTGACCGCCGTCGACGCGCGCATCCTGATCGACGGCGGCTCGTACTCGTCCTTCGGCCTGGTCACGACCTACTACTCGGGCCAGCTCCTGACGGGCCCCTACCACTTCCCGACCTACCGCTTCGACTCGACGCGCGTCTTCACCAACAAGCCGCCCTGCGGCCCGAAGCGCGGGCACGGCTCGGTGCAGCCGCGCTTCGCCTTCGAGGTGCAGCTCGACGAGGTGGCCGAGAAGCTCGGGCTCGACCCGCTCGAGCTGCGCCGGCGCAACTTCCAGGGCGAGCACGTCAAGACCGTCAACGGCCAGCGCGTGACCTCGAACGGCTTCCTGCAGTGCCTGGAGGCCGTCGAGCGCGCCTCGCGCTGGAAGGAGCGACGCGGCAAGCTCGGGCGCGGACGGGGTCTCGGCCTGGCCGGCTCGATGTACATCTCGGGCACGAACTACCCCGTGTACCCGAACCCGATGCCGCAGGCGGGCGTGCAGCTCAAGCTCGACCGCTCGGGCCTGGTCACGGTCTTCACCGGCGGGAACGACATCGGCCAGGGCTCGAACACGATCGCGCGCACGATCGTGGCCGAGGAGCTGGGCCTCGACCCGGCCGACGTGCGCGTGGTCGCGGCGGACACGGACCTGTGCCCGGTCGACCTCGGGGCCTACTCCTCGCGCGTGACCTTCATGGTCGGCAACGCCCTGATCGACGCCTGCCGCAAGGCGCGCGCGAAGCTCGTCACGGCCCTGGCGGAGAACTGGAAGGTGGCGCCCGAGCGCATCGCCTTCGCGCTGGGCCGTGCCTTCGACCGCGCGGACCCGGCGCGCACGCTCGACATGCGCGCCGTCTTGCAGCTGGCCGAAGCGCGCTTCGACACCCTGGGCGAGACGGGGGCCTACAACACGCCCCAGCTCGGCGGCGACTACCGCGGCGGCACGATCGGGGCCTCGCCGGCCTATTCCTTCACGGCCCACGTGGTCGAGGTCGCGGTCGACGAGGAGACCGGGCGCATCACGGTCGAGAACTGCTGGATCGCCCACGACTGCGGGCGCGCGCTCAACCCGATGCTGGTGGCCGGGCAGATCGAGGGCTCGGCCTACATGGGCATCGCCGAGGCCCTGCTCGAGGACCACGGCGTGAACCACCTCGGCCTGCACCGCGGACCGTCGCTGCTCGACTACCGCATCCCGACCGCGCTCGACACGCCCGAGCTGCACGCGCTGATCGTGGAGAGCCTCGACCCCGAGGGCCCCTACGGCGCCAAGGAGGCCGGCGAGGGCCCGCTGCACCCCTCGATCCCGGCCATCTCGAACGCGGTCTTCGACGCCGTCGGTGTGCGCCTGCGGCGCCTGCCCTTCACGCCGGCGCGCGTCCTGGCCGAGCTGCGCGCGGCGCGCACGGCCCCGCGCGGCGCCCGGGCAGCGGTCCTCTCGGCCGGCGGAGGCGAGGCGTGCTGAGGCTGCCGGCCTTCGAGCTCCGCGAGCCGCGCACGCTGGCGGAGGCCGTGGCACTCCTGCGCGAGCACGGCGAATCGGCCCAGCTCCTGGCGGGCGGCACGGACCTCGTGCCGAACATGAAGCACGAGCTCTTCACGCCGAAGGTCGTGATCGCCCTGGGCGGCGTGGCCGAGCTGCGCGGGATCCGGCTCGAGGCCGACGGCACGCTCGTGCTCGGCGCATTGACCACGCTCGAGGCGCTGGCCGCCGACGAGCGCGTGCGCGCGCGCGCCCCGGCCCTGGCCCAGGCCGCCTCGCTCGTGGCCGGCCCGCAGCTGCGGCGCATGGGCACGCTGGGCGGCAACGTGATGCTCGACACGCGCTGCCAGTGGTACAACCAGACCTACTTCTGGCGCTCGGCCCTGGGCTTCTGCCTGAAGAAGGACGGCACGCTGTGCCACGTCGTCGCCGGCGGCGCGAACTGCGTGGCGGCCGCCAGCAACGACACGGCTCCGGCCCTGATGAGCCTGGACGCGCGCCTCGTGCTCCACGGGCCGGCGGGACACCAGGAGCTCGCGATCGACGAGCTCTACACGCCCGACGGGATCCACAACAAGAGCGTGCGCGGCGCGATCCTGGCCGAGGTGCGCGTGCCGCCGGTCCCGGAGGGCCACCGCGGCGCCTACGGCAAGCTGCGCGAGCGCGGCTCGATCGACTTCCCGCTGCTCGGCATCGCCGCGCGGCTCGACCTCTCGCCCGCCGGCGAGGTGCGCGCGGCCGCGCTGTGCGCCGTGGCGCTGCAGGCCCGCCCCCTGCGGCTGCGCAAGGCGGTCCAGCCGCTGCTCGGGCAGCGCGCCGGCTCGGCCGGCCTCGAGGCGGCGCTGGAGGAGGCGGCCGAGCTGGCCCGCAAGCAGTGCCACCCGCTCGACAACGTGCCCGGTGACGCCGAGTACCGCCGCGAGATGGTGCCGGTCTACGTGCGCCGCACGCTGCGCGCCGCGCTGGACGGAACGGGACCGGTTCACCACGTCTGAGCTACTACCTCCAGGAGTCTTCGCGGGCCGCAACGATTCTGCGGGAGGTAGTAGCTCACCGCGTCCGGCGCAGCCGGACGCCACCAGCAACCCTTCCGGAAACCGTCGGCCCTGCAACCCCTTGGCACGATTGCACGCGCCTCCCTTGGGTTGCGGGTGTCAACCCGCGCTGTGTTGGAGCGGGTTCCGGAGTCGGAGTCGGAGCCAGGCTGGAGCCTGGCGGTCCCAGGGTCAGCCGTGCAGGGCCTTGTGGACCTTGCCGACCATCTCCGGGCCGGGCTTGAGGGTCTTGTCGCCCTTCGACTTCCACTCCGCTGGGCAGACCTCGCCGGGCGCGTCCTTGAGGTACACGTTGGCCTTCAGGCGCCGCAGCAGGTCGTCCATGTTGCGCCCGATGTTGAGCACGTTGATCTCCGAGGTCATCAGCTTGCCCTCGGGCGAGATGATGAAGCTGCCGCGCAGGGCGAGGCCCGCGTCGCTCAGGTACACGTTGAAGAGGCGCGCCACCGTGCCGGTCGGGTCGGCGGCCATGGCGTACTTGACTCCTGCCAGCTCCTTCTCCTCGCGCTGCCAGGCGAGGTGCGTGAACTGCGTGTCGCAGCTCACCGTGGCCAGCTTCGCGCCGAGCTTCTCGAACTCCGCCTGGCGCTCGGCCAGGGCCGCGAACTCGGTCGCGCACACGAAGGTGAAGTCGGCCGGGTAGAACACGAGCACGGACCACTTGCCGGCCTTCTTGTTGTCCGCGAGGCTGTACTTGCCGAACCCGCCGGTGGTGGGCTCGAAGGTGGTCATCTCGAAGTTCGGGACGTCCTGGCCGACTTGAAGGGTCGGGGTGGGGGCTGCGTTCATGGGCTTGGGCAGGAGGGGAGTTTGGGGGCGAAGGCCGGGGAGTGTAGCGTCGCGCGCCGGGGCGCAGAAGCGTCCGGAAAGGTGCGGCGGATGATGGACCTCGGGCTCGCGGACAAGGTGGCGGTGGTGCTGGCGTCGAGCTCCGGGCTCGGCCTGGCGAGTGCGCGGGCGCTGCTGCGGGAAGGCGCGTGCGTGGCCCTCAGCGGGCGCGACCCGGCGCGGCTCGCGCGCGCGCGCGACGAGCTGGCGGAGCACGGCGCGCGTGTCCTCGCCGCGCCGCTCGACGTCACCGACCGGCCCGCCGTGGAGGCCCACCTCGCCGCCGCCGCGCGCCACTTCGGGAGCCCGATCCAGATCCTGGTGACGAACGCCGGCGGCCCGCCGCCGGCCACGGCCCTGGAGGTCGACGACGCCGGCCTCGAGCGCGCCTTCGCGCTCACGCTGCGCTCGGCGATCCACGCCGTGCAGGCCGTGCTGCCGGGCATGCGCCAGGCGCGCTGGGGCCGCATCGTCGGCCTGACCTCGAGCTCGGTGCGCGTGCCGATCCCGACGCTCGTCTACTCGAACACGATGCGCGCCGGGCTGACGGCCTACCTGAAGTCGCTGGCGAGCGAGGTCGCGCGCGAGGGCGTGCTCGTCAACAGCGTGTGCACCGGCTCCTTCGCGACCGACCGCATCGAGGAGCTCTTCGCCGCCACCGCGCGCCGCACCGGCCGCAGCGTGGCCGAGGAGCGCGCCGCCTACCTCGCGCGCATCCCCGCCGGGCGTCTCGGCACGCCGGAGGAGTTCGGCGACCTGGTCGCCTTCCTGTGCTCGCAGCGCTGCTCGTACCTCGCCGGCGTGGCCCTGGCCTACGACGGCGGCGCGAACCCGGGCCTGCTCTGACCCCGGGCGCGGCCCGGGCTACCCTGGCGGGTCGAGGACGCCCCGTTGATTCCGCAGCTCCTCTCCCTCGCGCTGCTCGGCCTCCAGGAGCCCGCCGCGGCTCCGGCGCCGATCCGTCTCGGCCTCGCCGTCCCGGCCGAGCCCGGGGCGGAGACCGAGCGCGCCTTCCGGCAGGGCGCCGAGCTCGCCGCCGCGATCCGCAACCGTCGCGGGGGCCTGCTCGGGCACGCGCTCGAGCTCGTGCCGCTCGGCGGCGCGCGCAGCGTGGCCGAGGCGCGCGCGCTCGCGCCGCGCCTGGCCGGGGCCGGGCTGGTCGTGCTCCTGGCACCGGCGGCCGGGACGGGCCTCGACGTGCTGCGCCCGGCGGTCGAGCGCGCCGGGCTCGCGCTGCTGGCGCCGACGCTCGAGCCGGCGGCCGAGGCGGAGCTGCTGGCGCGCTCCCTGGTCGGTCGCCTGCGCTTCGCGCGCCTCGCCCTGCTGCACGAGCGCGGCGGCAAGGGGCTCGCGGCCGAGCTCGAGGCTCGCCTCGCGCCGCCCTGCGCGCTCGTGGCGCGGCTCGAGGTGCGCCTCCCGGCCCGCGACCTCGCCGAGCGCCTGGCCGAGGCCGAGCCCGACGTGCTCGTCCTCGACCTCGAGCCGGCCACCGTGGAGGCGCTCCTCGCGGGCCCGCTGGGCGCCGCGCGCCTGCCGCTGGTCGTGACCGCGCGCGCGACGCACGACCCCGCCGCGCTCGGGCGCGAGCACCTCTTCGTCCACGGCCGCTCGCCGGCCACGGCCGAGCCGCGCGGCGAGTTCCTGGCGGAGTTCCGCGCGCGCCACGGCGAGCCCGGGCCGGGCGCGGTCGAAGGCTACGAGCTGGTCGAGCTCGCCGCCGTCGCGCTCGAGCGCGCCGGTGGGGTGCGTCCGGAGGCCCTGCGCGCTGCGCTCCCGGCGGCGCGCCTTGCCGGGCCGCGCGGCGCGCTCCAGGCCGATGCGCGCGGGCTCGTGGCCGTGCCGCCGGCCCTGTGGCGCTGCGTCGGCGGCTCGCGCCCGCACGACCCACCGGTCCTGGCCGCGGGCCAGACGATCCCCGACGGCGCCGGGCGCGCGCCCGAGGCGCGCCTCGGCCCGCCCTTCGGCGCGCTGCGCACGGACGGCTTCGGCCTCGAGGAGGGCTCGCGCACCGTGCGCCTGCACTTCGGCACGCCGGAGGTGCGCACGATCGACGCCGACCTGGCGCACCTCGGACTCTCGACCGGCGGCGCCTCGCCCTTCCTCGACCACCTGGTGCGCGAGGAGCTCCTGGCGCGCACGCTCGCGATCGTCTCCGCGAAGTACCTGCGCGCGCCGGACGGCCGCGCGATCCCCGGCCAGAGCCTGCGCGTGACCTTCGTCGCGCATCTGCCGGCGAGCGCGGCGCGCGGCGCCTGGGAGGCCGTGCTGGCCGGCGCCGACCCCTCGGCCAACGGGCGCGCCTTCCCCGGTGCGAGCCTGTGCCACGTCTTCGCGACGAACTGGCTCGCGACCGTGCAGGCCCACGCGCTCGAGGTGCCGCTCGGGCCCGACGACCTCGGCCTCCTCGACGGGACCTACGTCTTCGGCAGCGACTACCGGAAGGACGCGCGCAGCGAGCTCGTGCGCGCCCTGATCGCCGGGTACGCGAGCTCGCTGGGCCTGACCACGGCCCACGAGGTCGGCCATCTCTTCGACCTCGACCACGACAGCGGCGACCCGCAGAGCCTGATGAACGTCGACGGCGACGAGATCGGCCTCGCCCCGGAGGACGCGCACTTCACCGAGGAGGCCCTGGAGCTCCTGCGCAAGAACCCGGGCGTCGTGAAGGGCGCCGGGAAGTAGGCCGCCGTCAGCGCGCGCGCGCGGCCGCGACCAGGGCCTCGAGCTCGGCGCGCTCGGCCGAGCCCTCCAGGCGCCCGAGCTCGCCGTCCGGGCCGAAGAGCACCGTGCAGGGCGGGCCGCCGGGGAGCTCGAGGCGCTCGGCCAGGGCGTCGTAGTCGCCCTCGAAGGCGAGCACGGGGAGGGCGAACGCGCGCTTCTCGACGAAGGCGCCGAGCTGCTCGGCCGTCTTCACGGCCTGCGGGAGGGCCAGGTCGATCGATACGGCGACCACGCGCACGTTCTCGGACTCCAGTTTCGGCCGCAGCTCGACCAGCTCCGGCAGCTCGGCGACGCAGGTCCCTCACCAGGAGGCCCAGAAGTTCGCCAGCACCAGCTCGCCGGGCCTGGCGGGCCGCAGGTGCGCGAGCAGTGCGGCCTCGTCGACGACGGCGGGCGTGGCATAGCTCCAGCGCTCGCCGCCGGAGCAGGCCGCGAGGGCCAGCAGCACCGCCGGGCCGAGGCGCCTCACTTCTTCGGGCTCCCGGCCGGCACGCCGGCCTTCGGCGGGCGCTTGATCGGGCGCCCGGAGGGCCGCGTCCAGTTCTCCTTGGGCCGCTCGCCGGCCAGCACCTGCTTCAGCGCGTTCTCGAGCCAGGGGCGCACCTCGATCTTCTCCTTGGCGCGCTCGCCGCGCGGATCGTCGTCGATGCCGCCGTGGTAGCGCAGGAACTTGTTCCCGTCGATCAGGTAGACCTGCCCGTTGGCCGTGGCCCCGAAGTCGTCCGCCAGCTTGCTGTCGTGGTCGATCAGGACCGGCAGCGTGACCTTCTCGCGCGCCAGGACCTCGCGCAACTTGCCGAGCGCGTCGCCGCCCGAGACCAGCTCGTCGTGGTTCGAGTCCACCAGGTAGAAGCCCGCCTGGCCCGCGTAGGTCTTCGCCAGCTCTGCCAGCTTCGGCGCGTAGTGCAGCGAGACCGGGTCCTTGTAGCCCCAGAAGACCAGCACGAGCGGCTGGTTCGGGTGCGCCGCGTAGAGCGCGCGCGGCTTCCCGTCGAGGTCCGGGAGCGTCAGCTCCTCCTCGGTGCGCAGGTTGAGCTTGTAGGGCTTGGTGACCTCGACCGGCACCGCGGGGGCGGGGGGCTTTTGCTGGGGCGCGGCGAGCGTGGCGGTCGCGAGGAGCGCGAGGAAGGGAGGAGTTCGCATGGGAGCGCGGGGGAAGTGCCGGTGGAGTCCGCGGGAGATCAGGATCGGCGCGCAGGCGGGCAGGCTCACGCACCCAGCCCCCAGCGCTCGTCCCAGTGCGCCTCGCGCAGCCGCTCGCGCAGGCGGTGCCAGCGCCGTGCCGTCGAGTCGGGCTCGAGTCCCAGGGCCAGCGCCACCTCGCCCGGATGGCCGTCCTCGAAACCGCAGCGCACGAGCAGCTGTCGATCGACCTCCTCGAGCCCGTCGGCGAAGGCCAGGAAGCGCTGCACGAGCTCGTGGCGCGCCAGCTGCGTGCACAGGCTCGTGACCGTGTCGCGCACGCCCGCCTCGAGCGCGGTCGAGCGCTCGGGCAGGGCCTCGCGCGCGCCCGGGCGGCGCACCTCCTCCAGGATCACGTTGCGAGCGATGCCGACCAGCCAGGCCCGCAGGGCCTGCGGCGCGGGCACGCTGGCCGACGAGGAGGCCACGAAGGCGCGCATCCACGTCTCCTGCACCACGTCCTCGGCCGTGAGGCGGCAGGACGGGAAGCGTCGCAGGCGCAGGTTGGCCCAGCCGTAGAGGAAGGGCGAGTGCTCGGCGGCCTGCTCCTGGAGGAGCTTCCGGGCGTCTGGCCCGGCGTCGACGGGGTGGGATCGATCGCTCATGGGGGGAGCGAGGCGCTCGAGCCTCACTATACTCGCCACGTGGCGCGATCGAGGAAGGTGCGCGGCGAGCCCGAAAGGGTGGGGACGTGAGCCGAGCGGAGCAACCCCGCGCGGAGGCCGTCCTGCTCGACTTCCTGGAGCTGTATCACGCGGACCGCGCGGCCGGGATCCAGCGCGACGTGCGCGCCTACGCGGCGCGCTTCCCCGGGCACGAGGCGCTCCTCCACGCCGAGCTCGCGCGCCTGGCGCCGGCGCACGACGGGCCTGGATCGGTCGCGCCCCCCGCCCCTCCCCCGACCGAGCTGCCCGCCCTGCTGGCGCACCTCGCGAGCAAGCGCGCGGCCCCGGAGCGCTACCGGCGCGGGGCGGAGATCGGGCGCGGCGCGACGAGCCGTGTCTACCTGGCGCGCGACGTCGAGCTCGAGCGCGACGTGGCCATGAAGGTCCACGCGGCCCCGCTGCGCTCCGTGCTGCGCCGCTTCGTGCGCGAGGCGCGCGTGATCGGGCGCCTGGATCACCCCGGCATCGTCGCGGTCCACGACCTCGGGCTCGATCCCGAGGACCGCGTGTACTTCACGATGCGCCTGATCCGCGGGCAGAGCCTCAAGGACCTCTTGCTGGAGCCGGCCCAGGCGCGCGACGCGGGCCACCGGCGCCGCTTCCTCGAGGCCGTGGTGCGCGTGTGCGACACGCTCGCCTTCGCCCACGCGCGCGGCGTGGTGCACCGCGACGTGAAGCCCAGCAACGTGATGCTCGGGCGCTTCGGCGAGGTCTACCTGGTGGACTGGGGGCTGGCGCGCCTGCGCGAGGAGGAGCTCGAGCTCGAGCCGGCAGGGGCCGACCTCGGCCCGGGCGAGACCCTGGCGGGCCAGGTGCTGGGCACGCCCGCCTACATGGCCCCGGAGCAGGCACGCGGGGAGCCGCGGGCCGTGGGGCCGCACTCGGACGTCTACGCGGTCGGCTCGATCCTCCACCACTACCTCGCCGGACGCGCGCCCTACTGCGAGGGGGACAGCTCGCCCTCCACCGAGGAGGTGCTGCAGCGCCTCGTCTCCGGCGCCGCGCCCGCGCTGCCGTCGGAAGTGCGCGCGCGCGAGCCCGAGCTGGCCTCGATCGCCGCGCGCGCGATGGCGCGCGAGGCCGAGCGACGCTATCCGGGCGCGGCCGAGCTGGCCGCCGACCTGCGCGCCTACCTGGACGGTCACGCCGTGCGCGCGCACCGCGGCGGGCTCCTGTACCGCGGCGCGAAGTGGGTCCGGCGCAACCGGGCCCTGGCGGCCGGCCTGCTGGCGGCGCTGCTCCTCGCAGGAGTCTCGCTGCGCGCGACGCGCGAGGCCCAGGCGCGCAACGCCGACCTGCGCTTCCTGGCCGACCTGCGCGGCCCGCTGGACCTGATGGACGAGTTCGACGCGCTCTGGCCGGCCACTCCGGAGCAT
>Ga0315910_10002260_pt1 | contig 17095 bp, 19 predicted proteins | sample EdamamesoilMG_FD_204470 | JGI IMG/M metagenome (GOLD analysis project Ga0315910, IMG submission 204470) | Garden soil microbial communities collected in Santa Monica, California, United States - Edamame soil | ecosystem: Environmental > Terrestrial > Soil > Garden | place: USA: California... | reverse complement strand
CTGCGGCACGTGCAACACCCAGATCGCGTCGTTGCGGTCGACCGAGATCGACGTGACCTCCCCGAGCACCCAGCCATTTGGGATCGTCGGCCAGGCTGGGTCCACGTCGAACAGAGGTGCACGCAGGCTGGATTGGGCATGAGCTTGGTAGCCCACGGACAGGGCAAGGGTCAGCGTCAGCGCTGCGCACACACGCGACCACCGTCGAAGCGTCGTCTTCATGAGCACGATGATACGATGCCCTCGCCGTCGCGCGGCTACCAGGTTGAGGTAGCTCCCGGGTTGATCACTGTGCCTTCGGGACGGGGGAGTCCCTTCGGGCACTACCTTGGAGATGTGCCGTGAAATCTACTTCGCGAATCGCTTCGCTCTTGGGCGTCTTGGGCTTGGTCGGTATCGGGCTGCCGGTCGTAGGCCAGGATTCGGCTGAGGTGACGATCGTCGACCAAAGGAGCGCCGATAGTCTCAAGAGCCGTCGCGGTTCCGCCTTCTCTGCGATCGCATTCCTGCCGGAGAAGGCCGTAGACCCTCCGCCCCTCGTGCAGCTTCAGGATGCGCTGGATAAGCGAGCGACGCAGCCGCTTGCCTTGGTGGTTTCCGAGATGCGTGTAATCGACTTCTTTCCGGCTCGACTGAACGCGGGCCTCCCGGGGGGCGCGATCGGCGGCGCCATTAGGGACCAGCTCGTAGATTCCAAGACCGACTGGTCCCTCATCGACGCCCTCGGGATCAGTGCAGAGGAGGATGCCGTGATCTGCCTGTTGGCCGCCTCGGTCAACGGCAAGGAGATCAGCTTCGCTGCACATGCCCCCTACGTGCTCGGTCGCGGCGCCATGGTTCGCTCCAATGCGAATTTCAAAGCGGCGGTCACGAGCTCGATCGACCAAGTGGCGCAGAAGATCGTCGATTTCGCGGCCCCGGCCCAGGCAACGCAGTAGCAGTCCGACGATGCGCCGTTGCGCGACGATATACTCGACTGCGTAAGGAAATGACCAGGAGACCGTCATGCGTTCATCCGTGAGCTCGCTCGTTGCCGTCGTCGCTTCGTTCTCGTTGGAGCCCGACGTGCGTGCCCAACCTGCCAACCCGACGCCGTTCCAACAGCGCGTCATCGAAGCCATGCAGGGCGACATCCGCACGCCCGAGGAACGCGCGCGCGACGTGAACCGCATGCCGGCCGAGATCCTAGAGTTCTTCCGCATGCGCGAGAACATGCGCGTCATCGAGATCCTGCCGGCGGGTGGCTGGTTCACGAAGATCCTGGCGCCCGTGCTCAAGGACGACGGCAAGCTGTACGTCGTGCACCCCGAAGGGTTCTATGCCGATGCGTATCGGCGCATCGCAAGCCTCCCGGGCCTCGAGGAGGTCGAGGAGGTCGGCTGGGGCGCCACGGCGGCGGCCGGCGGCGGACCGTTCGGGCCGTCGGGGCGTTGGGACGTCGAGCCCGTCGACCTCGCGTTGACGTTCCGCAACTATCACAACTTCACACCGGCAGACCGAGCCACCGTGAACCGGTCCGTGTTCGACGCGCTCAAGGTGGGCGGCTACTACGGCATCGTCGACCACACTCGCCGCCACAACGAGCCGCAGAGTCGCGAGAACGGGCGGCGCGTCGATCCGGTGCTCGTGATCAAGGAAGTTCAGGAAGCGGGCTTCGAGCTCGTCGACTTCAGCAGCTTGTATTACCGGCCGAACGACGCGCTCGCGCTCGAGGTCGCGAACCCCGAGGTCAACGACCGCACCGATCGCATCGCGCTACTGTTCCGCAAACCGTAGCAGCAGCCAATGGGCCGGCACGTAAACCAATGCCGGGTACACCAGCATCATCAGCGCCAGGTGCGCTGCAGAGCCGAGCGGGCTTCGAGGCGGATGACCGAAGCCGTACACCCAGTTGATGTTCTTTTCGCGCGGCGTCAGCCACCGCGTGACCGGAAAGACGATCAACGCGAGCAGCCATTGAGCGCCGAGCGCTCTGCCGTCGTAGCCGTAGCGATACACGACCCACAGTGCTCCGGGCACCAATGCGACGTGGAAGGCCGCTGACAACGCGCGCATGTAGAGCGGTATTTTCGGATCGAACATGTAGGTTGCGAGCGACGTCGCCGCTCGGCCGCCGGTCACTACGCCGGTCAGAAAAGACACGAGCCAGAGCGTCTCGGGCAGCAGGACGCACAACGCCATCATGCTGCCGAGCACGCGGCTCTCGAGCCACAACGCTGCCGCGATGCCGAGCAGGCCGATATCCGAGAACCATAGGAAATTCGCGGGGCCGTACTTCACGAGATAGACGGGCACGATTACGGCGACGAGCACGGTGAACAGCGCGCGGAACGCGATGGTCAGGAACTCGACGGTGCCGGGATCGAGAGCCCCCATTACTTGGAAGCCAGCGCCTCTTCGACGACGGAAGTGTCGATGAAACCCGCGAGCTCCTCGCGGGTTCGCGGTGCGCGGTTACGCTCCTTGGCGACCCACACTTCCTCGACTTCGAGCACGTCGAGCATGTCCGGGATGATCCGCACCGGAAACTCCATCTCGGGCCAGCCCCACGAAATTTCCTCCGTGGTGAAACCCGTGATGCTCGACACGTGCGGCCAGTAAGTCTCGGGGTCCGCCTTCAGAGCCGCCGTCGCGTCGGCGACGGCGCGCACGAAGGCCACGATCGAGCGGCGCTTGCTCGGATCGGCCAGATCCGTCGCCCTGGCATGGAGGTTGAAGACCTCGCGGTACACGCTGCGGTCCTGGAACATCACCGCATCGTCCCCCAAACGACGAATCGCATCCTCGGGCTCCGGCTCCCAGATGGAAATCACGTCGACGTCGCCGCGCGCCAACGCGTCCGACATCTGGTCCATGCCCGTCTGATCGCCCTGCGCCTCGGGCAGATTCACGAGCTCGACGTCGTCCTCGGTCAAGCCCACGGTGCGCAGCATGGCCACGAGATAGTAGTTGGCCGAAGTATTGCGCGGCAGCATGACGCGCTTGCCCTTGAGGTCGGCCAAGGTTTCGATGCCCGCCGACCGACGCGCCACGAGCCGATAGAAGCTTTCGGTGACGGTCATGATGATGCGCAGATCGGGATTCGTGAGCGACTCGCGCAGCAGCTGGGTCTCGGCGTTCGTCGCGAGATCGGTCTCGCCGGAAGTGATGCGAACGATTCCGCCCTCGCCCACCTGCAATTGCTCCGCGTAGAAGCGGTTGGCCGCGACCAGCACGGGCGACAGCTCGATCCAATAGCTGCCTGAAACCCGGATCGGCGCCAGCGGCGCCGTCGCCGCGGCCGATGGCGCTTCCGCCTGCTCGGACGGGGCACACGCGAGCACCAACAAACCGGCAATGGCAACGACGGCCGTTCGGATCGTGTTCATGGAGGACCTTCGATTATTCGACGTTCAACGCCAGCGCAACAGCCGGCGCTCGAGGAACCCGACGATCAGGCTCATCGTGAGACCGAGCACCGATACGACGACGACACCTGCCATGAGCCGGTCCGTCTGCATCATGTTGCCCGTGAGGATCAGGAACGCGCCGAGCCCGTACTGAGCGCCGATCATCTCGGCGGCCACGAGCACGAGCAGCGCCGCCGCGATCGAGATCCGGAAGCCCGCGAGCATGCCCGCGAGCGCGCCGGGCACGAGCACCTGCAGCACGATGCGCCACAGCGGCACGTTGAAGCTCTGCGCCATCCGAATCAGGTTGCGCGGCACGGAGTCGACGCCGCTGAACGTCGCGATCACGCTAGGGAAAAACACGCTGAGCGCGATCGTGGCGACTTTCGAGCCTTCGCCGATGCCGAGCCACAAAATCAGCAACGGCAACAACGCGATCTTGGGAATCGGAAACAGCGCCGCAACGAGCGGCAGGCCCACTGCGCGCGAGACCGTGAACAGCCCGATCATGAGCCCGAAAGCCACCCCGAACAGCGTGCCGATGGTCCAGCCGTAGCCGATCCGCACCAGTGACGCCGACACGTGACGCCACAGGTCGCCCGTGACGGCGAGATCCCAAAGCGCGCGGACCACGCGCGCGGGCGACGGCAGGAAGATTGGGCTGACGAGACCGGTGCCAGTGACGAGCTGCCAAAGCGCGATGAGACCAACGAACGCGAGCACGCTCATCCACGTGCGTTGCTCGATCACGAAGCCGCCGCCGCGAAACGCGAGCTTGCGTTCGCGGGCCGCAGCCGCGCTTTTTGCTACCGCCGAGTCAGACATGCGCGACGAGCTCGCGATCGGCAACGATCGCCTCCTCCTTGATCAGCGACCAGAGCCGCTCGCCGAGTTTCGCCACCTCGGCTTGGCGCTCAGGGTTGGCACGCTCGGCGCGCGGGATCGGGATGTCGATGATCTCGCGCACGCGGCCGGGTCGGCGCGACAACACACAGACTCGGTCGGCGATCCGGATTGCCTCTTGAAAGTTGTGCGTCACGTACAGGATCGTCGGGTGATCGCGCTGCCACAGCGCAAGTATGTCGTCGAGCAGCAGCTCGCGCGTCTGCGCATCCAGTGCCGACAGCGGCTCGTCCATCAGGAAGATCGCAGGACGCACTGCGAGGGCGCGCGCAATGCCCACGCGCTGCCGCATGCCGCCCGATAGCTGTTTCGGCAACGCAATCGCGAAATCACTCAAATTCGTGCGCTCGAGCGCGTCGGCGATCCGGCGCTCGAGCTCCGCGGCGCCGAGCTTGTGGTGCTTCAACACGAACGCGACGTTGTCGCGGACGTTGAGCCACGGCAACAGCGAGAAATCCTGGAAGATGAAAGTGATCTCGTTCAGCGTGTCGGGCGCGGGCACGCCGCGCAGCACGACGTCGCCGGCCGTCGGCTTCAGGATGCCGCCGGCGATGCCGAGCAACGTCGACTTGCCGCAACCCGAGGGCCCGATGATCGCAACGATTTCGCCTTCGTGCGCGTGCAGCGACACGTTATCGAGCGCCGTGAGATCGCCGAACTCGTGCGTGATGTTCGAGAGCGCGATCTCCATCTCAATGCGCCGCGTGCAATGCCGCGGGGATATTTTCGTGTCCCGGGACGAAGGTCAGATCGATGAACGTGGCCGGGTTCGTGTCCTTCTCGATCATGCGCTGGTTGCGATACCACTCGACCATCTCGTAGATGCTGTTCACGTCGAGCCGGCTGTCGATGTACGCGAGCGATTGCGAGATCGCCTTCGGCGGCACCGAAGTCCAGCGCGATATCAACGCGAGCAACTCCTCGGCTTTCGCGGGATCTTTGTAGGTGCCGTCGGCGTTCTTGTCGAGCAGCACTGCCGAGTACTCGGCAGCGCCGCGCTCGTAGCCGTCGATGATGGCCTGCAACGCTGCGCGTTTCTCGGCGATGCCGCGCGGGCTCGCGGCGAGGCCCGTCGACTGCCACGAGATCTCGTCGCCGGCCCAACCGATCACGTGCGCCTTGCCCTGATCGATGAGGCCCATGAACGCGGTGCCGGCGCCCGACGCCACGTCGACCTGGTTCCCCATCAGCATCGCGGCGAGGTTGCCCAAGCCTTGCGCCGGCACGAGGCGATTGTCGTTGACGTCGAAGCCGTACTTCTCGCCTATTCGTGCAACTGCGTAGTGGTTCGTGGAGCCGATCGTCGTGAGGCCGATCACTCGGCCGCGCATATCGGCCATCGTGCGCACGCCGGCATCCCACGCCTTGTTCGACGCGAACACACCGGTGTTCGGGAATCCGGGCAGCTCGCGGCTGTGACCCGCGATCACGACGACGCCGCCGAAATACGCGAGGTTGAAGAACGCGGGCGTGAAGCCGATGACCGCGAGGTCGACGTCGCGCGACGCGATCGCGAGGGTAGCGGGCACTGCGGCGTCGAAGAACACGAGCTCTACGTCCACGCCGAGCTCGTGGAAGTAGCCCTTCTCGACGCCCATGAAGAACGGCGCTTGCGAAGCGATGCGCAGCACGCCGACCTTCATCGGCGTGAGCTCGGCACCCGACACGGGCGCCATGAATATGGCGGCCACGCCCAGCACCGCGAGCCATCGCGACACGAGCTTCAAGCCAACCCCCCTCCGTCCCGGCTTAAAGGACGCTCTCATGAATATCAAAATACGCGGAAACCGGCGCGGAAGCGACTACTGGTATCGCGAGTACTACGGAAAAGCGGCTCAGCGCGCCGCGGCCTCAGCAGCGCGCAACACGCGCATGAAGTTGCCGCTCCAGATCTTCGCGACGTCGTCGGCCGAGTAGCCCCGCTCGAGCAACGCGCGCGTAACGTTGCGCGCCTCGCTCGCGTCCTTGTAGCCGATGATTCCGGCGCCGTGGTCGAAGTCCGTGCCGATGCCGACATGGTCGATGCCGATCCGCTTCACGACGTAGTCGATGTGATCCAAGTAGTCGTCGAGATCGGCCCGCGGCACGGTCTTCAGCGCCGCGTTCGTGTATTCGCCGCGCGCGGCGCCTTCGAGACGCTCGGCGTTGTCGAGCACACCGTGAAACTCGCGCGGCAAGCCGTACATCGCGCGCAGCGCGCCGAGCGCGGCCACGAACTCCGGGGGGCGCGGCGCGATATAGGTATTGAACGGCGGCACGTGCACGACGCCGTCTTTGGCTGCGATCGCATCGAGCTCGGCATCGGTGAGGCTGCGCGTCTCGTCGATGAGGGCTCGCACGGCCGAGTGACTCGCGATCACGGGGGCGCGCGATAGCTCGAGCGTCTGCATCACGCCCCTCGCCGTGAGTTGCGACACGTCGATCACGACGCCGGCATCGTTGAGCCGGCGCACGGCCTCGCGGCCGAGGGCCGACAGCCCGCCATACGGCTCGTCGCCGGGAATGCTCGGCCGCGACGAGTCCGCGAACGCATTGTTGCCGGCGTGATTGAACGCGAACACGCGCACGCCGTCCGCAACGTAGCGATCGACGAGATCGACGTCCGCGCCGAATGCGTACGCATTCTGAAAGCCGATCAGAACCGCGATCTTGCCAGCCGCGTGCAAGCGCTCGATGTCCGCCGCGCTGCGCGCGATGCCGAGCCGCGTGCTCTCCGCTTTCTCGAGCGCGAGCAGCTGCGCGAGCTTCGCATCGACCTCGGCGCGCGCCTTCGCCACGCCCTCCTCCGTCGCAGGCCCCGTCGGCGATTGCAGCGCCAGCGTGACGGTCGCCATGCCGCCTGCGGCGAGCTTGTCGACGGTCAACTGAGACTCCCCGTCCGCCGTGCGGTAGATACCGGGCGTGGTCGACACGAGGATATCCGCATGCGCGTCGAGCGGACGTGCTGCGGCATGCACTTGCGCAACCCTGCGCTCGAGCGCGGCATCGGTCTGCTGCGCAAAAACGACGCACGGTGCAAGCGCGAACGCGAGCAGGCTCGCGCCGTGAACGTAGCTTCGCTTCATCGTGTTGGCTCCGGTAGTGCGGTGTCGTTGCCATGCAGTGTCGCACCCTCGACAGAATCGCAATGCTTGCCCACCGCGGGGCGCACGCGTGCGGGGCACTTGAACAACACTCCCTGGTTATCGCGGTTGCGATACAGCACGCCCGCCGGCTCGCCGTCGCGCGCGGGATGCAGCGCTCCGCTGAACACGGTGCCAGGTGGGAACCCCGTGACCGTGATGCCGTACTTTGCGACCGAGGCGGCGCCCGTGAGCTCGAGCGACCAGAGGACCGGCTTGCCTTCTGCGTCGCGCACTACGCCGTCGCGCTGCTCGTTCATCATCGCGAAAAAGATCTGCAGATGATCCGGCCCCGGATCCACGCTCGAGACGACTCCCGTGAACGTGCGAGTCTGCATGCGATCGAACATCGCGAACGAATGGTGCGCGCTCGCGCCGCCTGCGAACGCGGCGAGGGAAAGCGACAGGATCACGGCACGCAGCGACGACATCGGGCGCTCCGATTCCACACTCAATCGAACGAGAAGATATCGGGCTTCGCGGGCCGCTGCATCTCCCCCTCGAAGCGCTCGAAGATCACCGCCCAAGGCCGGTCGTACCCCGGTACCTCGTACTCGATGATCTGACCGGGCGCCACGTGGCGCGGCTTACCTTCTATGGGGAAGATCGTTTGCTGACAGTGCGTGAAGGTCTTCGGCGGCCCATCCGTCAACCCGCCGACGCGCGCGAGGAAGCGCAGCGTTCGGACCGGCGCAACGAGCGCCTGCGCGTCGTAGAAAATCGCCTCGTGCTCTAGCCCCAAGTAGCGCCCGTCGTCCGCGAACCGCCGCTTGAAGATCTCGATCGTCTGCAGCTCGTCGCTGTGCTCGAAGCTCGCATGCGTGAACCATCCACGCACGTTCGACGTCCACGTCACGAGCGTATTCGCGTCGTGCCAGAAGCCGACCGTCTCGCCGAGCCAGCGGCGCACGTCGTCGCCAAGTCGCGGCACGACGCCGTCCTCCACGAACTCGCGACCGACGTACACGTACCGATCCTGGTTGCCGCCGCTGCCGAGCACCACGAGGTTCGGCAACGCGATCACGTCGAGGCCGCCGAAGCCGGGGCCGGACCACTCGCGCATGAAGCCCTCGGGCCGGCAATACATGAGCGACCACTGACGCGTGTTGTAGTGCGCGACGTGATAGAGCTGTTGCACGAACCGCGTTTGGTATTCGTCGGTCAGCAAAGAAAGGATCGTGGAGGTCTGGCTCAAATGACCGATCAGCCATTGCGGCTGCTCGTGGTACTCGGGAGGAATCGCGACACGCTGCGCGGCTTGCATGCGAGTGAGGCCACCGGCCTCGAACTCGATGTCGAGGTTACGCGTGTACCGCGCCTGCCATCCGGCGAGCGAATCGTAATCGGGCACGATCGGGCCACCCGCAGCAGCCGCTTCGGCGCGCAGCGCCGCGTAATGCTCGGCGGCCGAGTCGAACCCGTACGGGCTCAACAGCGCGGAGCGCGGAGTATCGCGCTCGCAGTGTCCCCACGGCCCGGACTTGGGATCGTCGCCCGTGATCGTCTTCGGTCCCGTGGTGTAATCGCCCCACATGGAATCGAGGCTCACGGGGCTGTTGCAGCGGAAATAGCGCGGATCTTTCCAAAGCTCGCGGTCGACGTAGAAATCGTCGGACGTGAACAAATCGCGCTGCAGCGGCGTCACGCCGCGCGGCGCGGCGCCACCCTTCGCCGTCGACAGGTCGACGTTCCAGAACGGCAGAGTCGCGCCGACGGGCTCGGCAGCGCCGCCTTGAAACGCGGCACCGCGCGCCGCGGTCTGCTGCGCCGACACGGGCTGCGCGGCCGTAGCCAGGCACCACAAGATCAACGGGATCGATCGCCGCACGAGCATCACCTCGCCAGTGATTGTGCACGGCAAACGCGTCAACGCAACGCGTTCGTGCGAGCGAGCGCTGCCAGGAAGTCCGTCGAGTGAGTGAAGTGCGGAAAGTGGCCCGCGCCCTCGATGACAAATAGCTCCTTGGCCGGAGCTTCGACGTGCTCGAAGAACGCAACGGCGGCGTCGGTCGGCGTCGTCGTGTCCCCGGCACCCTGGATCACGAAGAACGGCACCTGCAGGCGATCGACCGTCGCGAGCAGATCCGTGCTCTGAACCTGCTGCACCAGCCACTCGATCGAAGCGCCCCTACCGGCCTGCCAATCCGCGAGCTCCTTCGGCGTCATGACCTCGGCAGCGCGCGCCATGAGACCTTGCAGGTAAGCCGCGTCGACGGCCGGCCCGGGGCTCGCGGCGTTGCCGGTGAACCTCACGAACTGCCCGGTGCCAACATAGGCCGCGAAATCCTGGGGCGCGCGCCGCACCATCTCGATCCCGACGAGGGATCCGAACGAGTGGCCGACCGCGATGATCTCGCGATTCGACAGCCGCCGTCGCAAGAACTGGGCCAGCTCGATTCCATCCCGCGCGATGCGCTCGATCGTGACGTCCGGCGTGTTTGCTCCGTAACGGCCGAACGTGCAGCCGGAGCCACGCTGATCCCATTGCACGACCGTGTAGTCGGCCTCGTCGGGTGCAAACTCGGCCGTGAACGCCGAGAACGCGAAGCCGGGCCCTCCATGGACGTGCAGCAACACCGGGTTGCTGCGGTCGTCACCGCGGATCGTGACCCACTGCTCGATGCCGCCGAGCGTGACGAAGCCGGCTTCCTCGATACGCGTGCCGTCGCTGCTCGACCGTGCCGCGCACGCGGAAGTCTGCGCGGTGGCGCCCGAGCACAGAAGGGTGATCGTCGCAAAAGAGAAGAACTGCGAGCCGAGCTTCATCCGAGTGCTCCTAGGTTGCGCGCAGCGCCGTCGCAAGCGGGAGCCGCGCGGCACGCACTGCGGGAAATAGTGCTCCGATGACACCGACGCCGCCGGCCCAGAGGAGCCCGGTGACGAGTGTCTGCGGCGTGATCGCGAGCGTCGTGATCAACGTGCCGTTCCCGCCGCCAAGGCTCACCGAATCGCCCGAGAAGATCAGCCAAGCGATCGCGCTACCGGCCACCGCGCCGAGCGCGGCCAGCGTTAGCGACTCGGCCACGATCGAGACGACGACCCCGGTGGCGCCGAACCCGAGCGCGCGCAGCGTCGCGATCTCGACCGCCCGGCTGCTGACGGCGGCGTACATCGTGTTCAACGCGCCGACGAGCGCACCCGCAGCCATGATCGAGCAAATCACGTACGTGACGAAGAAGAACAAGTCGTCGAGATCGGCGGCATCCATCACGTAGAAATCCGGCTCGCGGTAGACGTCCACCGCCAACGTCGGGTGCGCGTCGAGCGCGGCCTTCAGAGTGTCGAACGCTTCGGGCGCCTCGAGCCTCGCCGTGACGCTGTTGACGTACCCGAGCGCGTAAGCGGATGCGAGCGTGTCCACGTCCATGATCAGGCCGGCTTCGGTCGCATCGCCGGTAGCGAACACGCCGACGATCGTCCATACGCCATCGCGCAGCTTGACCTCATTGCCTAAGTCGAGGCCCTCGAACTGTTCCCGCGCACTGCGGCCGACGATGGCTTCGCGGAGGCCCGGCGTGAACGACCGACCCTCGACGATCTCGATCTCGGGGCGAACGACGAGATTCTCGGTGCCGACGCCGCGCACGGTGAGCGCGCGCAACGCGCCGGTGGCGCGCCAGGGCCGGTTCACGGCCGTGACGATGTCGCGCGTGACCGCGCCGCGGCCTTCCGGCGTGCGCGCGACACCGGCCGCGTTCGCGACGATCGCGGCCGTATCGAGGGGTAGCGCGCTCTCGCCCTCGAACCGCGCACCGTTCCCGATCACGATGGCGCGATCCGAGCTGCCGACCGAGATCAGCGAGGTCGTCAAGCTACCCGCCATCGTGAACACGGACACGAGCACGCCGACAACCGCCGCGAGGCCGATTACGACGACGATCGACGCCCCGAGCCGCTGAGGAATGCTCCTCAGGCTAAGCATCGTGACCGCGGCGATTTGGCGAAACATGGCGAAAACCTCTCAGCGCCCTGCGAGCGCGTCGACGACGTTCATGCGCTGCGCGCGCCACGTCGGCAATCCCGAGCTCACGGCGGCCACCGCGAAGGCGACCGCGACGCCGCTGACGAGCACGCTCGTTTGCATCGGTATCGGCGCAACGCCCATCGCGTCGAACATCCTTGGAAACAGCACGGCCGCCACGCTCAAGCCCACGACGGCCGACGTCACGCACATGAACGCGGCCTCGGCGAACACCAGTGAATTCACAGCCAGGTTGCTGAAGCCGTAAGTCTTCAGCACCGCGAGCTCGGGCACACGCTCGCGGATCGACTGCATCATCGTGTTGCAGGTCACAAACAGCAGCGCGAACATCACCGCGGCGAGGATCGAGTTCACCAGGAACCCGATGTTGCCGACGCGCTCGATCTGCGCGTTGAAAAAATCCCGCTCGGTCTGAGTCAGCGTCTCGTAAGCCGAGTTTGCGAACAACGCGTCGATCTGCGCGGCGATCGCAGCGGCGCGGTCGCCATCCTCGACGCGCACCGAGTAGGTCGTCACGATTCCTTTCCCGAACGTGCGCTCCTCGTCGAAGTAGTCGTAGTTGATGAAGAAGCTGCTGTCGGCCGGGAACGCGCCTTCGGGAATGCCGTACACGCCTAGAATGTCGAACGTCCAGTCGTGCGAGCCGTCGGTTTTCTGCCACACCGGCGAGCGAATCGTGACTCGATCGCCGACTTTCCAACCGTAGCGGCTGACGAGCTCGGGACCGATGATCGCGCCGGTCCGAGTGCGGTGCATGGCTTCGACGTGGGCAGGATCGACGTCCAAGTTGTTGCCCACGTCGATGCGATCGACGTCGATCGCAGCCACCTCGACGTGGTCGACGGAATCGCGGTAGTAACCGCCGACGTACATGGACACGCCGACGTCGCGCACGCCGGGAACCGCCTCGATGCGCGCCCGGTGCGCGATCGGCAACCCCGCGCGCATGTTCTGCCGGCTCTGCGTGCGCATGCGAACGTCGCTCGTCATCGCTATCAACGCGTCGCCGAAAGCCGCGTTCACGGCGTCGAGCGTGCCGTACAACCAGAACGCGATCGCGACGGAGATCATCGCAAGCGCCGTGCGCACGCGCTTGCGCCAGAGGCCGGCCCACACGAGCGGGAAGAACTTCATGCGGCGTGGCTCAGCGGTTCGTGGCCGAGAACACCTTTGTCGACGTAAAGGCGCCGCGACGCGCGCTCCGCGGCGCGCGGGTCGTGCGTGACCATCACGATCGTCTTGCCGTGCTCGCGGTTCAGGAGTTGCAGCAGGCTCAGGATCGAGTCCGACGTCTCGCGGTCGAGGTCGCCCGTGGGCTCGTCGCACACGAGCACGGAGGGATCGCTGACGAGCGCGCGTGCGATTGCGACGCGCTGCTGCTGGCCGCCCGATAGCTCGCCGGGCTTGTGCTTGGCGCGGTCCGCGAGCCCGACCAACGTCAGTGCGGCCGTGACGTTGCGCAGCCTCTCCTTCGCGCTCAGGTTCGTCAGCAGCAAAGGCACTTCGACGTTGCGCTCGGCCGTGAGCACCGGCAGCAGGTTGTAGAACTGAAAGATGAAGCCGACGTGACGCGCGCGCCATTTCGTGAGCCGCCCCGCAGACAGCGAGTCGATGCGCTCTCCGGCCACCGTGATCTCGCCGCGGTCCGGCCGATCGAGGCCGCCGATCAGGTTGAGCAACGTGGTCTTGCCGGAGCCCGACGGGCCCATCAGCGCCAGGAACTCGCCCGGTGCGACGTCGAGATCGATGCCGCGCAGCACTTCGACGCGCTGCTTGCCGCGCACGTACGCCTTCACGACACCCTTTATTGAAACGATGTTGGCCATCGACGGCTCCTCTTTATCGTTGTTCGTTGGCGAGGAACGCGACGCGTGCGCCCATCTCGGGCAATACGCCGGCGTCGCGCTCGTCGAATGCGACGCGCACCTTGACCGTTGCCTTCGCGCGATCGGCCGTCGGAATGATCGCGAGCACGCGTCCCCGCAAGCGCCGGTCCGGATACGCGTTCAACGTGATCGCGACCGGTGCGCCGGTCTCGACACGGCTGATGAAGCTCTCGCTCACGTCCACTTCGACCTCGAGCGATTCCATGTCTACGATCGTGCCGATGCCGGTGCGCGTGAAGCCGCCGCCGGCTGACACGGGCGATACCATCTCGCCCTCCTGCGCGGCCTTCACGGTGACGATGCCTGCAAACGGCGCGCGCACGACCGTGTCGTCGAAATTGCGCTGCGCGAACGCAAGATTCGCCTCGGCGACCTCGAGCGCTCGCGCGGCGACGTCGAGCGACGTTTGCGTCGCGTCGTAACGCGCCTTGGCATCGTCGAACGCCTGCGCGCTGATGAATGCCGAGGTGAATTGCGCTCGATGGCGGTCGAACGTCGGTATCGCATTTGCGAACGCGACGCGCGCGGCCGTGAGGTTTGCACGTTGCTGCTCGACCAGCGCCGCCGCTTGCGCGACTTGCGCGCGCGTGTTCGCGTCGTCGAGCCGCGCGATGACCTCCCCCGCTTCGACTCGTTGACCCTCCTCGATCAGCACGGCCACGACCTTGCCCGTGATCTTCGCCGACACGGTCGCCTGGCGCCGCGCGACGACGTAGCCGGACGCGTCGAGAATCGAAGCACCGGGCGTCGCCGTCGCCGCTGGACTAAGGGAGGGGGGTGTCTCAACGACTCTGGCGACGCCCGGTTCAGATTTCTCGGCCGGCGCATCGGCCAAGCGCACGGCTGCGAACGCCGCGGCCGCAATCACGACCGCCGCGGCGCCGGCGATGGCGACTAAGCGCCCCCTGCGCGGCGCTGCGGCGGGCTCGGTCCGCTCGATCTTGAGCTGGTTCAACAGTGCGGCTCGGTCGGTCACGTGCTATGCGCCTCAGTCGAGTCGACGGACACTGACCATGCCCGACTTGTCCACGTCCTCGACGCTGACCGTGCCGGAATACTCGAGGTTCGCGGCGCCAGACATGTCGCCGGTCAGACGACCACCGGCCATCAGCAGTGTCACTTTGCCCGCGCCGCTGACGTCGACTTCCGCATCTCTGACCGGAACGTCGCCGAGCTCGACGCTCGCGGCGCCGCTCATGTCGAGCGCCAGCGCATCGAACCGGCTCGCCTCACCGCGAATCTGGCCCGACCCCGATAGGTCGAGCGACAGGTTCGAGCCCTCGAAACCCGAGAAGGTCACGAACGATGCCCCCGACATGTCGAGCGACTCGAGCTCCGGCATCGTGATCGTGGCCTTGAGCTCGAGACCCTCGCGGAAGCATCCGACGCACCAGCCGCCTTGGAACCCGAGCGAAAGCCGATCGCCGCGCAGCTCCACCTCGACGTCCTCGCTCAGCTCCGCCGGCACGTCGACGGCGACACTCCACGTGTCACCGCGCTCGACGTCGACTCGCCACTGCCCGCTGATCTCGATGCCGTCGAAGCCCGTGTGGTCGTAGGCGCTCGACGTCCGCTGACCCGTCAGCTCCGGCACCGGCTCCGCGGTGAGGCGAACCCACAGCGTGCCGGCCACCATGACCACGACGATCAAGGCCAAAGCCCCGACGAGGGCGCGCTGACTGTTTCTCATGGCGCTAGCTCCCCGTTCAACTGCGCGAAGTACGGCTCGAGATCTTTGAGGCCCATGCCGAGCACGCGCATCGTGCGGAAGATCCGCGGCAGCTCGTCGCGGACGAACTCCTCGCGCATCTCGGCGAGGATTCGGTTCTTGGCGTCACTGGCCACGAAATAACCGAGCCCGCGTTGGTTCTCGATGATTGCGCGGTCGAGCAGCGCCTGATAACTCTTCGTTACGGTGTTCGGATTCACGCCGACTCCTCCTGCGAGCTCCCGTACGGATGGGATCCGCTCGCCTTCGTGCCACTCGCCTGCAAGGATCCTGTCGCGCATCTGGTCTGCGATCTGCTGGTAGATACCCTTCGGTTGACTAAATTCCATGGCTCACCTGTGTCTCGGTCACGCGCAGCCACGCGACGAACCAGCAAAACGCGGGTAGCGCGAAGTAGTAGGCGATCTTGGCCACGCCGCTCAGCAAGTCGAATGGCATGTCGAAGTTCCTCATCTGCATGCCGCCGTTCCAGATCACCGAGCCGAACAACCACGCGACTCCGACCGCGATCGCGCCCAAGCCCCAGGCAATCAGCAGCAATGAGCCGATCGTCTTGATGTAGTTGAGCTTGCGGAACCACGCAGCGCCCAAGAAGAACAGGCTCTGCACGACGAGGTAGTGCGGCAGGATGACCCAGGCGCCTTCGAGGGGCGTGTAGAGCTCGCGGCTCACACCGAACACGACCACGTTGATGCCCTCGAGCACCCACGACAGCAGCATCGTCAACACGGCCAGGTATGCGATGAAACCGACCGTCATCAACAACAAACGCGACAGCGTTTTCTCGAGCGCCGACGCTGGCAGTAGCAACAGCGCGGTATTCGTCGCACGACCGTACATGTCGGCGAATACCTGACTCGTCACGAGAGGACCGAGCCCGAACAGCGCGACGGAGAAGAAGACGAGGTAGAACTCGTTGCCGACGTTTCGATCGTATGCGCCGAACAGCGAGATCGCGAGCGCGACCAGCGCGGCCGTGCCAGTGGCGACGAGCCACGAGCGGTAGTTGCGCAGCACGTCGGCGCGCAGGACCCAGGCCAACCGTTGCATGGATAACTGGTCGTTCACGCGACACCTCCGGCCTTCGCGAACACCGTGTCGACGAGCTCCGGCTTCGCGATGATCGCGTTGAACAACACCTCGAGATCGAGCGCCCCGTCGCCGCCGCCGCGCCACACGGACCAGAAACCGCCGACGGTCGGCTCGCTGAACAGGAGGTCCGGGGTGCCGGCCGCCGGCGGTGACGACTGCTGCGTCATGTGCACGCGCGCGCCAATCTCGGCGAGCGTGGAGTTCAACAGCACGCGCCCGCGGTGCAGGATCACGATCGGGTCCATCAAGGTCCCGAGGTCGCGCACTTGATGCGTGGAGATCACGAACAAGCGCTCGGGCACGAGCGCTTCGGTGATCACGCGCCGCAACAAGCCCTTCGATGGAATGTCGAGGCCGTTCATCGGCTCGTCGAGCAGCACGAGCTTGGCCTGCGTCGCGAGCCCGAACGCCAGCAAGAACTTTTTCTGCTGCCCGTGCGACAGCGCGGCGAGGTTGCTGTCGCTCGGCAGCTCGAATTCCTTGAGATAGCGATCGAACGCCGCACGATCGAAGCGCGGGTAGAACGGAGCGCGCGAGCGCAGATATTCGCGCGCGCTCATGTTCGGCGCTTGCGCGTCCTCGGGTAACACGAAGACGTCGGCCAGGAAGCTCGGGCGGCGCGCCGCGGGGTCCTGGCCCAGCGACCGGACGCTGCCATTGCCGCCGAACAACAACCCCGACATGAGCTTGAGCAGCGTGGACTTGCCGGCCCCGTTCACGCCCAGCAGTCCATAGATGTTGCCGGACGCGAGGTCGAGCTTGAGCCCGTCGAACAGGGCGCCGCCGCGCCGGTAGCCGAAAGAAAGACCTTGAATGTTGACCATGTGTTTCTGTGAACTAGTGTCCTATTGATTTACGACACTAAGACAAGATACAGGTCCGCGTCAAGCCCCCCTCCCGGAGTGTCAAAATGGCATGCACACCACCGGCCTTCATCGTTTCGAGACGACCATGTCCTCGTCGCACGGCTTTCGAGAATCGAACCTATACGC
>Ga0315910_10002259_pt1 | contig 17110 bp, 11 predicted proteins | sample EdamamesoilMG_FD_204470 | JGI IMG/M metagenome (GOLD analysis project Ga0315910, IMG submission 204470) | Garden soil microbial communities collected in Santa Monica, California, United States - Edamame soil | ecosystem: Environmental > Terrestrial > Soil > Garden | place: USA: California... | reverse complement strand
CGGCTGCGCGCGCTGTGGCGATGCGTCGTCACGCTCGTCGAGCCGTGCTCAGCGGCCAGGCAGGCCGCGTCCGCCGTCTCTCCTTCAACGTTCCTAGCCTCGCCCCAGCGCGCTTTGCCTCGCGACGGGGCTTTTTCGACGGGCTGCTAGACCGGTCGTTTTTCGGCCTTTCGCGAATCCCCGGGCGGGGGCGCGGCATGTCCTGGGCGCCGATGACGACGCCCCTGGTCCAGCCCAGCGACCGCCCGGCCGACGCCCAGTCGCTGCTCGAGCACTCGCAGTGGATGCGGCGCCTCGCGCGGCGCCTGGTCCAGGGCGACGAGCGCGCCGACGAGCTGGCCCAGGACACCTGGCTGCGCCTGCTCCAGCGACCGCCGCGCGCCGAGGGTCCGCTGCGCGGCTGGATCGCCACCGTCATGCGCAACCTGGTGAAGAGCCAGGGACGCGGCACGGGCCGACGCCTGGAGCGCGAGCGGACTGCCGCCCAGCCCGAGGCCCAGCCCTCGAGCCTCGACCTCCTGGGGCGCGCGGCCCTGCAGCGCGAGCTCGTGCAGGCCGTGCTCGACCTCTCCGAGCCCTACCGCACGGCGATCCTGCTGCGCTACTTCGAGGAGCGCACGCCCGGCGCCATCGCGCGCGCCCAGGGCGTGCCGCTCGCCACCGTGAAGACGCGCCTCGCGCGCGGCCTGGCGCTCCTGCGCGCGCGCCTCGAGCGCACGCGCGGGCCCGGCGGCGAGAGCGTGCTCGCGGGCCTGGTCGTCCTCGGCGAGCCCTTCGTCCTCCCCCCCTCCCTACCCCTCACCCTCCTCGCCGTGAACGCCAAGATCGCGATCGTCGTGCTGCTCGTCCTGCTCGTGGCCGGCATCTCCTACACGCTGTTCGGGCCGGAGGAGCCGACCAGCCCGGGCTCGGCCCTGGCCGCCGCCCCTGCGCGCGACGCCGGCGAGACGCTCGCGCCCGCGCCCTCGATCACGGCGCCGCCCGCGCCCGCGACGCAGCGCGAGGGCGTGTCCGAGGAAGCAGGCCACGCCGCGGGCTCCGCGCCCGTCGCCACGGCCCCGGCCGGCGCGGCGCGCCTGCGCGGCAGCGTGGTCGACCTCGACGGCCGGCCGGTCGCCGACGTCGCCGTTGCGCGCCATGCCGACCAGGGCACGGTCTCCCCCACCGACGCCGAGGCGCGCCTGGACGCCGTCCTCGCGCGCACGGACGCGGCCGGCCTGTTCGAGCTGGCCGAGCCCGTCACGAACGGGCGCCTGTTCGTGCGCGACGCACGCTGGACGACGGTGCTGGCCGGCATGCCCGTGGATGCCCGTTCGGGCCAGGAGAGCCTGATCGTGGTCGCGCCGCGCATGGAGCTCGCGGGCGTGGTCGTGGACGACGCCGGCAATCCGCTGGCCGGCGCGCGCCTCGAGTTCGAGCTGCCGCAGGGCTTCCGCGCGCGGCTGACGCGCGTGCTCGACTTCTCGGCCAGCATGGCCTGGAGCGTCGGCACCGACGAGCTCGGCCGCTTCCGCGTCGAGGCCGCGCCCGTGGTCGAGGAGGGTCGCGTGCGCGCGCGCGCCGAGGGCTTCCTCCTGCACGAGGATCCCGCCCCGCTCGCCTCGCGCCACGACCTCGTGATCGTGCTCACGCGCCCGGGCGCGGACGCGAGCCTCCTGTCGGGGCTCGTGCTCGACGCGCAGGGCTCGCCGGTCGAGGACGCCTACGTGGCCATGGGCCTCGAGTCGACCACGAGCGACGCGCGCGGGCGCTTCCAGTTCCAGCTCGACGATCCGGATTCGTTCAACCGCATGGCGAGCGAGCACGGCCTGCCGGTCGACGCCGGCCACCTGTGCGCGGTCAAGCCGGGCTACCTGCCGGCCGAGCTCGCCGCGCCCGAGCGCGACGAGCAGGGTCACCCGCGCTGGCCCGCACCGCCCGTGCTGCGCCTCGGCCCGCCGCCGCTGGCGATCGAGGGCGAGGTCGTGGACGAACAGGGCGAGCCGCTGCCCGGCATCGACGTGTGGCTCGTCGACCCGACCTTCTTCGGCGGCCTCCGCGATCCCTCCGACCCCGATCCCTTCCCGCGCTTCGCACACGTCGAGAACGTGCTGGCCGAAGTCGAGGACGGCTGGCACAAGGTCGAGACCGACGGCGACGGCCGCTTCCGCATCGACGGCCTGCTCGAGCGCGACTACACCGTGGCCGCGCTCGACCCCGCGACGCTGCTGCGCGTCGAGGAGCAGCACGTCCCGGCCGGCGAGATGCACGCGCGCATCCGCATGACGGGCAAGGTCTTCGCGACGCTGAGCGGGCGCATCGTCGACGGGCGCGGCGACCCGGTGCGCGGTGCGGCCGTGTTCCCGATGTGCGACGCCTTCGAGACCAAGCTGGCGGGCGAGACCGTGTCCACGCACCACGCCACCGTGCGCGGCGTGCAGACCGACGCCGAGGGCGTGTTCGAGCTCGCGCGCGTGCCCGAGGACCTGGTCTACCTGCGCATCGAGGCGCCCGACACGATCCCGCTCGAGTGGGGTCGCCAGGTCGAGGGCGGGCTGCGCACGATGATCGGCGAGGACGCCGGCAAGCTCGTGATCGCGGTCGAGCGCCGCTGTCACTTCCAGGTCGAGCTCACCGTCGTCGACGAGGCCGACGAGCTGGGCATGCTGGATGCCTCCGGCCAAGTGCTCGTCATCAGCGAGTTCCTGGGCTCGGGGCGGCGCGACACGGAGCGCCACCCGTTGACGAACGGGCGCTCGAACACGCTGGCCGTCGGCGGCTCGGCCGCCGTGCTCGTGCTCTACAAGGGCGGCGTCGAGCTGCGGCGCGTCCCGGTCCGGCTCGCCCCGGGCGAGCCCACGATCCTGCGGCCGTAGGAAACGCTTTCCGCCGCGCCGGCCCGGCCGCACGCGGCCGACGCGCGCGCTCCGGGCGGGATAGGTTTCGCTCGCCGGGTCTTCCGACTCGGCCTCGCCACCACCTCTTCCAGGCTCGCGATGACTCGCCACCCGTCGTTCCGCGCTATCGGTCTGTCCGCACTTTCCGGTTCCCTCCTGCTCGGCGCCTGTGGAGGCGGCGGCGGAGGAGGAGGCGGCGCACCGCCGCCCGTCGACCCGCTGCAGTCGAGCCTGACGGTGAATCCGCCCTTCGGCGCCGCGTCCGACGGCCTGACCCAGGTCGACGTCGTGGCCGTCGTGGCCGACGCGGCCGGGAATCCGCTGGCCGGGCGCACGGTCGTGCTCGAGGTCACCGGCCTCGCCAACACCGTCCAGCAGCCGGGCCAGACCAACGCGGCCGGGACGGCCCAGGGCAAGCTCTCCACGGCGGTGGGCGAGAAGAAGTCCATCGTGGCCGTGGTCGATCCCGGCCCGAACGAGATCCGGCTCGGCCCGGTCACGTCCGAGTTCCTGCGCATCCTGCCCAGCTGGCGCTTCGTGCGCGCGACGGGCAACGACGCCGCCGACGGGCGCTCGCCGCTCACGGCCTGGCGCACGCTGGCCTTCGCGCTGACGCAGGTCACGCCCGGGCAAGAGCTCTTCGTCGGCGCCGGCACCTATGCCGAGACGCTCACGATCGCCACCGCGGCCACGGCCGAGGCCCCGCTGCGCATCCGCGGCGACCGGGCCGGCGAGTTCACGGGCGATCCCGGCGAGATCCTGATCGACGCCGGCGGCGCCACCGCGGGCGTCACGCTCCAGGGTGCCTCCTTCGTCTTCCTGCGCGGCCTCACGATCCGCGGGGCGGACGGCGGTCCGGCGGCCGGCGCGGGCCTGCGCGCGACCGCGGCCCAGGACTGCGCCGTGCTCGACTGCCGCCTGTTCGAGAACGAGGCCGGCATCGAGCTCGTGAACTGCCAGCGCATGACGCTGGAGGAGAACCGCGTCTCCGCCAACCTGGGCGACGGCCTGCGCTTCTCCGGCACCACCGGCGTGCGCGCGCTCCAGAACCTCGTGTACGAGAACGGCGGCGACGGCATCGAGCTCGTCACGCCCTCGACCGCCCTGGAGCTGGCCTCGAACACGCTGTTCCGCAACGACGGCGTGCAGCTGCGCGAGAGCGTGGCCGGCGGCACGGGCACGATCGTCGACAACGTGCTCTCCGAGGGCACGGGCATGGGCTTCTCGCTGGCCGGCGGCACGAACCTCGTGCCGGCCAAGAACCTCGCCTGGCTGCAGGCCGGCAACAATCCGAGCCCCGCGCTCGTCGCCGACCCGCTGTTCCTCGACCCCTTCGGCCCGGACGGGATCCTGGGCGGGATCGGCGCCGAGGACGACGACTTCCGCCTCGACCTCGCCAGCCCGGCCCTCGACGCCGGCCTGGGCGACGCGCACGAGCGCACGCTCTTCCTGCGCGGCGCTCTGTCGGCCGCGACCTCGCGCGACGACGGCGTCGCCGACGGCTCCGATCCGGACGCCGACCTCGCCAACCTGGGCTTCCACTATCCGATCGCGCTCGACCTCTTCTCCTCCCTGGCTCCGCAGGGCGGACGGGCGGCCTTCGCGATGGCGGGCGACGTGCGCGTGCGCACGCGCGCCTGGAGCCGCACCAACGGTGGCTGGGGCCTCGGCCTGCGCACGCAGGCCATGAACTCCGAGCTGCGCTGGCTCGTGCAGCGCGTCGCGCCCGACGAGCAACCGGCCGAGATCCTGGCCGGCCTGGCCACGACCGCGGCCGGCACGCAGCTCTTCGTGCGCACCTGGGACGGGCGTCGCTGGAGCGACGACGTGCCCGCCATCACGAGCACGGCCATCCCGCTCGCCAATGCCGACGAGCGCGGCTTCGACGTCGAGTTCGAGACGCAGTCGGGCGACGCCGTGCTGGCCTTCGCCGACGGCGCCACCAACGTGCGCTTCCAGACCTGGACCGACGGCGCCTGGAGCGCTCCGGCCCCGGTCTTCGCACCGGCGCTGGCGACGGGCACGATCCTGTGGGTCGAGCTCGTGCCCAAGCCCGGCACCGACACGGTGGCCCTCGTCGCGCTCGACGACCAGCAGAAGCTCATCGCCTCGATCTGGGACGGGACGCAGTGGACGCTGCCGCTGCTGCTGGCCACGCAGGTCAACGCGCTGCACGACTGGAAGGCCTTCGACGCCGCCTGGGAGGGCGTCACCGGCGACCTGCTCGTGGCCTGGGGCTACAGCGCCTTCATCGAGGAGACGCGCTACGCCACGTTGATCGGCAACACCTGGGTCACGGGCCAGCACAACAGCACGGACGCGCTGGGTCTGACCGTGAAGCTCGCCGCCGATCCGACGACGAACCGCGTCGCCGCCATCTTCGGCGAGGGCGACTCGGACGACGACGTGGGCGTCGCCGTGTGGGACGGCGCACACTGGACCAACACGGCCGAGTTCTCGCTGACCGGCCAGCCGCAGTCGCGCGCCATGGACGTGGGCTGGTTCGGCGACACGGGCCGGGCCTTCGCCATCTACCGCGACCAGGACCTCACGGGCGCCTTCCAGTGGGCCGTCTTCAACCCGGCCGGCTGGAAGCGCCAGGGCGAGGTCACCTTCGCGGGCGTGGGCAAGATCGTGCAGGCCGAGACGCGCGTCCTGCCCGGCGACGACCGCGTGCTCATGCTGCTGCTCGACGAGGCCGGCAAGCTCTTCGCCTTCGAGTACGACGGCACGGCCTGGCTCCTGCGCAACAACAGCAAGCCGCTCGCGACCGGCCTCGACGTGGCCAACAAGGGCCGCGCCTTCGACCTGGACCTGCGCCGCAACTGACGAACCTCTCCTTCTCTCCGGGGCGCGCCCGGGTCCTCGGACCCGGGCGCGCCCTTCTTTCTTCAGTCGAGCAGCGGGGCCAGCTCGTGCTCGAGCCGATCGGCGAGGCCGATGGGATCGCGGCGCGTCTGCGCGGCCACGATCTCCCTCAGGAGAAGCGCCACGCGCGCGCCCAGGGCGGGCCGCCGCGCGATCTCGGCCAGCAGCGCGTCGACCAGCGCCGCCAGCCGCTCACCGGCGGAGCCCTCCATGCCCAGGCGGTAGGAGGCCGCCGCGGCGCGCGCGCGCCCGGCCAGGGACTCCTCACTCCGCACGCGATGCCTCCTCCAGACGTGCGCCCGCGATGGCGGCGCCGTCCGCGCTGCGGTTGACGAACTCGACCTCGGGGTGGCGCGCGATGTACCGCTCGAGGTCGCGCAGGTAGCCGAGCAGGTTGGCGAGCGTGGCCACACGCACGCCGCGCCCGTTCCGCACCCACGGCCCGGCGGCGAGCACGGGCCGCACCTTCTCGCAGGCCGCACCCGCCACGTGGCTCTGCCCGGCCGGCGTGGCGAAGTCGGCGCCGATGAGCTCGATTCGGCGCGCGCCCAGGGCACGGGCGAGGTCGACCGCCGCGTGCACGACCGAGCCCGAACTCCACAGCGCCGCACGCGCCGCGCGCCGCGGCCCGGGCCACTCCTCGAGCACGATGGTCGGGACCGACGGCAGGTAGACGAGCGTGCAGCTCTCCAGCCCGGCGCGCGGCAAGGCGAACAGGCGCCGCAGGTTGCCCTCGTGCGCGTCCTGGCTGACGGCGAACGCGGGCGTGATCCCGGCCGCGCGCAGGGGCTTCAGCGCGGCGTCGACGGCCACGAGCTCGTGCGCGCGCGCGGCGAGCTCGCGGTAGTGGCGCGCCAGCGTCGGCCCGGCCGCGGCCACGCACAGGCTCGCGCCCGGACGCGTGCCAAAGAGCTCCTCCACCGGCGCATCGCTCGCGAAGCGTGCGTCTGCATTCCCGTTCTCTCTCTCGCGCGCGCGCTCGCCCAGCCTGCGGCGGATCAGGGGTGTCGCGAGCTCGAGCACCACGAGGTCGCGCAGGCGCGCGCCCTCGTCGTCGGCCAGGCGCAGGTCGGCCGGCGAGGCGGCCCAGGGCGGCGCGAGCTCGTCCAGCCCGGCCGGGAGCCGCAGGCGCACGCGCGTGTCGGCCAGCCACTCGGCCGGACAGCGCTCGAGCACGGCGCGCGCGACCGCGGCGCTCAGCACCACCACGTCGAGCGCGCGCAGCGCCGGCCGGGCGAGCAGCACGCGCGCGAGCTCGCCCTGGGCGAAGCCGTACAGGGTGGCGCGCTCGGCGTGCTCGGGCACGAGTCGCGCCTGCAGCGCGGCCTCGGCGCGCGCGTCCACGCGGCTCGCGAGCTGCACGCCGTCGACCACGAGCGCCGGCGTCGGCCCGGCGAGCCAGCCGACCTCGGCCGGCGCGCTGGCCGCGGCCAGCGCGCGCGCGACCTCGGGGAAGCGCTCGAGGGCGCGCGCGTTCACGCCGCTTCCCGCACCAGCCGCCGGCGCATGGCGAGCAGCGGGCGCAGGCCGTCCGAGGGATCGCTGCGCCACTCGACCTCCTCGGCCTCGAGGGCGAGCGGCTCCTTGCGGCCGTCGCCGTCGCAGCTCATCGAGCGCCGGAGCTCGCCCGGCTGCGGGCGCTGGAGGTTCTGGATCACCCAGGCGATCTCGCCCGGCAGCCAGCAGTGCCCGGGCGCGTACTCCTCGCCGCGCCCGTCGAGGTCGAGGTGGAACTCGACCATGGCCGCGCCGAAACGGCGCGCGGCGCGCTCGATCACCTCGGGCGCGCGCGTGTGGTCCGACCAGCCCACCGGGAAGCCGAAGGCCTTGCGCAGGGTCTCGATCGCGGCCAGGTTGGCGCGCTCGATCGGCGTGGGATAGGCCGAGACGCAGTGCAGCAGCGTGAGCTCGCTGCAGCCGTTGCGCTTCAGGCACTCGACCGCCGCGCGCACCTCGGCCAGCGTGGCCATGCCCGTGGCCAGCACGACCGGCTTTCCGGTGCGCGCCACCGCGCCCAGCATCTCGCTCCACAGGATCTGGTAGGAGGCCAGCTTGAAGAAGTCGACGTGCGGCGCGAGCAGGTCGACGGCCGCGCGGTAGAAGGGCGTGCTCGCGAACGCCAGGCCGCGCGCGCGTGCGCGCGCCGCCAGCTCGGCGTTGAAGGACTCGGGCAGCTCCCAGCGCTCGCGCTCGAGCAGGCGCGGCCGCGCGCGCAGGGCCTCGGGCGCGAACAGCTCGCGCACCTTGAACTGCTGGAACTTCACGGCCGCGCAGCCGACCTCGGCCGCGGCATCCACGAAGGCCAGGGCGCGCGCGAGGTCACGCCCGTGGTTGCTGCACACCTCGGCCACGAAACGGGTCTTCATCGGCGCTTCTTGTACGGGCGGAGCGAGACGCGGAAGTCGTACAGGGGTGCCCCGCGGCGGTGGGTCTCGTCCACCTCGGAGAGCGAGAAGGCCAGGCGCACGAAGCGCTTGGCGCCCACTTGCTGGAAGGTCAGGAGCGGCAGGGCCGCCACCTCGTCGTGCGGCCAGGAGAGCTCGATGCCGATGCGTCCGTCGTCGAGCGCGAGCCAGCCGTCGGTCGCGCCCAGGGCGGCGGCCGCGCTGACGAGGGTCGAGACGTTGCGGCCGTGGTCGCAGCCGGGGTGCAGGCGCAGGCGTTCGCGCGGCCCGCCGTTGGCGCAGGTCACGTGGAGCTCCGCTCCCCAGGCCTCGTCGCGCAGCGTGACGTAGCCCGTGCGCAGGCTGGCCAGCGGGCGCTCGCCCCAGCGCGAGAAGGCCCAGGCGAGCTCGACCTGCTCGGCGCCGAAGAGGAGCTCCTTCGGCAGCGGGCCGAGGGCGGTGGCGACCTCGGCGCGCACGCGCACGCCGGCCGGCGTGACGTCGACCACGGGCTCGACCGGCTCGAGGTCGGTCACTCGCCGCTCGGCCGGGACCTCGAGCACGGTGTGCCCGCTGTAGAAGTCGGCGCTGTACTCGATGGGCTCGAAATGGCCGAGCTGCAGGGTGCCGAGCAGGGGCCGCTCCCCGATCGCGTGCCAGGCCAGGCTCTCGAGCGCGAGGCCACGCCGCACGAGCAACGAGGCCGAGAGGCCGTCGGTCTCGATGCGCAGGCGCTGGCCGACGCGCCGCGCCTCGGCCTTGCGCAGGGGGTGCTCGCCCAGGATGGGGCTCGTGCGTACGCGGGCGGTCGCGCGCGGCAGCGCGCGCGTCAGGCGTTCCCAGCGCCGCGGGGTCAGGTGCGTGCGCAGGTCCGAGCCCCAGGCCCGGCACAGGTGCTGCCAGTCGCGCGCCGTGGCGTCGCCCTGCTCGAGCTCGCGCGCGCGCGCGAAGCAGCGCGCGTTCAGGCCCACGTCGTCCCAGCCCGACAGCGCCCAGCGCGTGACGTTGTACTTGGGCTGCTTCTTGACCGGGATGGGGTTGGCCGCGTCGCACAGGTCGACGCAGGCGCCGCTGGCGAAGCGCTCGTCGTCGAGCACGCGCCCGGGCAGCGTGAAGGCCACTCCGCCCTCGCGCAGCGCGGCGAGCAGCGCGCCCATGCGCTCCCACTCGCTGGCGCCCAGGGGCGGCCGCTCGCTGGCGTAGCGCCCGGGGCGGTAGTCGAACACCTCGGCGTCGCTCGCATAGAGGAAGAGGTGGCGCGCCGCGGCGCCGCGCTTCTCGAGCACGCCCGCGACGTAGTCCTCGGGCTCGAGGTCGCCGCACACCGCGCGCTGGAAGCGCTGGAACAGCACGGCGTCGGCCCATAGGAGCCCGATGCGGCGCCCCGTCGGCGAAGCCGTGCTGGCCGTCCCGTAGCGCCACTCCTCGCGCCACTCGGGGCGGAAGCGGCGCGGGTTGTTCCACTCCGTGATCACGGCCTCGTAGCCGGCGTCGAGATAGGCGTCGACCAGGCCCTGGCTCCAGGCCATCTCGTTCACGAGCGCGATGCGCGGTGCCTGCCCGAGGAAGCGCTCGTAGGCCGCGCGCCCCAGGGCCTGGTTCCAGCGGTTGACCGCGGCCGGCACCAGCGGGCCGATGAGCTGCGAGTCGCCCGAGCCGACGAACTCGACGCGCCCGGCCGCCACGAGCTCGCACAGCCGCGGGATCCAGCGCGGGTCGAGGCGCGCGATGCGCTCCAGCGTGTGCCCGGGGCACTCGAGCGCGACGCGCAGCCAGTCGTGGCGCTCCACGAGCTCGAGCAGCGGGCGGTAGCAGCGCTCCAGCACCGCGCGCCGGCTGGCGACCTCGATCGACGAGTAGTTGAGGTTGAGGTGGAAGAGCAGCGTGCCCTCGAGCCCGTTCCTCACCGCGGTCTTCATCACCCGCTGCGTTCGTCGACAAGAAAGGGCGGGTCCTCAAGGGTCGGACGACTTTTCCCGATAGCGCCTTTCCCATGGCCCGAACCCTGCTCGTCCTCGGCGCCGGCCCCTTGCAGATCCCGGCCTTGCGCTGGGCGCGCGAGGCCGGCCTCACCTCGGTCGTCACCTCCGCCGACGCGCGCGCCCGGCGTCTGGCCGGCGAGTTCCATCCCTTGTCCGCCTGCGACGTCGACGCGCACCTGGCGCTGACGCGCGTCCTGGCGCGCGACGGCGCCCTGGCGGGCGTGCTCGTGTCGGACGAGCGCGGCCTCCGGCTGCTCGCCACCCTGGCCGGCGCGCTGGCGCTGCCCGTGCCGCCGCGCGCCGCGCTGGCGCTGGCGCTCGAGCCGGCGCGTGCACGCGAGCACTGGCGCGCGCACGGGCTGGTCACGAACGGCAGCGACGAGCCGCGCGAACGCTTCGACGTGGGCGGCTTCTTCCGCGACGGCGCCTTCGTGCCGGCCGGCTGCGTCGAGCGACGCGCGCTGCCCCTGGCGAGCCGCGTCAGCGAGTGGGGCCTGTGCCCCGCGCGCCTGGCGGGCGAGGAGCTGGCGCAAGCCTTCGTCCTGGCAGAGCGCGCCGCGCGCACCCTCGGCATCAGCCAGGGACCGGTGCAGGTGACGCTCGCCGTCGGCGAGCGCGGCCTCGCGCTGATCGAGCTCTTCCCCGGCTTCCGCGACGCGGTCGCGGCCGCGCACGTGACGCCCCTCGCCTACGGCAAGAGCCCGCTGCAGGCCTGGTTCGGCGCCCTGGCCGAGGCTGGCGGCCCGTTCGACGAGCTGCCGCTCTCCCCCACGACGACCGCGGGCTGGATGGCCGTGCTGCCCGAGCGCACCGGCTTCTTCGCCGGGGTCGATGGCGCCGCCCGCGCGCGCGCGCTGCCGGGCGTGGTGGACCTCTGGCTGGAGGAGCCCGGGCGCGAGATCGACTCGCTCTCCGAGCCGGCCGCGGTGTGCGGCTTCGTGTGGGCCCGGGGCGACGACCGGAATGAGCTCGAGCGCCGGCTGCGGGCCGCGCGCGCCGCCCTGGAGGTGCGCGTCGCATGCCGACAAGTGGCCTGAGCTCCCCCACCACCCTCGCGGCCCCGACGCCCGAGACCATCCGCCACCCCGCCGAGCTGAAGGCGCTCGACCTGGCGGGCCTGGAGCGCTTCGCCGAGGACGTGCGGCGCTTCCTCCTGGCCAGCGTCTCGCGCACGGGCGGCCACATCGGCGCCAACCTGGGCACGATCGAGCTCACGCTCGCGCTGCACCGCGTGTTCGACTCGCCGCGCGACGCGCTGCTCTTCGACACCGGCCACCAGGGCTACACGCACAAGATCGTCACCGGCCGCGCGCCGCGCTTCGCGACCCTGAACCAGTACGGCGGCCTGAACCGCTTCCTCTCGCGCGCCGAGAGCGAGCACGACCCCATCGAGGCTTCCCACGCCGGCACCTCGATCTCGGTCGCGCTCGGCCTGGCCCTGGCGCGGAAGCTGCGCGGCGAGCCCGGCCGCGTCGTGGCCGTGATCGGCGACGGCAGCCTGGCCGAGGGCATGGCCTTCGAGGGCCTGAACCACGCCGCGGTCGAAACGAGCGGCCTCGTGCTCGTCCTGAACGACAACGGCTACGCCATCAGCCCGGGCTCGGGCGCTTTGCACGAGGCCCTGCAGGCGGGCCGCGCGGGCGCCTTCTTCGGCGCCCTGGGCCTGGAGTACGTCGGCCCCGTCGACGGCCACGACCTCGGCGCCCTGATCCCGGCCCTGGAGCGCGCCCGCGACGGCGCGCGCCTGACGGTCGTGCACGCGCGCACAGTGAAGGGCCACGGCTGGACGCCGGCCGACCGCCATCCGTTCCGCTCGCACTTCTCGTTCCCCTTCGATCCCCAGAGCGGCGCCGTGCGCGAGGGCTTCGTCGCGCGCGGCTACCCCGACGTGGCCGCCGCCGTCGTGGGCGAGGAGATGGAGACGGACGAGCGCATCGTGTGCGTGACGCCCTCGACCCTGTACGCGACCGGGCTGGCGGGCGTGTTCGCGCGCTTCCCCGAGCGCTGCTTCGATCCGGGCATGGAGGAGCAGCACGCGCTCACGCTCGCGACCGGCCTGGCGCTGGGCGGCCTGAAGCCCGTGGTCGCCTACCAGTCGACCTTCTTCCAGCGCGCCTTCGACCAGCTCGTGCACGACCTGTGCTTTCCCGGGCTGCCGGTGCTCTTGCTGCTCTTCCGCAGCGGCTTCGCGGGCTACGACAACCCCACGCACCACGGCATCTACGACCTCGCCTACCTGCGCGGGATCCCCGACCTGCGCCTGCTCTATCCCAAGGACGGGCACGAGGCCGAGCGCATGGTGCGCGACGAGCTGCGCGGTCTCTCCGGCCCGACCGCGATCCTGATGCCCTACGGGCCCGTGGACGAGCTCGATCCGAGCGTGCGCCTCGAGACGCCCGAGTCCTTCGCGCTGCCGCAGGTCGATTTCCACGGCCGCGAGCTCGTCGTGCTGGCGGTCGGCAACCGCTACCGCGCCGCGCTCGAGGCGGTCGAGGACCTGCGCGCGCGCGGGGTCGACGCGGGCCTCGTCAACCTGCGCTACCTGAAGCCGCTGCCCGAGGCCTTCCTGGCCGAGGAGCTGCGCGGCGTGAAGCGCGTCGTGACCCTCGAGGAGGGCGTGCTCGAGGGCGGCGTGGGCAGCGCGCTCACGGCCCTGGCCGCCGACCACGGGCTCCCGGCCCAGTGGCTGCGCATCGGGCTCCCGTGCGCCTTCGTCGAGCCGGGCTCGAGCGCCGAGCTCGCGCGCGCCTACCGCCTGGACGGCCCGGGCGTGCTCGCGCGCATCCACGCGCGCTGGCCGGAGCTCGCGTGACGCGCCTCGCCGGCCGCTTCGCGCTCGTCACGGGCGGCTCGCGCGGCATCGGCGCCGCCATCGCGCGCGCCTTCGCGCGCGAGGGCGCGCGCGTGGCCCTGACCTACCGCGCGCACGCGGCCGAGGCGCAAGCCCTGGCGCGCGAGCTCGACGGCCTGGCCCTGCCGCTGGACGTGCGCCGCTCGGCCGACGTGCGCGCCGCCGTGGCCGCCGCGCACGAGCGCTTCGGGCGCCTGGACGTGCTCGTGAACAACGCCGGCTGGCTGCAGCAGAAGGAGTTCTTCGACATCGACGACGACGACTTCGCCCAGGCCATCGACGTCAACCTGAAGGGCCCGTTCATCGCCACCCAGGCGGCCGGACGCCTCTTCCGCGCCCAGCGCTCGGGCTGCATCGTCAACATCGCCTCGATCGGGGCGCAGCTCGGCGGCCCGCGCGCGCCGCACTACGCGGCCGCCAAGGCGGCGCTGATCACCTTCACGCGCTCGGCCGCGCGCCTGCTGGCCCCCCACGGCGTGCGCGTCAACGCCATCGCCCCCGGCTTCGTGCGCACCGAGATGATCGCCGGCGTGCTCGCGCGTGACGGCGAGCAGAGCATCGCGCGCGAGATCCCGCTCGGCCGCATCGGCGAGCCCGAGGAGATCGCGGGCGCGGCCGTGTACCTGGCGTCGGACGAGAGCTCGTTCATGACCGGCCAGGTGCTGGGCGTGAACGGCGGACAGTTCATGGGCACATGAAGGACCGCCTCGCGTCGGCGCGCGCCAAGCGCACCCTGGTCGTCCTGGGCGCCAGCACCGACCAGATCTTCCTGATCCGCAGCGCGCGTGCGATGGGTCTCGCCGTCCTGGCCCTCGACCGCAACCCCGAGTCGCCGGGCTTCGACGAGGCGGATGAGCACGCCGCCGTCAGCACGCGCGACGTCCCCGCCCTGATCGCCGAGCTCGAGCGCCGCCGCGCCGCCGGTCTCGACCTCGCCGGGGTGCTGACCATGGGCAGCGACATCCCCGACGTCGTGGCCGCGCTGGCGGCGCACTTCGCGCTGCCCGGACCATCGAGCGAGACGGCGCGCCTGGCCACGGACAAGCTGGCCATGAAGCAGCGCTTCGCCGAGCGCGGCGTGCCCATCCCCTGGTTCGCCGAGGTACGCTCGCTCTCCGAGCTGCGCGCGCGCCTGGCCGAGCGCGGGCCGGAGCTCGTGCTGAAGCCCGTCGACCGCTCGGGCTCGCGCGGCGTCTTCCGCCTCGACGCCACCAGCGACGTGGCCGAGCTGTACGGGCGCGCGCGCGACTTCTCGTACTCGGGGCGCGTGATGGTCGAGGAGCACCTGACCGGCCCGCAGCTCTCGACCGAGACGATCCTCTACGACGAGCGCGCGGCCACGCCCGGCTTCGCCGACCGCAACTACGAGCATCTCGAGCGTTTCCGCCCGCAGATCCTCGAGAACGGCGGCACGGTGCCCTCGGCCTGCACGCCCGTCGAGCGCGCCGCGGTCGAGGCGCTGGTCGAGCGCGCGGCGCGGGCGCTGGGCATCGTGCGCGGGGTGGCCAAGGGCGACGTCGTGCTCACGCCGTCCGGTCCCAAGGTGATCGAGATCGCCGCGCGCCTCTCGGGCGGCGACTTCTGCGAGAGCCTGGTGCCGCTCGGCTCGGGCGTGAACTACGTGCGCACCGCGATCCAGATCGCGATCGGGGCCGAGCCCGACTTCGCCGCCCTCGCGCCGACCGAGGAGCGCTGGGTCGCCAACCGCTACTTCTTCCCCGAGCCGGGCGAGCTCGTGCGCGTCGAGGGCCTCGAGCGCGTGCGCGCGCAGCCCTGGGTGAAGAAGCTCGAGCTCGGCTACCGGCCCGGGGACATCGTCCCGCCGCGGCTCTCGCACGCGCACCGCTTCGGCGTCTTCGTGGCCGTCGCCAGGTCGCGCGCGGAGCTCGAGCGTCGCGTGCGCTGGGTGTACGACACGCTGCGCATCGAGACGCGCACCCCGGCCGTCGCCCGGCGCGCGTAGCGTCCGGGAGCGGGCTTCGTCCGGAGGCCTGTGACCGCCCGCCGCGCCCGCGACTAGCCAGGCTGCCCAACCGGGCAGCGGGCCGAGCGGCCCGGCTCCGAACAGCCTCGTCCCGAAGGGGAGATCCGAGCATGTTTGCCGCGTCTCGTCTCGTCCTCGTCCCCGTCCTCCTCCCCGGCCTCGTCCTCACCTTGGCGAGCGCGCTCGCGCCGCACGCCGGCGCCCAGTGCGCCCTCGAGACCCAGGACCTCGCCTCGGCCGACGGTCAGGCCGGCGACGGCTTCGGCTACCGCGTCGAGCAAGCCGGCGACGTGGCCGTGGTGGCGGCCACTTTCGACGACGACCTCGGCCTCGACGCGGGCTCGGCCTACGTGCTCGCACGCGATCCGGCCGGGCACTGGGACATCGTGAAGAAGCTCCTGGCCTCCGACGGCGCCGCGGGCGACGCCTTCGCCTATTCCGTGGCCGTCGACGGTGCGCGCGTTCTTATCGGCGCGCCGGGCCACGACGGGGCGGTGAGCGACACGGGCGCCGTCTACGTCTTCGCGCGCGACCAGGGCGGCGCGAACCAGTGGGGCGAGGTGGCGCGCTTCACGCCGCCGGGCCTCGCACCCGGGGCGGGCTTCGCGTACTCGATCGCGCGCCACGGCGACCGGCTCCTCGTCGGCGCACCCCACCACGCGACCGGCCTGGCCGGGCGCGCGTTCCTCTACCGGCGCGACGCGGGCAGCGCGAGCGGCTGGACGCTCGAGCGCGACTTCACGAGCTCGGCCCCGGCCACGGCCTTCGAGTTCGGCCAGGACGTCGCGCTCGGCGACGCCGTCCTCGCCGTCAGCGGCTCGACCACCTCGGTGGCGCCCTACTCCGACTCCTACGTCGTGCACGTGCGCGAGCGCGACGCCGGCGGGCCCGGCAACTGGGGCGAGGTCCAGCGCCTGTTCTCGCCCACGGGCTCGCGCGACATCTTCGGCTACGAGATCTCCCTCGACGGGGACGAGCTCGTCGCCGTCTCGCCGGCCGAGACCGACCTCCAGTCCGGCCAGATCGGCGCCCTGTACCTCTACCGCCGCGACCTCGGCGGGCCGTCGGCCTGGGGCCTCGCTCGGCGTCTCGCCGAGTTCCAGCCGGACGGCTTCTTCGCGGTCGACGAGGTCGATCTCGTCGGCGACTGGATCGTCGCGGGCTCGTTCTCGCTCACGGCCGGCGGCCAGCCCGCCGCGGGTGCACTCTTCGTCTACGGGCGCGACGTCGGCGGACCGGACGCCTGGGGCAGCCTCGGCCGCATCGAGTCCGTCCCGCCCGAGGCCGAGGCCTTCTTCGGGCTCGACCTCACGCTCGCGGGCGACGAGCTCCTGGTGGGAGCGCCCGGCACGTACTCCGGCAGCGAGAGCGGCGAGCTCTACGCCCTCGACCTCGCCCGCCTGGCGCGCGCGAGCTGGCGCAACGACGCGGCCGGCCTCGACCCGGACGTCTATCGCGTCCTCTCGCGCCCCTGGCTCGGGACGCGGCTCGTGGCCGAGGTCGACCTCGCGGCGAGCGGCCACGCCTTCGCCTGGCTCACCGCCTTCGCGCGCGCGGCCGAGACCCCGCTCCCCGGCGGCCGCGTCCTGCTCGGCGCGGGCGTCCTGGCGCATGCCAGCGCGGCCGGCCCCCTGGCGCACTTCGAGATCGCGCTGCCCGCCGACGCCAGCCTGTGCGGGCGCGCGCTGGTCACGCAGGCGGCGCTCGTGGGCGGCGGCCGGCCCTTCGCGCTCAGCAACGCGCAGGACCTCGTGCTCGGCTTCCCCTGAGCGCGGCGTAGGCGGGCTGGAACGCGGACCGGATTCCCGGGGTTCGCCGTTACGTCACGGGCCCGGGAGCCCACCAACGTGGGAACGCCCCCACCCGCCGACCTCGCCCCATGCGAACCGCGCTCCTCCCCACCCTCGCCCTCTGCCTTGCCGCCTGTGGCTCCACGCCTGCCTCCCCCCCGTTCCACAGCGCGGCCGAGCAGATCGAGCACGGCGCCCAGGTCTTCGCCTCGAGCTGCGCGCGCTGCCACGGAGCGGCGGGCGAGGGCACGAGGAAGGCGCCGGCGCTGGTGGGCGCGGGCGCCCTGCCGCTCGCTCCGCGCGCGGGGCAGGAGCGCAAGGCGCCGTTCCACACCGCGCTCGACGTCGCCACCTTCGTCACCCAGGCCATGCCGC
>Ga0315910_10002258_pt1 | contig 17114 bp, 16 predicted proteins | sample EdamamesoilMG_FD_204470 | JGI IMG/M metagenome (GOLD analysis project Ga0315910, IMG submission 204470) | Garden soil microbial communities collected in Santa Monica, California, United States - Edamame soil | ecosystem: Environmental > Terrestrial > Soil > Garden | place: USA: California... | reverse complement strand
GGGTCCGGCGGTGTGTCGTTTCTGGTCGGTCGGACACCCCTTGCACCACACCCCCGACCCCCAGACCTGATGCGACAAAGGGTTACGTCCTACGACCCGCCCTGCGGGGATGCCGGCCCGTAGGGGAGAGGACGCCCGGGCGGAGCAACCCCTGCCCCTGCGTGCGCCGCCGGGTCGCCCCGACGATGGGGTGCGCTTACTTTCCCCCCCGCCTACCCATGCGCACCGCGATCGTCTCACACGCCTATCTCGACCCCGCCGCCCGGGGGAAGCTCCGCGCCCTCGCCGGGCTCGGCTGTGCCGTCGCCGCGGCCGTCCCCGAGCGGTGGCCCGGCCCCGATGGCCGGGGAGAGCTCACCGCCCAGTTCCTCGACCACGCCGGGGTCCGGATCGTCCCGATCCGCACCGCCGGAGGGCCGGGGGCGAGCTGGAACCGCCGCGACCTCGACCGGCTCCTCGCCGATTTCCGGCCCGATGTGGTCCAGATCGAGGAAGAGCCGGAGTCCCCGGTCGCGGCGATGGCGATGAAGGTCGCGGAGCGGCTCAAGCTCCCCCGGGTCCTCCACTCCTGGCGCAGCACCCCGGGCCGGTACGGCTTCTTCGGGGAGGGGCGGCGGCGGCGCACCCTCCAGCGCGCCACCGGGCTCCTCGCCGGGAACCGGATCGCGGAGTCCCTCCTGGGTCAGGCCCGGCCGGGGGTCCCCCTGGCGACCATCCCGCAGCTCGGCGTCACCCCGCCGCTCACGGTCCAGCGCACCCCACAGGAGGAGTTCACCATCGGCTTCGCCGGCCGGCTCGTCCCCGAGAAGGGGCTCGAGTCGCTCCTGCACGCCTGTGTGAAGATGCACGGCCGCTGGCGGCTGATCGTCGCGGGGACGGGGCCGGAGCAGATGCGCCTCGAGGCGCTGGCCGAGAAGCTCGGGCTCGGGAGCCGGATCAACTGGCTGGGGATGATCCCGCAGGTGGAGCTGCAGGAGCTCTGGCCGCGGGTGGACTGCGTGGTCCAGCCTTCGCTCCGGGCCAACGGGTGGGTGGAGACCTACAGCTACGCGGTGGTCGAGGCGATGGCGTGGGGGGTCCCCGCGATCGTGAGCGACTGCGGCGCCCTTCCGGAGCTCACCGGTGGCGCCGGGGTCGTGGTCCCGCCGGGAGATGTCGCGGCACTCACCGCGGCGCTCCACCGCCTGCGGGAGGATCTCCCCGCGCGCGAGGCGCTCGGCGCCGCGGGCCGGAAGCGGGTGATGGAGGAGTTCACCGACGCGGCGGTGGCGCAGCGGACGCTGGGGTTCTGGAAGCGCTTGGGCGCGTAGGCGGTTGGGCGCATCGCTGTAGGGGCGGGGCTTGCCCCGCCCATTACCGCGACCGTGATCGACAACCAGACGCCCGCGCGATTGCGCGGGCGTTCATGCGTAACAGAGACGATCGTCCATGGGCGGGGCAAGCCCCGCCCCTACGGGTCACCCTCTCTCCCCCAACCGCGCCGCCTCTCCCGCCGGCATCCGCACCGTCAGCTCCAGCACGTCGCCGTCCTCCTTCCGCGCCAGCACCTCGCCGGTGCGGTAGATCTCCGCCATCCGCTTCCCGTCGTGCATCGGCACCCGGATCGTCACCGGCGGGCGCGCCTCGCGCTCGCGGCGGCGGAGCTCCGCCTTCAACTGCTCCAGCCCGTCGATCTTGAGGGTGCTGGTGAAGACCGCCTCGGGGTAGAGCTCCCGCACCCGCTGCGCGAAGGCGACCGGGTCCTCCACCGCATCCATCTTGTTGAACACCGGGATGACCGGGACGTCGTGCACGCCGAGCTCGGCCAGCACCCCCTCCACCACCTCCCACTGCTCCTCCCACTCCGGGTGGCTCGCGTCGACCACGTGCAGCAGCACGTCGGCCTCGGTGACCTCCTCGAGGGTGGCGCGGAAGGAGGCGACCAGGTTGTGCGGGAGCTTCCGGATGAAGCCGACGGTGTCGAACACCCGCGCCCGGTAGCCCTCGCCGAGGTCCACTTCGCGGCTCAGGGTGTCGAGGGTGGCGAAGAGCCGGTCCTCGACGAAGATGTCGTGCTCGCCCGAGAGCGAACGGAGGAGCGAGGACTTCCCGGCGTTGGTGTAGCCGACGAGGGCCGCGTCGAGGAGCTCGCGGCGACCCGCGCGGAGCACGGCGCGGTGGCGGGTCACGTCCTTCAGCTTGTCGACCAGGTGCTGGATCTTCTTGCGGAGCATCCGCCGGTCGGTCTCCAGCTGCGTTTCGCCGGGACCCCGCAGGCCGATACCGCCGCGGATGCGCGACAAGTGGGTCCACATCCGCGCCAGGCGGGGCAGCAGGTACTCGTTCTGCGCCAGCTCCACCTGCAGCTTCGCCTCGTGCGAACGGGCCCGCGTCGCGAAGATGTCGAGGATCACCTCGGCGCGGTCCATCACCCGCTTCTTGAGCTCCTCCTCGAGGATCGCCCCCTGGTTGGGGGTGAGCTCCTCATCGAACACGACGAGGGTGGCCCCCGTCTCCGCGACGAGGGCCTTCAGCTCCTCCACCTTCCCTTCCCCGATGAGGGTGGCCGGGTTGGCGGAGGCGATCTGCTGGGTGAGCCGGCCGACGATCTGCGCACCGGCGGTGTCGACCAGGCGCTCCAACTCGTCGAGGTGCTCCTGGAGGACGGCGACTTCCTTCGAGCCCTTGCGCGGCGAGCCGATCAGGATCGCCTTCTCCACCGGGGGCTGGACTTCGATCATCGAGCGGATGCGGGGTTCCCTGCTGGGGTACGGGGGAAATCTAACCTCACCCCCCTGCCCCCTCCCCGTAAATCGGGGAGGGGGAGGGCATCAGGCCAATTCCCCCTCCCCCGTTTTGGGGGAGGGGGTCAGGGGGTGAGGGTTACGGGAGCCGCACGATCGGGACGTTCCCCTGCCGCGAGTAGGGGAAGCGCCAGGTCTCGCCGGTGAGGAGGATGTAGGTGCGTCCCGAGATCTCATAGCGCACATCCCCGTACCCCAGCACCCCGCGCGCCGCCATCCCGACCGTCTTCCACTCGAACCCCACCGGGACGGTGAAGGTCACGGTGCTGTCGGGGGCGAGCTCGAAGCCGCGGGTCCACTCGGTCTCGCCGAAGTGGAACCCCTGCACCTCGAGGGCGAGGAGGAGGCCGGTGCCCCGGATGGTGGTGCCGTTGGGGTTCCGGATGGTGATCCTGGCGTCGAGCGTCCCGCCGGTGAGCCCCACACTCCGGACGCCGACCTGCTTGAGCTCCACCTCGGGTGGAATGAGGTCGGGCGCGACACTATGGCTCCCGCCCCCGCACGCGGCGACGGCCAGGACGCTGGCAACGGCGATATATCGCATCACCCCTCCGAACTGTCGGCTGTAGGCTGTCGGCTGTCGCTACCTGACCACCTGCACCGTCCCCGACCCGCTGAAATCGAGCCCCTTGGCGCCGATCGGTGTGTTCACCGTCACGCGGCCGCCGAGCTGGTAGGGAACGCTCCCGGTATTGAGGAGCTCCCGCGCCACCGCCCCCGCCCCGCTCCAGCTCACCTGCACGGGGACCACGAGCGACACCGCCTCCCCCTTCGGGAGGGAGAAGGCGTTGCTCAGGTCCACCTGGGCGAAGCGGCTCCCCTTCACGTCGATCGTGGTGGTGAGCCCGGTGCCGTCGAGCGTGACGGTGTTCGGATTCTTCACGCGCAGGGTGACGTCGAACATCCCCCCGGTGACCCCGACGTTCCGTACCTGGATCCGCTCCAGCTCCACCTGCGGCGACTGCAGATTCGCCCACGCCGACATCGTCGCGCACCCGGCGGTCGCCAGTGCCACGACCCCGATGCACACAAGACCGATCCGCCTCATTCCTTGCCCTCCCTCTGCGACCCTGCGCCTCTGCGCCCCTGCGCCGCCCACCACGCCAGCCGCTCCTGGATCTTCTTCTCGAACCCGAACTCCCCCGGCTCGTAGTACGTCCGCTCCTTCACCGCCTCGGGGAAGTACTCCTGTGGAACGTACCCCGACGGATGGTCGTGCGCGTAGGCATACCCTTTCCCGTAGTCGAGCTCCTTCATCAACTTGGTCGGGGCGTTCCGGATGTGCAGAGGCACCGGCGCCGCGGGAGTGTCCGCCGCGGCGGCCATCGCCTTGCTCCACGCGGCGTAGACCCGGTTCGATTTGGGGGCGGTCGCGAGGTACACCGTCGCCTGCGCGAGGGCCAGCTCTCCCTCGGGGCTCCCGAGGAAGTGATAGGTCTCCTTCGCCGCCAGCGCCACCTGCAGCGCGTTCGGGTCGGCGAGCCCGATATCCTCCACCGCCATCCGCACCAGGCGCCGCGCCAGGAAGAGCCGGTCCTCCCCTCCCTCGCACATCCGCGCCAGCCAGTAGAGGGCCGCCTGCGGCTCGCTCCCCCGCACCGCCTTGTGAAGCGCGGAGATGAGGTTGTAGTGCCCCTCACCGCTCTTGTCGTACGCCGGAAGCCGCCGCGCCAGCGCTTCCTGGATCTCCGGGACCCCGATGGTCCCGTCCAACCCCACCTGCTGGGCACACGCCTCGAGCACCGACAGCGCCCGGCGTGCGTCGCCGTCGCTCGCCTCGGCCAGCGCGGCGCGCCCCTCGTCGGTCACCGTGAGCTGCAGGTTCCCGAGCCCCCGCTCCGGCTCCGCCAGCGCGCGGTCGACCACGATCATCACCTCGGCCGGCGTCAGCGGCTCCAGCACGTAGACGCGGCAGCGGGAGAGGAGCGCCGCGTTGAGTTCGAAGCTCGGGTTCTCGGTGGTCGCACCGATCAGCGTCACCGTCCCCCGCTCCACGTGCGGGAGGAAGGCGTCCTGCTGCCCCCGGTTGAAGCGGTGGATCTCATCACAGAACAGGATCGTCCCCCGCCCCGTCCCCCGGCGGTCCTCCGCCTCGGCGATGATCTCCCGCACCCGCCCCACCCCTTCGGTCACCGCGCTGAAGGCGACGAAGGCCCGCTCGGTGTACTCCGCGATGAGGCGCGCGAGGGTCGTCTTCCCGACGCCGGGAGGGCCCCAGAGGATGATGCTCCCCACGTCGCCGCGCCGGATCGCCTCCCCCAGCGCCTTGCCGGGGCCGAGGAGGTGGGTCTGGCCGACGTACTCCTCGAGCGTCCGCGGCCGCATCCGCGCGGCCAAAGGCTCCGGTGTACTGAACAGTGACGGTGCCGTCACACCTCACCCCCTGGCCCCCTCTCCCTGAAGGGAGAGGGGGAACAATTCCGGCGCACTCCCCCTCTCCCTTCAGGGAGAGGGGGTCGGGGGGTGAGGTGATACCGGGAGAAACCGTCCACTTGGATCAACTCCCCAGCAACACCCGCGTCACCCAGAACACCCCCACCCCCCCGAAGAAGGCGAAGGCCGAGCTGGTCCGCGTCTTCTTCCCCTGGAACTCCGGCACCAGGTTCGACGCCGCGACGTACAGCGTGACACCGGCCGCGAGTGCCAGCCCGTGCTGCGCCAGGGGCTGGAATCGCTCCGTCACCAGCACGCCGGCGATGGTCGCGACGCCGAGGAGCCCCGCCGCGCCCACCGCGCGCCCTTTGGACTGCCCGCCGGCCAGCATCACGCTCGCCATCGCGAGCCCCTCCGGGAGCTTGTGCACGAAGACCGCCGCGAAGAGGAGGGTCCCGAGCTCCGCCGAGACCTGGAAGCCGCTCGCGATCGCGACGCCGTCGAAGAAGGTGTGGAGGAGGAGCCCCACCAGTGCCGTCACCCCTGCCATCGGGGAGATCGCGTGGGTCTCCTCGCCGAAGTGGAAGTGCGGCGTGAGGACGTGCTGCGCCAGGTGCACCGCGAGGTAGCCCGCCAGCAGGAAGATCGCCGAGACCGCCACATCCTCCTGCGTCCCGGTGAGCGCCTCGGGGATCATCTCGACCAGCGTCACCGCGAGCATGAACCCGGCACCGAAGGCGACCAGCGCCTCCAGCACGCGGATGGAGCGGTCCGAGCGCCGCACCAGGACCAGCCCACCGACCAGATTGGCGACCGCGGCGACCGCGGCCCAGAGGAGTGGCGTCACGTGTGGCTCCGGGCGCGCGCGAGGAGCGCCTCTCGGGTGTTGAGCGATGGATCGTCGAGCACCGCATCCAGCAGGCGGTCGAGGGTCCGCCCCACTTCCGGTCCCTGGGGAACGCCGGCCTCGATCAGGTCGTTCCCCGTCACCGCCAGCTGACCTCGGCTCGTCGCCTCCCCCCGTCCCCGGATCTCCCGGACCGTTCCCCCCCACGGCGCCGGGGTCCCGGTGCGCAGCTGCCAGAGCGTCAGCAGGTCTTCCTCCGCGGTGCCGGCCGCCGCCATCCAGCGCCGCACCGCGCGATCGTCCTCCCCCGCGGGACGCTCGGGGGCGCGTGCGACCTCGGCCGCGCGAGCGATGTCGGCGTTGGAACACTTGAGCCTGGTCAGCAGCGCCACGGCGTCGGTCGCGGCGAGGATGGTGAGGAGCACCGGGTCCCGATGCACTCCCTGGGCGGGCTCCCGTGGATCCCCGTCCCGGAGCTCCGGCATCCAGGGGGTAGGACCGATGATCTCGCGCCAGAGCACCAGCAACCCGGCGAGGGAACGGGTCGTCCGGAGGCTCTTGAACCACTCCTCGCGCACCCGTTCGGCCGAGAGCCTGGCGATCCCGGGACGCTCGGCCAGCATCGCGCGCCAGGTGGCCGGGTCGATCGCGAAGCCGAGCCGCGCGGCGAAGCGGACGCCGCGGAGGATGCGGAGGTAGTCCTCGCGGAACCGCTCCTCCGGCTTCCCCACCGCGCGGAGCACCCCGGCGGCGAGATCCTCACGGCCGCCGTAGAGGTCCTTCCACTCGTGCCGCACCGGGTGGTACGCGATCGCGTTGATCGTGAAGTCGCGGCGCGCCAGGTCCTCGTCGATCGTCTCTCCCCACTTCACCACCGCTCGGCGCCCGTCGGTCGAGACGTCGTGACGGAAGGTGGTCACCTCGTGCAGCACCCGGTCGTCGCCGAAGACCCCGACCGTCCCGAACTCGATCCCGACCGGCACCGTGCGCTTGAAGAGGGCGATCACCTGCTCGGGGGTCGCCGCCGTCGCGAGGTCGAAGTCGCTCTGCGGGGTGCCGAGGAGCGCGTCGCGCACCGCGCCGCCGACCGCCCAGGTGTCGTGCCCCGCCTCCTGCAGCCGGGTCGCGATGGCGAGGACGGCGGGAGGGATCTCGAGGCGGGCGGGGAGGCTACTTGCCATAGGGGCGCCCTGCGGACAACGCGATGGTCAGTTCCATCCACGCCTGCGACGGGGAACGGGGGCCCGCGAGCGTCGCCCCGGCGGCGACCAACTGCGTGGCGCCCCCCTCGTACGCGTACGAAGTCGCGGTCTGCCCTCGCCGGCAGCGGCTCGCGATCACCACCGGGTACCCCGCCGCCAGCCACCTGCCGATCGCCGCGGCGACCCCGGGAGGGACGTTCCCTTCCCCGAACGCGATCACCACCGCGCCGTGGTACTCGCCGAGCGATCGGTCGAGCATCGCGCCGTCATCGCCGGCGGCGACGGCGAAGAGCCCCACCCGTGCGGTGAGCTCCTGCGGCAGCATCCCGAACCTGGGCGACGGCGGGGCGGCCATGTAGGTGACCCGTCCCTCCTGCACCACGCCCAGTTGCTTCCCGTGCCCCGCCTCGAAGGCGTCGAGGTCGCTGGTGTCGAACTTGACCGCGTCGAGTCCGTCGAGGATCGCCCCGGCGAAGGCGACCATCACCCCCCGCCCCGGGCTCTCGGGCGCCGCCGCGACCGCCACCGCCGAGCGCAGGTTGTCCGCGCCATCCCACCCCAGGTGGTCGGCGTTCCGCATCGCCCCGGTGAGCACCACCGGCTGGGCGCGCGGCAGGGTGCGGGCGAGGAGGTAGGCGGTCTCCTCGAGCGTGTCGGTCCCGTGCGTGATCACCACCCCGGTCGGCGCGTCCGGGCCGTTCAGCACCTCCCGCACCCGCTCGCGGAGCGCCCAGAGCTTCCCGAGGTCGAGGTGCGAGCTCGGGAAGGGCCCCCAATCCTCCACCCGCACCGGCGCGATCCGCTCGATCCCGTTGATCCGTTTCAGCAGCTCCGCACCGGTGAGCGCGGGAACGCTCCCCCCCGCCGCCTTGTCGGGGCGCATCGCGATGGTGCCGCCGGTGAAGAGGAGGTGGATCATGGGCGCGTAGGCGCGTAGGCGCTGAGGCGCTTCCCCAGCGGGTGGGTTCGATGAGCGCCCAAGCGCCTGAGCGCCCAATCGCCTACCCGCACAGCACCGACCCCCCATTCACATTCAGCACTTCCCCCGTGATGTGCCGCGCCAGGGGCGACGCCAGGAAGAGGATCGGTCCCGCGACATCCTCGGCGCTCGCGGGACGCTTGAGCGGGATCGCGGCGTCGATCTTCGCCCGGTCGGGACCCCGGAGCGCGGAGGCGCTCATCTCGGTGTCCACCCACCCCGGGGCCACGCAGTTCACGGTGATGTCGGGGCCGCATTCCACCGCGAGCGACTTGGTGAGGGAGATGACCGCCCCCTTGGTCGCCGCATAGTCGGCGTGGAACGCCTCCCCCCGCTGCCCCGCGGTGCTGGAGAGGAGGATCAACGTCCCCCCCTTGTTGAGGCGCTTGAGGGAGGCGCGACTGAAGGTGAAGAGCCCGTTCAGGTTCACCCGCATCGTCTCCCCCCACCGCTCGTCGGACATCTCCGCGAGGGGGACGTCGGCCACCGGCCAGATCCCGTGGTTGATCACCGCCGCGTCGAGCTTGGGCGCCACCCGGTCGATCCGTGCGAAGAGTGCTTCCACCACCTTCGGATCCCCGTGGTCCCCGCCGAACGACCAGGCCTTCCGGCCGAGCTTCTTGACCTCGGTCACCACCTTCTCCGCCTCGTCCATCCGGCGGTTGTAGGTGACGATCACGTCGGCGCCGGCGCGCGCGAAGAGCACCGCCGCCGCCGCGCCGATGCCGCGGGAGCCGCCGGTGATCAACACCGTCTTCTGGGAGAGATCGATCATGGGTGCGTGAGCAGTGAGCGGTAAGCGGTGAGCGGGAGATCCGACCTGAAGCAACGTTCCTGACTTCCGCGGTGGCGGGCGCGACCCACGCCCCGCTCACCGCTCACTGCTTACCGCTCACCGAGGATCTCGGCCTCCACCACCTCCACGATCAGGTGCTCGATCGCCAGGTGGGTCTCCTGGATGTCGCTGCCGACGTCCGACCGGACCACATACGCCTCGTCGACCAGCGCCTTGAGGGGGCCGCCCCCCTTGCCGAGGAGGGCCACCACCGCGACCCCCTTGGCGCGCGCCGCCTTGGCCGCCTCGAGGAGGTTGGGGCTGTTGCCGCTGGTGCTGTGCAGCACCAGCAGGTCCCCCTTCCGGCAGAGCGCCTCCACCTGGCGGGCGAAGAGCCGGTCGAACCCGATGTCGTTCCCCGCCGCGGTCAGGAGCGAGGTGTCGGTGGTCAGCGCGATCGCCGCCATCGCCCGCCGGTCCCGCTTGTAGCGCACCACGTACTCGGTCGCGATGTGCTGGGCGTCGGCGGCACTCCCGCCGTTCCCGGCGAAGAAGAGGGTCCCGCCCCCCTGGAGCGTCGCCACGAAGCGCGCGGCGAACCGCGCCAGCACCTCCGCGTCCTCGGCGGTCTTCAGCGCGAGGGCCGCGCGGCGCTTGAAGGAATCCGCGAAGAGGGCACCGCTCATGACGCTGCCTCCTGCAAGGCCTGGGTGAAGTCGCCGAGTTCGGTGGGGTCGAGCTCCGCCTGGGCGAGGAGCGCCATCGTGATCAGCGCGTCGGCCGCGAGGAGGTCGAGCGCCACCGAGCGATCGCCGGGGTGGTCACAGACATTCACGAGGGCGCGCCGCCCCGCGTACGCCAGCCGCTCCGGGATCGTCCCCGGCGGGAGGGAGGCCATCGAGACCAGCGTCACCACCCGCGCCCGCAGCACCTGCGGCGCATCCTGGGTGTGACGCTCGGCCCACTCGACGACCTCGCTCGTCATCAGCCCCCCTGCAACCAGGCGCCGACCTTGGCGAGCGCCGTCGCGGCGTCGGGCTGCTGCTCCCGCGCCAGGCTCCCGGAGGCGAAGTAGGGACGGCCCCCCCCCTTGCCACCGAGCTCCTTGATGAGCGCCCCCGCCTGCTTCCCGCCGGTGACGAGGTCGTCGGTGAGCGCCACGTGCACGCCCCCCTTCTCGGTGGAACCGAAGAGGACGAGCACCGCCCCCTTCTTCTTCCCCTCGCGGAAGGCGTCGGCCATCGCGGCCAGGTCGTCCCGCTTCTCGGTGTCGGTCGGCGCCACGGTCACCTTGACCCCGGCCACCTCGCGCTCCTCCCCGCCGGCCCCCGCCCCGCCGCCGGAGCGGAGGAGCTCAGAGACCTTCGCCTCGAGCTTCGCCCGCTCCGCCACCAGCTGGTCGAGCTTCTTGAGGAGATGCTCCGGCTGCGCCTTGAGCTTCGCCGCCGCCTCGGCGAGGCGGAGCTGCTGCGCCTCGATCAACGCGTACGCCTCGGGTCCGGTCACCGCCTCGATGCGCCGGACGCCGGCCGCCACGCCCCCCTGGCTCGCGAACTGGAAGACGCCGATCTGTCCGGTGGAGCGGACGTGGGTCCCGCCGCAGAGCTCGATGGAGCTCTCCCCCATCGTCACCACCCGCACCTGGTCGCCGTACTTCTCGCTGAAGAGCGCCATCGCGCCGAGCGCGAGCGCGTCGGGATACGCCATCGACTTGGTGGTGACCGCGACGTTCTCCCAGATGTGCGCGTTCACCTCGCGCTCGATCGCCTGCAGCAGGTCGGCCTCGATCGGGCCGTGGTGCGAGAAGTCGAAGCGGAGGTGGTGGTCATCCACCAGCGACCCCTGCTGCCGCACGTGGGTGCCGAGGAGCTTCCGGAGTGCCGCGTGCACCAGGTGCGTGGCGGAGTGGTTCCGCTCGATGTTCCGCCGGCGCGGGACGTCGACCGCCGCGACGATCGAGGTCGGCTCGAAGGTGTCGCCGAATGGGCCCCCGACCACCGTGCCCCGCTCGTCCTTCCGCACCGCGTCGACCGGGAGCGCCCACCCCTGCCCGCGGAGGTGCCCGGTGTCGCTCACTTGCCCCCCCGATTCGGCGTAGAACGGGTTCTGCTGGAGGAGGATCTCCACCCGGTCCCCCGCCTGCCGGAAGGCGAGGACCTCGGTCTCCGCCTTGTCGTGCCCATAGCCGACGAACTCCTGCGTCCCCTTCCGCGCCTCCACCCATTCCCCCGCCTGGTCGGTGAGGATCGCGGGGCCGCGGCTCACCGCCTGTGACACCCGCACCGCGCGCGACCGGCGCCGCTGGCTCTCGAGCGCCTGCTCGAACCCCGCGAGGTCCACCGACGCCCCCGCCTCCCCCGCGATGATCTGGGTCAGGTCGATCGGGAAGCCGAAGGTGTCGTACAGCTTGAACGCCTCGTCGCCGGGGATCACCACGACGCCGCTCTTGAGGAGCTCGTCCATCCGCCCGAGCCCGCCGGCGACGGTGGCAAGGAAGCGCTCCTCCTCGATCTGCACCTGCTCGAAGACGTACGCCGCCTTGGCGCGGATCTCGGGGAACTGGTCGCCGAGCTCCTGCACCACGATGCGCGTGAGGGGCGCGAGCGTCGGTTCCCGGCGCCCCAGGAGCCAGGCGTGGCGCACCGCGCGGCGCAGGATCCGGCGCAACACGTAGCCGCGCCCCTCGTTGCTCGGGTAGACCCCGTCGACGAGGAGGAAGGTCACCGCCCGGGCGTGGTCGGCGAGCACCCGGTACGAGGCGCCGCTGGGACCACGGTCATACGGCTTCCCGACCAGCTCCTCGACCCCCTTGAGGAGGGGGAGGAAGAGGTCGGTGTGGAAGTTGGAGTCCTCGCCCTGCAGCACCGCGGCGATCCGCTCGAGCCCCGCGCCGGTGTCGACCGAAGGCTTGGGGAGGGGGGTGAGCGTCCCGTCGGCCGAGCGGTCGAACTGCATGAAGACGAGGTTCCAGATCTCGAGGTACCGTCCCGCCTCCGCCTGCTCCTCGAACTGCTCGCGGGAGATCTCCTGCGCCTTCTGCCCCGGCTTCCACTCGAGGTCGACGTAGATCTCGGAGCAGGGGCCGCAGGGACCGGTGTCCCCCATCTGCCAGAAGTTGTCCTTGTCGCCGAGCCCGTAGATGCGGTGGTCGGGGAGCCCCGACGCTTCGCGCCAGAGCTTCCGGGCCTCGTCGTCGGTGTGATGCACCGAGACGCGGAGCCGCTCCGGGTCGATGCCGAGCCACTCCTTGGAGGTCACGAACTCCCAGGCGAAGTGGATCGCGTCCTTCTTGAAGTAGTCGCCGAAGGAGAAGTTCCCCAGCATCTCGAAGAAGGTGTGGTGCCGCTTGGTGTGGCCCACCTGCTCGAGGTCGTTGTGCTTCCCGCCGGCGCGCACGCACTTCTGCGAGGTGGTGGCGCGGGCGTAATCACGATGCTCCTGGCCCAGGAAGGTGCGCTTGAACTGCACCATCCCGGCGTTGGTGAACAGGAGGGTCGGATCGTCGGCAGGAACGAGCGAGCTCGACGCGACCTCTTTGTGGCCGCGCTGCGCGAAGTAGTCGAGGAACTTCCGGCGGATGAGACGGGAGTGCATATCCCGTGAATATACAAGGAGTTAGGCTTTGCCTCACCCCCCAGCCCCCTCTCCACATACGTGGAGAGGGGGAGCCGATCTTGCCTTGAGTCCCCCCTCTCCGCGTAGGCGGAGAGGGGGACAGGGGGTGAGGCTAAAGGAGCGACCGGACCTCTTCGACCTCGTCGGAACTCAACACCCACCCCCCCGCCCCCGCATTCGCCACCACCTGCGCCACGCTCGTCGCGCCCGCGATCACCGATGCGACCTCCTTCCGGGCGAGGAGGTACCCGAAGGCGAGCTCCAGGAGGGACTTCCCCCGCGATCCTGCGAAGGGGATGAGACGCTCAAGACGCTCGAGACGCTCAGGGGACCAGGAGTCCTTGAAATACTCCATCTCGGTGATCCGGGTCCCGGGTGGCTTCGGCTCCCCCTTCCGGTACTTCCCCGTCAGCATCCCGTTCGCGAGTGGGAAATAGGGAAGGAGCGCCACGCCGTTCTTGGCGCAGAACTCCAGCACCCCATCGCTCTCGGGTTCCCGATGGAGAAGACTGTACTCGTTCTGGACGCTGACGAAGCGTACTCTTCCTCCGCCCCTGCGTCCCTCCGCCTCTGCGTCCACCAACATCTCCGCCGTGAAGTTCGAGCACCCCACCTCCCGCACCTTCCCTGCCTGCACCAATTCACTGAGCGTCTCGAGCGTCTGAGCGACTGGAGTATTCGGATCGGGCCGGTGCTGTTGATACAGGTCGATGTAGTCGGTCTTGAGCGCGCGGAGGGAATCTTCGACGGCCCGCATGATGTTCGCGCGGTGCGCCCCCGTTCCCCGGTTCCCGAACTTGGTGGCGATCACCACATCCTTCCGCCGCTTCCCCAGCGCCTTCCCCAGATACTCCTGGCTCGGCCCATACGACTCGGCCGTATCGAAAAGGGTGATGCCCACGTCGAGGGCCTTATGCACGACGACCGCGGACTCGGCGGCATCCAACCTCATCCCGAAGTTGTTGCAGCCGAGACCGATCTCGGAGACGGAAAGGGTGCCGATGGTGCGGTGCTTCAGAATGCGATCCTCACGTCGCGGCGGGCGTTAGCCCGTACGTGCCGAGTGGGGGCGTAAGCCCCCGACAGCCGAGACCGATGGTGGAGACGGGGAGGGTCCCGATCGAGCGGAGCTTCATACCGGAACGGTAGACTCCCCCTCTCCCTTCAGGGAGAGGGGGCCGGGGGGTGAGGTTATTTCGCGAGGGGTGTGCGTGGATCGCCTCGGAATTCGGGGGCTGACGCCCCCGCTCGGCTGGTGCGTCCTCACGGACGCGAGATCCGATACGACTCGGGGTCACGGGGCGTTAGCCCCGACAAGCCGAGGAGGGGCGTGAGCCCCTCAATACAAGGACGTGAACGCTACGCTCCCCCTCTCCCTTCAGGGAGAGGGGGCCGGGGGGTGAGGTCAGCGTACCCGAGGAGCGTGCTACGCTCACTTCGCCAGGACTTCCGTAACCACCTTCCCCGCCGTGCTCCCCCCGAATCCCCGCCGTCCCAGGTACTGCAGCAGCCGCCGCTTGAGGACCGGACGAGGCAGAGCTTTCCCCAGCTGCTTGAGTCTCTTCGCGGCGAGCGCCCGCGCCAGTTCCTCCGGCGGCACGCTCGCCGGCCACGACTCGGCCAGCGCCCGATCGATGACGCTGCGCTCCACCCCCATCACCATCAGGTCGCGCTGCACCCGCATCGGCCCGCGGCCCCGCGCGGCACGGGTCTCGACGTAGCCGCGCGCGAACGCCGCGTCATCGAGGAGCCCCTGCCCCGCGAGCCGCTCGAGGGCGAGTGCCACGCCGTCCGGCGGGTGTCCCTTGCGCCGGAGCCGGCGGTCCAGGTCCATCCGCGCGAAGCTCCGCCGCTCCAGGTGCTTCAACGCCGCCCGGAGCGCCGCCTCGGCATCCGCCGCCTTCTCGAGCACCTCGATCCCCTCAGGCGGGATCGTCACCCCGACACGGAGATCCTCCACGTCCACAAGTGCGGTGGTCCAGCAGTGCTTCCCGTCGAGGTAGACCCGCACCGCCCCCTTCCGCCGAGGATCGGGCTCCACGGCGGTGAGCTTTCCGGCGCCCGGGACGATGACCGGCTCGCGGATGCGCTTGGGGGGGGAGTGCCACTTGAGCATAGGAAAGGTGCCCGGGGCCTAGTGCCAAGGGAGGCAGGTCGAGATCACTTCTGCGTCATCACGCATCGGATCCCTCCACCACTTCCCTTGGCCCCAGGTCCCTGGCCCACTACTCCTCGTCCTCTCCGTCCTCGTCCGCCACCGCGACCCCGCCGGCGGCCCCGGCCGCGTTCTTCATCCCGAGGTGGTCCTTCACCTTCGCCTCCACCTCGGCCATCAGCGCCGGGTTGTCCTTGAGGAACATCTTGGCGTTCTCGCGCCCCTGGCCGATGCGCTGGTCGCCGTAGCTGTACCAGGCGCCCGACTTCTGGATGATGTTGGCCTCGGTGGCGATGTCGACCACGAGGGAGCTGTGGCTGATCCCCTCGTCGAACATCACGTCGAACTCCGCCTGCTTGAAGGGCGGGGCCACCTTGTTCTTCACCACCTTCACCCGCACGTGGTTGCCGATCACCGCCTCGCGCTCCTTGACCGGGCCCACGCGGCGGATGTCGAGCCGGAGCGAGGCGTAGAACTTGAGCGCCTTGCCGCCGGTGGTGGTCTCGGGGTTGCCGAACATCACCCCGATCTTCTCGCGCAGCTGGTTGATGAAGACCACGGCGCAGTGCGACTTGTTGATCGCCCCGGCGAGCTTCCGGAGCGCCTGGCTCATGAGCCGCGCCTGCAGCCCCATGTGGCTGTCCCCCATCTCCCCTTCGATCTCGGCCTTCGGCACCAGCGCCGCCACCGAGTCGACCACGATCAGGTCGACCGCGCCGGAGCGGACCAGGATGTCGACGATCTCGAGCGCCTGCTCCCCGGTGTCGGGCTGGGAGACGAGGAGGTTCTCGACGTCGACGCCGAGCTTCTTGGCGTAGTCGACGTCCAGGGCATGCTCGGCGTCGACGTAGGCGGCGACCCCGCCCATCCGCTGGACATTGGCGGCGAGGTGGAGGGTGAGGGTGGTCTTGCCCGAGGACTCGGGGCCGTAGATCTCGGTGATGCGGCCCCGGGGGACCCCGCCGATCCCGATGGCGGCATCGAGGTTGATCGCCCCGGTGGGGATGACCGACACCTTCTCGCGGGGGGTGTCGCTCCCCATCCGCATGATCGCCCCCTTCCCGAGGGCCTTTTCGATCTGGGAGATCGCCAGGCCGAGGGCCTTCTTCTTTTCCGCGTCCGCCCGGTCCGTCTTGGTATTCGGTTCCGCCATTGGGCCCTCAGGGCTTAAAGGTATCAAAGTGACTGATTTTGCGTCACACATTCACTGAACTAGTATAAGACCGAACAAGGACCGAAGCAATGTCCGATTTTCAGTCAGCAGGTAACGGACGCTCAGACGCTCAGACTAGACCGTCAGCACCGCTTCGAAACGGCTTGGAGAAGCCCCCAGAGGACCCGGCTCGTCTCATCGCGCAGCGGTTCGACCACCTCCCATCGCTCGGGAGCCAGATAGCCGAGGTCCGAGTCCGTAGCCCAGCTCGGCCAGGGATCCCCTCGCGATATCGAGGGCCTTCCGGAACTCCCGCGGACCCTTTCGGCTCGCCCCCTCAACGATGTTTGCTGGGACAGAAAAGGCAGCCCGGAGGACTTGGCTCGTCAGTTCATACCGCTCGGCCCTCGGCCAGGTCTTTGTGGCCTCATGCACCGCGAGATAGAGCCGATGCGACAGTTCCCAGGCCTTCAACCTCTCATGTGGCTGCATCCGATCCTCCTGAGCGTCTGAGCGTCCGAGCGTCTGACTGAGCGTCTGAGCGTCCGAGCGTCTGACTGAGCGTCTGAGCGTCCGAGCGTCTGACTGAGCGTCTGAGCGTCCGAGCGTCTGACTGAGCGTCCGAGCGTCCGAGCGTCTGACTGAGCGTCTGAGCGTCTGACTGAGCGTCTGAGCGTCCGAGCGTCTGACTGAGCGTCTGAGCGTCCGAGCGTCTGACTGAGCGTCTGAGCGTCCGAGCGTCTTCCTCACATCCGCCAGGCATCTTCGATGTGCTCCACCTCCACTCTGCCCCCCGGATGGAGGTGCACGGCGATGGCATCGAACCGGTACACATCCCCCCGTCGCCCGAACCGGAGCGCCCAGAGGGCCGCCACCCGCCCGATGATCGACTGCTTCCTCCGCGGGATCGCCTCGAGGGGGGAACCGCAGGAGGCGCCCCGCCTCGTCTTCACCTCCACGAACGCCACCATCTCCCCCCTCCGCACGATCAGGTCGATGTCATGCCGCCCCATCTTCCACCGGTGCGCCTCGATCGAATACCCGCAGCTCGTCAGGTACGCGAGCGCCAGGCGCTCCCCCTCGAGCCCCCGGACCTGCCGTTCGTCCTCCCACTCCGCCGTGGGGATGAATTTCCGTGTCGGTGGCATGGGCCACGCTAACACCCGACCCGCGAAGCTCCGTCACCGGAACAACGCGGGCCGTATCAAACGAACTCCCCCTCTCCCAGAGGG
>Ga0315910_10002257_pt1 | contig 17117 bp, 11 predicted proteins | sample EdamamesoilMG_FD_204470 | JGI IMG/M metagenome (GOLD analysis project Ga0315910, IMG submission 204470) | Garden soil microbial communities collected in Santa Monica, California, United States - Edamame soil | ecosystem: Environmental > Terrestrial > Soil > Garden | place: USA: California... | reverse complement strand
GCGTGTTCGCGAGCAGCGAAGAACCGTCCGAACGTCCTTTGCTCAGCGCGCACAAAGATTCGCCGGAGTATCAGGACTTCCTGAAAACCCGGGAAAAGATTGAAAAAGAGATCGCCGAGTTCGAGGTGAAGGAGATCGCGCAATTCCGCAAAGACCTCGTCCAGAACGTCGGCGATTACCTGCTGGCTGCGCGCGACGTGGTGAAGCTGGATGATCAAGCCAAGTTCGACACCTTTGCCGGCGAGCGCAAAGCCAACCCGGCTGTTCTGCGCCGATGGATGGCCGAACTGGAGAAACGGCGGACGAATTCCGACCCCGTCCTTGCGGCGTGGTTCGAGTTGTCTGCGCTCGATGATTCCGAGATCAGCACCAACCTTCCGACTCGGCTCGCGGACTTAACCAACGCGCCTGCGCGAGTAAATCCTGTCGTTGCGAAAGCCTTGCTCGACGGCGCGACCAATTCCCTCAGCCAGGTGGCCGCCGCCTATAGCAAACTGTTCCGCGACGTGGACGCCGAGTGGAAGACCGCACTGGAGACAGCTGACAAGGAAAAGAAAGCAGTCCCGGTAGCCCTCGCCGACCCGAACCGCGAAGCTTTGCGTGTCCTGCTGCATGGCGAAGGTGCGCCACCCAATCTTGGCGAAAGCGAAGTCCGCCGCATGCACTCGCGCCGCCTCGGCGAAGGCGCCGCGCCCATGCGCAACCGGATTGAAGCGTTGAACTGGACGCACGCCGGCGCGCCACCGCGCGCGATGGCGATGGCGGATCGGGCAAACCCCAACGACTCGCACGTTTTCATCCGCGGCAACGCTGGCAATCGTGGCCCTAATGCGCCAAGACAGTTTCTGGAGGTGTTGAGCGGAGCGGAACGCACGCCTTTCACAAACGGCAGCGGACGATTGGACCTCGCCCGCGCGATTACAAATCCCGACAACCCCCTCACGGCCCGCGTGTATGTGAACCGGGTCTGGCAGCATCACTTCGGCACGGGACTCGTTCCCACGGCCGGTGATTTCGGCGTGCGCACGGAAGCGCCGGTGCATCGCGAACTGCTGGATTACCTCGCGGCAGATTTTATCGAACAGGGCTGGAGCACGAAAAAACTTCACCGGCTGATTTTGCTTTCCTCCACTTATCAGCAAGGCAGCGACGCACCACCCGCCAGTCTCAAGGCCGATCCCGACAATCGTTACCTTACGCGTTTCAACCGGCAGCGTCTCGATTTCGAGGCCATGCGCGACACCTTGCTCGCCGTCGCCGGCAAGCTGGACCTCACGGTGGGCGGCTTGCCGGTGGACATCGTGGGCGAACCCTTCGCGAAACGCCGCGCGGTGTATGGCTTGATTGACCGCCAGAATCTGCCCGGCTTGTTTCGCACGTTCGACTTTGCGAATCCCGATGTGAGCAATCAGGGCCGCTTCACCACCACCGTCCCGCAGCAGGCGCTGTTCATGCTGAACAGCCCGTTTGTCATCGAACAGGCGCGGGCGCTGGTCGCGCGGAACGAAGTGAAACGCGCCACTACACCCGAGGAGAAAATCCACGTCATGCAAAAGCTCGTCTGGCAACGCCCCGCTGAACGCGAGGAAGTGCAACTTGCGAAAAGTTTCATCACTGCCCAGCCGGAAACAAACGCCAAGCTCTCGCCGCTGGAAAAATACGCGCAGGTGCTGCTGCTCTCGAACGAGGTAATGTTCGTGGACTGAAACAGAAGCCGGGTTGAAACCGCTAATCCGCGCTAATCTTCGCTGATGAGAAAGAAAGCTGTCGCACCCGGGCTGCGATCTGCGGAACGCCGTTCCCAACGCTGAGGCGGGAAAGATTCTGAGGGGTTCGCAGATATGAACCTGTTCCAGTTCCCCACGCTCAATCATCGCTGCGAAACCACGTCGGGCGTGCGGTTGGAAATGTGTCGCGTCCTGCTGCAAACGTTCTCCGCCGAACCACGCGCGAAGAATGAATTGAACAAGGGCAAACCGGAGTCGAATTGAACAGCACGTTCGTGCGTTCTGCCGTGATCAAAGAGTCCCGCGTAGCCTCCTTGTTCTGAAATGGTGGGCGCTGAGGGATTCGAACCCCCGACCCACAGCGTGTAAAGCTGCTGCGCTACCACTGCGCCAAGCGCCCAACCGCGGGCATTATTGCAGACAATGCATGGATGACAACCGATAAGGTGACCAGTAACCGCATTGTGTGATTCATGAAAGCCTTGGTTCAGTTGGCCGAGGCCAGATTTGTTAAAGCGCGGCAACCGGTGCAACCACTTTGCTTGTCGATCCTCGGCTCAATCAGGCTACGCCAATTCAGTGCAGACATCAAAACGTCCTGGCATTGTCCTCAAGCGAACGAATCCTATTCGCACGGAGTCGTTCCCCTTGTTCGGAGGGCCGGGCGCACGCAGATTCAACGGAGTAGAAGCGGGAGGCTGTCCTCCCGCTCCGGGTGTCGCGAGGCACCGCTTCATTTGGTCTTGTGAATGACGATGCTGCCGCCGCCAATGATCGTGACATCGGTCAGTTCGCTGTTTTCGTCACTCCCTAACTGGTTGTCGTAGACCACGACACTCGTGTCCGTGGCCCAGATCTTCATCCGGAACCGATCCGGCCGACCGCTCCCCAGCAAGGCCCCATCCACCGTGCTCAGCATGAAGCTGTACCCTTCCGCTCCGTTGATCGTGCCCGACCCCTTGTACTGTGCCCGCGCTCCCGCCACCGTCAGTCATTGGTAGCTGGTGCCGGCAAGGTTCAGATTCCCGGCCTTGAACTGAAACTCGGTATTGCCGGTCAGGATGTTTGCGCCCTTCTGATACTTTGCCACGAAGCCGAAGGCTGCCTTTCCCGTGATTCCGGCGGATTCCACCAAGTCCGGATGGAATGCACCCGGCGGTGACCAGATCCAGCCGCCGCCCGTCACGAACCAACCGATTGGATCGTAAATCACGAGGTACGCCGGCAAATCGTCGTTGACCGTCGATGCGACTCCGGAATTCCCTGTGGGATCAGAAACCGTGAGTGGGTAGCGGTATACGCCGGGATTTGCGAAGCGGAACAGGCTCGAGACAGACAGGCCATTGACCGTGTCCGGCCTGGTCTCAGCGGGAGTCGCTGCGCTTTCGAAGACCCAACTAGATGTGAAGTTTGGTCCCGCCCCGTTGTCCGTGAGTTGGCCCAGGAATCCGATATCCACGTTTACCTGTTCCAGCCAGCTGGCGCTGGGAACACAGGTGCAGTTTGCGCTCGGGAACGTGGTGTACGAAACCTACGAGTGAGCACCGTCAGCTCGGGTGCAACGCCGGACGTGAATTAGAAGCACGGGACAAGGCGCGGACTTCCCAGTCCGCGCCTCGGTTCTGATCCGGGATCTTGGCGGTCATTACTTGAGTTGGACCCAGGCGGTATGCTTGCTGCCGTCTGACAAAGTAGCCGTGAGTTGGTATTTACCTGCCGTCAGATTGAGCGACTTGGTGCCGAGATTGAAATGCCATTCCCCATCGCTCAAGCGGAACTGATTCCCCGTAGTGGCTGCGTCTGTCGCTGAGACGAGAATCGCATCCTCCGAATCAGTCTGGATGCTGAACTGTTTGATCTCCAGGGTGTGAGTGCCGATCAGGACTGGGGCGCCACCACAACTTGCCTTGAACTTGACCGGGATGGTGCTCCCGAGCTTAAACGTCTTGAGCGGATCATCGAAACTGCCCCCGCTGGCGTCCGTTCCACCCAAGGGCGCGAAGAAACCCTCGAACGCCATCGGCAGGACCATAACGGTTTGCGACTGCGTGGTTTGGTTCCCGTTTCCGTCCGTATAGGTCCAGACAACCGTGTAGTTGCCGGGGATGGCATAAATCAGAGGATTACTAGTTTCTCCAGCGACTGGTCCAGTGACGGCGTCCGTTGCGGTCGGTATGGGTACATTTACCGAGCATTCCCCAACCAACATGGGCAGGTCTTCAGTGTCAGGCACCGATCCGACGATATCCTCGGCTGCCTCCCGCGTAGTGGAGGCGAAGATGGTTCCGTCAAGCTGGTCGATGCGCGGTGTGCTGGTGTTGTCGAACACGACGGAGAAACGTCCCCCTGACACGGTACCATCCAGATGGTCGGTTGTGTCTTTGGCCGGCCCGACTCCACCGCTGCTGAAGACAGGCAACCAGTCCGAACCGTCGAAGTATAACAACACCAATGACGCCTCGATGGCTCCCGTGATTGTTTCGGGGTAGTAGAAGCTGGCAGCCATGGAATCGGATGGGCTCGCGCCCGTCACCTGCAAATCCACGAAACCGCCTCCCGTGTCGAAGAGGGTGCCAGCATTGGGATTGGTGGAGTAGGTCGCGGCCGTGACTGACACCGAGGAGTCAGTGCTCGTGTTGTGATACGTGGCGGACACGCCGGCGACAGGTTCTCCCGGAGCGGGTGCCGAGGTGGGGGCGGTGGAGACGGCGACGGAGCCGCCTGGTGGAGCGACTATGCTCTCAACCACCGCGACGGCAGCACTGCCGACCGTAAATACTGCGGGATTGGACTCCTGGCCTCCAGGTGTGAGAACGGTGACTGTGGCGGTTTTGATTTCTGTGCTGGACGCAATGTCCGAAGCAGTGATCAAGGCCGTGAGTTGGCGCGAGTTGACGAATGTCGTTTGACGCTCTGTCTCAGTACCGCTGGCATTCCAGAACACCTTGTCTCCATTCGCAAAGCCCGCTCCGTTCACGGTGAGCACAAAGTCTCCGCCGCCGGACACCACTGCGGCAGGATTCAAACTGGAAATGGAGACCGGGACGTACAGCGCCAGGAACGCCGATCCAATCGGGTCCGACCCGTTCACCGGGACAAGATCGCCCGGCTTCTGCCAGGCCACCGCCACGTTATCGGCACCGCCACCTTCCTTGTGCAGGGCTTCGATAAAATACGGCTGACCGGCTTGGAGCAAGATCGGCGCGGAACGGTTTTCGGGATTGACGGGGTTGCGCCGCTCGGTGCCCACCCAATTGCGCGGGAAATTGAAGAGCGGTTCGAAAGCGATCAAGGCTTTGTGCGCCGGATTATCGCTCGTGCTCAACCAGAGTTGCGCGTGATCGTCCGCCGAGATGAAGAACGTGTAACTACCCGTCTCCGGTGGAATCACGTAGCCTGACAGGCGCGTTCCGTAATTGTCCCCGAGGGTGACTTCGGCTGGCGTTGGCGACTCGAAGGCAGTAATTACATCCGCTTGATGCGGGGCATTGGGGAATCGAGCCGCGCCCGTCAACTCACTCCCCGCGACGTCGCCGGAGAGTTCGCTGTAAATCTCGCGCTTCAGGAAACCTAGGATCGAATGATCGTCGAAGAGGCCAACCGTGGCCGCAGTGCTTTCCATTTCAAAACCGGGCAGCGGCGCGACGGTCAGGGTCACCGTGCGATAACCGTCCACTTCAGCATTCACGATCGGTTTGACCAGAATCGACGCGGAGTTTTGCCCGGAGGGAATGGTCACCGAACCGGGCAAGGACTCGTAATCGACCCCCGGTTGAGCTGTTCCGCCGACAGAGTAATCGACCGTCAAAGGTAGAGTTTGGATAGGCAGCGCACTGATCCGAAACAGACCGGTGTCCGCGCCTGCTTCTGAAGCCGAGGCGTCGGCCGCTTGTACTTGTAAGACTGGCGTCGGCGTATCCGAGACCGCATAGCCGCGATAGTTCGCCACCGTCGTAACTCCTGGGTTCCCGGGCGAAGTGGCCAGGCCGAGGAGCACCGGATCGCTGAAGCCTTGTGTGATCTGGCCGATCTTCGTCCAAGTCGCGCCATTCGGACTGCGGTAGGCGAGCAGCACATCACCCAGGCGTTTCAACCGCAGCCACGGGTCCGTTCCGGCTGTCCACACGCTGCCTCCCCAGGAACTTGTCGGGCCATCCGGTGCCGCGCGGCGTCGCGCGTTGTGATTGTTGACGCCGGTCGTGGGATTCACCACGAGGCTCACTTCCGGACTGCCCGGAGTCAGATTCTGCCGAATCATCAGGCCCGCCATCGCAAAGACGTCTGAATGATCCAGCCGCTCGACTCGGACGATGGCATCAAAATCCCCTGACCATGACTGGTAGTCGTAGTGGAATGCGTCCTGATTGCCGCCAATGGTATTGCCTCCGGCTACGATGTCGAAGTCCTGAAGATTCTGCGGGAACAAGGTCCCAGCCGCAAATCCAGCCCCAGGAATATCCACCGGAGTCAGCGGAGAAACGAATCCGTTGGCGCTCGTACCGTCCGGCACGGCAACCCCCGCCGCGCCCACCACACCGTTCACGATCACCGTCACGGTGCTGCCACTGAAACCTGCCACGGCCAGAATCACCTGTTTGGCATCCGCGCCCAGCGTCACGCCTGTCACCGTTGCCCCTGTCACGGTGTAACGCGCGGGATCGGTCGCGCTGACGGGATCCAGCATCTGATCGAACTGAACCCAGACCTGGTTGTTTACTTCCAGAACCGAGACGATGGCGGGCGCTGGCCCACTCGGCGCGGTTGCCGGAACAAAAGCCAGATAATTTATGTCCAGATTTCCTTGCAACACCGTGAAGCGGACCGTCCGCTCTTCGCTCAGATGGACTGTGGCCAGCTGTCCCGAGTCCGTTTTGAGCGGAACCAAGGTGAACACGTTCCAATCACCGGTGGCCGGCGCGTCGAACCGACCCAGTTGAACCACGGTTTGACTCACGGTCATAGCACTGCTTGTCACCAATCCCAGTTCAGCATGCATGTCCGATCCACCGGAGGCCAGGCGCGCATACACGTTGTAAGCGCCTGCTGGAAAACTCCGCGTGTAGTTGTACCAGTCGCCGTCGCCGTTCCAGCCAATCTGGTAGTTGACCGTAATGTTGAACGAACCGCGATTGAGATCACCGGTCGGTCCACCGATGCCGACGTTTGGCACCTCGCCCGTGCGGTAACGGTCCGATTCCGGCGGGTCGGCGACGGTTTGGAAGTAATCCACTCCATGTGTCGCTCCCAAACCGGAGTAAGCATCGCCCGCGTACGGCATCGCATCCGCCGCTGCCTGATGCTGACCGCTGCCGAAGTTAAAGTCCTCGGCTTCGATGAAGAAATTATTCGAGTTGTTTGGCAGCACCGCGATTTGAAAGTTCCCGTTGATGCTGGAGCCCGGCGGAACCGCCACGCCCGAAGCGCCCAGCACGCCGTTCACGGTCAGCGTCGCCGGGCTGCCGCTGAAACCTGAAACCGTCAGCGTCACCGTTTTGGCGTCGGCGCTCAGAGCAGCACCGGAAGCGATCAGACCTGGCACGCTGTAATGACTGATGTCCACGGCGCTGACGGGGTCGAGCATCTGGCTGAACTGCACCACGACCTGGTTGTTCGCGCCGGAGAGCGAGACGAGCGCAGGGGCAGGGCCGCTTGGCGTAGCAGCAGGCACGAAGGCCAGGTAGCTCACGTCCAAGTTACCGGGCAACACCGTGAAGCGCACCGTGCGCTCTCCATTTAGATGAACGGTGGCCGGATGTCCCGCGTCCGTTTTCAGGGGAACAAAACTGAACACGCCCCAGTCACCGGTCGCGGGCGCATCGAACCGGCCTAACGAAACAACGCTTTGATTTAGCGTACCTGTGCCGTTGGTGACCAACCCCAGTTCCGCATGCATGTCCGACGCGCCCGACGCAAGGCGGGCATAGACGTTGTAAGCGCCGGGCGGGAAATTTCGCGTGTAGTTGTACCAGTCCCCCGCGCCGTTCCACCCGATCTGATAGTTGACCGTGACGTTGAACGAACCACGATTGAGATCGCCCGTCGGTCCGCCGATGCCCACGTTGGGCACCTCCCCGTTGCGGTAGCGGTCGGACTCCGGTGGGTCGGCGACGGTTTGGAAGTAGTCCACCCCATGCGTCGCTCCCAAACCGGCGTACGCTCCACCCAAATACGGCATCGTGTCTGTCACCGTCTGATGCTGGCCGCTGCCGAAGTTGAAATCCTCCGCTTCGATGAAGAAGTTATTGGCGCCGTTGGGCAACACGACGACCTGAAATGTGTCGCTCACGCTCGCAGGCGAACCGGAGGAGTAGTTCACAGTGACGGTGATCGTTGCCGTGCCCACGCCGCCCGCTGCAGAGGAGAATGCCAGCGTGCGAAGGGGACCCGTCCCCGAAAGGGAGATGCTCCCATTGGCCACAATACTCTGATCCGACGAAATGCCAACGACCGAGAGAATGTGCGCCGCTCGACCGGGATCACCAGCGGTGAATATAACCGGGATTGCAGATTGCCCGGCGAACATCGCGTGGTCCGGCAGGGCTTGCAGGCCCGGCGGGAGCGGGCGTTGAGGTGTGAACTGGACAGTCACGCCGTCAAATTGAAGCGCTTCGATGATCGTCATAGCGGCCAAACCGGGCGTGAGATCAAGCAAGTTGTTTCGCACATCCGCCTCCTCCAGCAACGGGAGACCACTCAGAACCGCGATATCATAAATCGAGTTCTGCTGAAAGTCGATCCGTCGCAGGGCCGTCAGCCCGGCGATGGGTGAGAGATCACTGATCGCAGTGAAAGATGACTTGAGTTCTTCCATCCCAGCAAGGCCGCTCAACGGCGTGAGGCTCGCGACCGGGTTGACGTTCAAGTGCAGCACCCGCAGGTTTGAGAGTCCTTGCAGCGGGGCAAGGTCTGTAATTTGGTTGTTGGAAAGGAAGAGGCCCGCCAGATTCTGAAGGCTGGCCAGTGGTCCCAAATCGCTTATTTGATTGCGCACGAAGGACACCCAGCTCAGGGCCGGCAAGTCTTCCAAAGCGGACAAATCAGCGATCTGGTTGCGCTCCATCCACAAGAACCAAAGATGCGGCAAGCCACTCAGGCCGCTCAAGTCGGCGATCTGGTTGCCTGAAAGATCGAGTTCCTCCAGAGCTGTGATCTCTCCCAATGGCGAGACACCAATGATCTGGCAGAACGACGCGGACAGTTTCTGCAAGCCGGTCAAGGCCGACAAGGGCGATAGACTGGCCAGTGGGTTGGCATTCAAGTGAAGATTGCGCAGACCGCCCAGCGTTCCCAAGCCCGTGAGGTCGCTGATCTGGTTGCTCGAGAGGAACAATCCGTTCAACTGCGTCATGCCACTGAGGGGCGTCAAATCACTCGCCTGATTCTGGGTCAAAAACAGCGCTCCCATCTGTGTTAGACCGGAGAGCGGTGCCAGACTGCTGATCAGGTTGCGCTCCAGCCAAAGTTCCCGGAGTTGCGACAGGCCGGCCAGAGGGGTCAGATTCGTGATGTCGTTGTTATTCAACTCCAGCTTCCAGAGGCTCACCGCCGACTCAAGCCCGGAGAGATTGTTGATGCCTCGACCGTTACCGTTCAGAGTTTGCAATCCCGCCACCTCGGACTGGAAGATCGGCCCGGTGGACTTTCCGACCGCCTCACGGATGACGGCTTCCAAGTTGGGATCCGGAAAGTGAACCGCCACAGGATTGCTTTCCGCATGTACGAGAAACTGACTGGGAATCGGTGCGTCACCGTTGGCCGGAACCGGGTCGCCCGGTTTTTGCCAGGCGACGGCGACGTGGTCCGCAAAAATGCCCTCCTTGTGCAGCACTTCCAGGTAGTATAGCTGGCCCGCCACCAACGCCACCGTAGTGGAGATGTTGGATGGCGGGTTTCCCCGCGATGCTTGGTTGTTCCCAGTGATCCATTCTCGGGATCCATTCCACTGTGGCTCGGCGACCAGGAGCACGCGGTTGGCAGGACTCATATCCGTGCTCAGGAAAAGCTGACTCTGGTCGTCGGAAGCGATGTAGAAAACATAGCTGCCAGTCACGGGCGGACGGAGATAGCCAGACAGTCGCTGGCCGTAATCGTCGCCCGCGTTGGCTGGGGCTTCGAGCGAGCCTGTCACTCCGACCGAGTCTGGTAAATTGGGGAACTTGGGATTGCCGGTCAGGTCGCTCACGGATGCTCCTGAAATCCCGGTGTATAACTCACGCTTTAATCCGTTCACCAAGGCCATCACCGTCAATTGAAAAGCGCGGTTGGAGGAACGAACATCTGCCCCCATCGCATCGCCCGTGTCCGTGACCGTGACCGTGATCGTGGTGACGCCGAACTGATCAGCCGCCGGAGTGATGGTCACGGTACGGTTCTCTCCAGCACCACCGAGAATGATATTCGCATTCGGAACCACGCTTTGATCGGACGAGGTGGCACTCAACACCAGACTGGCGGCAGATGTCTCGGTATCCCCCACCGTGACCGAGATATTCCCGATTGGGACATTCATGAGCATGGTTTGCGAAGGCACGATCGAGATGGAAGGCGGGGTGTTTTCGGCCAAGGCGACGGAGGCCGGCCCGAAAATCAACCCGCTCGACAACAGAGCCAGGAGCCGAAAGTTGGCGCATTCAGTCTTACTAACGTGCGCTCGGGGACACCGCGAACGCAGACCGAAAAGCACGAGCAGGTTTTGTATAGAGTTCATGGGGTTTTGCATTAGTTCCAGTTTTTCGGGTTCTCGCCTCTTTCAAAAGGAATGGGAGGCGGCGGTTACACGGAAGATCGAAAAATTGCGCCGCGCGGACTCTGGCCGGAGACAGTCACGTTCGCTGCCATATCTACCACCGGACGCACCTTCGGCTGTGAAAAGGCGTGAAAAGCGCTGGGAATGATGGCGAAGCTGGCGGGGTGATTGGCTCATAAGGACTCTCGGTTGCAGCGGAGACTGCTTAAAATCCCGCCCACCCCGCAATACGCCAAGGCGCAGACAAACTGCGCCAAGAATATCTTCATTGATGCGCAGCGGACCGTCGGCCGCACGAAGGCATATACGGGATACCAAGTGGCGGAGATTTCCGGGCGCCTCCGGTAGCATCGGTCAAGCGCAACCGGCTGTAGGCGATCTTGCAGACGCCCGCCGAAATGCGCCGGTTCAACTCGTGCGCCAGTCAACTCCAGTTCCACGCGCAGTTCGCCATCCCCGTCCACCGCCGCAGCCGACGTAAAGCCGGCCTCATTTATCCGCCCCGAATCGAGATGGAGCGGATGCACTGCTACCGGGCTTACGAGGGAATTGCCTTCCGGCTTTTCCAACAGGACAAAATCCTGCCGCACGCCGTCTGGTAACCACGGCCAGAGCAGGACAGCGGAGAGCATCGGGATACGGTTACGTTTCATAATCATTTACTCAGTTGAAAGGCTTTTTGCCATGCCGTTGGCAGCAACCTCAATCCGACTCCAACAAGGATGCAGCGAGGAAAGGTTGTTCATTCCAGCGGGTCGCATCGGTGTAGCGGGATTTCTCGCATATCCGGAGCGGCCGCCGCTAGAGGCATTTGCCTCTGGTAAATGCCTCTAGTGGTTTTGCGGATTAACTTCGACTTGCCCCGGGGTGGCCGCGTAGAAAGAAGGCGATGGCCTACGGATTCAACAGCGTCCTCCGCCGCCGGTACTTGCCCGCGTGGATCACACTGGTGGTGGGGCTGGCGGCATCCGGCGGACTCGGCTGGCGGCTGCATCGCCAGGCGGTCGAACTGGACCGACTGCGACTCGAGCGCATGGCCGAGGTGGTTCGCGAACGGTTGCAGACGAAGCTGCAGACGACCGACCTGATCATGCGCCACGCACAGGATTATTTCGGTTCCCAGGAGATCATTACCGCCGGCATGTTCCGGGAGTGGTGTCGGAAGTACGGCTGGTCCATCACGGCGCCGTGGATGCACGGCCTGGCGATGTACACCAATCGCAACGCGGGTCATTGGCGCGACCGGCTGCCGGCCGATCTGACGACGTGGAAGGCCGCTGAATTCCGCTCATTCGCTCGTCTGGCCAGTGATGCGACGGTAAGTCTGGAGTTCGCTTTCGGTTATTCCCACGATCCCACCAAGCGTTGGCCCACCAATTACGCCAAACGTGTGACATGGGGGGAGCGGCTTCAGGGCTTTGCCGGCGCGATCCCGGTCAATTCGCCGCAGACGACGGGTCGTCAGGTCGTGATCGAGCACGCGGGTGGGGAAGCCCGTTACGGGGCGACGGTCGGGGTGCCGATCTACGAACCGGGGCGGGACGAATTGAGAGATCTCATCGTCGGCGCGAGGCCCAAAGTCGATGGTCATCTCTACAATTGGAATCTCTGCCGGGGCGTGCTGCTGGTTCCAGTTGATTACGTGCTGCTGGAATCACTGATCTGGGGCGATGAACCGAGGGAAGTCGGTGTGGAGATCTACGCGGCAGCTCAACCAGGGCCGGACGCGTGGCTCAATAGGGCTGCAAGTTCCGTCCGGGCATTGGACCAGTCATTCAAACCTTACCTGACCGTGTCCGTGCCTTGGAAACTGTATAACGCGCATTGGTCGTTGTTCGTTTACACGCTGCCGGCCTTTGAAGCGGGTTCGCCCCGCTACATGGCCCGGCTCACATTCTTCGCTGGCGCCGCCGTAACGCTACTGGCAACAGCCTTGGTCGGCGTGGGTCTGCGGGCTCAGAATCGCCAGAGACTCCTGACGGAGCAGATTCGCGACGCCCGCGACGCCCTAGTCGCCGCGGAGCAGCAACGTCAACGACTCAGCCACGATCTGCATGACAACACGGTCCAGACATTGTACGCGATTCAACTGGGGCTGGGGCACACTTCCCAGAAGCTTGACAGCGAACCCGCGCACGCCCGGCGCGAGTTGTCCACGGTGCGGGCCGAACTGGATGGAGTCATTGCCGGGATTCGCCGATTCATCACGGCGGAGGAGCGGACGGAGATTGCGGCAGACTTGTCCGTGGTGCTGCACACGCTGGTGGCAAGGGCGCAGGTTGGGACGAAGGCAAAGCTTGAATTGCATTGTGACGCTGCGGCTGCCAACCGTCTCACCGGCAGTCAGGCGGTCCAATTGGCCAACATTGCCCGGGAAGCACTCAGTAACAGCCTCCGCCATGGGAAGCCGCAGCGCGTCCAGATTACCTTGCAGTTGGATTCCGGCGTGGTGTATCTGGAGATTTTTGATGACGGCGCGGGCTTTGATCCCAAGGTGCCGGGCCGCCAAGGCGTCGGACTGGCCAGCATGACCTCGCGCACCACTGAACTGGGGGGCAATCTGAACCTTCAATCTGCACCGGGCCAAGGATCGCGCGTGGTGGTTCGCGTTCCTGCCTCCCCTCCTCCACGCGGCGAGCCAGAGCCAGCCGGAAAGGATCAAGCCTTGCCGTGAATGCCGAGAACCCCATCAAGTTGCTGCTCGTGGATGATCACCCGGTGGTACGCAACGGGCTGCACCGGATCGTCGAATTGGAGCCGCGCCTGAGCATCGTGGGGGAGGCAGCAACCATGCTGTCCGCACTGGAAGTGGCGCGGAGTTTCAGCCCCGACGTGATCCTGATGGACGTGCGCCTGCCCGACGGGGACGGCATCGAAGCCTGCCGCCGCATCAAAGGTTTCCTGCCGGAGACGCGCGTGCTCTTTCTGACGTCCTACGCAGACAACCAATTTGTGCTTGCCGCGATGGCTGCCGGCGCCGAGGGCTATTTGCTAAAGGAAAGTGACTCGCAGCGAATCGTGGATGCGATTCATACGGTGCTTGGTGGCGGGACGGTCTTTGATCCCGTGGCCACTCGTGAAGCCATCAAGGATCTGCGCAGCGGTGGGGGCGTAAACCCGTTGGAGGCACTGACCGTCCAGGAACGTCGCGTGCTGGCGGAGGTGGCCCGGGGCCGCACGGACAAAGAGGTAGCGGTGGCACTCGGGTTGACGGCCAAGACGGCACGGAACTATCTCGACCGAATCTTCACCAAGCTGAACGTTCACACGCGAACGGAGGCAGCGCTGCTTTACACGCAGTTCGGCGGTCAACGTGGGTGGCAGGAAAGTGTGCGTTGGTAACCCGCCGCGTATTCGATTGCGGTTAGACGCTCAAGGCCAGGCAGATCATCGTCCGGCTTGACCCGTTGACCCGGCTCTGTCAGAGGTTATGCATGAGAACCACCCTCACCATCCTTGCCCTGTTGGCAGGCGGCACTTTGCTGGCGCCCGCGAAAGATTACTTGCTCCACACTTTCCAGCGCACCCAACTCTCCGACAAGTTCTGGTGCGAGGGAGCAACGTTTGGCGACCTGAATCGCGACGGCAAGGGCGACATCATTTCCGGTCCCTTCTGGTATGAAGGCCCGGATTACGCGAAGCGGCACGAATACTATCCGCCGAAAGCCACGTTCAAGCTTAAGAAGGACGACGGTAGCGAGCAGACGATCGAGGGCTTTGAAGGCGCGCTGGGCGTGGCCAACAAATACTCGGACAATTTTTTTGCCTTCACCCACGATTTCAACAAGGACGGCTGGAACGACATCCTGATCATCGGCTTCCCGGGCGAATGGACGGCGTGGTTTGAAAACCCAAAAGGGCGCGAAGGTCACTGGACGAAGCACGTCGTCTTTGACGTTACGGACAACGAATCGCCCACGTTCACGGATATCACCGGGGACAAGAAGCCGGAACTGGTTTGCGCCTCTAAAGGCTTCTACGGCTATGCCGAGCCGGATTGGAGTGCGCCCGAAAAACCGTGGAAGTGGCATCCCATCACCCCCGACAACAAATACAACAAATTTACCCACGGCATGGGTGTGGGGGACGTGAACGGTGATGGTCGGCAGGACTTGCTTGAGAAAACCGGCTGGTGGGAGCAGCCCAAATCACTTGAGGGTGATCTGGTGTGGACCTACCACAAGTTCGAGTTCACGCCGCACGGCGGCGCGCAGATGTATGCCTACGACGTGAACGGCGACGGACTGAACGACGTCATCACCAGCTTCGCCGCGCATGCGTTTGGCCTGGCGTGGTATGAACAGGTTCGCGCGAACGGCGAGATTAGTTTCAAGCAGCATACCATTCTCAGCCTGGAACAGAAGCGCGTGCCCGACGAATACGGCGTGTGCTTCTCCGAACTTCACGCGCTCGACCTTGTGGACATGGACGGCGACGGACTGAAGGACATCGTGACGGGCAAGCGCTTCTGGTCACATGGCCGCACGGGCGACCCGGATCGCAACCAGGCTGCGGTACTCTATTGGTTCAAACTCGAACGCGGCCCGAAGAAGACGGCTTCGTTCGTTCCATATCTGATTGATGATTCCTCCGGTGTGGGCACGCAGATCGTGGCCATGCCCGTGAGCAACAAGAAGTATCCCGACCTCGTCGTCGGCAACAAGCGTGGCACGTTCTACCTCAAACACGAGGCGAAGAAGGTGAAGAAGGCGGAATGGGAAGCCGCGCAGCCGAAGCGGGCTGGGCAGTGATCCGCACTATCAGACCTCCGCTTTAAAACCCTGCTGCCGCAGCGCCTCGAACAGGACAAGGGCCGCGCAGTTGGAGAGATTCAGTGAACGAGATTGTGCATTGAACATCGGGATGCGCAGCCAGCGCTCGCGATGTTGCTCCAGCAGCTGTTTGGGGAGGCCGGCGGTTTCACGGCCAAACACGAGGTAATCGTCCGGCGCGAACTGCGCTTCGGTGTAGAGCTTCGATCCCCCCGATTCGATAAACCACAACCGCGAGTCCAGCGGCAGTTTTTCGGCAAACGCAGTCCAGTTTGCCCAGCGCCTCCAGGCGACGTGCTGCCAGTAATCCATGCCGGCGCGTTTGAGTTGCGCGTCGTCCAATTTGAAACCGAATGGTTCTATCAAGTGCAACGTCGTGCGTGTCGCGGCGCAAAGCCGGGCGACGTTGCCGGTGTTGGGCGGGATTTCGGGTTCAACCAGGACAATATTCATTCGATGACAGTCAGTAGTCAGTAGCAGCAACGTTCCGCGGTCCGCTACGGACCATTGACCACTGATTGCGGACGCTTCCCATAAAAAACCTTCCACAACCCCAGCCCGTGCGCTGGCGCGGTCATCCCCGCCACCCGGCGGTCGCGCTTCGCCAGCATTGTCTTGATTTCCGCAGCCGGGAATTTTCCCAGCCCGACCTGCACCAGCGTGCCCACAATGCCGCGGCACATTTTGTAGAGGAAACCGTCGCCTTCGATGATGAATGTCAGTTGCGGGCCGGACTTCTTAATATCGCAGCGCGTCAGCGTGCGAATGGTGGTTTTCTTTGCGTAACCGGGATTTGCCGCGAAGGATTGGAAGTCATGCTTCCCGACAAACAACAGAGCCGCCGCGCGCATGGCCTTTACGTCGAGCGGCCGGGTGACGTGCCACGCGATTGTTCGCAACAGCGGATTCATAGCCGCATGATTCCAGACGGCGTAACGGTATTGCTTGCCGCGCGCATCGAACCGGGCATGGAATTTTTCCGATGCGTGCGCCACGGCCATCACCCGCACGTCGTCGGGCAGGTGGGCGTTGAGCGCGAGCAGGAGCTTTCGTGGCGTCATCCGGAGTCCGGCACGCGGCACCTCAAAGTGCGCCACCATGCCGAGTGCGTGAACGCCAGTATCCGTGCGGCTCGAACTGTGGACCCGCGGCGCGGTGGGAAACAGTTTCGCCAACGCCGCCTCAACCTTCTCCTGCACACCCGTGCCAACCTTCTGCACCTGCCAGCCTTCGTAGGCCGTGCCATCGAAGGCGATGGTGAGCTTGAACTTGATCATCGTGAAACGTGATGCGTGACTCGTGAGCAGTTATTCAATTGCTTTACGACAATCCCTGGGCGTCCAGATGACTCTGCAATAAAATCGCCGCTGCCGTCATGTCCACCTTTTCCTTGCGCTGATTGCGGCGCACGTTGGCCTGGAGCAGCGAACGTTGGGCCTGCACGGTGGTGAGCCGTTCATCGAGCGGCTTGAGGGGAACGGAGATTTCGCTCTTCAGCGCGGCAATGAACTCCTGGACCTTCTGTGCCGCCGGTCCGTAGGTGCCGTCCATGTTGCGCGGCATGCCGATGAGAATCAGTTCCACTTCCTTGTCGCGCAGGATTTCCTTGAGCCGTTTGACAAAGTCCGCGAACGGCTCGGCGGGGATGTATTCGAGCGGCTGGGCGATGATTTTCAATTCATCGCTCACCGCCACGCCAATGCGCCGCGTCCCGTGATCTAGCGCCAGAATGCGAGTGGGTCGTTTCATTTCGCGTCCACGCTAACAAAACCAGCCGCGGCACCCAAGTGGCATTGCGACGTGAAAAACTTTCGGCTTTGAACTTCACGCGCTGACTTCTATAACAACCCCATGGCAAATTTACTGGCCAAT
>Ga0315910_10002256_pt1 | contig 17129 bp, 9 predicted proteins | sample EdamamesoilMG_FD_204470 | JGI IMG/M metagenome (GOLD analysis project Ga0315910, IMG submission 204470) | Garden soil microbial communities collected in Santa Monica, California, United States - Edamame soil | ecosystem: Environmental > Terrestrial > Soil > Garden | place: USA: California... | reverse complement strand
CAGCGGCAGCGGCGGCGCTGGCGGTACCTCGCCCTGAGTTCCTAACGACGCCCAGGCGCTGTCGCACGAGCGAAACAGCGCCTGCGCTCGGTTGGTTCGACCCCGAGGGTGCGAGCTGGACGGCTCCCGCTCGCGCGTAGAAGAGTTGCGTGGCACAGCGCGCTCGCGGATGACGCTTCCCGGCACCACCGGCTGCCTCCGCGACGGCGAAACGGAGACCACGAGCGGGGCCGCTACGCAGCGCGCCCGCCCTCTGTCGAGGGTGCGCTGCTTCGCTCTCAGCCGGCGCGACTCGAAGAAAGATGGCTTGACTAACTGTGGGGACGCTGATGGTGCATTCCCATCGTTCGTGACTGTGATCAGCGAACGAGCGCTTTTTTCCTGCAGCGAGTGCGCGCTCCGAGTAGCGCGAAAGATTCCAAGCGCAGCCTTTCAGAAGCGATTCCAAGTCGACCTTTTGTGGACCCGCCACGACAGGCGATGCACAGTATTAGCTGTCCAGGAGTCAGGCTCGACGTGAGCCGCGCATGGATTCGTTATACAGGCTCGTGCTTCGCCGCGCATGAGCCCTGTGAAAGCGCGCTGAGCTTCGGCTCACCTCTTGGCACCTGAACGGCGACCCAAGCAGAGGTGATGACGATGAACAGAGCGCTCGTATCGGTCTATGCCGTTGGTCTGAGTCTTTCCGGGATGGCCTGCAGCGGGGGTGGCGCTAGCCCGAGCGTCGACCCGCTCACCGAAGGGACGACCACGGCGGGCACCACCGCGATGGGACCGACCGGCGCGGGCCCGACCTCGAGCACCAACGCCGTCAACAGCACCAGCAACACCAGCTCTGGCATGCAGAGCACGGGCGCCACGGTGAGCAGCACTTCGGGGGGCGTCGGTGGCGCCGGACCGACAGCGACCAATGGCACGACGACTACCGCGAGCACCGTGAACGGAAGCATGGGCGTCGGCGGCGCCGGGGTAGCCTCGACCAGCGACACTGCCACCAGCACGACCGGCAGCGTGGTCGTGCCGAAGCCGTCGCTCGTCACCTCCGGGCAAGGCGCCTACTGGGTCGAGGGCGAGGTCAGCGAGGGCAGCGGGACCGCGAACATCACCGTCAACGACAGCCAGACGTTCCAGACCTGGATCGGCTTCGGCGGAACCTTCAACGAAGTCGGCTGGAACGTCCTCAAGGACGTGAGTGAGGCGGATCGAGACAAGGCGATCCACCTCTTGTTCGACAAGGCCGATGGTATCGGCTTCACGCACGGACGCATCCCCATCGGATCGAGCGACTACGCACTGAACCGCTATTCGCTTGCGGAGACCCCGAACGACTACGAGATGGAGAACTTCTCGATCGAGCGCGATCGACAGGATCTGATCCCCTACATCCACGCGGCGCTGGCGGTGAACCCGAACATCCATTTCTGGGCGAGCCCCTGGTCGCCGCCGCCGTGGATGAAAGACAACAACGCCTTCGACAAAGGCAACATGAAAGGCGATGACCAGACGCTCGATGCGCACGCGCTCTACCTGGCCAGATTCGTCGAAGAGTACGCCACCGAAGGCATCGTGATCGAAGCCATTCACCCGCAAAACGAGCCCGGCTTCGGCCAAGATTACCCGTCGTGTCTGTGGAGCGGCTCGGTGATGGCGGACTATATCGCCAACCACCTCGGGCCGTTCTTCGCGGAGCGTTTACCCAACACGGAGGTTTGGCTGGGCACCATGTCGGCGTCGGAGGACGCAAACATCGTGTCCGCCGTGATGGGGAATCAGACGGCGCGTGGCTTCGTCAAAGGCATAGCGCTGCAATGGGGCATGGGCGACGGCAACCTGCCCTCGCAGTACGCCTCGCAGTACCAGATCCCGATCATGCAGAGCGAACACAAATGCGGGAACTACCCCTGGCAAGGCGGTAACCCCAACCTGGCACCCAACGATCACGCGTACGCCGAAGAAAGCTGGGGCTTCTTCAAGAATTGGATTGGCAAGAACGTCAACGCCTACATGGCGTGGAACATGGTCCTCGACACCGTGGGGCGTAACCTCGATACAGCGCGCCCCTGGGCCCAGAATGCCCTGCTCACCGTCGACCGCAGCGCCGGCAAGCTCAACATCACCCCGACGTATTACCTGTTCCGGCATCTCGGGCAGTTCGTCGAGCCAGGCGCCGTGCGCCTGGGCACGCAGGGCGGCGACGCGCTAGCCTTCAAGAACCCCGACGGCAGCTACGTGACCATGATGTACAATTCGAATCAGCAGGCGCAGGACACCACGCTGGCCGTTGGTGGGGCCACGCTGCAGTTCTCGATCCCGGGGCGCGGTTGGGCCACGGTGAACTGGCAAGGCTGACACTTCGAGCGCGCTAGGCGCCCGGCCGAGGCCCAAGCACGAGAATTCACGGCGATCGAGGGCGTTAACGCGGGCTGCATGGCCGCTCGTCCCACCACTCGGGCGGCTTGGGAGGTGCACGAGCTTGCCTTGTCCCCCCGATCGGGGGCAGAGTCCGAAAGGGACCGACGCTGGGCTTCGACGAGGCTCCAGGGCCGCTCTTCGACCGACGGGCGCAAAACCACACGGAGGGGGCGCCAGAGGCACCAGGTGAACGGCTCAGACACAAGAGTCAGCGCGCGACGAACATCGATCGAAAGAGCCCAGAGCGTTCTGGGCATACCCCGAGGTTCGAGTGCCTGACGCAAGCACCAGCGGAGTGGTCGAGCTCAGCGCACGCGTGCTCGAGCTCGAGCAGCGGCTCTCCCAGCTCGCCGACGCGGAGGAACAGCTCTCGGGCGCCAAAGCCCAGGCCCAGGCCTTGCTCGACAACATCCCCCACATGGCCTGGATGAAGAACACGCGCGGCGCGTTTCTGGCCGTGAACGAGGGCTTTGCGCGAGCCTGCGGCCAAGAGCGGGTCGACATTCTCGGCAAGACCGACCGCGACATTTGGCCCCTCGAGCACGCAGAGCGCTACATGGCCGATGATCTTCGGGTCATCGCGAGCGGCGAGAAATTTTTCGTCGAAGAGCCCATCAAGGAAGGTTCGGACATCAAGTGGTTCGAAACCTTCAAGACGCCGATTCGCAATTCGAAGGGGCTGATCATCGGCACCGTCGGCCTGGCGCGGGACATCACCGATCGCAAGCGCGCCGAAGAGCAGCGCCGACAACTGGAACGCCGCATGCAAGAGACCCAGAAATTGGAGAGCCTCGGCGTGCTCGCAGGCGGCATCGCTCACGACTTCAACAATTTGCTGGTCGGGGTGCTCGCCAACGCAGATCTCGTGCTCGAGTCCGTCGAGCGCGGCGAAGATCCGAAGGTCATCGTAGGGCGCGTCACCGACATCAAGAACGCCGCCCTGCACGCCGCCGGGCTCACGACTCAGATGCTCGCCTACTCCGGGCGCGGTCACTTCGACGTGCGCCCGATCTCGATCAACGAGATGATCCACGGCATGGGCCATCTGCTGGGCGCTTCGATTTCGAAGAAGGCCCATGTGCACTACGAGCTCTGGCCGGGCCTGCCCGCGGTCCAAGCCGACGTGGCGCAGATGCGTCAGGTGATCATGAACCTGATCACCAACGCCTCGGACGCGCTCGAAGACCACACCGGTACGATCCTGATTCGAACGGGCACGGCAACTATCCGAGATTCGGTGTACGACCTCTACGGGCCGACCCCACTGGCAGCGGGCAACTACGTCTTTCTCGAGGTGTCGGACGATGGCTGCGGCATGACCGACGACACCCGCGCGCGGCTCTTCGAACCATTCTTCACCACGAAGTTCACGGGGCGCGGCTTGGGCTTGTCGACGGTGCAGGGCATCGTGCGGGGCCACGGCGGCGGGATTGCGCTCCGGACCACGCCCGGCGAGGGAACCACCATCAAGGTGCTCTTGCCCAGCGCCGACCTACCTGCCCCCGCCCTCGAGTCCGACTTTACTCGACCGCGACCGAACGCAGAGTGGACGGGCAGCGGACTGGTGCTGTTGGTGGACGACGATGAGCGCGTGCGGGTCGTGACCGAGCTGCTGCTCCGGAGCATTGGCTTCGATGTGCTCGCGGTGGCGACTGGCCACCAGGCTCTCCGCGAATTCGATCGGCGTGCCGACGATCTCCGCTTGGTAATGCTCGATCTGACGATGCCCGACCTTGGCGGCGATCAGGTGTTGAGCGAGCTCCGCAAACGTCGCGCGGACGTCCCGGTGCTCTTGTGCAGCGGCTACAGCGAAGAGGACGCCAGTCAGTGGATCAGCCGCCAGGGGACGAGCTTCCTACAGAAGCCGTATCCCTTCGACCTCTTGAAGACTCGACTGCGCGACTTGCTCGGCTAGCCGGCGCGCAACCGCGCCGCCCTCACGGCAAAATCGTGGGCGAGGGCTCCCCGGAATAGATGGAGTCGCAGCGCGGCTTCGTGGCGTCAGCGGGACAGGCGAGCGCCTGATAGAATCCGAGCGCGTTGGCTGGCGCCGCATAGCCGCTCGGGATCTCGAGGCCTGCGACTTGCCCGAAATACTGCAAGCACGCGTCCCGCCACCAGCGCGCTTCCCAATGCTGGATCTGGAGGAACTCGGCGACCTCGCCGAAGCGCGCGCCGTCGATGCGTTGCTCGACTCCAGCCCAGGCTTCGCGCATGCTGCCGACCTGGTCCACCCCCCGACTGTAGCGATAGACGAGCTCTTCCCAGAGATTGCGCCCTGAAGCCAGCGTGTCCTGCCAAGACACCCGGTGAAAGAACAACAAGAAGTCATCGGGGACGCTGTCGCGGCTAGCGAACATATCGCGCGCGGGCGCGAAATACTGCTCGACGGCATTGCTGCCGCTCGCCGTGCGATCGAAGCCGATGCCGTCCGCATCGGCGCGGTGATAGTAGGTCGGGTTCCAGTCATCGCGATCCAGGTCGTCTACCCAAGGGCCCGGCCCATAGTGGTGATCGGTGGCCATGATGTGCACGAGTCCGAGCGGGGTCATGTAATCCACCAGCGCCTGACGCGACATCAGCAGCATGTCGGTCACGGGCCCCACCACGAGCGGGTCGTTCGAGAACGTTTGCCGCACCCACTCTGCCGCGAGCTCTTGGGAAGAAGCGTCCGGATCCCACGCCAGTCGACCGAACACGTACCAATTCGCCTGGTTCATGTGAGAGCCGGTCCAATTGGCGTCGCTGCCGATGTTGGCCACCCCCGCGATCGCGCTCAGCGCGTGACCGTACACGCTACCGTCGACGACCCTCGCCACGCTGGATCCCTCCCCGTCTGCGTACGTATCCGCCGCGAGCACCTCTTCGTACAAGGAGCCGAGGTACGCGAGGTGCGTGTCCTCGCCCAGATACTCCTTCGTCACCTGGAGCTCGAGCGCGATGGGGGTCTCCGGCATGCCACCGAACAGTGGGTGAAACGGCTCGCGCGGCTGAAAATCGAGGGGTCCGTTCTTGGCTTGGACCATCACGTTCTCGCGGAACTGCCCATCGAGGGGCTTGAACTCGTCGTAGGCCTGGCGAATGCGATCGCTCGGAGTAGCGTCCGAGTAGACGAACGCGCGCCACATCACGATGCCGCCGAATGGCCCGAGCGCGTCAGCCAGCATGTTGGCGCCCTCGGCGTGCGTACGTCCGTAGTCTCCCGGACCAGGCTGGCCTTCGGAGTTGGCCTTCACCAGAAGCCCGCCGAAATCCGGAATTAATCCGTATATTTCCTCGACCTTCTGTTGCCACCACTCCTGCACCGCGCTATCCGCCGGATCAGCGGTGCTCTGCCCGCCAATCTCGATCGGCGCGCTGAAACGAGCGGTGAGGTAGACCTTGATGCCGTAGGGGCGGAATACGTCGGCCAGAGCTTTCACCTTCGCCAAGTACGAGCCGCTGAGGATCTCCGCATCCGCGTTGACGTTGTTGAGCACCGCCCCGTTGATGCCGATCGACGCGTTGGCGCGGGCATACTCGGCGTAGCGCGGAGACAACGTGTCGGGCAGCGCGCCCCAGTCCCACAGCGAACGCCCAGCGTAGCCGCGCTCGATGGACCCGTCGAGGTTATCCCAATGATTCAAGAGCCGAAGCTTGATCTTGGGCGTGCTCGTCAGCGACAAGCTCTCGAGCCCCCGGTGACTCTGCAGGTGACGCAAGAGGGCGAAGCTCCCGTAGAGCGCGCCGACGTCCGTGTTGGCCGCCACGACGATCGCAGCTTGTCCGCCGACGTCGAGCGCCTCGACCAGGTACCCCTCGCTGCCCAGCGCCGTCAAGCGATCGGCCATGCCCGCGACGACGCTCGACGACTCGGGCGTGCCGATCACGACCGCGCCGGCGCCCGTGGCTTCGGCGCTCTCCGTGATTTCGGACCCAGTCAGCCCGCTGAGTCCACGAACCAGCTCCGCTTCGGCGATTTGCAGGGTCGGCGAAGCGCCCGAGCCCACCACGTGCGTCAGCGCTGCGCGGTATTCGGCCAGGCGCTCGGGGATCGGTAGTTCGGAGTAGCGAAGCCACAGGCTAGAGCCATCTTCGTCGGGCGCATTGGCGGGGTACGGATACGTTTCGTCTGAGCCTCCGCCTGAACTACCCGAGCCCGTGGTGGTAGCGGCGCTGGTCGTGGCACCGCCGGACGACGTGCTGCCTTCGGTGCCGCTGCTCGTCGACGTTTCCGCGCCGCTGCTCGTGGCGCTGGAGCCCGCGCTCGTCGCTGTAGAGCTGGTCGTCCCCGTCGAGGTTCCGGTAGTGCCCACCGAGCCGCCAGCGGCAGCGTTCGAGGTCTCGCCGGCGCTGCCCGAGCCCGAAGAACACGCGCTCGCCGCGATCAGCAGCGCAACACACTGAAGGAGCTCGAAAGCGCGCACACGGCGAGCTGACCCGTCACCCATTGTCGCCTTGCCAGTTCACCGTAGCCCAGCCGCGAGCGGGAATGGTGACTTGCACCGTGGTGCCACCGACTGCGACGGTGGTAGCGCTGTCCTGTGCGTTACCGTTGTGCAGCACGACGGCGATGCTCGAGTCCGGGTTCTTGAAGGCGAGCGCGTCGCCGCCCGACGTACCGAGCCGCACCGCTCCGGGGTCGACGAACTGCGACAGGTGCCGGAACACGTAGTAGGCCGGCGTGGCGGTGAGCGTCTGCGCCTGCCGATCGACCACGAGCAGCGCGTTCTGCGGCCACGGACGCGGACCGTCGTTGTTCTTGCCTGCCGTATCGAGCACCATGTTCCAGGCGCTGTAGATGTGAACGCCGGCCTCGAGCCATTGTTTGATGAGTGTCCAGCTCTCCTCGCCGTAAGCGTGGTCGTTCGGCGGCTGGTTCGGGTTGAAGGTGGCGGTCTCCCACGGGTAGTTGCCGCACTTGTGTTCGCTCTGCATCACGAAGTAGCCCTGATCTGCCAGGGAACCCGCGATCGAGATCGTGTTCCACTGCAAGCCCACACCGGTCACGTACGCCTTGCCCTCGGCGGTCAGCCCGTTGATCATCTGCGGATCCGTGGCGTCGTTCGAGAGCGTACCGAACCAGATCTCGGTGTCGAGACCGTGCTCTTCCAGCGTCGGGCCGAGGTGGCTGCCGACGAAGGTTCCGAGCAGGTTCTGATCCCAAAGGCAGCTCGGGTAGCGCGTGGCGTAGCCGGGCTCGTTCTGCGGCTGCACATGTGCGATCGTCAGGCCCTCGGCCGCATATTCTTCGATGAAGCGCGCGAAGTAGAGCGCGTACGCATCGAGGATCTGCGGGTCGCTCAGCATGTGCGATTCGAAGGTACCGTCGTTGTTGTAGGCATCCGTGCCGTCGATCTTGCCGCTGTCTTTCATCCACGCCGGCGGGGACCACGGGCTCGCCCACAGGCTCACGCCCGACTTCACGGCGAGCGCCGCCCGGATGTACGGGATCAGGTATTGCCGGTCCCGCTCGATGCTGAAGTTCTCCATCTCGAAATCGTCCGGCGTCTCGGCGAGCGTGTAGCGCTCGAGCGCATAGTCGCTCGCGCCGATCGGAATGCGGCCCCAGTCGAAGCCCGCTCCCTCCGAGTCGCTGAACAGGAGCCGGATCGCCCGATCGCGTTCCGCGGGTTCGAGCACGCTGAGCGCATCCCAACCTGCTTCGTTGAAAGTTCCCCCGAAGCCGCGCCAGGTCTGTAGCGTCATGCTTTCGTTGACCGTGACCGTGGCGTTGCCGCCACCCTCGGTCAGCTCACCTTCTACCCAGTACCCATTCGGACCGGAAGTGACGAGGGTCGGTTCCGGCAGGTTCGGTTGAGCGCCGCTGCCGCCAGTGGTGGTGGTGTCCGTCGCGCCGTTGGCAGTGGCGCTCGTCGCGCTCGCCCCGCCCATACCGGTCGCGCTCGTGGCACCGGTCACGCTCATGCCACCGCTGGAGCCAGACGCCGTCCCGACCGTGCTGCCGTCCGGGCCGGAACTGGTAGCGGTGGGGCTGCCCGTCGTGCCGTTGGCAGTGGCGCCGGATCCGCTCGTGCTCTCTCCTGGCGTGCTCTGCTTGGTCGTGCTCTGTCCGGTCGTGTTGCCGGTCTCGCCGCCGTCCGATCCGTTCGACGAGGCGGCGTTCTCGCCACTGCAGGCCACCAGAAAGCCAAGTACCGACAACGCGCTCGCGCGGCCGAATCGTAATGTATCCATCGAAGTACAACATTCCCCTCGAGCGGCATGCCGATCAACGTTCGCCCCCCGGAATTCCCGACGAACTGCGCCCAGATCCCAATGGATTGAATGATTCGAGTACTGACGGACGCGGCCATCGATTGCGGATTCGAACCGCCATCGGCCCTCGTTCGAGCCTCCCAAGTCGCATAGGCGTTGCCGTGGCTCGCGTCGGCGCGGTAGGCCGTCACGTCGTACGCGAGCGTTGGATCCAACCCCGATCGACTGACGCCGATCGACTGTGCTGGTCTGCGCCACGAACGCGGCGCCCTGGTGCACCTCCTGTCGAAACGGTCGGCGAAAAATGCGCAGTGTGGACACGGTTCCCTAAGTGCAATTTGGCGAGGCCAAGTGCAGACTTTCAAGCGGGGGGCATTACCCCCAGCTCCTCGCGCAAAAAAACGCGGCGAATGCGTCCACTGGGGATGAGCAATCTCTGTCGCGGGAATATTTTCCCGGCGGAGGAGAATTCGCTCGCCTAGTCCACTGTAAATACCAATGCCAGTTTTGACAGGAAAGGTGAGCTGAGGCTTAGTCGACTAGCAGGAGCGGTCGCCTGATCCGTGCTTAGCCCTGGTGAGAAATATGCTGCTCGAACGACACTGGATACCTCGCTGCTTACTGCTGCTCGGCCTGACGAACTGCAGCGGTGACCCAGCGGCCAAAGCTGCCGACGACGACAACGGCGCAACGACCGCCAGCACCGGCTCGGGGACTCCGACGGCAGGCAGCAGCACGACCACGAGCGCTTCGACCGCGGGTTTCACAGCGACGATGGGTATCGTCTCCGTCACGTCGACCAGCTCCACCGACGGCGGCGTCACGACGGGGGTCGGCGGTGCCAACGCGACGACGGTCGGCGCCGATGGAACGGCGACGGCGGGCGACGCCACCGAGACCACGACGGGCGGAGCGAGCGTGGACGGGAACACGGGCGGCGGCGCGGGCGGCACCAGCACGAGTGGCGAAACGGCGACGACTTCGGGCGGGGGCAGCGCCGGCGCGCCCACGTTCTCGAGACCCGAAGGCACTGTGCCAAACGCCACTCAACCGGATTCGGCGGTCGACATTCCGCTCTCGAGTTGGCCCGACGGGTTGATTTCGCCCACGCTGCTCGATGGGCATCAGATCAACCAACCCCAGGTGTTCAATGGTTACTTGGTGGTTGCGGGCAACGAAGAGTTCTGGATCTTCGACGTGTCGGATCCAACGGCGCCTGAAGAGCTCTCGAGCTTCTCCACGCCCGGCCGCACGGGCGCCGAAGCCGAGAGTCACACGGTGTCGTTCGCGCGCTACGGCGACACCTATTACATGGTGACGATCGGCGGCAAGGGCATCGACACTTGGGATGTCACGGACGCCCGAGCACCCGAACACGTCGGCAAGCTCGCCGTCCCTGGCACCAACTACGGCGACTACACCGAAGCCGTCTGGGGCGTTGCCTGGCAAGGTCAGTACATCTACGTCGGTGCCACCAATAACGGCGTCAAGGTCGTCGACGCAACCGACCCTCGGAACCTCAGCATCGTCGGCGAGCTGCCGACCTCGCAGTTCGGAGGCGTGAGCGCCGGTCCGGTCGAAGCCGTCGGCAACGTGTTGGTCGTGATGACCCCCAAAGAGAGCGCCGGCATCGCCACGCTCGACATCACCGATCCCACCGAGCCCAAGCGGCTCGCTTCGTTCACGTCGCCAACGATTTCCTACATCGGGATGTTCTACCGCCACTGGGCGTTCTTGATCAGCCCGCTGCGCGTGTGGGACGTGCTCTCCGATCCACGAAACATCGGGTCTGGTTCGTCACCGCTCGCCCAGCTGGATCACGGCGGCGCGGAGTATATGAGCTTTTCGGACAACTACCTGTTCCTCGGGCATGTGCGCACGGAAATCGGCGGCACTCCCGGCGCCTCGAAGATCAAGCTTGCGGATTCGGGATCCATGCAGCTCGAATCCAACGTCTGGGGCCGCCAGGACCGCGACGGGCTGAACGACGACCAGTTCAGCATCCCGTTCGGCAATTTGCTGGTCCTGGGCGACGACCAGGCGCCGTATGCGGGTTGGGTGATCGCGGCCCACGACACGGAACCGGACAGCACGCCCCCCGTCGTCGACACGGTGATTCCCGAGGACCAATCGACGGTTGCGACCAGCTCACGCATTGGCATCTCGTTCACGGACAACATCGAACTGGCTACCGTGAACTCGGCGAGCTTCATCGTGCGCCCTGTCGGCGGACAGCCACTCTCGGGCAAGTACGGACTGCGCATGGGGGTCGTGAACTTCGATCCGGATGAGGACCTCGAGCCGGGCACCGAGTACGAGGTGGTGCTGCCAGCGGGCGGCATCGCCGACTACGTGGGCAATACCCTCAGTACGGAATGGAAATCCACGTTCACCACGAACTAGCCTACAGGCCCGTTCGCAGATCCCGTCGCGACTCGCGACTCGCGGCAGCGTGCGCGGCGCTAGCCGGCGCGACTCTATGGGCAACGCCGGGCGGCGCCTTCGAGGTCGAGGTGGCACACGGCACGCCGTCGCTCGTCGGCGAAGAGCAGCTCTTCAGCGCCAGCGTGACAGGGGCCTCGGGAGAGGTGACGTTCGAGTGGCGCTTCGGCGACTCGGGCGAAGCCGTGGTGGCGGGCTCCGAAATGGCCAACACCTTCAGTGAGCCAGGACACTACAGCGTCGACGTCTTCGCCACGGACGAGAGCGGAGATACCGGCAGCGCATACTTTCGGCACCTGGTGCACTACCCGCTCACGCCCGTACCACCCGCCGCGTCGTCGTCGATCATCTACGATGCTGCCAGGAACCGGATTTACACCAGCAACCCCGACAGCAACACGGTCGCGGTGATCGATCCGGAGGGGCTCACGAAACTGGGCGAGTTCTTCGTGTACCAGAACCCACAATCCCTCGCGCTCACCCCGGAAGGCAAACTCTGGGTGCTGCATCGCGATGACTATGCGATCGCGGTGGTGGACCCGGACCAACTCGTCGTCGAGCGTGGCTTTCGCCTGCCCTATGCTTCACAGCCCATCGCCCTCGTCATGAGTCCCGCGGGCGACGCCGCCTACGTCTCGCTGATGGCGCTCGGCAAGCTACTCAAGCTGAACCCCTCCACCGGCGAGGTTCTCGGAGAAGTCGAGGTTGGCGGACGACCTCGGGGCGTCGCCGTTTCTCATGACGGGCTCGACGTGTACGTGACGCGCTTCGTCTCCGCGGATGCGGCGGGCGAGGTCGTCAAGGTGGCAGCAGCAAGCATGACCGTGTCGGCGCGCATCGCGCTTTCACTCGACAGCGAGACCGTAGACAGCGATCTGCAGGCGCGCGGCCTGCCCAACTATCTGTTTTCTGTCGCGCTCACTCCCGACGGCAGGCAAGCCTGGGTGCCGGGAAAGCAGGACAACATCCTGCGAGGTTTGCTGCGCGATGGTCAAACGTTGACCCACGACACGACCGTACGCCCGCTCACGTCCATCGTCGACCTCGGATCGGCCACGGAAATCTTCGAGAGCCGCGTCGATCTCGACGATCGGAGTATGCCGGTTCACGCGGAGTTCACGCCACTCGGCAACTTCGCAATTCTGAGCCTGGCCGGATCGAACCGCATCGAGGTGCGTGACGTCTTCCAGCCGAAACAGGTATTCTCTGCGATCGGGGAGGCGGGCATATTTCCCTGCGCCACCGTGCTGGCCCCCAATGGTCGACTGTTCGTTCAGGCAACGCTGAGCCGTAGCGTGCTGGCCTACGATCTGTCCGCGTTGCTCACCGAGTACGACGCGTCGACGCCAGCGCTGTTGGGCGAAATCCCCACCGTCACCTACGAGACGCTGTCGCCCAAGGTGCTCGCGGGCAAGAAGCTGTTTCACGACGCCGAAGACACGCGCATGGCCTTCGAAGGCTACTTGAGTTGCGCCGCCTGCCACTTCGAAGGGCTCGACGACGGTCGGGTCTACGACTTCAGCTCGAGCGGTGAGGGGCTGCGCAATACCATCGCCCTCTTGGGTCGTTCGGCGTGGCCGCAGGGGCGACTCAACTGGAGCGGTAACTTCGACGAGCTGCAAGACTTGGAGCACCAGATCCGCGACCTATTCCGCGGCACGGGCTTCCTCTCGGAGGACGTGTGGAGCCAAGGCAGTCGCAGCGATCCGCTGGGCGATACCAAAGCGGGGCTCAGCGCCGAGCTCGACGCGATCGCCGAGTACGTAGCATCGCTCGACCGCGTGAACCCGAGCCCCTACAAGAACCCGGACGGTACGCTCACGCCCGACGGTAGCGCCGGCAAGGCCGTGTTCCAGCGCCTGGGCTGCGACTTCTGTCACGCCGGCCCCGCCTTCACCGACAGCGAGCGAGGGTCGCTCCACGACGTCGGCAGCTTGACGCCGCTCTCGGGGACGCGCGCGGGTGAGCCGCTGTTTGGCATCGACACGCCGACGTTGCTCGGCGTGTGGGAGACCCCCCCCTACCTGCACGACGGCTCGGCGGCTACGCTGCGCGACGTCGTCACCAGCAAGAACCCGGACGACTTGCACGGCTTCGTCAGCATTCTTTCACCGGGCGAAGTCGACCAGCTCGTGGCCTATCTCCAGCAGATCGACGGCGACCCGCCGCTGCGCCAGCTCCCCTTCGAGCCCCCGCTCGCCCCCGACGCGGGTAGTTCCGGGAGCACGGATGGCGCGGGTGGCGCGAGCGACACGGGCTCCACAGGCGACGCCGGCGGGAGTGCCGGCGCGGGCAACGGCCCTTCCGAAGCGGCCGACGCGGCCGCAGAAGACGGCTGCGCCTGCAGGCTGCAGAGCGCACGCCGGTCGGGCGCTCTGACGGGTGGTTACGCTGGCTTGCTGCTGCTCGGTCTCGTCGCTGCTGGAGTGCTGCGCCGGCGCTCTGGAGGTCCCTGGGCATGAGGTTCCGTGGCGTCTGCGGCGCTCTGCCGCTACTGCTCGGCGTGCTCTGGCTGGCTGCGTGCTCGTCGGGCGAGCCCTCCGACAGCGACTCGCAGCCCGGCGACTCCGTCGACTGGTCGGGGCTACCGGCAGTCACGCACCCCGATCCGGAGCTCGCGGCGCTTGGCGAACGACTCGCGGCGTTCGAGAGCCTGTGTGGTCGCGGCCGCGGCGACACCTTCGCTGCGGCTTTGTGCGCCACGGGCAGCCCGCCCCCCCTCGACAGCCTCGCCGATCTGCTCGCTCTCGCAGGTCTGGGCAGCGACGCTGAGCGCGCCTTTGCACTCACCGGAAACTCGACGTCGCTCGTGGCGCGCAGCGTTTCGGCCATCAATCCGCGTATCTTGGTATTCCCTCGAGTCGGCTCGGACCTCACACCACCCGCGTCGATGACCGCCGTCGGTTTCGTGCGCGGCGAACAGTTCGTCGAGCTCGTCAGCAAAGACCCCGTCAGCGCCGACCTCAACTTCTACCTGCTGCGCTTCGAACAAGCCTGCAGCTACGACGCGACAGGCTGCGACCTGGCGAGCCTGCTCACCGAAGCCGTCGAACACGACTGGACCGCGTACAGCGTCTACGACCACGAGGACCTCGAGGGAACGTCGTTCGACTGTTTGTCCTGCCACCAACCCGGCGGCAGCGGCTCGCAGCGCATCCTGCGCATGCAAGAGCTCGAGAGTCCGTGGCTGCACTGGTTTCCGCAGCGCCTCGGCCAACGCACGGAGTCCGATCGCGTGCTGCTCGCTCAGTTCAACGAGGTTCACGCCGTCGATACCCAGTACGGCGCGATCCCAATAGCTACGATCGTGAACGCCCTCGACGACGGCAGCGGAGCTCAGCTCGAGGCCTTGGTGCGCGCCGAAGGCTTTGCCGCCCAGCCCAACCCGTTCGACGCCCAGATCGCGGCGGAGGCAAAAACCGGCGAGAGCCCAACCTGGGACGCTCGCTTCGAGGTGCACTTGCGCGGCGAGGCCATCGCTGTGCCGTATCCGAGCATCGACGTGACCGACCCTGACAAGCGCGCCGCGGCCGTGAGCTCCTACACGAACGTAGTCCAGGGCATCAGCCCACGCGACACGCTGCTCGACCTGCGCCCGGTCTTCTCCGACGATGCCGCCTCCAAGCTCAGCTTCGTCCCTTGGCCCGACGCCGACGGCCGCGGCGTACTCTTGCAGATGTGCAGCCGCTGCCATGACGGCCGCGGCAACCCCGATCTCGCGAAGAACCAGTTCAACGTGCTCAAGCTCGACGAAATGTCCCGCGAAATCAAGGATCGCGCCATCGCGCGCGTCACGACCACGGGCCCGCAACAGATGCCTCCTTGGCGCGTAGGCGCGCTGCCGCAGCCGAGCATCGATGCGGTCGTGGCGGAGCTCCAGAAGTAGCCCTGCCCCGACCAGCAGCGCCGTCTAGCCCACTATACAGCAGAGGAACGCTGTCGCGAACCGAACACGCCTCGGGGCGCATCGGTTCGCGATAGCCGCGCTACTGACCATCGTTCACGAGAGCATACTTGCACGGGCCGACGCGCCGCGACGCTTGAGACTACGCTCGATCTTTCATTTCGGACGCACCTGACATCGACGCGCAGTGCGCACAGCAGAAAATCACACCTTCCTTTTCCATTCCGTGGCCAATGACACGACAGTCGCAGTGCGCACAACGCGGCGCCAGCGCCTGGATCGCGCACTCGAAGCTATCGAACGTGTGCGCCGCGCCCCGCACCACCACCTGAAACGCCTTGTCATATCGGTTACCGCAAACTTCACACGCGTGATCCATGGGGACCTCCTGGATGCAGTCGCGTATGCGAACGGGATGCCAAGCAATAACCCCCGCGATTACCCTGCTGTCGACACCAACGGAGAGCGAGCGACCGCGTGGCAAGCTCCGACGGCGGGGCGATTCGCCGCGCGCGGTTGCGGTACCGTCAGCCGCTTGGGTCAGGTAGGCTGACGCCGGTCATGACGCTTCTCTTGTGGGCCACCGACGTGCACCTGGACCATTTGCCGCTGCGCGCGGCTGCCTTCGAATTCGGCCGCGCCCTCGCGCGCGAGCAGCCGGAGGCTTCCGGACTGATCGTGACCGGCGACATCGGCGAGGCGCGCAGCGTCGAACAGATCCTGAAGGACCTGGTCAGAGGCTTCGGCCACCCCGTCTACTTCGTGCTTGGCAATCACGACTACTACCGCGGCTCGTTCGCTGCGGTCGATCGCGCGGTCGCCGCGACTTGCCAAACAACCGCTGGGCTCCACTGGCTCGACCGCGCAGTCATCCGCATGAGCGACAGCGCGGTGCTCGTGGGGGTCGACGGCTGGTATGACGCTGGCTACGGCGACCCGAACTCCGACCTCGAGCTGAGCGACTTCATGCTGATCGAGGAGCTGTTCGCGGCTCAAGACGACAGTCGCGTGGCGCTGCTCCGCACTTGCGCCGATCGCGCGCGCCGACAAACGGAACGCTTCGAGCAGCGCCTCGAGACCCTGGTCGAACAAGCCCCCCCTCGAAGCCTGCTGGTGGCGACCCACGTACCTCCGTTTCAAGCCGCCGCTTGGCACGAACGGAAACCCAGCGACAATCGCTGGGCGCCGTTCTTCAGCAACAAGGCCCTCGGCGACGCGTTGCTGCGCTGCGCCGAGCGCCACCGGAGTATCGACTACACGGTGCTGTGCGGCCACACGCACGGCAGCGGCTGCTACCACGCTCGGGAGAACCTGACGGTCTACACCGGCCGCGCCCAGTACGGTGCGCCGGAGCTCGCTGGATTCGTCGAGGTCGCCGCAGAAAGTCTGCGCGTGCGACTCCTCTAAGCACACCGGCTGAAATCGGCTCAGGCGATCTTTTCGACTTCGACGGAGCCCCGCAAGAACGACTCCACTTTGCTGAACAACTGCGCCGGCAAGAAGGGCTTGGCGATGAATTGCTCGTCGGGCCTGAGTTCGCGAACACGCTCCCGTTCGGCGTACCCCGACATGAACACCACCTTGATCGCTGGGTAGCGCAGGCGTAGGGAGTCTGCGAGTTCGGTGCCGCTCATGCCCGGCATCACGATGTCCGTGACCAAGAGCGATACGGGGCTTGCTTGCGCCGCTGCGAGCTCCAGCGCTTGCTGGCCGCTGCGAGCTGCGATCACGCGAAAGCGGCCCACGCGCAGCACGTCGCTCAGCAGCGCTCGCACGTCGTCCTCGTCGTCGACGACGAGCACCAGCTCCCCATCTGGGATAGCGCGCCCGAGACTGGTCTCGATCGTTTCGATCGCTTCGAGCTCGGCCGTAGCGCGCGGGAAGTACGCCGTGAAGGTGGTGCCGCGTCCTTCCGCGCTGTCGAGCCGGATCGCGCCTCCGCTCTGGCGCACGATGCCCTCGACCATCGGCAGCCCCAGCCCGGTGCCCCGGCCGCTCTCTTTGGTGGTGAAGAATGGTTCGAAGATCCGATGGCGCAGCGCCTCGGAGATGCCGGAGCCGGTGTCGGCGACCGAGAGCGCGACGTAGTCACCGGCGGCGAGATCTTCGAGCGGGTGCTCGCCCGTGGACAGTGCGTCCCGCGTCTCGAGCGTGATGCGTCCGCCGCCCGTCA
>Ga0315910_10002255_pt1 | contig 17131 bp, 11 predicted proteins | sample EdamamesoilMG_FD_204470 | JGI IMG/M metagenome (GOLD analysis project Ga0315910, IMG submission 204470) | Garden soil microbial communities collected in Santa Monica, California, United States - Edamame soil | ecosystem: Environmental > Terrestrial > Soil > Garden | place: USA: California... | reverse complement strand
TGATCTTCGAGGGCGAGCGTCTGGCCGGACACTTCGTCGGCCCCGGCGACACGATTGGACTCTACTTTCTCCGAAGTAGCGGCAATGTGGAGAGTTGCGCGTTCTACGGTTTCCGCGAGAGCACTCCCGGGCCTGAAGGCGCCGGGTCCATTTGGTTCCTGTGCTCTGGATCGGACGATATCAATGCGCGCGTGGTGGGTTGCACGTTCGCGGACGATTACGAAGGCATTCTTTTAGGAGTCGAGGGCACCATCCGGCAAAACATCACAGCCACGATCGAGAACAACACGATCATCGGACTAGGGCCGATGGCCACCGCCTACAACTACTCGGGTGTCGCAGTGAGTGGGGGTGTCGGTGGCCGAATCGTCGGCAACACCATCAGCGGATTCTCATACGTCGGGAAAGCGGCTGATTTTGACATATCGTTCGGTATTCTTGCATCCTATCAACCGATGCCTTTCCAGTTTGGAATTATCCAACCCCTCGAAATCGAAGGAAACACTCTCCGGGATAACCAGATCCACATCGCTTTGACCAAAGCAAACGGAAGCGTGGTCAGGAACAATCGGTTCCAGGGCACAGCGCCCGGGATTGTTCCGCTGGGATTGTCTGTCAGCGGAACGAACGTGACGATTGCCAACAACCAATTCGAGGACATGCCGGAAGGAATCCGACTGCTGGGTAACGACCCAATCCCAGGGTCCGGGCTCGGAGACATTCTGGGGTTCGCCGTCAATGCCCAGGTCACGAGTAATCGTTTCTGTAACGTGACAACCCCCTTCAATCGCCAGCCGCCCGCTACTGCCACCGAGACAGGCACGTCGGTGATTTGCCCTATCCCGCCACCGCCGTTGGCCATCGCGCCGGCAGTCCTCCTGTCCTGGCCGGGTGAGGACGGCGGGACCGTTGAATCCGCCGCCAGCGTGGACGGTCCTTGGGCTGCCTCCGACGCCACGCCCTTCATGCAGTATGGACGCCACAGCATTGCCGTGCCGACCGACGGCGCGCGTCGGTTCTTCCGCCTGCGTTAATTAGGCCTCGCGCTGGAGCTGGAAGCAAAGGGCTACGATTGGATTGTGAAGCACGAAGCGGTGGCGGCGTGAGGGCGTACCGAAGTAATCACCAGCCGCCCCCACGTGCAAAGCTCAGACTAATTCACCCGTGGACCGCCAGCCAAGGTTGAGTCGTAAGCAATTACACAAAACCGCTTTTCGTCTGTGGGCCGGCGTGATAATCTCGCGCCAATCCATGAACGACGCAGGGGCTGTCATCCCAAATCGGTCCGCTCACGCCGAGTTCCCCTCCACCCTTTGGTCGTTGGTGTTGAACGCTGGCGCGTCCACAGGTGCTTCGCCCGCGCTCGAAGATCTTTGCCGCTCTTACTGGCCGCCGCTTTATTCGTTCCTGCGGCGGCAAGGCCAGCCACCGCATGACGCCGAAGATCTCGTGCAAGGTTTTCTGGCGCGCTTGCTGGCGCGTGAAGACCTTGCCGAAGTCGGCCCGGAGAAAGGACGGTTTCGCACTTTCCTGCTCACGTCGCTGAGAAACTTCGTAATCAAGCAAGCCCTCCGCGACAAGGCGCTCAAACGTGGCGGCGGGCAAACCGCGATTTCCATCAACACGGAGGAAGCGGAGCGGCTTTGCGGACCGGACCTGGCAACTGACTCGCCGGAAGCCGCCTTTGATCGGCGCTTTGCCCAAGCGGTCGTCGCGCACGCGTTCGCTGCGTTGCGCGAAGAACACCGCGCGCGCGGCAAGGAGAAATTCTTCGCGGCGCTCGCTCCTTTCCTGGACGGGGCCGAACCAGAAGGATACGAGAAGGCTGCCGCGCAACTCGGCATGGCATCCGGCACAGTGGCGGTAACCGTTCACCGGATGCGCGGTCGCTTGCGCGAACTGCTGCGGGCCGAAGTGCGACAGCTTTGCAGTTCTGCGGCTGAGGAAGAGCAGGAGATGAAACACCTGTTGGAAGTCTGGTCGCGCTGAACATCTTCGGAGGGACGAGTTACACGAGTTCCCAATAATTCAAATGGCCTAAAAGTTAGGAACTCGTGTAACTCGTCCCTCCGAGGATTCACTCGTAATCCCGCAGGTCCGCTGCGGCTTAATCAGATGGTGGCTGTCACCAAAGAATCAGAACCGAAGACTTGTCGCCGCTGCGGCGCGCCGCTGGCGAGCGACGAGTTGGCGGGCAACTGTCCACGTTGCCTTTCCACCCTGCTCCTGTCACCTGAAACACCCGAGCCGGGCGAAACAGCGCCGGCTCCGATTCTTCGTCACCTCGGGGATTACGAACTCCTCGAGGAAGTCGCGCGTGGCGGGATGGGTGTGGTGTTCCGCGCGCGGCAATCGAGTCTTGGCCGCGAGGTCGCGGTGAAAGTCCTGCGCGACGCCTGGCTGGCGACGCCGGTTCAAGTCAAACGCTTTCAGGCCGAAGCTGCCAACGTCGCGAAGTTGAAACACCCAAACATCGTGGCGGTGCATGAGGTGGGAGAGCAGGGTGGCCAACATTACTTCGCGATGGATTTGATCCAAGGGTCGAACCTTGCCGATGTGACGCGCGAAGGGCCCTTGCCGCCGCGCCATGCGGCCGAGTTGGTCAGTAAAGTTGCGGAGGCCGTACAACACGCGCACCAACAAGGCGTGCTCCATCGGGACCTCAAGCCGTCGAATGTTCTCCTGGATGCACAAGGCGAACCGCACGTGACGGACTTTGGGCTGGCCCGGCCAATGGATGATGGAAGTTCGTTGACGCTGACCGGACAGATTTTGGGGACGCCGGGCTACATCGCGCCAGAGCAGGCGAAGGGCGGCGGCACGGCCGGCCCGGCGGCAGATGTGTATGGGTTGGGCGCGTTGCTGTTTCACCTGCTGACGGGCCGGGCGCCGTTTGTGGGCGCGAGCACGGCAGAAACGCTGACGCAGGTGTTGCAACAGGAGACGTTGTCGCCGCGATTGCTGAATCCCGCGGTGCCGGTGGATTTGGCGGCGGTGTGCTTGAGGTGTTTGGGCAAGCGAACGAACGAACGTTACGGCAGCGCAGGCGAGTTGGCCTCAGACCTGGAGCGGTATCTGCGAAACGAGCCGACACTGGCCCGGCCGGCGGGAGCGATGGAGCGGTGTGTGCGTTGGTGTCGGCGCAAACCGGCGCTGGCGGCAACCGCCATGGCTTTGATTCTCGTCGGCGCGATCGGATTGCTTGGAATCTTGACACAGTGGCGGCGAGCGGAAGCAGAGTCGCTGAAGTTCCAATCCCGTAGCTACGTTGCGGATATGGACCTGGCCAACCGCGCAGTCAATGAGGGCGATCTGGGAATGGCGAAGGCGCTCTTGCGCCGTTATTGGCCAGGGCCACACGAGGCCGATCTGCGCAATTGGGAGTGGCGTTATCTGGCCAATCTCAGCGAGGGCGACCCGCACTTCTCGCTGGTCGCGCACTCTAGCCAGGTCTTGAGCCTTCGCTTTCTCGATGACAACACTCTGCTGACGGCCGGGGTAGCTGATTGGCGCACCGTCGTGTGGAATCTTCGGGAGCGTCGGCCCTCCAACACCATCACCAATCTGGGCGCCGTCTGCGAAGTCACGACCGTGGCTCCCAAGCGACACGCGATGTTCTACCGCAACGCATGGCACGGTACTAGGGAGGTAACGCTTGTGGATCTGCAAGGAGGCAGTGAAACCAACCTGATTGATGCGGAGGCTGCGGTGAGATGTTTGGACATCTCGCCTGACCAGAACGTGCTCGCGGTGGGTTCAGCCAATCAGGTCAAACTTTGGGATCTTGATCTGAAAGTCTGGTTGCAGCCTTTTGAGACCGAAGCCAGTTCGGCGACTCAGGCACTCTTCTCGCCGGACGGCAGTAGCCTCGTCGTCGCAGAGGAGTTCGGTCACATCGCCTTCTGGAATCTGGCCGACCGCCACAAGCTTGACGTTCTCACGATCACCAATGCGCCGGACGGGGGGCCTTGGGCTCTGAGATTCTCGGCCGATGGGCGGTGGCTGGTGAATCCGGGCGGCAAATGGCCGACCCAAATCTGGAACGCCAAAGATCGAACGCTGGTTAAGGAACTGTACGATCCAACGTTCGTTGAGCGCGCGGTGTTTTCTGCCGATGGCCGCTGGCTCGCGACGGTGGGAGGTGATTCGACTGTCCGTCTCTGGGAAACATCCGGTTGGCGGAAGACCCGGACGTTCCACGGTCATACGGATCCAATTATGGCGGTGGATTTCTCTCCGGATGGCCATTTCCTGGCGACCGGTGCTCGTAATGGCGAGGTTAAACTCTGGTCGTTGGATGAACCGCCGACCGCGCCTGAGAGGGTTTCATTTTCCCCTTCCACAGTTTTTCAATTGGCCGATGATGGCAGCGGCTTTGGTCGCGTTCTTCAATCTGACTCCACAAACAGCGTCACGGTGTTGATTGCCGAGGCTTGGACAACCACTCCTTTGCACCGAACGTTCGCCGTAGACCTGCCAGCAGGCCCACCGAGCAAAGGCGTTGTCCTGCCGGGCGGCCGAGGCCTGGTTTTCGGTGGCTACGATGGAAGCATCCGTGTTGTCGGTCCAGTGGTTGGACAAGAAATGGTTGTGACCAACGCGTACACCCACCAGATTTACGTCATGGATGCCTCGTTGGACGGTTCCACCCTGGCCACCAAAGGGGAGTGGAACGAGCCGGTCCGCATTTGGCGGCTGCCGCGCTTGGAACCCATTGCCGAATTGCCGCACGCTCAAAACGTGCATGGTTTCAAACTCTCGGACGATGGCAAATTGCTGGCCTTCTTCACCGGACCGGGCGACATGGGTGTATGGAAAATCCCTTCCATGACGGGACCACCGATGTGGCGAGGAATCTTGGCACTACAAAGAGTCACGGTGTGCGCATTCTCACCGGACAATCGCTGGTTGGCGGCCGCGACCCCCGATGATGGTGGCGCCATTCTCTGGAACCTCGCGACGCATCGAAGAACGGTGTTGCCGCGAGCCTTGACCCAGTACACCTCGCTTTCGTTTTCTCCAGATGGTTCGCGGTTGGCGGCCGGCTCAGAGGGAGAAAGCAAACTCTTTGACACGGCCAGCGGGCAGGCGGTTCTTTCATTCAGGTTCCCCGGACTGAAGCTTGCTTTCGCTCGCGACGGCGAGAGGCTTCTGGCGGTTCACAGCGAGGGGGCTTTGGTGCTCCAAGCGCCTTCGTTCGAGAAACTCCAGTTCGATTGGCTGAAAGAAAAGTCTTCGCAGGAAGCACCCCCGTACCTCGGACCCGATCCCAATTATGCGAGACCGGACCGGCCGTAGCTTGGGTGCGAGCTGAACCTACCGGGCGGACATTCTTGCGGCGAACTTCTCACTGATCGCAAAACCGGCGATCAGCCTTGGTCGCAGCTTTCCGCGCGCCACTGCTCGGGGTGTAATCCCCAACACTACTTCCGGCTTATTAAGGAGTCGGGCACCGAGTTCGTGCAGTCGAGAGGCTGCAGCCAGTGATTGCGTGCCCCTTTCAAACCAAAAAAACCTATGAAGACATTGATTGAAACTCTACCGAAGGCGACTCTTGTCAGTTTGCTTTTGGGACTTGGCGCGACCAGTCCTGCCACTGCCGCCGACCTTAACGTGCCGACGGACTATTCGACGATTCAGGCCGCTGTTGACGTGGCTCAGACTAACGACACCATCCGCATCGCACCCGGGGTTTACACCGGGCAGGTGGAGATCACCAACAAAGTCCTGACTTTGATCGGGCAGCCAGGGACAATCCTTCGCGCCACCACGAACATGACTTCATTCGCAGGTAGCTCCAACTCTCCAATAATGGAAATCCGGTCTTCCCAGGTCACGGTGCGGGGATTGACTTTCGAGGGCGAGCGCCTGGCCGAATCCTTCCCCGGTACCGGTGACCTGCTGGGGATATTCCTTCGCAACAGCAGCGGCAATGTGGAGAACTGCGCGTTCTACGGTTTTCGTGAGAGCACTCCGGGCCCAGAAACCGCCACTGCCATTTTTGTCGCCGCCATTCACGATGGTGAGGTCAACGTACGGGTGTCCAGTTGCACGTTCGCGGACAACTCCGGTGCCATTTTCTGTTGGGGCCTGCCCGATAGGAAAAACATCAATATCACGCTCGAGAACAACACTATCGTCGGGCCGGGACCGTTGACCGGCGATAACAGTTACGCAGGCGTCCAGATCGGAGAAGGCGTCGGTGGACGGATCGCCGGCAACGCCATCAGCGGGTACTCATACGTCGGGACAACGGCTGCTTTTCCAATAGGGTTCGGTATTCTGGGGGTCAATCTGGCGAATTTTCCTCCCGAATTTGGCATTCTCCAGCCTCTCCTCATCGAAGGAAACACCCTCCGCGATAACCAGTGGCACATCGCGTTGATCAAAGGTGATAACAGCGAGGTCAGAAACAACCGCCTCCAGGGCACCGCACCCGGGATTAGACCAGTGGGTTTGGCTGTCAGCGGAACGAACGTGACGATTGCCAACAACCAATTCGAGGATATGCCGGAAGGAATCCGGCTGCTGGGTAACGACCCAACGTTCGGCACCCTCCTGGGCAGCGCCGTCAATGCCCAAGTCACAAGCAATCGTTTCTGTAATGTGACCACTAACATCACCGTCCAGCCCCTCGCTAGCGCCACGCAGACAGGCACGTTGCTTTGCCCTTTCCCGTCACCGCCGCTGGCCATCGCGCCGGCAGTCTTCCTGTCCTGGCCGGGCGAGGATGAGGGCTGGACCGTCGAATCCGCCACCAGCGTGGACGGTCCTTGGGCAGTCTCCGACGCCACACCCTTCACGCAGTATGGACGCCACAGCATTGCCGTGCCGACGGACGGCGCGCGTCGGTTCTTCCGCCTGCGTTAAGCACTGAGAACTCACCACGCCCTAAAGATGTAACCACTGTTCGTGTCTGGGCGCGCGGCCCGATGGACCAGGAGCCCATTGCGCTGGCGCAAGCGGGACACGGGACGTGTTGCTCGAGGGGTTCGGCTCCCTCTACCCGTTCCATTATTCCCAAGAATTCCTGCACTTGCGCAACCGTCGCGCACGCCTACATTGGGCGCGTGAAGTTGCCCCGCGAAGTTGCCGTGATGACGTTGCCGGAAGGCACGTTGTTGCCGCAGGCGATGCTGCCCCTGTTCATCTTCGAGCCGCGTTACCGACAGATGCTGGCGGACGCGCTCCATTCGCACCGGATGTTTTCGGTGGCCATGCAACGGCCCGACACGGCCCGGGAAACGCCGCTGACCGTGGCCGGCCTGGGTTTGATCCGTGTGTCAGTGGGGCACAAGGACGGGACGTCGCATCTGATCCTGCAAGGGCTGGCCCGGGTGGAAATCGAGGAGATGGTGCGACTCAAGCCGTATCGGGTGGCGCGGGTGCGGCCCATTACCACGCCACCATGTGACAGTGTGGCGGTGGACGCGTTGCTGGCCAAGGTGCGCGAGTTGCTCAAGGAATGGCTGGCGACCGGGACGCCGTTCCCCCCGCCGTTCCCATTGAAGTCCAAGTCGGGCACCCAGGCGGCCAAAATCCCGCCGGACGAGGTGCTCGGTTATCTCAACGCCATCAAAAGTCCCGAACAGGCGGCGGATTTGATTTCGTGCGCGGTGCTCAAGGACGCCGCCGACCGGCAGGCAATTCTGGAAGCGGTGGACATGGAAACCCGGCTGCGGCGGCTCACGAAATTTCTGTTGGAAGAAATCCGGCGCAAACGCGAGGATGGCCGCAACTGAGAGAACTCGTTTTTTCGACCCATGAACGAGGTAACACGCGAAGAGCTTCAGGCCGCCATGTTCGCGCAACTGGTCATGCAGCAGGCGAACCTGGCGATGATGTTGCTGGGCAGGATGCCGAATCCGGAAACGGGAGAAACGATGCGCGACCTCGAAGCCGCGCAGGTGTTCATCAACCAGTTGGAAATGTTGGAGGCAAAAACCAAGGGCAATCTCACGCCGCCGGAAGCAGCCATGCTCAAACAAACTTTGATGAGTCTGCGGATGACTTTTGTGGAAGCCGTGAACGCACCGCCCACGCCCGAACCCGCCGCCGCAGCTACGCCAACCCCGGCTGCCGAAAATAAAACCCCGCCAGCGGAGGCCGCCGGCGGGGAGGATTCGTCCAAACGGTTCTCGAAAAAGTATCCGTCCTGAAACGACCGTTATTTTTTCTCTTCAGGCTTCTTTTCTTCGGGCTTGGCTTCAGCGGCCTTGCGCGCGGCTTCGGCTTCGGCCCGGGCGGCTTCCAGAGTTTCGCCGGCCTTCTTGAGCTTCTCGTCCAGCACTTCGACTTTGGCGTCCTGCTGGAGTTTCGCGACGTAAGGCGGGAGGACTTTTTCCAGATTCTGGCGCTTGAGCAGTTCTCTCACCTGTTCGCTGACTTTCAAGCCGTCAATGGTTTCGTCCAGTCCGACTTTGCGGGCCGGTTTTTTCTCCTTCAACTTGATGATGTGATAGCCGAATTGGGTGGTGACGACGTCACTGACCTCGTTTGAGCCGAGGGCAAAGGCGGCCGCTTCGAATTCCGGCACCATGGCGCGGCGGGGATCGGCGCTGGCGCGCGGGAAGGTGTATTCGCCATTGTTCGGCAGGGAGGCACTGTCTTCCGAATTCTCCTTGACCAGTTTGGCGAAATCCTCGCCGGCACGGGCGCGCTTGAGGAGGTCATCGGCGAGCTTGCGCTTGGCCTGCTTCTTGTCCTCCGGCAGGGGAGATTGCGTTTTCAGATCAACCGTGGCCAGCAGGATGTGGCTGACGTGGGCCATCTCCGGTTGCTCAAAGCGCGCCGGAAATTCGTCGTAATACTTCTTCACGTCCGCCTCGGTGGGTTCGGCCTTGAGTTCGCGCACCACGACCGCTTCGGCCGTGGCCTCGTCGGCCATCTTGCGATTCAGTTCGTCCGAGGTCATGCCAACAGATTTGAGCTGGCGGGCGAGGTTTTCCTCGGAACCGGCGCGTTCCAGGATGACGCCATAACGTTTTTTCGCCTCTTCCTTGCCTTTGGTTTTGTCCGCTTCGGAGGCCTTGCTGTTCAACAACTCGATCTGCATCAGCCGATCGAGCACCTGGCGTTCGAGCATCAGTGCCTGGTCGGGGCCAAGTTGCTGTCCGCGCGTGGCCCCGCTGGCCTTCACGCCCATGACGGCGGCGTCCAGCTCGCTGCGCTTGATTTCCATCCCCGCACCCTTGGCGACGACCGGGTCGCCGAACAGTTCGGCGATCTTGTCGGCAGGTTTGGTCTCCGCGGGCTTGTCTTGCGCGATGGCAATGGTGACGCACGCGGTCAACAGGCCGGCGGCGACGATTATTTGTTTTTGACGCTTCATGTAAAAATGGGTTGGAGTTTAGAGATTGACTACGGTGACGTTACGGATGTCCGGATCTTGTTCGAGTTCGGCCAGCACCGCGGCGGGTGGCTCGCTGTCGAGATTGAGCACGGTGAAGGCGTCTCCGCCCACGGTGTCGCGGCTCAGGCTCATGCTGGCAATGTTCACTTTATGTTTGGCCAGCAGCGTGCCGATGTGGCCCACGATACCGGGCCGGTCTTTGTTGGTCAGCAGCAAAAACATGCCGCTGATCGGAATTTCGACTGGCGTGCTGTAAAGCCGTACGATGCGCGGGTTGTTCGGCGAACCAAAAAACGTTCCGCCCGCCGAAATGACTTTTTCCTCCCCGTTGAAAGCCTGCACATGCAACCACTCATTGAACGTGACCGGCTCGTTCGACCGCTTCTCCTCGACCGTCAGGCCGAGTGTGGATGCGACACTGCGAACGTTGACGTTGTTCAAATCTTTCATGGACGCGCGGGACAAGAAGCCCTGCAGGACGGCCCGCGTGACGGGATCAATGTTCGGAAGTTCCTGCGCCTTGCCGCCATACGTGATGTGCAGACGGTCAACCTGCGGCGGCGCCAGTTGCGCGAGGAGCTTGCCGAGCTTTTCTCCCAACGTCAGGTATGGCTTCACCTGCTCGTACGTCCTGGCGTCGAGGAACGGCAGATTGACCGCATTGCGGACCTCGCCGGTGAGCAGGTAGCCGGCGATGACTTCGGCAACTTCAAGGCCGCACTTCTCCTGCGCTTCGGCTGTGCTCGCCCCGAGGTGCGGTGTCAGCGTGATGGCCGGATGCTTGCGAAACGGATGATCCGCCGGCAGCGGTTCGGTGATGAATACATCCAGACCCGCCGCGGCAACTTTGCCTGAATCCAGCGCGGCGATGAGGTCGGTTTCCACGATGATCTCGCCGCGCGCACAGTTCACGATGCGTACGCCGGGTTTCATCTTGGCGAACGCGGCGGTGTTCAGCATGCCCTTGGTTTGATCGGTCACGGGCATGTGGACGGAAATGAAATCCGCCTCGCGATAAACCGTGTCCAGTTCCGTGGCCAGTTCGATGCCCATTGCGCGGGCCCTGGCCTCGGTGAGGAACGGATCATAACCAACCACCTTCATGCCGAAGGCGACCGCGCGCTTGGCGACTTCGCTGCCGATACGACCCGTGCCGAGAACTCCGAGCGTCTTACCTGCAAGTTCAACGCCTTGGAATTGTTTCCGATCCCACTTGCCTTCTACCATCGTGGCGTGCGCCTGCGGCAGTTTGCGGGCGAGCGCGAGAATCATCGCAAACGAAAGTTCCGCCGTGGTGATGGTATTGCCGGCGGGTGTGTTCATCACCACGACCCCGCGTTGGGTGGCGGCTTCCACGTCCACATTGTCCACACCGACACCGGCGCGACCCACGACGCGGAGGTTCGGCGCGGCTTCGATGACTTTCCGGGAAACTTTCGTTTCGGAACGGACGACCAGCGCCACGGCGTCCGCGACCACGGGGAGCAATTCCGTTTCGTTCAGGCGTTTGGGGAGAACGACAACTTGGAATTCAGGCCGGCCCTGCAAGAGGGCGATGCCTTTGGACGAAACCGGATCACATACCAGAATCTTCATAAAAACGAACGGCAGAGTGTAGGGAGGCCATCCGGTCAGGTCAAACTTTCAAACCGCACGCCAAGCGCAGGCTTAAATCGCGTGAATCAACAGCTCAACGCACCTGCAACTCCAAAGCGTCCGCTTTGAGCTTCTGCCAGCGCCGCGACCACGCAGGCCAGTCCGCGTCGGGGAAACGGACTTTTGCCTCCGGCCAGAGCTTTTCCAACGCGGCGAGTTCGCGTTTAAGCAGATGCTTCTCCCGCCACTTCACGTATGCCTCGGCAAGGCAAAGCCGGTTCCGTGGGAAATCCGGCGCGAGTTCCACCGCACGTTCGAGATGTTTGCGCGCCTTCGCGCGGCTGCCCACGCTGCCAAAGGCTGGCGCTTCGTAATAGAGCAACCCCAGGCTACGATCCGGCCCGGCGTGATCCAGCCGTTCATCCAGCTCCCGCGCCGTTTTGAACTCGCGCTCCATTTCGTTCACGATCCTCAAGGCCCCAAGCAGCTTGGTGCGCGCCATCTGGCCGAGATTCATCCCCAGATAGTAATGGCCAGGGGCGGATTTTGGATCGCGGGCGATGAGCTTCCGGCTGGCGGCAATGCCCTGCACCGCGAGTGCTGCGCGTTCGGTATCGTTGGTGGAAAAATCCGCGCGTTCATACGCGGCGCGGGCAAATTCCCCGGTGGCCAGGTTGTTGGTGCGGTCGGCTTCGTATTGCTTTTGCGCCGCAACGAAATCCGCTTGAGCCCGAGCCATCGGGGTGGCCGGACGAATTTGTCCGCTTTCATTGGCACCGCTTAAAACGGTCGCCAACGCGAAACCAACTGCGGCCAGCAGGGTTAACCCCCGGAGTCGCGGTCGCTGGCACGTCGCGTAATTATGAGTTGCGAACATGTTCACCCGATTTATACTGGCCCATCAGTGACAGCAAAGCGGAAAACAATTCGGGTCCTTGCGTTGGCGGCTGTGGCGGCTGTGGCGACCGGTTGCAGCGGGATCAACGCCAGCCACAGCATTTCGCCAGCCTCGTTCCTGCTGCCTGGGCTGCTGAAAGCCGATCCGCCGCCCCCTCAAAAGGCACCCGCTGATGCTGACCCTACCTTGCCCGGAGCGCCCGCGGCTCAACAGGTCGCTCAAGTCCGCTAAGAATATGCGTTTTCCCTTCGCGTTGTCGGCTAAAATCGCCGGCCACATCATCAAGCACAAACTCCGCAAGACGCCCAAATTTGCAATGGTCCTGCAACTGGAGCCGTTGCATACCTGCAATTTGACGTGTACCGGTTGCGGTCGCATTCGCGAGTATTCCACCAACCTCAAGGACATGGTGCCGTTGGAGAAATGTCTGGCGGCGGCGAACGACTGCGATGCGCCGATGGTTAGCATCTGCGGTGGCGAACCTCTGATTTATCCGAAGATCGAGGAATTGGTCGCCGGCCTGCTTGAACAGAAACGGATCATTTACATCTGCACGAACGGCGTGTTCATGCGCAAGAAAATGCGCGATTATCTGGCCGCCGTCTATTCGCCGGAACTGGAGCCCAACCTTCAGGAATTGCTCAAGCAGGAACTCGTTACCGGGAAGGAAGCGGAAACCATCCGTAAAACGGACGCCACGGCGAAGAGCAAAGTCGTCATCCGCCCCAGCCAGTGGATGTATTGGAATGTTCACGTGGACGGCCTGGAATTCACGCACGATCTCATCGTCGAGCGCGAAGGCGTGTTCAAGGAATGCATTCTGGCGATCAAGATGGCGAAAATTCTCGGCTTTCAGACCGCAACGAACACGACCGTTTACAAGGAAACAGACGTTCAGGAGCTGGACGACATGTTCGCCTTCTTGTCGTCGCTGAACGTGGACGGCCACACGATTTCGCCCGGCTATGAATACGACGCCGCGAAGAAGGACATGGTCAAGCGCCTCGGCAAGCAGCCGGAGGATTTCTTCCTCACGCGCAAGATGACGCGGCAGAAGTTTGCGAAGATTCAGGAGTGGGGTGAAAAGTTCACCATCTTCGGCACCGTGCCCTATCAGGAATTCCTCGCCGGCAAGCGCGAGCTGACCTGCACGGCGTGGGCCATCCCGACTTACAACGTCAAGGGCTGGAAAGCGCCGTGTTACCTCATGACTGACGGCCACTACGATGGCTATCAGGAAATGTTGTCAAAGGTGAACTGGGAGAAATATGGCGTCGTGGACGGCGTCGCGCGCGACCCACGCTGCGAGAATTGCATGGTCCATTGCGGCTACGACCCCAGCGGCGCGCTCGGGACGAATTATCAACGCGGCGACAACTGGAAGAATTTCAAATACAACTTCGGCGCGAAGCCCAAACCGTTTACGGCCAGTGAAGAACTCACGAAGCGCGCTTTCAACGGCGTGACCATCGGCAAAGGCCATCTCGCCGAAGCCAAGGCTGCGATCAATTCCCCGCGTGCGGCGATGAACGGCGCGCAAGCCGCGTTCTCGCGCAAAGCAGAATCCCATTCACACGAGGGCAATGGCAACGGATCGTGCGGCAGTGGCGACACGTCGCAGCGCGATGAGTTGCTTGCGAAGATTGCGGGAGCGAAGAAAGGGGAGTAGCTCCCTCGCTCACCTGGACTTTCCCCGTGAGCAAAACTCTCTACCTCTCCCCTCCTAGTTTCGACGGCTTTGACGGTGGTGCGGGCGCGCGTTATCAGGCGCGGCGCGAAGTCACCAGCTTTTGGTATCCAACCTGGCTCGCGCAACCCGCCGCGCTCACGCCCAACTCGCGCCTGCTCGACTGCCCGCCGCACGACGTTGACCTCGCCAAATGCCTCGCCATCGCGAAGGGCTTCGATCACGTCATCATCAACACGAGCACACCGTCGCTGAAGAACGATTGCAAAGTCGCCGAGGCCATCAAGGCCCAGAAGCCCGACACGAAAATCGGTTTCATCGGCGCGCACACGATGGTGTTGCCCGCCGAAACGCTCAAGGCATCGCCCGCGATTGATTGGGTGGGCCGCAAGGAATTCGATTACACCTGCGCCGAAGTCGCCGAAGGCCGCGACCTCACGAGCGTCGCGGGCCTTTCCTACAAGGACAAGGACGGCAAGATTCATCACAACCCCGAGCGCGAAATGATTCCGAACATGGACGCGCTGCCGTGGGTCGCTGACGTTTACCGGCGCGACCTCCAGATCGAAAAATATTTCATCGGCTACCTGTTGCATCCCTACGTGAGCCTCTACACGGGCCGCGGTTGCCCGGCGCAATGCACCTTCTGCCTCTGGCCGCAGACCATCGGTGGCCACAAATACCGCGTGCGTTCGCCGCAAAACGTCGTCGACGAAATGGCCTACATGAAGAAACTGTTCCCGCAGGTGCGCGAATTTTTCTTCGACGACGACACCTTCACCGCGAATCTCCCGCGCGCCCGCGAGATCGCGAAGAAGCTCGGCCCGCTCGGTTTGACCTGGAGTTGCAACAGCCGCGCGAATCTCGATTACGACACGATCAAAAGTTTCAAAGACAACGGCCTGCGCCTGTTCCTCGTCGGCTACGAAAGCGGCAATGACGAAACCCTCACGCGCATCAAGAAAGGCGTGACCACCGACGAAATGCGCCGTTTCACCAAAGATTGCCACAAGGCCGGCGGCGTCATTCACGGCACGTTCATCCTCGGCCTGCCGGTCGAGACAAGGGAAACCATCGAGCAAACCATTCGCTTCGCGCAGGAACTCGACGTGTTCAGCCTGCAAGTCAGCCTCGCCGCGCCGTATCCCGGCACGGAACTTTACGAGCAGGCCAAACTCAACGGCTGGTTCGTGAAGAAAGACAAGACCGACCTCGTGGAAACCGACGGCTTCCAGCAAAGCTCCTTGGAATATCCCGGCCTGAGCAAAGACGAAATCTTCGAAAGCGTCGAACGCTTCTATCACCGCTATTACCTGCGCCCGAAACCGATTCTCCGCATTATCAGGACGATGCTGGAAGACAAGGACGTCTGCGTCCGTCGTCTGCGAGAGGGCTACGAATTCTTCAAAAGCATGGCGCAACGGCGGAGTGATTTGGCGACGGCGAAGGCGGGGGCGTAATTCCATCACTGCCGTCCCCGAAACTGCGCTCGAATCTCTGCGCGCGGGTGCTGGCTGCCTGAGAACGTCTTCGGCGACCGCAATCCAGTGTGCTCTTGCGTGGGGATGGAGAATTACCAGAGTTGTCCGGAAGCTATTTGTCGCCGCTGAATCTGAACAACATTCCGACTGGTGAGCGCTTCAGCTCCTTGCTCTCGCGGGCCAGTTCAACAATGGACTTCGGAATCTCCCTGAGTTTTGGGGCGTTCAACAGTTCGCTAGCAGCGTACGCTGCGATTCCCCATGTGGGATAACCTGTCGCCGCAGCGGTAACTTCTATCGATCCCGCGACTAACCACGACCCGATGCTTGATCCAGCAAACTTCCACTTCTTTGCACTTAGTTCCTTGATGCTCTTCCTGTGCTCCTCGAACGCGTATTGGATATTGTCAAAGACTCGGTCGGTCGTTCTAGGAAACTGCATCGGATTCGCATGAGCTAGTTCTGCTACGCCCTTTCCCAACACACTGCGGATTTCAGCTAGCGCCTGGGTTTTCCTTACCTCAAGCAGTGCCTTTGGCGGTACGCGTCCCAACCATTGCATATCACTCTGCGCAAGCGATTGCAGGCCACGCAGCACATGAAGGTCTGCAAGATTTCTGCTGTCCTGTGCTTTTTCGGCGTCGTATTCGAGTTTCCACACGAAATATTGCCAGAAAGTCGGCGCGTCGATTACTGGTGTACCTCTGAGTCGCTGCGATTTGATGAGCAGTTCATTGCTTGTGTTCATATATCCCAGCGCCAACGAGGCGACGATAATTCCGGGATGCTTCGTTCCGAGAAGGCCGGCATAATTGCCCTGAGTCGCCTTCGCAATTTGTGCCCTGAAATCTCTTTTTAGTTCAGCATCAAACAAAATGCGGTTTTGGTCTGCGATCGCTGCGGCGACACGATCCACGGTTTCCAAAGTTTTCGCAAAGGCCATCAACTCTTCCATAGTGTTGAACCTCCGACCGAACACCTTGCCCGCGTGTGTAAGCGCGTCATCACGCCCCAAAGTCTTATAGAATTCATATTCCCGTTTATCGATGGCTGACATATCCGGAAGAACTACAACGACCGGAGGATTCACGTCCGCACATGCAAGCTCACGGTACTGAAGCAAATTCAAAGCATGCTTCATAAAATAATAAGCGTGGTCTTTGGGCTTGCCATGCTCGAAGACATGTTTCGTCCTCAAGAAAGGGTCGGGGAGGACTATGGTGTCAGTATACAGACCACATTTTGAGGCGATGTTCTCCTCATGAGAGGGGAACAGGTCGCCACCGAATATCCCTTTGAGAGTATCGTGCATGTCCTCGACATGCGCCTGTGCAGCATCGGCGCAGTTGCGCCAGAATTCCTCGATGGTCCTGACAAAATCTGGAAGCGGTTTAGTTATCTCCTCAACAGTCAAATTATTCTGCGAAGCTGCCATTCCAGCATCGTGGGGTGTAAGTCCACGCTTCAGCATTATCTCGTAGAAGAATCCAAAATTGCTTTCCAAGAACTTGAAATAGGTGGTTTGAATTTCTGCTAAAGACATCGACTTCTTTAGCTCATCGCGCTCATGACTCCCTTCAATGCCTACAGCCACCGCACGCACCAAGCCGTCCACAGTGCTAAGTTCAACAGAACCATCAGCGGCGTAACGAACGGCCTTCAGGCTCTCGATAATTTTCAGGCCCGCTGCAAATTTGATTCGTCCTTCTTCCAGATATTGACGCAGTATTTGAAGCCGCCGCTGCAACCTTGCTTCGTACGCTTTCTTCTCCTGTTCATCTTGGATACGGCCCGGGGCATTATCCGCCGGCGGCTTTGTTTCGACAGGTGGCGTAATGGTTTTCTTCCGCTTCGCTTGTTTGCGCGATGATTTCTTAGCCATGCTGACGAATTTAGAAGCAGCAGGTTGAACTGGAAGTACAATTTGAAATTCAGTTTCTAGGACATGGCATTTGCGCTCACGCGCAGTTTCCGCCTGCGTCAGACTTTCGGCGCGGAGTTGAGTTTAGTTCGACACCTGATACGACTTCCAATGTTGTTCACGAACGCGCGGAGCGATGCCATCAAGAGCAGGAGCGCAGCGCGTTTGTGAACAACTTGGCGGCGAGCCAGAATGA
>Ga0315910_10002254_pt1 | contig 17135 bp, 16 predicted proteins | sample EdamamesoilMG_FD_204470 | JGI IMG/M metagenome (GOLD analysis project Ga0315910, IMG submission 204470) | Garden soil microbial communities collected in Santa Monica, California, United States - Edamame soil | ecosystem: Environmental > Terrestrial > Soil > Garden | place: USA: California... | reverse complement strand
AAGCGACTCTCATCCTACGCCCGGCCGATCGCTCGGTCGCCGCAGAGCGGCCGCCTGGACCTGGCCGAGAAAGCGCTGCAACGGCTGGTCGGCTTTCGCGCGTGCCTCGAGTTCCTGTTGCAGCTTGGCGCGCGGTGACCTACCGGCAGTCTCACCCTCCTTGATTGCCCAGTAGGCTTCGGTGGCGGCATCCATGAACTCTTGAACCGAGTCGTCCGTCAGGCGGTAGCCAACGTCGGTCTGCATTTGAGCCCGGACAACGGAACCGTGTCCAAGTCGGGCGGGTTGAGGGCGGGTACAGTCTTCTTAACCATGAAGCACTCCTTGCTGAGTGGGTTGTGGCCAGAGGCCTCGTCGGGTTGCCGCCCTTCGAGGCCTCGTCTACTTGCCTGAAGAGGTCAGGCGGCCTTGAACGGGATCACGTCTGCCCCGTCGCGCAGCTTGTCAAGGTAGTCGGCCCACGCCTGCATCATCTGGCGGCGCTGCTCCATGAACTCGGCGCGGTCGTATGCCGAGCCCAGCGGCCCGGACTTACCGTGCGCGAGCTGCGCCTCGACGATGTCGGGGGAAACGTTCAGTTGCTCGACCAGCAGCGTGCGCGCCATCGCCCGGAAGCCGTGCGCCGTCGCCGTGTCCCGGTCATAGCCGAGGCGGCGCAGTGCAGTGTTCACGGTGTTTTCGGACATCGGCCGCTCATGGTCGAGGATGCTTGGGAACACAAACACTCCGTGGCCGCTGAGCGGCTGCAGCTCTTTCAGGATGGCAACAGCCTGGCGGGGCAGCGGAACGAAGTGCGGGCGCCCGTTCTGCTTCTCGTGGCGGCTGCGCTTCATCTCAGCGGACGGGATGGTCCAGAGTGGCGCCGCGCCGTCGAGGTCGAGCGTCGCCCAGCGCATCGCGCGCACGTTCCCCGGCCGCTGGAACAAGAGCGCCGACAGCACAAGCGCGGCGCGGGTCATCGGGTGGCCCAGGTAGCCGTCCAGCGCGCGCATGAGCGCGCCAACGGCCTTCGGCTCGGTCACCGCGGCCATGTGCTTGACCAGGACCGGCTTCAGCGCGCCCCGCAGGTCGGCGGCCGGGTTGCGTTCGCAGCGTCCGGTTGCGATACCGTAGCGGAAGACCTGACCGCACCCCTGCTGCAGCGAGTGCACGGTCTCCCGCACGCCGCGCGCCTCAACACGCCGCAGGGTCTGCAGGAGCATGGGCGCGGTGATGTCGGCCAGCGACAGGCTGCCGAGCCAGGGGAAGACGTCCTTCTCCTGCCGCTCGAGCCAGCGCCTGGCATGCGGCCCGCTCCACTCAGCCTTCTTTGTCTCGTGGAACTCGCGCGCGACGGCCTCGAATGAGTTCGCCGCAACGCCTGCCCGGGATGCCTTCTCGGCCTTGCGCGCCGCGCTTGGGTCGATGCCATCAGCCAGCTTCTCGCGTGCCTCCTGGCGCCGCTCCCGTGCCTTGGCGAGCGTCGTCTCTGGGTAGACGCCCATCGACAGGAGCTTCTCTTTCCCGCCGAAGCGGTACTTCAGCCGCCAGCGCTTGCTGCCCTCGGGCGTGACCTCCAGGTACAGCCCGCCACCGTCGAAGAAGCGCTGAGTCTTCGCCGTGGGCTTGGCGTTCTTGATGCCCTGGGCGGTGAGCTTGTCCGTTGTCGCCATTTTGGGGGTAAGCACTCTGAGTGAGAGCGTGTTACCCCAGGAATCTACCCCCACGAGGGCCCGGCTTCAACTGGACTTAGCTGGACTTCCCCGGATTCTTCTACCTCGTGCGCCGAGGGATTCTCTAGGGAAACTGGACTTGGCTGGATGCCCGTGGACTGAATCTTGGAGCGGGTGAAGGGAATCGAACCCTCGTATGAAGCTTGGGAAGCTGCCGTTCTGCCATTGAACTACACCCGCAGCGCGGCGGATTCTAGCGTGCGCCGCGGTGCCGCGACTCGGTGACAATCCGCGCTGTCCTGCCGGAGCGATTGCATGGGTGACGTCAACCAGCTGATCTACCTGAAACGCCATGTCGCGTCGGTGCCGGGCCCGGTGCTCGAGGTCGGCAGCAAGGACTACGGCAGCACGTCGTCGTTCCGCGACGTCTACCGCTCGAGCGAGTACGTCGGCGTCGACATGGCGCCGGGCAAGGGGGTGGACGCGGTCGTCGACCTCGTCGAGGGCATCGGCAGCCTGCCGCCGTCCCACTTCGACCTGATCATCTGCTGCTCGGTGATGGAACACGTGCGCCGCCCCTGGGTGTTCGCCGAGAACCTCGCGCGGTTGACCCGCCCGGGCGGCCAGGTCTACATCTCGGTGCCCTGGGTCTGGCGCTTCCACGCCTACCCGGACGACTACTTCCGCTTCTCCTGGAAAGGGGTCGCGGAACTCTTCCCGGGCTTCGAGTGGAGCGCGCTCGAGTACTCGACCACCGTGCCCGGCGAGTTCATCCCGATCGGCAGCGACACGAAGGCGACCGACGACGCGCTCGCGTTGCGCCGCCATGTCGGCTGGGTGCGACGCAAGCGACGCATGTACCTGCCCTACCTGATGGTCAACATGCTCGGCCGGCGAGGCGGATGATGCGCCACCGTCGCCGCCGGCGTGGCCCGCGCCGCCGCCGACCACCTCGCCGCACTACACTGCCGCTCTGCCGCTGCCACGGAGCCGCGCCATGTCACGCCGACACCTGCTCCCCGCCGTTCTCGCTGCTTGCCTGCTGAGCGCCTGCGCCGGAATCCTGCCGGGCAGCGACCCGCTGAAGGTCACGCTCGCCGGGGTCGAATCGCTGCCGGGCGAAGGCCTGGAACTGCGGCTGGCCGTGAAGCTGCGGGTGCAGAACCCGAACGACCAGGCGGTCGACTTCGACGGCATCGCGATCGACCTGGAACTGCGCGGCATGGACCTGGCGAGCGGCGTCAGCGACGCGCGCGGCAGCGTGCCCCGCTATGGCGAGACCGTCGTCACCGTGCCGCTCACCGTCTCGGCCTTCGCGGCGGCGCGCCAGGCCTACAGCCTGTACCGGAGCAGCGACCGCAAGATCGACTACGTCGCGCGCGGCAAGCTCGGCGGCGGACCGCTCGGGGCGGCGCGCTTCGAGTCGCAGGGCAGCTTCGACCTGCCCGCCGGGCTGGCCGGCCCGACCCCGACCTCCGCGACCCCGCCTTGAGCGAGCCGCAGCGACCGCGCGCGATCACGCGCGGCCCGATGACGAGTCAGGCCGTCAGGACTTGGGCAGCGGGTACTTCTTGTTGACGGCCGCCGTGGCGTCCGCCTGTTCCTTCTTGATCACCTTCAGCTTCTTGTCGTAGTCGGCCTGGGTCGCCGCCTTGACCTTCGCTTCGGCGTTGCGCCGGGCCACCCCGGGTTCCGCACCCTTTGCCTTGGCATCCGCCTCGGCGGCATCACCGGCGGCCTTGACCTTCTCCTTTCGCTCGCCGTCGAGCGCCTTCTTCTTGTCCCCGTAGGCCGTGTCGACCGCCTTCAACTCCACACGCCGTTGCGCGATGGGGTCGGCAGGGGCCTGTGCCTGCGCGGCGCCGGCCACCGCGGCCAGCACGGCGGCGACGATCAGGACGATTCTCTTCATGCGCGGTACCTCGGGGTTGGTTGTTGCACAGCACATCCTGCGCCGCACGCGGCGGGAAACCTTGATGCGGGTCAAGTGCGCTGCCTGCGATGCGCCTGTCCCGTCGGCTGCGGTCGGCCCGGTCCGGCACACGCCTTCGGCCACAATCCCCGATCGCGCGAGCACACGCGCGGGGCACCCTCGATTCAGCATCCCTTCCGGAATTCCTCGCCCGCCATGACGGCCTTCCCGCCCACCCCCGAACCCGCGCCGCGCCGCGGCATCCGCAGCTACGTCGTGCGCGCCGGCCGCATGGGCAGCGGCCAGGAACGCGCGCTGGCCGAACTCGGGCCGCGCTACGTGCTGCCGTACACCGGCGCCGCGACCGACTGGGACGCCGGTTTCGGCCGCATCGCGCCGCGTGTCGTCGAGATCGGCTTCGGCATGGGCGACGCCACCGCGGCGATCGCCGCCGCACTGCCAGACACCGACTTCATCGGCATCGAGGTGCACCCGCCCGGCGTCGGTTCGCTGCTGCGCCAGATCGGCGAACGCGAACTCGCGAACGTGCGCATCGTGCAGCACGACGCCGTCGAGGTGCTGGAGCACATGATCGCGCCGGCCTCGCTCGCCGGCGTGCACGTGTTCTTCCCCGATCCGTGGCACAAGAAGCGCCATCACAAGCGCCGCCTGATCCAGCCGCCGTTCGTGCGCCTGCTCGCGAGCCGGCTGGCGCCCGGCGGCCGCCTGCACTGCGCGACCGACTGGCAACCCTACGCCGAGCAGATGCTCGACGTGCTGGGCACCGAGCCGGCGCTGCGCAACACCGCGACCGGCTACGCCGAACGGCCCGCCTACCGCCCGCTGACCAAGTTCGAGAACCGCGGCCTGAAGCTCGGCCACGGCGTCTGGGACCTCGTCTTCGTCAGGGCCTGAGGCTCACTCCGCCCAGGTGACCCAGCCGCTCCAGGCTGTGAAGAGCACGATCACGCCGAAGGCGATGCGGTACCAGGCGAACGGCACGAAGGTGTGGCTGGAGATGTAGCGCAGCAGCCAGCGCACGCACAGCCACGCCGAGATGAACGAAAAGAGCAGCCCGACGCCGAACAGCGGCAGGTCCGCCATCGACAGCAGCGCGCGCTCCTTGTAGAGGCTGTAGGCGCCCGCGCCGACCAGCGTCGGGATCGCGAGGTAGAAGCTGAAGTCGGTCGCGGCGCGCCGGCTCAGGCCGAGCAGCATGCCGCCGATGATGGTCGCGCCCGAGCGGCTCGTGCCGGGGATCATCGCGACGCACTGCACGAGGCCGACCTTGAGCGCGTCCCAGGGCGTCATCTCGTCGACCGAGTGGATGCGCGCCGTGGTGCTGCGCCGCTCGGCCCAGAGGATCACGAACGCGCCGGCGATGAAGGCGGTCGCGACCACGGTCGGCGTGAACAGGTGCGCCTTGATCGCCTTGCCGAACAGCAGCCCGAGCACGACCGCCGGCACGAACGCGATCGCGACGTTGAGCACGAAGCGCCGGGCCTGCGCGCTGGTCGGCAGGTTGACGACCGTGTCGCGCAGCTTCTGCCAGTAGACGATCACGACGGCGACGATTGCGCCGGTCTGGATCGCGATGTCGAAGACCTTGCTCTTGTCGTCGGTGAAGCCGAGCAGCGAGCCGGCGAGGATCAGGTGGCCCGTGCTCGAGATCGGCAGGAACTCGGTCAGGCCCTCGACGATGCCCATGACCGCGGCCTTGGCCAGCAGAACGATGTCCAAGCGAAACTTCCAGTGCGAACCAGCGGCGCATGATAGCGGCGCGCCCGCGTCACTCGTGGCGCAGCGCCTGGATCGGCAGCAGCGCGGCGGCGCGGCGCGCCGGGTACCAGCCGAAGAACACGCCGATCGCCGCCGAGAAGCCGACCGCGAGCGCGATCGAATCGACATGCAGCGCGACCTGCCAGCCGGCGAAGCGCGCCACGCCCCAGGTCGCGAGCGCGCCGAGCAACACGCCGATCGCACCGCCGATCAGGCTGAGCGTGACCGCCTCGATCAGGAACTGCCCGAGGATGTCGCGCGAGCGCGCGCCGACCGCCATGCGCAGGCCGATCTCGCGGGTGCGCTCGGTCACGCTGACGAGCATGATGTTCATGATGCCGATGCCGCCGACGACCAGGCTGACGCCCGCGACCGCGGCGAGCAGCAGCGTCATCACGCGGCTCGACTCCTCCTGCGCGGCGAGCATCTCGGTCAGGTTGCGGATGCTGAAGTCGTCGTCCTGCCCGGGCTGCAGGCGGTGGCGCTGGCGCAGCAGCTCGCGGATGTTCTCCTCCGCGGCCTTCATGCTCAGCCCCTCGCGCACCTTCACGCTCACCGAGCCGACGCGCTTGAGCCGTCCGCCGCCCATGCCCTGGACGCGGTTGCGGTAGGTCGACAGCGGCACGATCACGATGTCGTCCTGGTCCTGCCCGACCGAGTTCTGGCCCTTGCGCGACAGCACGCCGATGACGGTCAGCGGCACCTTGCGCACGCGGATCGTCTGGTCGATCGGGTCGGCGCCGGCGAAGAGCTGCTCGGCGACGGTCTGGCCGATGATCGCGACCTTGCCCGACCCGGCGACCTCGCCCGCCTCGAAGACGCGGCCTTCGGCGAGCGGCCAGTCGCGCACCTCGAAGTATTCGGGCCAGGTGCCGAACACCGAGGTGCTCCAGTTGGTGTTGCCGGCGACCACCTGGACGCCAGTGCGCAGCGACGGCGCGGCCGCCTGCACCTCGGGCACGTCGACGCCGATCGCGCGGGCATCCTCCTCGGTCAGCGTCTGGCCGGTCTGCGCGCCCAGGCGCACGCCGCCGGCCGTCAGCGCGCCGGGCAGCACCAGCATGATGTTCGATCCCAGGCCCTTGATCTGCGCCTCGACGCGCTGCTGCGCGCCCGACCCGACCGCGATCATCGTGATCACCGCGGCGACACCGATGATGATGCCGAGCATCGTCAGCACGCTGCGCAGCAGGTGCGTCGTCAGCGCGCGCCAGGCCGAGCGCAGCGCGGCGAGCGCGTTCATGCCGTCGCCTCGGCCGCCTGCGGCCGGTCCTCGATCACGAGGCCGTCCTTGAAGACGATGCAGCGTTTCGCCCAGGCGGCGACGTCGTGCTCATGGGTCACGAGGATGACCGTCATGCCCTGCGCGTTCAGGTCGGCGAGCAGCCGCATGATGTCCTCGGAGGTCTGCGAGTCGAGCGCACCGGTCGGCTCGTCGGCGAGGATCAGCTGCGGCGCGTTGACGAGCGCACGCGCGATCGCGACACGCTGCTGCTGGCCGCCGGACAGCTCGGCCGGCGTGTGGCCGGCGCGGTCGGCGAGGCCGACGCGTGCGAGCGCCGCGCGAGCCCGCTGCGTACGCTCGGCCGGCCGCACGTTCGCGTAGACCATCGGCAGCTCGACGTTCTCGAGCGCGCTGGTGCGCGGCAGCAGGTTGAACTGCTGGAAGACGAAGCCGATGCGGCGGTTGCGGATCGCGGCGAGCGCGTCGCCCGACAGCGCCTCGACCGGCTCGCCGGCGAGCCGGTAGCTGCCGCTCGTCGGCTGGTCCAGGCAGCCGAGGATGTTCATCAGCGTGCTCTTGCCCGATCCCGACGCGCCCATCACCGCGACGAACTCGCCCGCGTCGATCGCGAGCGTCACGCCGCGCAGCGCCGCCACGGTCTGCTCGCCCATCGCGTAGGTCTTGACCAGGTCGCGGGCGTCGATCAGCGGCATCGCGCAGCGGTCCGGGTCAGAACATCGAACGCGGCACGCCGCGCGGCGGGCCGCCGGCGGGCGCGTTGGGCGCGTTGGGCGCGTTGACGCCGGTGATCACCGTCGCCCCCTCCTTCAGCGCCTCGGCGCCGGCTCCGGCCGGACCGACCAGCAGTTCGGTCGCGACGCCGTCGCTGATGCCCAGCCGCACGTCGTGGGCGACCGGCCGGCGGTCGGCGCCGAGCAGGTGGATGCGGCCGCGCGCCGGCTGGCGGCCGGCGGCGTCGGCGACGACCTGCGCGTAGCGCTGGCGCTGCTCGGGCGTGAGCTGCCCGGCGACGCTGGCGCGCAGTTCGGCGAGGATGCGTTCGCGCGCCCTCGCGCGCTCCTCCTCGGGCAGTTCGCGCAGCCCGGCGAAACGCGGCCGCGCGGCGGCGAACACCGCATCGACCTGCTCGATCTGCGCCGGCGTCAGCTGGAGTTCGTTGACGACCCGGGTGCGGAACTCGGCGAGCGGCCCGCCCGCCTGGCCGCGTGCGGCCGCGCGCGCACGCGGCGCCGAGGCGCCGTTCGCCGCCGGACCGTCGAGCGGCTCCGACGCCGGCGCCGCCCGTGCCGCCGGCTCGACCCCGGCGATGCGCACCCGCAGCGCCGCGTTCGGCACCTTGAGCACCTGCTCGCGCGTGTCGGTGACGATGCGCACGTTCGCGGTCATGCCCGGCAGCACGGTCGAGGCCGGGTTCGCGAACGCGACCACAACGGTGTAGGTGACGACGTTCTGCGCCGAGACCGCCGCCTTGCGGATCTGGCCGACGCGGCCCTCGAAGCTGCGCCCGGGGAAGGCGTCGATCGTGAACGTCACCGCCTGGCCGGCGCGCACGCGCGCGATGTCGGCCTCGTCGATCGCGGCCTCGACCTGCATGTCCTGCAGGTTGCGCGCGATGATGAAGAGTTCCGGTGCCTGCAGGCTCGCGGCGACCGTCTGGCCGACATCCACGCTGCGCTTGATGACGACGCCGTCGACCGGCGAACGGATCTCGGTGCGCTCGAGGTCGACGCGGGCCTGCGCGAGCGCGGCGTCGCGCTGGCGCACGACCGCCTGCGCGCTGCCGACCTGGGCGCGCGCGACCTCGAGTTGCGCCTGCGCCACCTTGAGTGCTTCGGCGAGCGTGCCGGCAAGGTTGCGGGCGTTGTCGGCCTCGGCCTGGGAGATGAAGTTGCGGCCCAGCAGGTCCTGCTTGCGCACCAGGTCGCGCTGCGCGTTGTCGGCCTCGAGGCGCGCCTTCGAGACCGACGCCATCACCGCGGTGACGTTGGCCTGCGCATTCAGCACCGCCGCCCGCGCCGCCTCGACGTCGGCACTGGCCTGGCGCACCTTGTACTCGAAGCTTTCCGGGTCGATGCGCGCGATCAGCTGGCCGCGCCGGACCTCGGTGTTGAAGTCCGCGTGCATCTCGCGGATCTGCCCCGAGACCTGGCTGCCGACGCTGACCTGCGAGACCGGGTTCACGGTGCCGGACGACGCGACGGCCGCCTGCAGCGAGCCCCGTTCGATCGTCGCGGTGCGGTAGCTCACCGCGCCCGCCGCGTCGCGCTGCCACCACCAGCCGGCGCCTCCCGCCAGGGCGACGACAGACAGGGCCGCAACGATCCAGGGTCGTTTCATGTGACAAATTCTAGGGACGCCCGCCGCACCCCCTCGCCACCCCGCATCACTTCATGCTTCTTTACGGGCACGGCGCGCGGCGTGGCATGCTGCCCGCCTTGACCCGGCGGCCCCCCGGCCGTTACATTACTGACCAGTTGGTCAGTATCGCCATGTCCGATTCCCTCGCCTCCCCCACCGGCGCGACGCGCCAGCGCCGCAAGGAAGCCCGTCCGCAGGAGCTGCTGGACGCGGCACTCGAACTCTTCGCCGAGAAGGGCTTCGCCGCCACCCGCTCCGAGGAAGTCGCCGCGCGGGCCGGCGTCGCCAAGGGCACGCTCTATCTCTACTACCCGAGCAAGGAAGAGCTGCTCAAGGCGGTGATCAGCCAGGGCCTGTCGCGCGAGATCGCGGCGGGCGCCGAACAGGCCGAGCAGTTCGCCGGCTCGACCGCGGACCTGCTGCGCGAGGTCTTGACGGCCTGGTGGCAGCGTGTCTTCGACAGCCCGAATTCGGCCATCTTCAAGCTCGTCATCACCGAGGTGCGCAACTTCCCCGAGATCGCCGAGTTCTACCTCGACCAGGTCGTGCGGCCCGGCAAGCAGCTGATCGGCCGCATCCTCGAGCGCGGCATGGCACGCGGCGAGTTCCGCCGCGTCGACGTGCCGGCGACGGTGCTCTCGCTCGTGCTGCCGATGGTGATGCTGTGCCTGCACAAGCACTCGCTCGGCGCCTGCGTGCCGCTCGAGGGCGACGACGTCGACCCCAAGGTCTTCATCCGCGCGCACATCGAACTCGTCCTGGCCGGGATGCGGGCATGAAACGTGTTCTGAAGTGGCTGCTGCCGCTGCTGGCAGTGACGATCCTCGCCGTGCTGGTCGTGCGCACGATCGCCGCGCGGCGTGCCGACGCCCCGCCGGCCGCCCCGAAGGCGGCGCTCGCGCTCGAACTCGCGCCGAGCGACATCGTCGCCGCGCGCACCGTCGCGCTGGCGCGCACGCTCGAGGTCTCGGGCGGGCTGAAGGCGGTCAACAGCACGATCGTCAAGGCCAAGGTGCCGGCGGAGGTGAAGACCCTGACCGTGCGCGAGGGCGACAGCGTCAAGGCCGGCCAGCTGCTCGGCCAGCTCGACTCGACCGAGGTCGAGTGGCGGCTGCGCCAGGCCGAGCAGAACGCCTCGTCGGCGCGCGCCCAGCTCGACATCGCCCGGCGTGCGCTCGAGAACAACCGCGCCCTCGTCGCCCAGGGCTTCATCTCGCCGACCGGGCTCGAGACCTCGGTCTCGAACGAGGCGGCCGCGCTCGCGACCCACGAGGCGGCGCTGGCCGCGGTCGAGCTCGCGCGCAAGGCGCGCGGCGACACCGCGCTGATCGCGCCGATCTCGGGCATGGTCGCGCAGCGCCTCGTGCAGCCGGGCGAACGGGTCGCGGTCGACACCCGGCTGCTCGAGATCGTCGACCTGTCGCGCCTCGAGCTCGAGGCGTCGGTCGCGCCGGAGGACGTCGTCACGCTCGCCGTTGGCCAGACCGCGCTGCTGCGCATCGACGGCATCCCGCAGCCGCTGTCGGCCCGGGTCGCACGCATCAACCCAAGCGCGCAGGCCGGCAGCCGCTCGATCACCGTCTACCTCGCGATCGACCCGGACCCGGCGCTGCGCCAGGGCCTGTTCGCGCGCGGCCGCATCGAGACCGCGCGCCAGACCGTGCTGGCGGTGCCGCTGTCGGCGGTGCGCAGCGATCTCTCGCAGCCTTACGTGCTGCAGGTCGAAGGCGGCAAGGCGGTGCTGAAGACGGTGCGGCTGGGCCAGCGCGGCGAGGTCGACGGCCAGCCCTGGGTGGCGATCAGCGGCGGCGTCGCCGAGGGCGCGATCCTGCTGACCGGCAGCGCCGGCGCGGTGCGCGACGGCACCGCGGTGCGGCTGCCGGCGCCGGCCGCCGCCGCGTCGGCCGCGCCGGCCCTGGCGACACGCTGAAGCGGCGGGGCCGGCACGATGTGGTTCACGCGCGTCTCGATCGCCAACCCGGTCATGGCCGTGATGGTGATGCTCGCGTTCGTCGTGCTCGGCCTGTTCAGCTACCAGCGCCTCGCGGTCGACCAGTTCCCGAACGTCGACTTCCCGACCGTCGTCGTCGTGATGGACTACCCGGGCGCCTCGCCCGAGATCGTCGAGAGCGAGGTCACCAAGAAGGTCGAGGAGGCGGTCAACACGATCGCCGGCATCAGCTCGCTCTACTCGCGATCCTACGAGGGCAGCTCGGTCGTGATCGTCGAGTTCAACCTCGACGTCGACGGCCGCAAGGCGGCCGAGGACGTGCGCGAGAAGGTCGCGCTGATCCGCCCGCTGCTGCGCGACGAGGTCAAGGAGCCGCGCATCTCGCGCTTCGACCCGGCGAGCCAGCCGATCTTCAACGTCGCGATCCTCGCCACCGACGCGACGAAGTCGCCCCAGGAGCTGACGACCTGGGCCGCGCAGGTGCTGCAGAAGCGCCTGGAGAACGTGCGCGGCGTCGGCGCGGTCACACTGGTCGGCGGGCTGCAGCGCCAGATCAACCTGTACGTGCGGCCGGCCGCGCTCGAGGCCTTCGGCGTCGGCGTCGACCAGATCGTCGCCGCGGTGCGCAGCGAGAACCAGGAACTGCCGATGGGCGCGATCCGCTCGGCCGAGCAGGAACGGGTCGTGCAGATCAACGCGCGGCTCAAGCGCCCCGAGGACTTCCGCGAGATCGTCGTCGCACGCAAGGGCCCCACCGGCCAGCCGGTCAAGCTGTGGCAGCTCGCCGACGTCGTCGACGGCCCGCAGGAGGTCGAGAGCCTGGCGCTCTACAACGGCCAGCGCACCGTGCTGCTGTCGGTGCAGAAGTCGCAGGGCGAGAACACGATCGCGGTCGTCGACGGCCTCTACCGGGCACTCGAGGCGGCGAAGCCGCTCACCCCGGCGGGCGTCAAGGTCGAGGTCAACCGCGACAACTCGCGCTCGATCCGCGTCTCGGTCGCGAACGTGCAGCGCACCCTGCTCGAGGGCGCGCTGCTGACGGTGCTGATCGTCTTCCTGTTCCTGAACTCGTGGCGCTCGACCGTCATCACCGGGCTGACGCTGCCGATCGCGCTGATCGGCACCTTCCTGTTCATGTACTGGTTCGGCTTCACGATCAACGGCATCACGATGATGGCGCTCAGCCTGTGCGTCGGCCTGCTGATCGACGACGCGATCGTCGTGCGCGAGAACATCGTGCGCCACGTGCAGATGGGCAAGAGCGCGCACCAGGCCGCGCTCGACGGCACCAACGAGATCGGCCTGGCGGTGCTCGCGACGACGCTGTCGATCGTCGCGGTGTTCCTGCCGATCGGCTTCATGGGCGGCATCGTCGGCAAGTTCTTCCACGAGTTCGGCATCACGATCGTCGCGGCGGTGCTGATCTCGATGTTCGTCAGCTTCACGCTCGACCCGATGCTGTCGAGCATCTGGCACGACCCGGCCGCGCACGGCGCACGCCGCGGCGCGCCGGTGACGCTCTACGACAAGACGATCGGCCGCGTCACGCTCGTCTTCGACCGCTTCACCGAATGGCTGTCGGACGCGTACCAGGCGATCCTCGGCTGGTCGCTGCGCCACAAGCTGGCCACGCTCGCGGTCGCCCTCGGCACCTTCGTCGGCAGCTTCTTCCTGATCCCGGTGCTCGGCGCGGAGTTCATCCCCAAGGCCGACTTCTCCGAGACCCAGATCAACTTCTACACGCCGGTCGGCTCGTCGCTCGAGCTGACCGAGGAACGCGCCCGCCAGATCGACGCCGCGCTGCGCCAGCTGCCCGAGGTGCGCCACACGGTCACGACGATCAACAGCGGCTTCGCCGCCGGCAAGATCTACGGCTCGGTCTACGTGCGCCTGACCGACCGCAAGGACCGCCAGCGCAGCGTCAACCAGCTCGTCGCGCCGATGCGCGAGCGCCTCGCGACGATCCCCGGCATCACGGTCACCAACATCGGCCAGACCGACCTCGGCGGCGGCAAGAGCCTGCAGTTCTCGATCCAGGGCAGCGACCTGGCCGAGCTCGCGCGGCTGTCGCGCAGCATCAACGAGCGGCTGCTGCAGATCCCCGGCCTGGTCGACCTCGACAGCACGTTGAAGCCCGACAAGCCGACCGTCGCGATCGAGGTCAAGCGCGATGCGGCCTCCGACGTCGGCCTGAACGTCAACATGCTCGCCGGCAACCTGCGCACGCTGGTCGCCGGCCAGACGGTCGGCAACTGGCGCGCCGCCGACGGCGAGAACTACGACGTCAACGTGCGGCTGACGCCGGACAGCCGCGACACGATCGCCGACCTGCAGCGCCTGCCGATCACGGTCGGCAGCGCCGCCGACGGATCCCCCCGGGTCGTGCGGCTCGCGCAGGTCGCCGAGATCGCCCCTTCGACCGGGCCGAACCAGATCAACCGGCGCGACCTGAACCGCGAGATCAACGTCGACGCCAACGCGCTCGGGCGCAGCCCGGGCGACGTCTCGGCCGACATCCGCAAGGTGCTCGACAGCACCGCCTGGCCGCCGGGCTACCGCTACAGCTTCGGCGGCTCGACCAAGAACATGAACGAGTCGTTCGCGTACGCGGTCGGCGCGCTCGGCCTGGCGATCGTCTTCATCTACATGATCCTCGCGAGCCAGTTCCGCTCGTTCCTGCAGCCGCTCGCGCTGATGAGCTCGCTGCCGCTGACGCTGATCGGCGTCGTGCTCGCGCTGCTGATGTTCCGCTCGACGCTGAACATGTTCTCGATCATCGGCGTCGTGATGCTGATGGGCCTCGTCACCAAGAACGCGATCCTGCTGATCGACTTCGCGATCCGGGCCCGCCGCGGCGAACATGCCGGCGAACACGGTCTCGACCACGACGTCGCGCCGCTCGGCCGCGAGCCGGCGCTGCTGCTCGCCGCCAAGGTGCGGCTGCGCCCGATCCTGATGACGACGCTGGCGATGGTCTTCGGCATGGTGCCGCTCGCGTTCGCGCTCAGCGAAGGCTCGGAGCAGCGCGCGCCGATGGGCCAGGCCGTCATCGGCGGGGTGATCACCTCGTCGCTGCTGACGCTCGTCGTCGTGCCGGTGGTCTACTGCTACCTCGACGACCTGTCCGCCTGGCTCCGGCGCAAGCTGATGCCGAGCCCGCACCTGCCCTACGATTCGCTCCCGGAACCCCGACCATGAACATCGAACAAGCCCGCTTCAACATGATCGAGCAGCAGATCCGTCCGTGGGACGTGCTCGACCCCGCCGTGCTCGCGCTGCTCGCCATCGTGCGGCGCGAGGATTTCGTGCCGGCCGCCTACCAGGCGCTCGCCTTCGTCGACACCGAGGTGCCGCTGCGGACCCCGCCCGTCGAGGGCCAGTGCATGCTCGCGCCGCGCGTCGAAGCGCGCCTGCTGCAGGAGCTCGCCGTGCAGAAGCACGAACGTGTGCTTGAGGTCGGGGCCGGCTCGGGCTACATGGCGGCGCTGCTCGCGCACCGCGCGCAGCACGTCACGACACTCGAGACCGAGCCGGAACTGGTGCGCATGGCGGGCGCCAACCTGAAGCGCGCCGCGATCATGAACGCGACCGTGCTGCAGGCCGACGGCGCACGCGGCCTGCCGGCCGAGGCGCCGTTCGACGTCATCCTGCTGTCGGGGTCGGTCGCCGAGGTGCCGCAGGGGCTGCTCGCGCAGCTCAAGGTCGGCGGCCGGCTCGCGGCGATCGTCGGCCAGCAGCCGGTGATGCGCGCGACGCTGGTGACGCGCCAGGGGGAACACGGCTACGCGAGCGTCGAGCTGTTCGACACCGTCGCGCCGCGCCTGACCGGCTTCGGCGAGCCGGCGCGCTTTGCCTTCTGATGAAGCGGCCGCAGCCTGTCCGGCCCGGACTGCCGAACGGGTCCCGATCGACGCGGCCCGTCGCATCGCGCTCGCGCCCGGGCACCGCCCTGCCCTATAACCTCGCCGGCTGACCGCCGCGCATCGAACCGAACGTCTCACCGAGGAATCCCCATGCGTTTCGCGCCCACCCGACTCGCCCTGGCCCTTGCGATCGGCACCGCCGCCGCGCTGCCGGCACACGCCCAGAGCCTGCAGGCGGTCTACGAGGCCGCCCGCGGCTACGACGCCACCTACCTGGCGGCGCGTGCGCTGCTCGACTCGGCGGAGTACCGCGTCGAGCAGGCCAAGGCACTGCGCCGGCCGCTGGTCGGCCTGCAGGCGGGCGCGACCCGCACCACCGCCGACACGCCGTACGCGAGCACGATCCGAGCCGACATCGAGAACATCAACGCGACGCTGAACGCGCAGCAGAGCCTCTACAACAAGGCCAACGCGGTGACGATCGAGCAGGCCGAAAAGGGCTTCGAGGCGTCGAAGGCCGACTTCGAACTCGCCGAGCAGGACCTGATCGTGCGCGTCGCGCAGGCCTACTTCGACGTGCTCGCCGCGCAGGACGCGCTCGCGACGCAGCGCACCAGCAAGGCCGCGATCAGCGAGCAGCTCGCGTCGGCCAAGCGCAACTTCGAGGTCGGCACCGCGACGATCACCGACACGCGCGAGGCCCAGGCCCGCTTCGACCTGTCGACCGCGCTCGAGATCGCCGCCGACAACGACCTGCGCATCCGGCGCATCGCGCTCGACCAGCTCGTCGGCACCGGCGGCGTCACCCCGAAGGGCCTGGCCGCGCCGGTGACGATGCCGCCGGTCGAGCCCGCCAACGCCGAGCTCTGGGTCGGCCGCGCCGACGCCGAGCACCCGACGATCCGCAAGGCCCGTCTCGGCCTGGACGTCGCCCGCCTCGAGACCGAAAAGGCGCGCGCCGGCCACCTGCCGACGGTGGCGCTGAACGCCAGTGCCGGCAAGGGCCACGTCGACACGACCGGCAAGGCGCGGGCGACGACCGGCATCGTCCTGCCGATCGACGCGCAGGGGACGGCGACCAACACCGCGATCGGGATCACGATGAACCTGCCGCTGTTCTCGGGCTACGCCGTGCAGAACCGCGTCAAGGAAACGCTCGCGCTCGAGGAGAAGTCGAGCAACGACCTCGAGGCGGCGCGCCGCGGCGTCGCACAGTTCACGCGCCAGGTGTTCTACAGCGTGCTGTCGGGCGAGGCGCAGATCAAGGCGCTCGAGGCGGCCGAGTCGTCGAGCCAGCTCGCGCTCGAGGCGATCCGGCTCGGCTACCGGGTCGGCGTGCGCGTCAACCTCGACGTGCTGAACTCGCAGACGCAGCTCTACACGACCCAGCAGCAGCTCGCCAAGGCGCGCTACGACGTCATCGTCGGCACGCTCAAGCTGCGCCAGGCCGGCGGCGTGCTGAAGCCGGCCGACGTCGCGGCGGTCAACCAGCTGCTGGTCAGGTAGCCGGCAGGCGCACCTCGGCAACGCGGCCGTTTTCGTCCACGCGCAGCAGCAGGTTCAGCGCCGCGTTCGCGGCGAAGCCGGCGGCAAGCGCCGCCTGCGCGCGTCCGAGCGCCGCGCCGGCCGGCGCGAGCGACGCCGCATCGAAGCCGGCGAGCAGTTCGCGCGCCGCCGTGCGGTGGGCGATGAACTCCGCCTTGCCGACGTAGTCGGGCGGCTTCGCGGCATCGATGCTGGCCTGCAGCAGCGCCGCCAGGCGCGCGTCGGCATCGGCGGCCGCGCGCAGCGCCGCGGCCGTTTCGCCGACCTGCGCGGCCGCCGCCGGCGCCGCTTCGCCGAGCAGCAGGCGCAGCTGCTCCCAACCCGACAGGATGCGTGCCGCGGCGTCGAGCAGACGCCGCTGGCCCTGCAGCTCGCGCAGCCCGGCGAGCGACTTCTCGAGCTGGACCTCGCCGAAGCGTGCCGCCCGGGCCTGGATCTCGACCTGTGCGCGCGCCGTCGCCGCGGCCGCCTGGGCCGCCTCGCAGACCGATGCCGCCTGCTCGCAGGCGGCATCGACGCGGCCGATGAAGACCGGCTTGCGGATCGCTCCGGCGTAGTTCTCCTCCGCCTCGCGCAGGTAGCGGGCGAGGTCCTGCGTCAGCGTCCTGATGCGGCCTTCGGTGGCCGCGACCCACTTCGGATGCAGCGCGGCGGTGACCGTCTTCGCCTCGCCGACCTGGCCACGCAGGTCCGGCAAGGCGGCGCGTGCGGCCTGCAGCGCGAGCGCCGCGGCGGCGAAGTCCGCGGCAGCGGCGAGGTCGATCGCCCGGGCCGGCAGCGCCTCGGGGACGTCCGCGTCGTCGCGGTCGTGGCGCGCGAGCGGCAGCGC
>Ga0315910_10002253_pt1 | contig 17135 bp, 17 predicted proteins | sample EdamamesoilMG_FD_204470 | JGI IMG/M metagenome (GOLD analysis project Ga0315910, IMG submission 204470) | Garden soil microbial communities collected in Santa Monica, California, United States - Edamame soil | ecosystem: Environmental > Terrestrial > Soil > Garden | place: USA: California... | reverse complement strand
CGGCATCCTGTCGAAGGAGATGTTCTTCGCCGAGACGGTCTTCCTCAGCGCGAGCCCGGCGATCGAATTCGGCCTGCCGGCGGCCGCCACGCTGGCCGGCATCTTCGCGGTCGTGTACTCGCTGCGCTTCGGCCACGACGTCTTCTTCGGCGCGCCGCCGGACTGCCCGCGCCCGCCGCACGAGCCGGTGCACTGGATGCGCGTGCCGGTCGAGCTGCTCGTGCTCGCGTGCGTCGTCGTCGGCACGCTGCCCGCGTGGTCGATCGGGCCGCTGCTCGCGACCGCGGCCTTGCCGGTCGTCGGCGGCCCGCTGCCCGCCTACAGCCTCGCGCTCTGGCACGGCTTCAACACGCCGCTCGTGATGAGCCTGATCGCGGCGGCCGGCGGCGTATTCGTCTACGTGCTGTTCGCGACCCGCTTCAAGCAGCGCCGCACGCGCGGTGCGCCCGGGATGCGCGCACTCGACGGCAAGCGCCTCTTCGAAGCCGCGCTCGCGCGGGCGAGCGACGCGGCGCGGCGGCTGCTGCGCCTGCTCGGCACGGGCCGCCTGCAGCCGCAGCTGCTGTGCATGGTCGTGATCGCCGGGCTCGCCGGGCTCGCCTCGGCGCTGGTCGTGCCGCTCACCTGGGGCGACCGGCCGCGTGTGCCGGCGGCGCCCGAGTTCGTGCTGCTCTGGGGGATCGCCGGCGCATGCGCGATCGGCGCCGCGTGGCAGGCCAAGTTCCATCGCCTCGCGGCGCTCACGATGCTCGGCGTGGTCGGCCTCGCGGTGTGCATCAGCTACGCCTGGTTCTCGGCCCCCGACCTCGCGCTCACGCAGCTCGCCGTCGAGGTCGTCACCATGGTGCTGTTCCTGCTCGGCCTGCGCTGGATGCCCAAGCGCGTCGTCGAGGAGGCCGACGCGAACACCGCACGCGGCGCGTGGCGGCGCCGGCGCGACCTCGTCATCGCGGTGGCGATCGGCACCGGACTGGCGGCGCTGTCGTACGCGCTGCTGACGCGCCATGCGCCGCTGTCGATCTCGCCGTATTTCCTCGAGAACGCGCTGCCGCTCGGCGGCGGCACGAACGTCGTCAACGTGATGCTGGTCGACTTCCGCGCCTTCGACACGCTCGGCGAGATCAGCGTGCTCGGCATCGTCGGCATCACGGTCTATGCGCTGCTGCGGCGCTTCCGCCCGCCGCGCGAGACGGTCGACGTGCCGGCGCAGCAGCAGGTCGGGCTCGACGTCGCCGGGCGTGACCTGGTCGACCGCGCGCTGCAGCCCGACCGCCTGCAGGAGTACCTCGAGATCCCCGCGGTGCTGGTGCGGCTGCTGCTGCCGGTGGCGGCGCTGTTCGCGTTCCACCTCTTCATGCGCGGCCACAACGAGCCGGGCGGCGGCTTCGTCGCCGGGCTGATCGTCGCGATCGCCTTCATCGCGCAGTACATGGTCGGCGGCACGCGCTGGGTCGAGGACCGCATGCCGCTCGCGCCGCCGCGCTGGATCGCGGTCGGGCTGCTGGTCGCGCTCGCGACCGGCGCGGGCGCGCTCGCGCTCGGCCACCCGTTCCTGACCACCCACACCGCGCACGTGAGCTGGCCGCTGGTCGGCGAGGTCCACCTGCCGACCGCCGCGCTCTTCGACCTCGGCGTGTTCGCGGTCGTGGTCGGTTCGACGCTGCTGATGCTGACCGCGATCGCGCACCAGTCGCTGCGCGCGCGCCGCCGGCTGCCCGCGTCCGCGGAGGACGCCTGATGGAAGCCGTGATCTCGATCGCGATCGGCGTGCTGACGGGTGCAGGCGTCTGGCTGCTGCTGCGGCCGCGGACCTTCCAGGTGCTGATCGGCCTGACGCTGCTGTCGTACGCCGTCAACCTGTTCATCTTCAGCGTCGGCAGCCTCGCGGTCGACGCCGAGCCGATCGTGCGCGCCGGCGTGCCCGCCGACCTGGCCCACTACACCGACCCGCTGCCGCAGTCGCTCGTGCTGACCGCGATCGTGATCGGCTTCGCGACCACCGCGCTGTTCCTTGTCGTGCTGCTCGCGCTGCGCGGCCTGTCCGGCGGCGACCACGTCGACGGCGAGGAGGAGGCGCCGTGAGCGCCGCCGCACGGCCGCCCGAAGGCGGCGCTCCGTCCCTCTCGGAGGGACCCACGAAGTGGAGGGTGCCCCAGTGAGGCCCGAGCACCTGATCGTCGCGCCGGTGCTGCTGCCGCTCGCGACGGCGGCGCTGATGCTGCTGCTCGGCGAGGGTCGGCGCGGGCTGAAGGCGGTGCTGAACACGGCGTCCACCGCCGCCGGCCTGCTCATCGCGATCGCGCTGCTGCAACGGGCGCAGGCCGACGGCCCGGCGGCGTTCGGCATCTACCTGCCGGGCAACTGGGCGGTGCCCTACGGCATCGTGCTGGTGGCCGACCGGCTCTCGGCGCTGATGGCGGTGCTCGCCGGCAGCGTCGGGCTCGCTGCGCTGCTCTACGCACTGGCGCGCTGGCAGCACGCCGGCGTCTACTTCCACGTCCTGTTCCAGCTCCAGCTGATGGGGCTGTACGGCGCGTTCCTGACCGCCGACCTGTTCAACCTGTTCGTCTTCTTCGAGGTGCTGCTCGCGGCGAGCTACGGCCTGCTGCTGCACGGCGGCGGGCCCGACCGCGTGCGCGCCGGGCTGCACTACATCGCGGTCAACCTGGTCGCCTCGCTGCTGTTCCTGATCGGCGTGGCGGTTCTGTACGGCGTGACCGGCACGCTGAACATGGCCGACATCGCCCGCAAGCTCGCGCTCGTGCCTGCGAGCGACCGGGGGCTGCTGCACGCCGGCGCGGCGATCCTGGCGATCGCGTTCCTCGCCAAGGCGGCGCTGTGGCCGCTCAACTTCTGGCTGCCGCCCGCCTATGCCGCGGCGAGCGCGCCGGCCGCGGCGGTGTTCGCGATCCTGACCAAGGTCGGCGTCTACGCGGTGCTGCGGCTGTGGACGCTGTGCTTCCCGGCCGACGCCGGCGCGTCGGCCGGCTTCGGCAACGAGGTGCTGGTCTGGGGCGGGCTCGCCACGCTCGCCTTCGGCGCCATCGGCATGCTCGCGTCGCAGCAGCTCGCGCGCCTGGCCGGCTACAGCGTGATCGCGTCGTCGGGCACGCTCGTCGCCGCGATCGGCTTCGACACACCCGCGCTGAGCGGCGGCGCGCTGCTCTACCTCGCCAGCTCGACGCTCGCCGGTTGCGCCCTCTTCCTGCTCGTCGAACTGCTCGAGCGGGCGCGCCAGGTCGAGGTCGGCCCGAGTGTGATCGACGACGGTGCGGCCGCGCTGCCCGGCTTCGCCGAGGGCGAGTGGTCGCCGGGGACCAACCTCGACGATGACGAGGAAGCCCTGATCGGGCGCGCGATCCCGGCCGCGCTCGCGTTCCTCGGCGTCGCGTTCACGCTCTGCGCGATGGTGGTGGCCGGGCTGCCGCCGCTGTCGGGCTTCGTCGCCAAGCTCGCACTGCTGACCGCGCTGCTCGAGCTGCGCAGCGGGCCGGCCTGGACCCTCTTCGGCCTGCTGATCGGCTCCGGGCTGCTGGCGGCGATCGCACTGATGCGCGTCGGCATCCGCCACTTCTGGAGCCCCCAGGGCCGCCCGGCGCCGCGCCTGCGCATCGTCGAGACGCTGCCGATCGCCGGGCTGCTCGCCGCCGTCGTCGCGCTCGTGATCCACGCCGACGCCGCCCTCGCCTACACACGTGCGACCGCGCAGACGCTGCACACCCCCGCGCTCTACATCGATGCCGTGCTGCAGGCCCGGCCGGTCGCACCCCCGCCGCGGAGCACCCCGCCATGAACAAGCTGCTGCCCTCGCCCTGGCTCTCCTTCGGCCTGTTCTGCGGCTGGCTGCTGCTCACCCGCAGCACGAGCGCCGGCCAGATCGCACTCGGCCTGCTGGCGGCGCTGGTGCTGCCGCCGCTGTTCGCGCCGCTGCGTCCGCCCCCCGGGCCGCTGCGCCGCTGGGGCCGGCTCGCCGCGCTGATCGCGCGCGTCGGGCGCGACGTCGTGTTGTCGGCCGTGCAGGTCGCCCGCGGCATCGTGCGCGCACGACGCCAGCCTCCGCAGGGACGGTTCGTCATCGTGCCGCTGGAACTGCGCGACGAACACGGGCTCGCGGCACTCGCGATGATCACGGCCGTGGTACCGGGCACGGTCTGGTGCGAGCTGGCGCCCGACCGCAGCGCGCTGCTGGTGCACGTGTTCGACGTCGACGACGAGGCCGCCTTCGTCGCGGCGTTCAAGCGCGACTACGAACACCCGCTCGCGGAGGTCTACGCATGAGCGCGCTGCTGGCCGCCGCCATCACGATCACCCTGGTGCTCTACCTGGTCGCGATGGCCGTCGGCGCGCTGCGCCTGTTCCGCGGCCCGGCGGCGCAGGACCGCGTGCTCGCGCTCGACTTCCTCTCGATCGTCGGCATGCTCGTGATGCTGGTGCTGGCGATCCGCTACGACAGCGAGATGTACTTCGAGGGCGCGCTGCTGATGGTGCTGTTCGGCTTCGTCGGCTCGATCGCGCTCGCCAAGTTCCTGCTGCGCGGCGAGGTGATCGAATGAACGGCATCGCCTGGGCCGAGGCCGTCGTCGCGCTGCTGCTCGTGGCCAGCGGCGCGCTCGTGCTGGTCGCCGCGCTCGGGCTCGCGCGCCTGCCGGACTTCTTCCTGCGCATGCACGCGCCGGCGCTCGTGTCGACGCTCGCCGCGTGGCTCGTCACGCTCGCGTCGATCGTGCACTTCAGCAGCCGCGGCGAGGGCCTCGCGCTGCACGTCTGGCTGATCATCATCGTGCTGTCCATCACCGCCCCGGTGACGACGATCGTGCTGGCACGCGCCGCCCTGTTCCGGCGCCGCCAGGCTGGCGACGCGCTCCCGCCGCCGCTGCAGGGGCGGGGCCCGGACCGCTGAAGGCTCGTCTCAGGCCAGTCCGGCGATCAGCGCGATGTCGGCCACGCCGGTGGCCGGCAGGCCGTTCGCGGCCTGGAAGGCGCGCACGCCCTTGAACGAGGCCTGGCCGTAGACGCCGTCGGCTCGGATGTCGATGCCGCGCTGCGACAGGCCGAGCTGCAGCAGGCGCACGTCGAGGCCGCGCTGCAGCGGCTCCTGCACGGCGAGCGTGCGCGTGCCCGGCGCGGGACCGTCGTAGCAGCCCGGCGGCGCCGCGGCGAGCGTGCTCGCCGAGATCTCGTGGCCGCGCACGACCAGCGGCAGCTCCAGCCCCCAGAGGTTCTGGTCGACGAGGCGCCGGAACGCGTCCATGCGGTAGACGGTAGGGCGCAGGTCGGGCCGGCCGCCGGCGAGCCAGGCGCGCCGCGCATCGATGTAGGCCGAGACCCAGGCCGTCTCGCCGCGCTGTGCGAGCGGGCCGAAGTCGCGGTCGACCTGGTCGCGCAGGCGCGCCCACGAGCCGTGCACCTTGCTGTCGTAGACCACCGCGACGCCGAGCGGCGTGCGGATCCCGGCCGCCGCGGCGAGCCGCAGCGCCGGGCGCCAGTAGGCCTCGTCGAAGAACTGGTCCTGCACCTCGCGCATCACACGGTCGTCGGCGCTCGCACGCAGCAGGTTGCCGAACACCAGGTCGTCGTCGAGCGTCAGGTCGATCGCGGCCAGGCGGCGCAGCCAGGGCTCGAGCCTCGACCCGAAGCGCGCCCCGGGGTTCGCGCAGTAGCGCTGCAGCAGGCCGTGCAGGTTGCCCGAGCCGAGCGTGGTCTGCGAACGCCCGTAGGTCAGGTGGCCGGTGTCGCCCGGGATCAGCGTGACCTGGCCGTAGACGCCGAGCACCGCGCCGGTCTCGAAGATGTTGACGATCGCCTGCGCAGTGCGCGCCTGGGTGGCGGTCAGGTCCGGCGCGGACGTGGTCGCCGCAGTCGAGGTCCTGTGTGTGGCCATGGTCCAGCCTCCAGTCGTGTCGTGTCGTCTCAGGCGTAGTCCGGCCGCACGCCGGTCACGCCCCACTCGAGCCGCACCATCGGGTCGGGTTCGCGCTGGCGGAAGTCGACGTAGGTCATCGCGCGCAGAAACACCGGCAGGTCGGGCGCGCTCGGCGCGTTGTCGAGCAGCACCGGGATGACCGGCGCACGCCGGGAGACGAACTCGCGCAGGAAGCCGTAAATCTCCTGCTCCTGCCACGGCCCGACGCCGGCCAGGCCCACGAAGACCGCGGCGCTGCGAATGTGTTCGATCTGCTGCTCGAGCAGCGGCTGCCACGGCTGGCCTGGCGGCAGCTCCCACTCGTCGAGCCAGGGCAGCACGCCGCGCGCACGCAGCGCCCGGGCGATCGCACGCACCGCCGGCTTGTCGGCGCTGTTGTGGCAGAGGAAGACGTCGAAGCGGCCCGACGCACGCTTTGTCTCGAGTGCGCGGTCGATCGGACTCGGGCCTGGATCCGGCAAGGCGGGCACCGCGGGAACGGCGGTCGGACCCACCGGCAGGGCCAACGCGCCCGGAAGCCCGCGGCGCAGTTCGGCCTGCCAGGCGGCGCCCGCAGGTGTCTCCGACCGGGTCGAGCTCTCGTAGAGCACGCAGGCAAGCTTGCCCAGGAGTGTCCACTCCATTCCGCCGCGCCACGCCTTCCACCAGCTGCGGCCCGTCTCGCCGGTGCGGAAGTCCGACCAGATCATCGCCGCAGGCGCTCCGTGGCGCGTGAGGCGCTGAGCGAAACCTCGCAGCGCGGTGTACCCGCTCTCCTCGCGCGGCACCAGCACGATGCCCTGCAGCCCGGGCGCGCCGGCGAGCAACCCGGCGAAGTGGCGCAGGTTGACCGCACGCAGTTCCGCGCCACCGCTGCTCGCCAGCTCGAGCGTCGCGTGATCGGCAGCGGGGTGCGACTCACCGCGGCCGACGTAGACGACGAGGGCCACGTCGCCGCCGGCGAGGCGCTTGCGCAGCGCGTTCTCCGTCGCGGGCGCGGGCAGGCACTCGAGCACGACGCCCCCCGCGCTCGCCACGTCGACCAGGCCGCGCAGCCTCGCGTCGTCGGCCGGCAGGCCGGGTGCGACGAGCAGCACGCTACCGGTCATGGACGACTCAGTGGGCCGCCGGCACCGGCTTGCCGCACTTGGTGCAGAACACCGCACTCGCAGCGCAGCCCGCGCCACAGTGCACGCAGAAGCGCGCGACGCCGGCCGGCAACAGCAGCGGCACCTCGGCCGGCGCATCGAGCACGCGCTGGTAGCCGCCGTCGTCGACCCAACTCAGGCACTCCTTCGCGCGCAGCACCGTCCACGGGTGGGTCTGCCCGGCGGTGCTCAACCACTTGGCGAACCAGCTCAGCTTGTCGCTGTCCATGCCGTCGAAGGCACGCGCCTGGGCGATGAAATCGTCGACGTTGACCGCGTCGCGGTAACGCTGCGGCAGTCCCGCAAGTTTCATCAGCGTGCTGAGCGCGACCTGCAGGTCCTGCACGACGAGCAGCCCGGCGCGGTCGGCGGTGTGCTCGGACTTGCGGCGCCAGTTCAGCAACGCGACCTGCAGGCTCACGCCGAGCAGCGCGCCGACGCCGAAGGTCGCGTCGCCGATCGCCTCGGAGATCACCGGCAGGAACTCGGCGATCTGGTAGTACAGCACGTGGCCGCTCTTGACGTGGCCGAGTTCGTGCGCCATCACGAAGCGCAGCTCGTCATCGTCGAGCAGGTCGATCGCGCCCGAGTTCAGCACGACGATCGGCTTGTCGACCCCGGCGGTGAAGGCGTTGATCTCGCCGCCCGCGCCGACGTAGAGCTCGGGCTGCAGCGGCAGGTCGAGCGCGTGGCAGGTGTCGGCGAACATCTCGTGCAGCTGCGGGAAGTTGTCGGCGGTGACCCTCAGGTTGCTGCCGGTGAGCTGCACGCGCAGCAGCCGCTCGAAGCCCCACTCGTTGCACTTGCGCACCAGCGTCTCGAGGCCTCGCGTGCCCTGCAGCGCGTCGAGTGCCTTGCGGTCGAGCGGATGTTCGTAGGCCTGCGGCTTGAGGCCGTGCAGGGGCCGCCGCGGGACCGCGCTCACGGGCTCACCAGGCCTTCCACGTTCCGGAGGCGACCTGGTGGGCATCGATCGCCGACCAGATCCAGATTCCCAGCGCCACCAGCCCGCCGGTCGGCGGACCCAGCACCAGCGTGCCGACGAGCATCGCGAGGCCCTTCTTCCAGTCGCCGTTGTAGAACTGGCCGACGCCGAAGTAGCCGAGGAAGATCGACAGCACCAGCGCGACGGTCGGGCTCTTGCCCGTGACGAGCTTGCCGGACGGCGGCGCGGCGGTGCGCATCGTGCCGCCGGTCGGGCTCGCCCCCGCACCGGCCGCGGCGGGCGCGAGCGTCGCGCCGCACTTGGCGCAGAAGCTCGCGCCGTCGTCGTTGGCACTGCCGCACTTGGGACAAAACATGCTGCCTCCTCCTCGGGGATCCTCGGGGCGACGGGAGCGCCCGTTGCGACGCGGCCGATTCATCGCACAGATTGCGCCGGCGCACAAGGGTCGGCGCCCCCCAAGGACCTCAGTCCGCCGGGGCGCGACGCCGGGCGAACCAATGCTGCAGCGTCGCGAGATCGACGCCGTCCAGGCCGTCCAGGTCGGCGAGCACGTCCGCGACCGGCTCGTCGCGCGTGTAGAGACCCCGTGTCAGCACGACCGCGAGACCGGCTCCCTGCGCGGCGGCGACACCGGCGGCCGAATCCTCGATCGCGAGGCAGGCGTCGGGCGGCAGGCCGAGCCGATCGAGCACCCAGCGGTAGACGTCGGGGGCGGGCTTCTTCGCCGCCACCACGTCGCCGGCGCCGACGACGGCGAAGCGGCGCGCCGCCGCCTCGCCGAGCGTCGTGCGCAGCAGCGCGTCGACGTTGGCCGCGCTGGTGGTGGTGGCGATCGCGAGCACGATCCGCTGCGCATGGGCCTCGTCGAGCAGGCACCGCACGCCCGGCCGCAGCGCCACGCCGCCCGCCTCGACGAGGGCGACGTAGTGCGCCGTCTTGCGCTCGTGCAGGCGGCGGACCACGGCGCCGGCGTCCGCACCGGCAGCAGCGGCGGGATCGACGCGGCGCCACCAGTGCAGCAGGCGCTCCTTGCCGCCGGTGACCTTCAGCAGCTCGCCGTAGGTCGGAACATCCCAGTGCCACGGCAGGCCCGCGTCGGCGAAGGCCCGGTTGAAGGCCACGCGGTGGCCATCGCGTTCGGTTTCGGCGAGCGTGCCGTCGACGTCCCAGACCAGCGCCCGCAGCGCGTTCACGCCGCGCGCTGCAGCCCGGCGCCGCCGGCCGCGTCGCGCGTCGCCAGCGCGGCGAGCGGCAGCGGCCGGATGCGCGACGCCCGACCGGCGCAGCCGAAGGCCTCGAAGCGCGCGACGCAGATGCCGCGCGCCGCCGCGGTGGCCGCCTTCATGAACGCCCGCGGGTCGAACTCGTCGGGCCGGTCGGCCATCGCGCGCCGCATCGCGCCGGTCATCGCGAGGCGGATGTCGGTGTCGATGTTGACCTTGCGCACCCCGCTGGCGATGCCACGCACGATCTCCTCGACCGGCACACCCCAGGTCGGGCGGATCGCGCCGCCGTGTTCGCGGATCACCGCGAGCCACTCCTGCGGCACGCTCGAGCTGCCGTGCATCACGAGGTGGGTGTCCGGGATGCGCGCGTGGATCGACGCGATCCGGTCGATCGCGAGGATCGCGCCGTCGGGGGCGCGGCTGAACTTGTAGGCGCCGTGGCTGGTGCCGATCGCGATCGCGAGCGCGTCGACGCCGGTGCGCGCGACGAAGTCGGCCGCCTGCTCGGGGTCGGTCAGCAGCATCGCGCGGTCGAGCGTGCCGGCCGCGCCGACGCCGTCCTCCTCGCCGGCCGTGCCGGTCTCGAGCGAGCCGAGGCAGCCGAGTTCGCCTTCGACGCTGACGCCGATCGCGTGCGCCATGTCGACGACCCGGCGCGTCACCTCGACGTTGTAGGCGTAGCTCGCCGGCGTCTTCTGGTCCTCGCGCAGCGAGCCGTCCATCATCACGCTCGAGAAACCCGAGCGCATCGCCTGCAGGCAGACCGCCGGCGACGCGCCGTGGTCCTGGTGCAGGCAGACCGGCAGCTGCGGGTGCTGCTCGATCGCCGCCTCGACGAGCTTGCGCAGGAACGGTTCGCCGGCGTACTTGCGCGCCCCCGCGCTCGCCTGCAGGATCACCGGGCTGTCGGTCGCCTCGGCCGCCTGCATGATCGCGTGGATCTGCTCCATGTTGTTGACGTTGAACGCCGGCACGCCGTAGCCGTGTTCGGCGGCGTGGTCGAGCAGCTGGCGCAGCGCGATCAGGGCCATCGTTGTCTCCGGGAGTCGAAGGGAAGGTTCAGGCGCAGGCCGCGGCCTCGTTGGCCCGGATCACGTGGTCGGCGATCTCGGCCAGGCTCGCGAAGACACGCTGCGGCCCGGCCGCCGCGATCGGCTCGCCGCCGTTGTAGCCCCACGGCACCGCCCAGGCCGCGACGCCGGCGTTGCGCGCCGTCTCGACGTCGATGCGCGAGTCGCCGACGTGGGCGGCGCGATGGCGCTCGCCGCCGAGCACCTGCAGCACGTGGTCCATCGTCGCCGCATCGGGCTTGCGCTGCGGCAGCGAGTCGCCGCCGACGACCAGGTCGAAGTGGGCGCGCAGCCGGGTCGCGTCGAGCACCCGCTTGGCAAAGCGCTTCTCCTTGTTCGTCAGGCACGCCAGGCGCACGCCGGCATCGCGCAGGCGCCGCAGCGTCGCGTCGCAGCCCGCGTACGGCTGGCCGGTCGATCCGGCGGTGACGGCGTAGTGCACCTCGAGCCGCTCGAGCACCCGCTCGGGCGGCAGCTGCGCAGCCAGCTGCGGACGTTCGTTCAGCACGTGGGCGAGCAGGCGCAGCATCATCTGGCGCGTGCCGGCGCCGACGAAGCCGGCCACCCGCGCCACCGGCTGGCGCTCGACGCCGAACTCGGCGAGCGTGCGGTTGGCCGCCTCGGCGATTTCGCCGGCGGTGTCGACGAGCGTTCCGTCGAGATCGAAGCTGATGACCGAATAGCGCAAGTTGATCCTTTCGGGCCGGCACGCCGGCAGTCTGCCTCAGGCGGCACGCAGCCCCTGCACGACGAGCGCGGCGAGCCGCTCGGGGGTGAAGCCGAAGTGCTCGAGCAACGCCGGCGCCGGGGCCGATTCGCCGTAGCTGTCGATGCCGAGCACGGCGCGGCAGCCGAACGACGCCCAGAAGCGGCTCACGCCGGCTTCGACCGCGAAGCGCGGCAGCGCCGGCGGCAGCACGCCGTCGCGCCAGCCGCGGTCCTGGCGTTCGAACAGGCTGGTGCAGGGCATCGAGACGACGCGCACCGGCACGCCCTCGGCGTCGAGGATCTTCTGCGCCGCGATCGCGAGCGCGACCTCGCTGCCCGTCGCGATCACCGCCGCGACCGGCGCAGGCCGGTCGGCGAGCACGTAGCCGCCGCGCTGGATCGCGAGTGCCTGCTCGGGTGTCCGCGGCTGGTGCGGCAGCGCCTGGCGCGACAGCAGCAGCGCGCTCGGGCGTTCGCGCTGCCCGACCGCGGCCAGCCAGGACGCGGCGGTCTCGGCCGCGTCGCAGGGCCGCCAGACGTCGAGATTCGGGATCAGGCGCAGGCTCGCCGCGTGTTCGACCGGCTGGTGCGTCGGGCCGTCCTCGCCGAGGCCGATCGAGTCGTGCGTGAAGACGTGCACGACGCGCTGCTTCATCAGCGCCGCCATCCGGATCGCGTTGCGGCTGTAGTCGCTGAAGGTCAGGAACGTGCCGCCGTAGGGAATGAAGCCGCCGTGCAGCGCGATGCCGTTCAGCGCCGCCGCCATGCCGAACTCGCGCACGCCCCAGTTGACGTGGCGGCCGCCGTGCTGGCCGGCGCGCACCGCGCCGCAGCCGGGAAAGTCGGTCAGGTTCGAGCCGGTCAGGTCGGCGCTGCCGCCGAGCAGTTCGGGCAGCTTGCCGGCCAGCGCGGCCAGCACGTTCTGCGAGGCCTTGCGCGTCGCGACCGGCTCGCCGCCCTGCGCGCAACGCGCCATCAGCCGCATCGCCTCGGCCGGGAAGCCGCCGGGCAGTTCGCCCACCATGCGGCGCTCGAACTCGAGCGCCTCGCTCGGGTAGAGCTTGCGGTAGGCGGCCCAGCGGGCGCGCCAGTGGCCTTCGGCGTCGGCGCCGCGTTCGCGCGCGCTCCAGTCGGCGCGCACCGCGTCGGGCGCGACGAAGGGTTCGTGCGGCCAGCCGAGCGCCTCCCGCGTCGCCGCGATCTCGGCGGCACCGAGCGGCTCGCCATGCGCCTTCGCGGTGCCGGCACGATTGGGCGCACCGCAGCCGATCGTCGTCTTGCAGACGATCAGCGTCGGCCGGTCGCTCGCCTTCGCACGCACGATCGCCTGGTCGAGCGCGTCGACGTCGTGGCCGTCGACCGCATCGATGACGTTCCAGCCGTACGCGGCGAAGCGCTTCGCGGTGTCGTCGCCGAACCAGGGAGCGACCGGGCCGTCGATGCTGATCCCGTTGTCGTCGTAGAGCACGCACAGCTTGTTCAGCCTGAGCGCGCCCGCGAGCGACGCGGCCTCGTGGCTGAGCCCCTCCATCAGGCAGCCGTCGCCGACGAAGGCCCAGGTGCGGTGGTCGACGATCGTGTGGCCGAGGCGGTTGAACTCGTCGCCGAGCAGCTTCTCGGCGAGCGCCATGCCGACCGCGTTGGCGAGGCCCTGGCCGAGCGGTCCGGTGGTGGTCTCGACGCCCGGCGTCAGGCCGACCTCGGGGTGGCCCGGGGTCCTGCTGTGCAGCTGGCGGAAGTTCTTCAGCTCGGCGAGCGGCAGGTCGTAGCCGGTCAGGTGCAGCAGCGCATACAGCAGCATCGACGCGTGGCCGTTGCTCAGCACGAAGCGGTCGCGGTCGGCCCAGCGCGGGTTGCCGGGGTTGTGCTTCAGGTGCCGGTCCCACAGGGCCACCGCCATCTCAGCCATGCCCATCGGCGCACCGGGATGGCCGCTCTTCGCGCGATCGACGGCGTCGATGGCGAGAAAGCGCAACGCATCGGCCATCTGACGGGTGCGCGCCGCCGGCTCGGCGGGCGGCAGGCTGCGCAAGCGCACAGCACTGAGGATCGCGTTCATCGGTGGCTGTCCTTTCGTTCTCGGGATCAGGCGGCACGCCGCTTCAGGTCCATCAGGCGCAGGATCATCGGCGTGAAGATCAGCTGCATCGCCAGGCCCATCTTTCCGCCCGGCACGACGATGTTGTTCGGCCGGCTCATCCAGGCGTTCTGCAGCATCGAGAGCAGGTAGGGAAAGTCGATGCCCTTCGGGTTCGCGAAGCGGATCACGACCATCGACTCGTCGGCGCTCGGGATGTCCTTCGCGATGAACGGGTTGCTCGTGTCCACCGTCGGCACACGCTGGAAGTTCACGTGCGTGCGGCTGAACTGCGGGCAGATGTGGTTCACGTAGTCGGGCATGCGACGCAGGATCGTCTCGACCACCGCCTCCTGGCTGTAGCCGCGCAGCGTCTGGTCTCGGTGCAGCTTCTGGATCCACTCCAGGTTGATGATCGGCACGACACCCACGAGCAGGTCGACATGGCGCGCAACGTTCACGCCGGCGCCGACGTAGCCGCCGTGCAGGCCCTCGTAGAACAGCACGTCGTTCCTGTCCGCCATCGGCTGCCAGGGTGTGAAGGTGCCGGGGTCGCTGCCGAGGTCCTTCGCCTCGTCGGCGTCGTGCACGTACTTGCGCACCTGGCCGCGCCCGGTCTCGGCGTATTCGCCGAACGTGCGGTCGAGTTCGGCGAGCAGGTTCGACTCCGGGCCGAAGTGCGAGATCTGCGGGCCTTCGCCGTGGTCGGCGCGGCGCACGCGCTCGCGCATCTCCTTGCGGTCGAAGCGGTGGTACGAGTCGCCCTCGATCACCTGCGCGGCGATCTGCTCGCGCCGGAAGATGTGCGCGAAGCTCTTCATCACGGTGGTCGTGCCGGCTCCCGACGATCCTGTGACGGCGATGATGGGATGTCTCTGGCTCATGACGGTCAGACCAAGGCCTCGGGGCGGAACAGCGAACGCTCGTTGAAGAGCGGCGAGACGAACGGCCGATCGGTGCCGGCGTCGTGTTCGGCGTGGTAGCGCTCGATGCGCTCGACCTCGTCGCGCGAGCCGAGGATCACCGGCACGCGCTGGTGCAGCCCCTCGGGACCGAGCTCGAGCAGGCGCTCGCGCCCGGTCGTCGCGCAGCCGCCGGCCTGCTCGACCAGCAGCGCGATCGGGTTCGCCTCGTACATCAGGCGCAGGCGACCCGGTCGACCCGGGTCCTTGCTGTCGCGCGGGTACATGAAGACGCCGCCGCGCATCAGGATGCGGTGCACCTCGGCGACCATCGACGCGATCCAGCGCATGTTGAAGTCGCGCCCGCGGTCGCCGCCGCGGCCCTGCTGGCATTCGGTCACGTAGCGGTGCACCGGTGCTTCCCAGAAACGTGCGTTGCTGGTGTTGATCGCGAACTCGCTCGTCTCGGCCGGGATGCGCAGGTTCGGGTGCGTCAGGATGAAGTTGCCGATCTCGCGATCCAGCGTGAAGCCGTGCGTGCCCTTGCCGACCGTCAGCACCAGCATCGTCGCCGGGCCGTAGATCGCGTAGCCGGCCGCGACCTGCATCGCGCCGGGCTGCAGGAAGTCTTTCGTTCCGGGCGCGTCGGCGCGCCCGTGGCGCAGCACCGAGAAGATCGTGCCGACCGAGACGTTCACGTCGGTGTTGGACGAGCCGTCGAGCGGATCGAAGACGAGCAGGAACGGGCCGCGTTCGAACTCGTCCGGCACCGGGTGCGGTCCGTCGAGCTCCTCGGACGCCATGCCAGCGACCTGGCCGCCCCATTCGCAGGCGCGGATCATCACCTCGTTGGCGAGCACGTCGAGCTTCTTCTGCGTCTCACCCTGGACGTTCCTGGCGTCGATCTCGCCGAGGAAGCCGCCGAGCGCGCCCTTGGCGGTCATCGCCGAGATCGCCTTCACGGCGGCAGCGACGTCGACGAGCAGCGCGCCGAGGTCGGAGGCGCCATCGTGGCCCTTCAGCTGCTGGATGAGGAACTTGGACAGCGTGGTGCGACCGAGCTGCATGCGGTGCTCCTTCAGTGCGTGCGCGCGGCGAAGACGCGGCTGGCGCGGATGTCCGCCTCGGCGATCGTCACCAGGTCGTCGCGCGTCAGGACCCGGTCGCGTTCGGCGAACAGGCGGCTCGCCTGGCGCAGCCGCGCGCGGTCGAGTGCGTTGCGCACGCTGCGCGCGTTCGCGAAGTGCGGCTGGGCGATGCGATGACCCAGGTACTCCGCGAACGCGCCGCGTGCCCCGGTCCCGAAGCGGTAGTTCTGCGTCGCGAGCATCGTCTCGGCGATCTGCAGCAGCTCGCCTTCGGCGTAGTCGGGGAAATCGAGGTGGTGCGCGATGCGCGAGCTCATGCCGGGGTTGGACTGGAAGAAGGTGTCCATGCGGTCCTTGTAGCCGGCAAGGATCACGACCAGGTCGTCGCGCTGGTTCTCCATCACCTGCAGCAGGATCTCGATCGCCTCGGCGCCGTAGTCGCGTTCGTTCTCGGGCCGGTAGAGGTAGTAGGCCTCGTCGATGAAGAGCACGCCGCCCAGCGCGCGCTTGATCGCTTCCTTCGTCTTCGGCGCGGTGTGGCCGATGTACTGGCCGACGAGGTCGTCGCGCGTGACCGCGACGAGGTGGCCTTCGCGCACGTGGCCGAGGCGGTGCAGGATCTGCGCCATGCGCATCGCCACCGTCGTCTTGCCGGTGCCGGGGTTGCCGGTGAAGCACATGTGCAGCGACGGGGCCTGCGCGGCCAGCCCGAGGTTGGCGCGCAGCTTGTCGATCACGAGCAGCGCGGCGATGTCGCGGATGCGCTGCTTCACCGGCGCGAGCCCGACGAGGTCGCGTTCGAGCTCGCCGAGCACCGCCTCGACCTGGCTCTCGGCCAGCACCGCGGCGACGCTGCGCGCCCCGGCCAGCCGCGCGGTGTTGGCCGCCTCGACCGGGCGCTCCGGCGCCGCAGTGGCCGCAGCGCTGCCCGGGATCGCGTACATCGGCATCGTCATCGCGGGCCCCGTCAGTACCTCTGGCCTTCGGGCCGGCTCGCGGCATAACCGCGCGTCGTGTAGTGCAGCGAGCGGCCGTTGACCTCCTGGCGCTCGAGCATGAAGCCCGGCTCGTCGTCGGGCCGGTTGACGATGAAGCTCATCACGATCGTCTCGACGTTGCGCGTCGAGTCGAAGGCCATCATGCGGATGTAGTGGTTCGGGAAGGTCTTGCGGCAGGCGTTCAGCTCGAGCAGCACGCCGGCCGCGTCCTTCAGGTCGAACATCGGGTGGCCGTACATCTCCCAGTAGGTGTTGCGCGGATGCGGGTCGTCGGTGTACTCGACGCTCCAGGCGTAGCCGCGGTCGAGGCCGTACTTGATCTGCAGCGCGATCTCGGCGTCGGAGAGATCCGGCAGGAAGCTGAACTGGCCCTGCGTGATGCGGCCGGTCGGGTTGGTCATCATGGTGGTCGGCTCCTTCGTGCTCAGGCGGCCAGCGCAGGCGTCACCGCGTAGTCGCTCGTGTCGGTCGGCGTGTAGTTGAAGCTGATCTCGCCCCAGGTATCGAGCGCCTGCTTCAGCGGGCCGCAGAACTGCGCCGCGCGCTTGAGGATCTCGGGGCCTTCCTTGGCGATGTCGCGGCCTTCGTTGCGGGCCTTGACCATGCACTCGAGCGCGACCCGGTTCGCGACCGCACCCGCCTGGATGCCCTGCGGATGCCCGATCGTGCCGCCACCGAACTGCAGCACGACGTCGTCGCCGAACAGGTCGATCAGCTGGTGCATCTGGCCGGCGTGGATGCCGCCGGACGCGACCGGCATCACCTTCTTGATGTCGGCCCAGTCCTGCTCGAACCAGTTGCCGCGCGGCAGGTCCTGCTTCGTGACGCTGGCGCGGCAGACGTCGTAGTAGCCCTGCACGGTCGCCGGGTCGCCCTCGAGCTTGCCGACCGCGGTGCCGGCGTGGATGTGGTCGACGCCCGCCAGGCGCATCCACTTCGCGATCACGCGGAAGCTCACGCCGTGGCTCTTCTGGCGCGTGTAGGTGCCGTGCCCCGCGCGGTGCAGGTGCAGGATCATGTCGTTCTTGCGCGCCCAGTTCGACATGCTCTGGATCGCCGTGTAGCCGATC
>Ga0315910_10002252_pt1 | contig 17136 bp, 6 predicted proteins | sample EdamamesoilMG_FD_204470 | JGI IMG/M metagenome (GOLD analysis project Ga0315910, IMG submission 204470) | Garden soil microbial communities collected in Santa Monica, California, United States - Edamame soil | ecosystem: Environmental > Terrestrial > Soil > Garden | place: USA: California... | reverse complement strand
CTCAGATATTATATTTCCCCGGCGCCAGGATATTGCCCGGGTCGAAAAGTTTCTTCATGCCCTGCAGCAAGTCTGAATACTGCGCATCGAACCCGGGCAGATGCTGGTAAGTTCCCGATCCGCTCCGGTAGGGATAAAATCCATTCGCATACATGGCCTTTTTGCAGGCTTCGAAAAAAGCGTCCGCTTTTTCAATGGAAGCGGGATCCTTAGGGAATGAAATATTGGAAATCAGGATCAGCGTATTCGGATTCACAGCAGTAAAAGTGACCCTGAATTCATAGTTGTTTCGCCGGAAAAGTTCTTCCAGCAAACCCAGTAATTTCAGCACACTCTTTCCATCCGCTTTGCATACGGCATTGACCCACAGGAAGCCATTCGGGTAAGGTTTCTTCCCGATCGTTTCGGAAGTGATGGATTCATCATTCATCAGTGTCTTTAACGGTTCGTCGGTGGGAACGCCCAGGGCAAGCTCGTAAACATCCCGCAGGGAATCAAAGGCATTCGTCGCGTAAACATTTCGCTGAACCCATCCAAGAAACTGCATGATCTTTTTAGAAATAAACAGCAACCGGTATCCAGAAAAGTTTTTCCTGAATTGTCGCTTAATCTCTCGCCGCCTGGCCCTTACCAGTTGAGCGGAACCGTTGATGGAACCGCTTAAATTCCAGACTCCCGCCAGTGAATTTTTCTTGTCTCCCACAGCCCTGCCCTTATTCGCAATATGAACGGCGCTGTTTACAACGCCGGCCAGTTTGAGTTCCCGGATGACGGCAACAATATTCCCGATGTCGCTGTATTTCTTTGTTGTAAACACAAACAAATCCGACCGCTCCGGCCGTGGCATCAGCTCGAAAGTCAATTCTACGACGATACCAAAATTAGACTGGGTAAACAAACCGTCCAGCACCGGCCCGAATCCATAACGGTACGTATTTTTCGCGTCGGACTTCTCAAACCCCCGGAAACCCGTTTGTATCACCTGTCCGGCAGGCGTAACCACAACCATATTGATGATCCTGGCAAATCGGTTTCCGTAGTTCGTATGCCCGAAACCTCTTTCCAGCATATTGCCGCAAATGCTGGCATCCAGTCCTGCACCCGTTACATCCAATTGAAGCCTGGAATTTTTCTCCTCCAGGTACCGGTACATCTGCACCTGCGAAACGCCGGGTTCAATAACCGCATAACATTGCTCTTCGTTAATCTCCAGGATCTTGTTCATCCGGCTCAGGTCCACGATTACCTGGCCCCCTGCTGTGCCCTGAGCATCGCCGTAACCAAAATTTTTTCCACGGGCTATGGGGTAAAGCGCCAGTTTTGATTCGTTGGCAAATTGAAACAGGGAAAGGATGGATTCACGGGTCTCGGGAAAGACAATAGCCAGCGGCTGCACAAAAGTTCCGCTCATGCTGTTCCCGTAAGTATTTAGTAAGCCGGCATCATCAGAAAAATTTGCAGGGCCGAAAATCTCGACAAGGCGGGTTCTGATTTCGGGGTAGTTCATCTGGTATCAAAAGTCCGCGGTTGCAATTTGAAGGCAACAGGACTTGTATGAAGAGCCGGCTTTAAAACAAATTAAAATTTCAACCGGTTACTTTTTCGCTTGCTGTTTTTTCTTCATCAGCTTTCCTTCCTCCGTGATAAGCAAGTCATTGCCAATGGTCGTATACATCCTGTAATCGATGTAATCTTCATTCTTAAGACCGAACCAAATCGTAATGCCGATTTTCTTACCGCTCCGTTCCGTATTACAATTAAAATTCAGGTTGTATTTATTCATCCAGCTGCCCTCCAGGTCATAGACAGCACCCTGGTCGGTGATCATCTGGATATGCAGTTTCTTCTGGGCTGTATCGTAACCAATGACACTGTAACTCTCCATTACTTTTGGGGTATCGACTCCCTGGAACCTGCATTCCATTTTCACTGCCTGATTTTTAAACATCCGGGAAAAACTGTACGTAGTCTTTACATCGTGGGTAGTAACCACAGGACCCGTCACGCTGGGTATCGTGCCCTCCCAGTCACCCATCAGTTTGTCCATCCACTTTAAAGGTTCAGGGGTAGCCATTGTTTTAGCTGCGGGGGACTTGGCAGCGGGCGCTTTCGTGGCAGGTGCAGGGGTTGCCTGTTTCTTTTCGGTCTGTGCCAGGACTTGCGTTGAAAGCAGGAAAATTACGAGGAAAACGGATGTTATTTGAGCAATAGCGTAGCCGGTCTTAGGATATTTCATTGTTAAGTTGGTTTCTGATTTCTGTTATATTACAAATATACTAAACATCTTTTTACGCAAAAAGACGGAAGCCGGTTACAAAGTACATGATCCGGTCAACGGAAGACACCCTGCTCCCACCGATAAAATAAGAGAAGCGTTCCTCGAAGGGAAGAACGCTTCTCTCATTACAAAATCAATCCGGTTTTACTTAATAAGAATGATCCTGTCGTTATAGACGCGGTCGCCGGCAGTAATACGGTAAATATAAATTCCTGCAGGAATTTCGTTTCCGCTGAGCTGAACCTGGTAGGAAATATCCGCCTGTGCTTCACCTTTGTACAGTTCTCCTACTTTTTTACCGTTGATGTTAAACACTTCTACCGACACATGCGAAGTATTGGTCAGGGTGAACTCAATGGTTGCTGTTGAAGAGAATGGGTTCGGATAGGCATTGATACTGATGTCATCATCCGCTGCAGCCGTGCCGTAGGCGGTATGGATGACGGTCCGTTTCGGGTTGCCTCCACGACCGCCGGGAGGACATGCTTCCGGCTTCGTTTCGTTATGAAGCTGGAAGTCCTCTCCTACAAGATTTGCATTGGCCGGATCACCGGCAACAACGGCATCATGTACCCGGGTGAGTACCTGCGCCGGCGTATTGTAGTAAAACTGACCGACTAAGCCGCAGGAGTTTAGCAGGGCAGCTACACCCGAACGCGCCAGGAGCTCAAATTTTCCGCCGCCCAGGTTTAAAGCCTGCAGCAACGTCAGCGTGGTTGGGTATCCGGCTGCCGTCATATCAGCAGGGGTTAATCCGAAAGTAGTCATGAAAGAAGACCCTGCAGTACCGTTGCCGCTGTATGGGGCGCCCAATCCGAGTATGCCCGCTGCAATGCAGGCAGAAATAGGATCATTTGGATTATCCCATATACTGGTATGTGTCTTCCAGAATCCAAGCGTACATCCCCAGAATGGATTGGTGCATCCAAAGCTAATCTCGCAGGAGTCCTTACAACCACAGGCATTGGTAACAACAAGCCTGATGCGGACAGAGTCGCTGCTTCCGGATGTATAGGTAACGCAGTTCGTATTTGCGTTCGCGGTAAGAATCCATCCTGCACCGGAATAAGGAGCAGCGCCGGAAATAATCTTCCATTCCCAGGCAACAGCATTGGGTGTTGTCGCACACAGGATATTACCGGTTGTTCCGCAGACAGGTCTGATCACCGGAGCTTGCAGGGTACAGGTAGGCGCTGCATTGTCAAACGAAACCGAACGACTGCAAGTCGCTGTATTACCACAGTCATCGCTTGCACGGTATCTGCGTGTATAGACAGGCGGGCAGGTACCCGTTACGGTTTCTCCCAGGTACGTAATATCCACGGTCTGGTCACAGGCATCGCTGGCTGTTGGATCAGGCCAGGATGGAACAGTAGGACAGCTAATCGTCGTATTGCCGGCACAGGTAATGGTTGGGGCCAAATTGTCGCGAACCGTAATCGTTGCGCTGCAGGTAGCTGTGTTGCCACAGTCATCGGAGGCTCGCCAGATACGCGTATGAACAATCGGGCAGGTTCCTCCTGGTGTCGTGCTTACCACAACTACGTCTACCGTCTGGTCACAGGCATCGGATGCCGATGCTGTACCCCAGCTTGGAGTGGCAGGACAATCGATCGTTGTGTTGGCAGGACAGGTAATTGACGGAGCCGCGATATCCCGTACCGTGATGGTAGCGCTGCAAGTGCTTGTATTGCCGCAGTCATCGGATGCTCTCCAGATACGTGTATGAACCGTAGGACATGTTCCGCTCGGTGTCGTACTTACCACAACCACATCTACGGTCTGGTCACAGGCGTCGGATGCCGTTGCCGTACCCCAGCTTGGTGTTGCAGGACAATTGATTGTTGTATTGGCCGGACAGGTAATGGAGGGCGCTGCATTATCGCTGGCTGTTATCGTAGCGCTGCAAGTTGCCGTATTGTTACAGTCATCCGTAGCCCGCCAGATCCGCGTATAAACGACCGGGCAGGATCCGCTTGGTGTGGTGCTGACTACCGTAACATCCACCGTCTGGTCGCAGGCATCCGTAGCTGTTGCATTTCCCCAGCTAGGCGTACCCAGGCAATTAATCGTTGTATTCGCAGGACAGGTAATAGATGGAGCAGCAATATCGCGTACCGTTATGGTAGCGCTGCACGTTGCTGTGTTGCCACAATCATCAGAGGCTCTCCAGATACGCGTATGAACGGTTGGACAGGATCCGCTTGGTGTCGTGTTGACCACTACTACATCCACTGTCTGGTCACAGGCATCGGTTGCCGTGGCAGTTCCCCAGTTTGGAGTTGCAGGGCAATCGATGGTCGTGTTGGCGGGACAGGTTATGGAAGGTGCGGCGATATCACGTACGGTGATGGTAGCGCTGCACGTAGCCGTGTTGCCACAGTCATCGGAAGCTCTCCAGATACGGGTATGAACCGTTGGACATGTTCCGCTTGGCGTCGTGCTGACCACTACTATATCCACCGTCTGGTCACAGGCATCGGTTGCCGTGGCAGTTCCCCAGCCTGGAGTGGCAGGGCAATTGATCGTTGTGTTGGAAGGACAAGTGATGGACGGTGCTGTCACATCCACGGCGGTGATCGTAGCGCTGCATGTTGCCGTGTTCAGGCAATCATCCGTTGCCCGCCATATGCGCGTATAAACGACAGGACAGGAACCGCTTGGTGTCGTGCTGACTACCGTTACATCCACTGTCTGGTCGCAGGCGTCGGATGCCGTCGCAGTGCCCCAGGTCGGGGTGCCGTCGCAGTTGATCGTTGTATTGGCGGGACAGGTTATTGTCGGAGCCGTAATGTCGCGTACGGTGATCGTTGCCTGGCACGTAGACGTGTTTCCACAGTCATCCGTTGCCTTCCATTTACGTGTACAAACCTGGGGACAGGATCCGGTGCAGTTTGTACTTACGACGGAAATATCCACGCTTTGATCTATAGCGTCTGAAGCTGTTGCATCAGCCCATACCGGTGTAGCCGGGCAGTCGATGGTTGTGTTTGCCGGGCAGGTAATGGTTGGCGGAGTGACATCGGTGCTGTCATAAACAATCACGGAATCTATCACGGTACAGCCGCCGCCCACAGAAGCTGAAATATAATATTTGCCCGGTGCGGTGACTGTAATACAGCTGTCATTGGTTCCGGGGTCTACAGTCGGTATGCAGGCTCCTGTAGGCGAATTGGGGCCTTGCCAGCAATAGGTGATCGGGCCGGGCGTTGTAGCCACTGCATGCGCGCATAATGTCACAGATGATTGATCGCAATCCAGCGTTCCTCCGTTCGCTTGCACGTTAATATTCGTGAAAGCGCCGAACTGAACAGGCCCAACGTAATCTTTCAATTCAGAAGTTACGGAAGTTGAGGTGCGGGTTTTTACAAGCAGGTTACCAAAAATCTGCTGACAGGGTCCTACAGAAGGTGGAATGGCCAGGCCGGCTTTCGTGAAGTTAAGCGCGATTTCAACTTCCTGCAATTGTTCAATCTTTTCGTCAAAAGCTCCGGAGATCAGGCTTCCGATTGGAGGTGCAAGCGTAGTATCTTCATCTTTGTCGCCGTTGGCCGTCCTGTACACATTTACACGGGCCCAGAAAATCGTATCGTTCGTTTTGGGTCGTATCCGGATATATCCGAATGGAGCCGTTTCAGATGAATTAAAAAAGTAATCTGCTCCGCCTCCAAGAGGATCCGTGGTAGGATCGTTGTTGTTCGTCGTAAAGTCGAATAAACGGGTTGGAATCTGGTTATACTGGGTAATGCTGAACGGAGTGGTAAGATCCGGACCTACATGAGAGGTGTCAGCCCATACATAGAGTGCGATATCCGTTTTTTTTCCGCCGCATGAGTAATCCACTGTCATCAATACGTCGCCCGGTTGAACGGCGGCACCGGTAACCGTACTGTGATGTCCTGCCGTATGGCCACTGTCAGGGCCGCAGAACATGACGGATGAATTGATATTTCCGGCGGGATGGGAGAGGTAGGTATTCGCTCCAATGGCGGCGCCGCTGTAATCGATGCAGCGGATGAGCTCAAAATCCAGGTGAGAGTCTCCATTGGAAGTCATGGTAGTTGCATACGCATAGCCCCACAGCCCGGTATCGAGCGGAGAAGTGGCATTTACCACATTCTGCCGTATATGGGCTGCCACGTCTACGATATCCACTTTCGCCGGCGTAGCGGCAACACCCAGGCACCAGGACTTAGGATTGTGAATGTTTTTATCCGCTGTTGCACAGAAAGCGCTGCTGTCGATGGCAGCGGCACTGGCGTTGTGATCCCTGACTGCTACCGCATCCAGAAAGACGTTTACACCGGTCGCATACGGGACTACCGTAAAGCTCGGGTACGCCATGCGTTTAAAGATCATGGCGTTCAGGCATACGGGATCGCCGCTGCATGCGATCAGCTGGCTCCGGAATGCACCCATCCCCGTAGTATCTATGATTCCAACACCGCCGGTAGGGTTATTCGGAGTCGGATTAAACCAATCGTCCGAAGTGGCAGAATCAAGCAATGCAACGTTGGAAAGGGAACCAAGAATAGGATCTGAATTACAACTGGGTCCCGGGTAAAGGGGCGGGAACATCAATCGCCTGGCATACAAGTCGGCATCGATACCAAAATTCGCGCGGATATCCGTAGTATGAACGGATATACCGCCTTGCCCATAAAGGGAATTCACCAGCAATCCTTGCAGGAACAGCATCATCAGTGCGCATCCAAAAAACAGCGAGAACCCTGATGGAGTCTTCGCAGCGCCAGATGTTTTGAAATCACCACATCTGTCTTCGGAGAGTAAATTAGCTTGTTTCATGTCATTAGAATTAAATTGTTAATATGTGGATGGGATTTTGCTTGCAATAGCAATGAACAAACGGGGATAAAGGATGAGGTTCCTTCGTAATGAAAGCGCACCGCCCGATGAGCCGACACACCTCCTGCAGAGGGTCTCAATACGTGTTCGTTTCATGTGTTATAAAACTTGCTCAGGAAAAAAGAGCATTGGAAAATCTAACCGTTGTGAATCCGGTAAACACTAACACGGCGCTTACCGGAATTCGTATAACAAACGTATGTCTTAATACAATAAGGAACAATGCTTTACAAATTTTGTAGGCGGGTTTTTGGTGAACGGCTATAAAAAGATGGTGGCTGCAATTTTATTTTTCTCATGTAAATCCACCGAAAGCCGCATAAACAGCTGATTTCATATGGCTTATAGCCTGTAATATAAAGTTGTTCATAAAAAATAATTACAACTGACAACTTATCAACAGCCAGTCCTTTTCTTGGGTTTGAACTCGCTCTAACGTCCTACTCCCTTCTCACTGCTTACTCTCCCCTACTCCATACTCCATACTCCCTACTCGCAACTCCCTTCTACCTACTTACTACTACCAAAAAAAGCGAGGCGCTCTTCTGGTGAAGAACGCCTCGCTAAAGTGAAACCGGTTTAAGCTTTACTTGATAAGGATCAACCTATCGTTGTAAACATGATCTCCGGCATTGATCCGGTAGACATAGATACCGGCAGGTAATTCATTTCCGTCAAGTTGAACCTGGTAGGAAAGACCTGCTTCTGCTTTCGCATTGTAAAGCTCAGCTACCTTCTTGCCATTGAGGTCATAGATCTCAACAGATACATCGGAAGTATTGGTCACTTCGAACTCAATGGTTGCAGTCGACGTGAATGGATTCGGATACGCATTGATGCTGATCTCGTCATCGCCAACAGAAGTACCGAAGGAAGTACGGATGGTTGTCCGCTCTGTCCGGGTAGCTCTGCCTGCCGGAGGGCATGCATCGGGTTGCGTTTCGTTGTGTTTCTGGAAGTCGTTTCCTGCTACATTGGCATTGAACGCGCTGCCTGATACTACTGCATCATGTACCCTGGTGAGAACCTGGGCAGGTGTGTTGTAGTAGAAGTGACCGCTCAATCCGCAGGAGTTTAGCAGTGCTGCAACACCTGAACGTGCAAGCAGACCCCATGTTCCTCCACCCAGGTTTAATGCCTGGAGCAGGGTCAGCGTAGTCGGGTAACCGGCTGCTGTCATCTGTGCGGGCGTTAAGCCAAAGGTTGTCATGAACAAGGAACTGGCTGTACCGTTACCGCTGTATGGAGCGCCCAATCCGGCAATTCCGGCTGCGATGCAGGCAGAGATCGGATCGGTAGCGTCATTCCAGATAGAAGTATGGTTCTTCCAGAATCCGAGTGTACATCCCCAATATGGGCTGCGGCATCCGAAGGTAACATCACAGGAATCCTTACATCCGCATGCATTGGTTACAATCAGCCTGAAGTGTACGGAATCGCTGCTTCCAGCGGTATACGTCATGCAAGCCTGGTTGCCACCTGCGGTGATGGACCATCCTGCTCCGGAATATGGAGCCGGATCAACGATAATCTTCCACTCATAGGATACAGCATTCGCGCTGGTAGCGCAAAGCGTATTACCCGTAGATCCGCAGAACGGACGAACAACAGGAGCAGCCAACGAGCAGGTTGCCGGTACGTTGGTAACCGATACGGTACGGCTGCAGGTTGCAGTATTGCTGCAATCATCCGTCGCCTTGTAGATACGGGTTACGTTATAAGTACCACAGCTGATGTTCTGCGTAGACTCCGTGAACGTGATCGCGACAGACTGGTCACAGGCATCGCTGGCTGTTACAGTAGGCCAGGTAGGCGTAGCGGGGCAGGTAATCGTTGTATTGCCCGGGCATGTGATGGTCGGAGGCGTAATATCACGTACCGTGATGGTAGCGCTGCACGTGCTTGTGTTACCACAATCATCCGTAGCTCTCCAGATCCTTCTGTGAACAGTAGGACAAGTTCCGGTCGGAGTCGTGCTAACTACTACTACATCCACTGTCTGGTCACAGGCATCGGATGCCGTTGCAGTACCCCAGCTTGGAGTAGCAGGACAATCGATCGTCGTGTTGGCAGGACAAGTGATGGAAGGAGCAGTAACGTCGCGAACCGTAATGGTAGCGCTGCAAGTTGAAGTGTTGCCACAGTCATCGGAAGCTCTCCAGATACGGGTATGAACCGTAGGACAGGTTCCGGTCGGAGTCGTGCTAACTACTACTACATCCACTGTCTGGTCACAGGCGTCAGTTGCCGTTGCAGTACCCCAGCTTGGAGTTGCAGGACAATCGATCGTCGTGTTGGCAGGACAAGTGATGGACGGAGCAGTAACGTCACGTACCGTGATGGTAGCGCTGCAAGTTGACGTGTTGTTGCAATCGTCAGTAGCTCTCCAGATACGGGTATGAACCGTAGGACAGGTTCCGCTAGGCGTTGTGCTTACTACTACTACGTTCACAGTCTGGTCACAGGCGTCAGTTGCCGTTGCAGTACCCCAGCTTGGAGTAGCTGGACAATCGATCGTCGTGTTGGCAGGACAAGTGATGGAAGGAGCAGTTACGTCACGTACCGTGATAGTAGCGCTGCAAGTTGAAGTGTTGCCACAGTCATCGGAAGCTCTCCAGGTACGGGTATGAACCGTAGGACAAGTTCCGCTTGGTGTCGTGCTTACTACGACTACATCCACAGTCTGGTCACAGGCATCGGTTGCCGTAGCAGTACCCCAGCTTGGAGTCGCAGGACAATCGATCGTCGTGTTGGCAGGACAAGTGATGGAAGGAGCAGTGACGTCACGTACCGTGATGGTAGCGCTGCAAGTCGATGTGTTGTTACAATCGTCAGTAGCTCTCCAGATACGCGTATGAACCGTAGGACAGGTTCCGCTTGGAGTGGTGCTAACCACAACTACATCCACAGTCTGGTCACAGGCATCGGTTGCCGTTGCAGTACCCCAGCTTGGAGTAGCAGGACAATCGATCGTCGTGTTGGCAGGACAAGTGATGGAAGGAGCAGTTACGTCACGTACCGTGATGGTAGCGCTGCAAGTTGAGGTGTTGCCACAGTCATCGGAAGCTCTCCAGATACGGGTATGAACCGTAGGACAAGTTCCGCTTGGTGTCGTGCTTACTACTACCACGTTCACAGTCTGGTCACAGGCGTCGGATGCCGTTGCAGTACCCCAGCTTGGAGTAGCAGGACAATCGATCGTCGTGTTGGCAGGACAAGTGATGGAAGGAGCAGTTACGTCACGTACCGTGATGGTAGCGCTGCAAGTTGAAGTGTTGTTACAATCGTCAGTAGCTCTCCAGATACGGGTATGAACCGTAGGACAGGTTCCGCTAGGTGTCGTGCTTACCACAACTACATCCACTTCCTGGTCACAGGCATCCGTTGCCGTTGCAGTACCCCAGGAAGGAGTAGCAGGACAATCGATCGTCGTGTTGGCAGGACAGGTGATAGAAGGAGCAGTAACGTCACGTACCGTGATGGTAGCGCTGCAGGTAGCCGTGTTGCCACAGTCGTCCTGAGCTCTCCAGGTACGGGTATGAACCGTAGGACAGGTTCCGCTAGGTGTCGTGCTGACAACAACCACATTCACTGTCTGGTCACAACCATCCGTTGCCGTAGCAGTACCCCAGGAAGGAGTTGCCGGGCAGTCGATCGTCGTGTTGGCAGGACAGGTAATTGAAGGTGCAGAAATATCACGTACAGTCACCGTAGCGCTGCATGTAGAAGTATTCAGGCAGTCATCCGTAGCTCTCCAGGTCCGGGTATAAACAATCGGACAGCTTCCGCTAGGCGTCGTGCTTACTACCACGACATCCACAGTCTGGTCACAGGCGTCAGATGCCGTTGCATCGCCCCAAACTACTGAGGCCGGGCAATCGATCGTCGTGTTGGCAGGACAAGTGATGGAAGGAGCAGTTACGTCACGTACCGTGATGGTAGCGCTGCAAGTTGAAGTGTTGTTGCAATCGTCAGTAGCTCTCCATACACGCGTATGAACCGTAGGACAAGTTCCGCTTGGTGTCGTGCTTACTACTACGACATCCACAGTCTGGTCACAGGCGTCAGTTGCCGTTGCAGTACCCCAGCTTGGAGTAGCAGGACAATCGATCGTCGTATTGGCAGGACAAGTGATGGAAGGAGCAGTTACGTCACGTACCGTGATGGTAGCGCTGCAAGTTGAGGTGTTGTTGCAATCGTCCGTAGCTCTCCATACACGGGTATGAACCGTAGGACAAGTTCCGCTTGGTGTAGTGCTTACTACTACGACATCCACAGTCTGGTCACAGGCATCAGTTGCCGTTGCAGTACCCCAGCTTGGAGTCGCAGGACAATCGATCGTCGTGTTGGCAGGACAAGTGATGGACGGAGCAGTTACGTCACGTACCGTGATGGTAGCGCTGCAAGTTGAAGTGTTGTTGCAATCGTCAGTAGCTCTCCATACACGCGTATGAACCGTAGGACAGGTTCCGCTAGGTGTCGTGCTTACTACTACGACATCCACAGTCTGGTCACAGGCGTCGGTTGCCGTTGCAGTACCCCAGCTTGGAGTCGCAGGACAATCGATCGTGGTGTTGGCAGGACAAGTGATGGACGGAGCAGTAACGTCACGTACCGTGATGGTAGCGCTGCAAGTTGATGTGTTGTTGCAATCGTCAGTAGCTCTCCATACACGCGTATGAACCGTAGGACAGGTTCCGCTTGGAGTGGTGCTAACCACAACTACATCCACAGTCTGGTCACAGGCATCGGTTGCCGTTGCAGTAGCCCAGCTTGGAGTAGCAGGACAATCGATCGTCGTGTTGGCAGGACAAGTGATGGAAGGAGCAGTTACGTCACGTACCGTGATGGTAGCGCTGCAAGTTGAAGTGTTGTTACAATCGTCAGTAGCTCTCCAGATACGGGTATGAACCGTAGGACAGGTTCCGCTAGGTGTCGTGCTGACTACGACTACATCCACTGTCTGGTCACAGGCATCGGTTGCCGTTGCAGTACCCCAGCTTGGAGTAGCAGGACAATCGATCGTCGTGTTGGCAGGACAAGTAATGGAAGGAGCAGTATTATCACGTACGGTAATGGTAGCGCTGCAAGTGGATGTGTTGCCACAGTCATCGGACGCTCTCCAGATACGGGTATGAACAACAGGACAAGTTCCGCTTGGTGTCGTGCTAACTACGACTACATCCACCGTCTGGTCACAGGCGTCGGTTGCCGTTGCAGTACCCCAGCTTGGAGTAGCAGGACAATCAATGGTCGTGTTGGCAGGACAAGTGATGGAAGGAGCGGTATTATCACGTACGGTAATAGTAGCGCTGCAAGTGGATGTGTTGCCACAGTCATCGGACGCTCTCCAGGTACGGGTATGAACCGTAGGACAAGTTCCGCTTGGTGTCGTGCTAACTACGACTACATCCACAGTCTGGTCACAGGCGTCGGTTGCCGTTGCAGTACCCCAGCTTGGAGTAGCAGGACAATCGATCGTCGTGTTGGCAGGACAGGTAATGGAAGGAGCGACATTATCTTGTACAGTGATGGTAGCGCTGCAGGTAGCCGTGTTGCCACAGTCGTCCTGAGCTCTCCAGGTACGTGTGATAATGGTCGGACAAGTTCCGTTCGGCGTCGTGCTTACTACTACCACATCCACTGTCTGGTCACAGGCATCGGATGCCGTCGCAGTACCCCAGCTTGGAGTAGCAGGACAATCGATTGTCGTGTTGGCAGGACAAGTAATCGTAGGAGCCTGGTTATCGCGAATAGTTATCGTAGCGCTGCAGGTAGATGTGTTACCACAGTCATCCGTAGCTTTCCAGGTACGGGTACAAACCTGAGGGCAAGTACCGGCGCAATTGGTGCTTACGATGGAGATATCCACACTCTGGTCAACATCGTCAGAAGCGGTAGGAGTACCCCAGCTTGGAGTAACAGGACAATCGATAGTCTGGTTGCCCGGGCAGGTAATGGTAGGAGGAACTACATCCGTGCTGTCATAAACCACTACGGAATCAATGGTTGTACAACCACCATCCAGCGTAGCAGATATGTAGTAGGTTCCCGGTTGTGTCACCACCACACAGGTGTCGTTATCCACACTCACAGTAGGAAGACAAGGACCGGCTTGAGAATTTGGACCTTGCCAGCAATAGGTGATATTGCCCGGCTGGGTAGCTGTGGCATGAGCGCACAGTGTAATAGAAGGATGGTCGCAATCCAGTGTGCCGCCGCTGGCTTCTACATTTACGTTTGTAAAGGCACCGAACTGAACGGGACCGACATAATCTTTTAATTCAGAAGTTACCGATGTAGAAGAACGGCTCTTTACCATCAGGTTACCAAAAATCTGCTGGCAGGGTCCAACGGAAGGAGGAATGGCCAGGCCGGCTTTGGTAAAGTTCAGGGCGATTTCAATTTCCTGTAACTGGGAAAGGTTTTCTTCATAATCTCCGCTCAGCAAACTTCCATAAGGAGTTGCCTTGGTGGTGTCCAGGTCAGGATCACCGGCACTTGTCCTGTAAACGTTAACGCGGGCCCAGAAGATCGTATCATTGGTCTTAGGACGGATCCGGCTATAACCGAAAGGTGCTACGCCTGCACTGTTAATAAAGTAATCTGCTCCGCCACCTAACGGATCCAATGCCGGATCGTTGTTGTTGGTACAGAAATCAAATAAACGGCCAGGAATCTGGTTGTACTGGGAAATACTGAAAGGAGTCGTATTGTCCGGTCCTACGTGTGAGGTATCCACCCAAACATACAGGGCGAGGTCTGTTTTCTTACCACCGCATGAATAATCAGCAGTCAAAAGCACGTCGCCAGGTTGAAGTGCAACTCCTGTAACGGTACTGTGGTGACCAGCCGTATGTCCGCTGTCAGGACCGCAGAACATCACTTCGGAATTGATATTACCGGCAGGATGATAAAGGTAAGTATTGGCTCCAACGGCAGCGCCGCTGTAATCAATACAGCGGATGAGTTCGAAGTCAAGGTGAGACTCTCCATTCGTCGTCATCGTAGTAGCATAAGCATAACCCCACAAACCGGTATCGGTCGGTGTGGTAGCGTTCACAACGTTCTGTCGTATGTGGGCAGCAACGTCGACGATGTCATTTTTTGCAGGCGTACCGGCAACACCCAAACACCAGGATTTCGGGTTGTGAATGTTTTTGTCGGCTGTTGCACAGAAGGCGCTGCTGTCGATAGCAGCTGCAATGGCATTGTGATCCCTGACACCGACGGCATCAAGCAATACGTTTACGCCAGTTGCATAAGGAACCACTGTAAAACTTGGGTAGGCCATACGTCCGAAGAACATGGCGTTCTTGCAAACGGCATCACTGCCGCAGGCAAGCAACTGAGCTCTGAATGCTCCCATACCGTTGGTATCAAGGATACCAACTCCACCTGTCGGGTTACCCGGCGTTGGGTTGAACCAGTCGTCCGATGTAGCCGAATCGGCCAGCGCTGCATTGGAAATCGATCCCAAAAGGGGCGCGCCATTACAGGATGCTGCAGGATACAGCGGCGGGAACATTAAACGCCTTGCATAGAGGTCGGCGTCAATACCAAAGTTCGCGCGGATGTCCGTGGTATGCACGGAAATACCTCCCTGTGCAAATACGGAATTCACAAACGTTCCTTGTAGTAACAACAGCATCAGGGCAAAAGCGAAAAACAGCGAGAACCCTGATGTGGTTTTCGCATCGCCGGATGTCGTGTGACGACAACAACTTGCCTTTGTTCGTAGAATTAATTGTTTCATGTTTGATTGATTGAATTAAGATATTAATTGTTTGTATAGTTTATTTTCAAAATTTGTTTTTTTTGCTAAGTAATTGCGGCGGAATTGATTCGCGGAATAATCAACGGTCGGATGTGCCGACACGTTTCCTATAGAGAATCTCTATTTGTTTTTGTTTCATGTGTGTAATACAATATGCTCCGAAAAAAACCAGGAGCATCAAAAAATCCCGTTTAGTATTTGAATGATGTAACAAACATATCATTAAAAAAAATAGCGCACAATTCTTTTTAACCGCCGGTCAACTAATTTTGGCGAACGTCCTTAAAACTTGGTGAAAATTGCCCTGCCCTTTGTAAAAATAAGTCCTGAAAGGCCTGTAAATAGCGTGTTTCAGGGCTTTATCAAAAAATACCCCCTCCGGTTCTGAAGGAACTTTTTTGCAAAACGAACAGCCACCGGAAAAACAGGTTATCTGTTCCATCCTTTTTCATCCCTGTTTTTGCACGCTGTTTCAATAAAAAGCAGTACAAAAAAGTCCGCTCTTAATACCAAAAATTTATCCACACATGCTAGCACACTGACTTTCAGGAATACTTTTACGTTAATCCAATCAACCTGCTCAAGGTGTTATTCCTCATTCTTAATTCTTCATTCTTAATTCCTAAATCTCTACCTACTCCTCACACCTCACTCCCACCTCCGCACTTACTCCTGGAAATAAAAAAAGCGAAGCGTTCTCATCAGAGAACGCTTCGCTAAATAAAACCTATGGAAATGAATTTATTTAATCAGGATCAGACGATCGTTGTATACATGATCCCCGGCAGTAATTCGGTACACATAGATACCGGCCGGCAACTCACTTCCGTACAGCTGAACCTGGTACGACTGGTTGGCTTCCACCGTTCCCTTGTAAAGCTCCCCTACTTTCTTTCCGGCAAGGTCGTAAATATCTACAGTGACAAAGGAAGAACTGGTCAGTTCAAACTCAATCGTGGCTGTCGAAGTGAACGGATTCGGATACGCGCTGAAGGCGATTTCATCATTGCCCATGGAAGTTCCGAATGCCGTACGGAACATGCTGGCACGTGCAGCCGTCTTCGTCGCTCTTCCGGCCTCCGGACAGTTATCCGGCAATTGTTCATTATGGGACTGGTAGATAATTCCGATCGAACCGGCGTTGTTGGCGTTTCCTGATACCACGGCATTATGAACCTGGGTGAGGATGGTGGTCGGACTTCCATAGAAGAAGTGTCCGCTCAATCCGCAGGTGTTCAGCAGGGCTGCAACACCGGAACGGGCCAGCAGACCCCAGGTGCCGCCTGGCAGGTTTAATGCCTGCAACAGGGTGAGGTTTGTCGGATAACCTACAGCCGTCATCTGTGCGGGAGTTAAGCCAAAGGTCGCCGCGAAGGATGAACCGGAAGTACCGTTTCCGCTGTAAGGAGCGCCCAGCGAGGTGATGCCGTTGGCAACGCATTGGGAAATCGGATCGGAAGCATCGTTCCAGATGGACGTATGTGTTTTCCAGAATCCAAGGGTACAGCCCCAATAGTCAGGCCTGCATCCGAAGAATACGTCACAGGAATCCTGGCAGCCGCATGCATTGGTTACAATCAGCCGTACGTGGACTGAATCACCGCTTCCGGCTGTATACGTGATGCAATCGGTATTGCCACCGGCTGTAATCACCCAGCCTGCTCCTGTATACGGTGCGGCATCCACGATAATCTTCCATTCATAGCTAACCGCATTGATGGCGGTAGCGCAAAGCGTATTTCCAACTGAATTACAGATCGGACGGATAGCCGGAGCAGCGAGGGAACAGGTGGCCGGAACATTCGTTACGGAAACCGTACGGCTGCAGGTTGCAGTATTGCCGCAATCATCTGTAGCCAGGTAAATGCGCGTTATATCATAGGTTCCACAGCTGATATTCACAGTAGCCTCAGTATAGGTAACCGCCACATCCTGGTCACAGGCATCGCTGGCAGTTACTACAGGCCAGGACGGTGTAGCCGGGCAGTTAATCGTTTCATTGGCCGCACAGGTAATAGACGGTGGCGTAATGTCCCGTACGCTTATGGTAGCGCTGCAGGAAGAGGTATTGCCGCAATCATCAGTAGCTAACCAGGTGCGTGTGTAGACTACAGGACAGCTTCCGCCGGAGGTAGTGCTTACTACAGTGATTGCAACATCCTGATCACAGGCATCGCTGGCCGTTGCAGCACCCCATGAAGGAGTTGCAGGGCAA
>Ga0315910_10002251_pt1 | contig 17136 bp, 10 predicted proteins | sample EdamamesoilMG_FD_204470 | JGI IMG/M metagenome (GOLD analysis project Ga0315910, IMG submission 204470) | Garden soil microbial communities collected in Santa Monica, California, United States - Edamame soil | ecosystem: Environmental > Terrestrial > Soil > Garden | place: USA: California... | reverse complement strand
TCTCGCGGTAGTGGGCGGCCGAACGCTCGCGCAGCAGGGTCATCGCCTCGTCGCAGAACGCCACGCAGGTGACGAGCTCCGAGTTGCCCCACGCCGCGATCGCCTGCGCGGACGCCGCCCAGCCGATCGCGCCCGGTACGCCCGCCTTCTCGGCCAGGGCTCGTGCCTCGTCCGCGAGCTTTCGACCGACACGTGCGCCTTCGGCGTTCTCCAGCGCTTTCATCACCGCGTGCATGGCGAGCGAACGAACCACCCGGTACGGCTCACCCGAGTCGAGCGACAGGAGGAGACTCGAGGCGTGGTAGCGCGCGCTGCGTACGAGATCGATGCCGGACAGACCGTTACCGAGTGACCACGAAAGATCGATGCGGTGCAGGGCCTCGCGCGCGATCTCGCTCTCCGGGCGCTCGCGAAAGCCGCGGCCGCGCAGCTTGAACCGCGCGCGCTCGAACAAGAGCGAGGCGAGCGCCGTTTTCGGCGTGCGCGGAAGGTCGAGGCCGGCCTGCGCCAGCACCGGGCCGAAGTTCTCGAGCGCCTCGGCGACGTGGCCGGCCCGCAGGTACTGCTCCGCGGCGCGCTGCCGGGCGGCCAGCGCGGCGTCACTCCGGAGCTCGGCGGCGGAACGCAGGAAGATGTCGGCGGCTGCCAGGCTCTGCCCGGCATTGGCGAGTGCGGCAGCGAGCTTCTGCATCAATCGTCGTCGATCGATGGCCGTCGCATGGTCGAGCGCACTTTCGTAGTGGGCGGCGGCACGATCGAAAGCCGCGCCCTCGTCGGCGCGATCGCCGGCCTGCTCGTTCCAGTACAGGCTCTCCGCATCCGCGTCGGCGGCGCGGTAGTGGTGGGCGAGGGCCGCGGGCTCCGCCTGGCCGATCGCCTCGAGTGCCCGCGCGAGCGAAAGGTGGTGCTGGGCGACGGTTTTCCGGTCGAGAGCCCCGCGCACGGAGAGCCGAAGCCGATCGTGGGGTACGGCCAGCTGGTGGCGGTGTTTGTGCTGAGTGACGGCGATCAGATGCTCGGCGCGCAGCAGATCGATCGCCACCGTCAGCTCGTGGGGCTCGAGCCCGGAGGCGACGCGAAGCTCCGCTTCGTCGAGCGGCCGTTCACTGCACGAGAGAAGCTCGAGCAGCCGGCGCGCTCCGGCACCGAGCGACGCCACGCGCTCCTCCACCACCCGCTGCAGCGAGACCACCTCGCCGAGGTTCGTTCCGGCCTTCGCCGTCCGCGCGAGCTCGGCGACGAACAACGGGCTGCCGTCGGATTCGGCGGCGATCGTGATGCTCTGCCTCTCCGCGTCCTGCGAGTCACCCAGGAGCCGAATCGCCAGCGCCCGCGCGTCAGCCTCCGGTAGCGCTCCGACCGACACCTCGACATGCTCCCACGCGGCGTCCGACGCCTCGGGCGAGCGCAGCGCTCGCAGGAGCTCGTTGTCCTCGTCGTCGCCGCGGTACCCGACGACGAGCAGGAGCGGCGGAGCGTCGGGCGGCGCGAGCAGATCGCGCGCGAGCTGGGCGCTGTCGGCGTCGCCCCACTGCACGTCGTCGATGAAGAGCACCAGCGGACGCGTGTCGGTGATGCGGGTCACGATCTCGCGCAGGGCGCCGAACGCCCGGCGACGGAGCTCGTGCGTGTCGGCCGTTGCGGCGCGTCCCGGAACGCTGGCCATCAGCTCGAGCCGCCCGAGCGACGGGAACAGTCTGAGGAGCGCGGGCGCGTCGCGGGGCACGAGCCCGGCCGCTTCGACCGGACGCCGCTGCATCAGGTGGCGCCCGAGCGCGTCGACCAGCTCGTCGAATGCCTTGAACGGCACCGATTCGCGCTCGTAGCAGCGGCCCTCGAGCACGACCACCTCGCCGCGCGCGGCGATCTCGCCGAGGAAGCGGCGGACGAGCGTCGTTTTCCCGTTGCCCGACGCACCATGGACGTGCGCGACGACGGTCTTGCCGGCCGTCGAGAGCTGAAAGGCGCGGTCGAGCGCCTCGAGCTCCGCACCGCGCCCCACGAAGTTCGGCGAGACCGTCGGCCACGAATGGCTCGAGGTGCGCGGCTCGAGCTCGAGCCGGTGCCCGAGCTCGACCGCGGTCGGGCGTCGCGCCGGTTCGCGTCGCAAGAGGGCGCACGCGAGCTCCGCGAGATCCGCCGGCAACCCGGGCCACGCCTCGCGCGGATCCACCAGATCGCGACTCACCCGCGCCGCGAGCATCTCCGTCATCCCGCCGTGGAACGGGACGTGGCCACAGAGGACCTCGTAGATCATCGCGCCGACCGCGTAGAAATCGGTGGCGGCCGTCAGCGGGAGCCCGCGCGCCTGCTCGGGCGCCATGTAGGCGGGGGTGCCGGCCACGGCACCGTCCATGCTCTTGTGGCTATCGACGACACCGGTCGCCGCCAGGCCGAAATCCAGGATTGCGACGCGACCGCTCTTCTCGACCAGCACGTTCGACGGCTTGAGATCGCGGTGCAGGATGCCGGCCTCGTGCAGGGCCAAGACGCCGCGGAACAGCTCGCGGGTGGCCGCGCGCAGCCGCGCCTCGTCGAACTCGAGGCGCGCGGGCAACGGTCGCTCGTCCACCTTCGTGCCGCGATCCTTGGGCGGTTCGATCACCGTCTCCGCGTTGCGTGCCGTGGTTTTCATCCGCGCGATCGAGCTCGCCTCCCCGGCAGGTGTGTCGACGCCGCGCGCCCAACTATCGAACCGCACGCCCTCGACCAGGTCCATGGTGAAACACCAACCGTCGTCCAGGGCGAAGAGCTCGTGCAGGCGGACGAGATTGGGATGAACCAGTCCCGTGAGCGCGCGGAACTCCTGCTTGAAGCGGTAGATCGACGCCGGGTCGGCACGCTCGAGGCGCTTCAGCGCGACCCGCTGCTCGCGCTCGCGGTCCCACACCACGAACACGGTACCGAACGCTCCCGCACCGAGTGGACGCTCCACGGTGAAGCGCTCGGGGATGTTCTCCGCGACGGTGGCCGAGGGCATGGGGCATCACACAATAACGCGCCCTCCGGAAGCGTTCGCGCCGGGCCCGGGCGCGAGCCGTAACCATTCGTATTAACAACGGTATTTGGCGCACCTCGGGAGCGTGCCGGCCACGCGGGTCGTTCTCACCGCGTGCCGTCGATGCGGTAGCGCGCCTGATCGAAATGGAAGTGGTCGCGGTGCAAGCGGTCGAAGAACTCCGTGAGCACCACCGAGAACACGCCGTCGTCGTAGAGCCTTCGCGCGAGGCGGCGGAGGAAGCGACCCTCCGCGGTGGTCGGCTCCGTGCCGGGACGACCGAAGTGTCGCTCGACGGCGATGCTCCGGCCGTTCTCCAAACGGAAGCTCTTGATGTCGATCGCGTTCGCGAACGAGTGCTCACTCACGAGATTGAAGCGAGCCATCTTGCGGCAGTTGTAGGTGCCGCCCTGCTCGATGCGCACCACCTTGCTCCCGAGCTCCCGCGTCGCCTCTTCCGCCAGCACCTCTTCGAAGCGCCCCAGCGCCAGGGCCAGTCCGCAGCTGACGAGCGGCGCCGCATTCCAGCGCACGCCGCCCGGGGGGCCCCCGTAGACGACGACGTCGGGCGCGCCGCATTGCTCGCCGCTCGGGCGGCGACGCACCGGGAGCTCCGCCTTCGTGAAACGGATCCCTGCCCGCTCCAGCCGCGCGGCGCAGTCAGGCAAGGGATCGGGAGGCTCGATGCGCTGATCGTTGTCCGGATCGAGATCCGCACGACCGGGGTCGCTCTTCGGCGACGCCCCCACCCCGCCGGCCCTACCCGCCGCGCCCCAGCCGCCCGCCTGCGCGACTGTTCCCTGAGATCGACCTGCGCCCCCCACGCCGTCCGCGGACGCCGCTGGAGGCGACGTAGGCGCCGCTGACGGCGTAGCCAGGCTCCCCGCTGGCGGAGCGGGCCTGGCGCAGGCGAGGGCCACGACGGCGCCCAGCGTGACCGAGCGAAGCAAGCTCCCATCGTACACGGCGGGCGCAGGGGCGCACGGGAGCGCACGCAGCCGCCGGGGGGGGCCGCACAAAACGACGAAGCCTCCTTGCGGAGGCTTCGTCTCGCGGTTCCCGGGAACTTCCCGGGCCCGGCTCACACGTTCTTGAGGAGGTCGAGCTCGCCCGGCTTGGTGATGCCGTCCTCGGGCTTGTTGGTGTCGCACGCACCGAACGACGTGATCGGCATGCCGGCGTTGGTGGCGCCAACCGCGTTCATGAGGGTCACGTAGAGCTTGTTGATCGGCACGTTGCCGGCGTTGGAGAACTGGCCGAAGCCGACCTCGCCACCGGAGCAGCTGCCCTCGCTGTCGCCCATGCCGAGGGTCTTGCCGGTTTCCAGGTTCACCGACACGCCCTGCTTGAGGTAGCCGCCGGCGCCGCCGGCGATGACGATCGGCAAGTTGTTGTTGTTGTGGGCGTTGCCGTCCGCGAGCTCGGGCAGCCACATGGTCGCCGAGTTGTCGAGCATGGTGCCCGCACCCTCGGAGATGCTGTCCATGAGCGTCACCAGCTTGACGTAGCGGGAGGCGTACCAGTCGTCGATCTGCTTGATCATGTCGAGCACGCCGGTCACGCAGGTGCCACCGACCGCAGCGCTGCCGTTGCGGTGCGAAAGGCCGTGATGGTCGTACTCGTGGACGATGCCGTCCCAGTTGAAGGTCACGAAGCCCGGCCACTGCAGGATGATCACGCGGTTGGCGTCGCACATCATGGTCAGCGCCATGAGCTTGATCATCATGTCGCCGCCCTTGGTGAACGCCGTGGCGGTGTCGGTGAAGCCGCGCGACCCGCCGGCGGCGGTGAGCTCCGCATCCGTGATGCCGAGGGCCGTCGCGGTGTCAGCGTTGCAAGCCGCCGACACGACCGGGATCTCGGTTTCGCGCAGTAGCGCCAGCCAGTCGTCCACCTTCTTCACGTCCGCGCCGCTCATGTTGAGCCGCTTGAACGCTTGCAGGTCGTGATCGACGAGGTCGATGATGCTCTGGCCCTGACGGACGCGGTAGTCCGCTTCCGTCATCACGCCACCGGCACCAAAGAGGCCGGTCAGGCTGCTGTACACGTTGGCCGGCTTCGTCTCCGGCGCGTACGGCTCCTGGGCAGCGGTGTACGACACGATGCCCTTCACGTTCGCAAACGAGTTGCCGACGGAAAGGACGAGCGGGCCCTTGCCCCCGGGGTTCACGAGCGGGGCCAAGACGTGGTCGAGCGACGGCTGAAGGGCCCAGTGGTCACCCCCCGAGTCGATCGGGCCGCAGGTGAGCTTCGAGCCCATGCCTTGATCGTGGGGATCGAAGTACTGGACGCCGTTCACGGTGACCTGGCCACGCGGGAACATGCCGAGCCCGCGGGGGACCAGGAGCTTCGAAACGAAGGGTGCGAGCCCCGCGAGAGTGGTGCCGGCGAGGGACTCGGCGGTGAGCGCGCCGTCCTCCACGCTCGGGAACCACTTGTTCACGTAGCAGCCGTTCTGCGTGTAGAAGATGACCAGGCGTTTCGGGGCGGCGGGGGCCTCCGCCTTGGCCGGGGTCTCGAGTGAGCTCAGAAACGGTGCGGCTAGCGTCGCACCACCCACACCTTTGAGGAATAGTCTTCGTTTCACGGCTAACTCCTTAGAGTTCCTTGGCTCGAAAGCGGAACGACGTGCTCTGCGTGAGGTCCGCGATCAGGTTCACGACCTTGTAACCGGCCTGGGTCATGCGGGCGGATAGGTCGTCCACCGTGCAGGCGTCGGCGGGGTTGGCGGTGCGCTCGTAGGCGAACTCGACCCACTTCTGTGCGTAGCAGCGCTGGGCGTACGGCGACGCGGCGATCGCCGCCATCAGCGCCTGGGGCCCGTTGAGGTCCATCTCCGTCGCGCCGACGGGGACGATCGCCTGCGCGTTGATGGCAGCCTGGGTGTCCTTTTCGACCGACTGGAAGGCGCCAATCGCATCGAAGTTCTCGAGCGTGAACCCGGTCGGGTTGATGATCGAGATGTGGCACCCCATGCAGTCAGGCGCGGAGGTCATCGCGTCCACGCGCTCGCGGTTCGTCGCCAGGCCGTCGGTCGGCAGCGACGTTCCCTCGGCACCGTCCGGCGGAGCGCCGATGTCGTTGCAGAGGATCGCCTTCTGCAGGAAGGCGCCGCGAAGGATCGGTGACGAGCGGTTGAACAGCGAGTACGCCGACAGGAAGCCGACGCGGGTGAACGCACCCGGCCGAAGCGCCGGGTCGAGGTCGACCTGCGTGAGATCCGTGCCGTAGCTAGCGGCGGACAGGCCGTAGAGTGGCGCGATGCTCGAGTTCACGAACGCCACCGGCGACGTGAGCAGGTCCTGGAACGTGCCCTGAGCGTCGAAGGTGACGTGATCGAAGAAGCGCTGGGTCTCCGCCGCCATCATCGGGACCATGTCCGTGGTGAACGTCGGGTAGAGCGCCGCGTCGCGCATGTAGCTCGTCCAGCGGGAGGCGCCGCTGCTGATCTTCGTGTACGCGGCGTGGAACGCGGCGACGGTGTTGCGAGCCTTCGGGTCCGCCAGCATGCGGTTGGCCTCGGCCAGGATGCCCTCGGGCGTGGTGAGCGCCGTACCGGCGGCGGCTGCGAACAGCGCGTCGTCAGGCATGCTGCTCCAGAGCATGTAGGAGAGGCGGGACGCCACTTCGTACGGGCTCAGGAGGAAGTTTGCGCCGTCCGGCACCTCCGCGGTCTCGGCGCGCGTCAGGAACGACGGCGAGAGGAGGAAGGAACGCAGGATGAGCTGCATCGCCTCGTCCCACGTGCCCGTCGGGGTGATCTCCACGCGGCCGGTGTAGAGCGCCTCGAACTTCGCGGTCTCCTCCGCGGTCAGCGGGCGGCGGAACACCTTCGGTCCGAAGGTGGCGATCGTCTGCTGCACGCAAGCAAGCTCGGTGTCCGTCGTCGGGGTGCAGGGGATCGCGCGAGCGCGCGCGGCGGCGTCCGCCATGATCTCTTGCGAGACGCGGTCGGCGGCGGCCTTGTAGCCGTCCCACGCGCGCTGATCGACGCTGCCGACCGTGTCGGGAGCGAGCAGCGTGGAGGGCTGCGTGGTCAGACCGACCAGATCGCGGATGGTGTTGTCGTACTGCGCCTGCGTCAGGCGCGGGAGCTGCGTCGTCGCCGGGACGACGCCGGGCGTGCAGTTCGACGTGATGCCAGTGGTGCCGGAAGCGCCACCAACGCCCGTGTCGCCTCCGACGCCGAGTGAACCCCCGGTCGCGCCGGAGCCGGTTGCGCCGGAGCCCGTTGCCCCGGAACCCGTGGCTCCGGAGCCGGTTGCGCCGGAGCCCGTTGCCCCGGAACCCGTGGCTCCTGAGCCGGTCGAGCCGGAGCCGGTCGAACCGGAACCCTGCACGGAGGGGTCAACCTCCGAGGGGGCTTCGATACGCCCAGTGCAGCCTGCCGCGAGCGTGGCCGCGACGACGATACTTCCCTTCAGGGTGTGCATCTTACTCACCTCGTCTTAGGCGATAGTGTTGGTGGGCGAAAACGGCAGGCAGATGGGGTTCGATCCGCTGGGGCCTCTCAGGCCGCCGGGTTCCGCATCCACTACCGTCCTCACTCCTCCATGCCCCCCACGAGCGATCGGTATGGCCGCAATCGTCCTTTTCCTTCCTGCTCCGCGCGCTTTTTTTCACTGGCGAGCCGAATTTTCCGCCGCCAGATGTTTCCATTCCAGGTGGGGTTTATTCTTTGCGATTTTGACGTGTTTTCGCCGCCGCACAGGACGTGAGATCGAGCGCGCGCACCGCACTTGATGAAGCGTCGCGGTCGCTCTACCCGTGACGGATTCTTCCACGGAAAGACTCTCGGACCCCGCATGCGGCGCCGGCGCGGGCCCGGCTCGAGGACGAGGGGCAGGACCACCCGCAGTGGGCGGAGCCGGTGACTCGCTCAGTCGCCGATGTAGAAGAGGTCGCCGCGCAGGATCACGTCGAGCGTCACGAAGTTCACGTCGGCGCCGGAGATGAGCACGCCGCGCCCTTCGAGGTCGAGCCGAGTGCGACCCTCGTCGAACACGTTGAACCCGAGGCCGAACTGCGTGACGAGCGGCGTCTGCGTGGAGGAGCTCTCGACGCCGTTGAACTCGAAGCTCTGCACGAGGATCGCGACACCGAGCGCCAGGCGCGGCCGGAAACGCCAGATGTCGCTGGTGATACCCGGCGAGATGATCCACGCGCGGAGCTTCTGCTCGAGCGTACCCCCGGCGCCCCAGACGCCGGCCGGGAGCACCGCCTGGCCCCGCGCGAGCCCCGAGTACGAGACCGAGATGAATGGATCGATGAAGTACCAGGACCGGTACGCGAACCCGAGCTCGCCGATCATACCGACGCGGCCGAAGGACGTCTGATACTCGGGATTCGCCGGTTCGCCGAACAGGATGGTCGGACCGAAGCTACCGAACACCTCGAGCGACGACCTATCGGGTGCTTCCGAGAGCTCCTTCTTCTGGGACTCCGGTTGGTCGACCGACACGGCACCGGCCACGCCGGTGGCCGCGCACACCGCCGCGACGACGAGAGCCTGGAACGAGCGCACGAACCTCATGGCATCGGCCGGATCGGCGGCGGCGTGCCGATCGTTTGGTAGCGGTAGAAGAGGAGGGCGGCGCGCGCCGAGATGATGCCGTCCGGCTGAGCCACGGTCAGGAACTCGTTGATGAATTCCGACTGATTGATGGTCCAGAAGATGGTTCCGGCGCCCGCGGCCCGCGCCAGCTGAACCTTGTCGGCCTGTGGTCCCTTCGTCCACGTCGGGCCCCAGGCCACGCAGCCCTCGGCGATCACGGTCTCGGCATCCTTCTCGGCCAAGCAGGGCGGGATCGGGAGCCCCTCCTTCGTGAGCTGTGCCTTCGTTTCGTGCCAGGCGGCGAGGACCTCGTCGGTGGTGATCGCGACCAGCGCGCCGAACTTGCGATCATCGCTCGGATCGGAGTTCGTGTTTCGCGCCTCGAGCTCCGCCATCAACTTCACGACCAGGCGCGACGTCGGGAGGACGGCGCCGGGAACCTTCATGTCGAGGTAGACGCCCTCCATCTCGGTTTCGTTGACCATCATGTCGAGCGTCTGCTCGACGGTCGGGATCAACTCGCCGTAGCGAAGCTCGCAGCTGCCCATCAGCTCGGCGAGCGAGAGATCGGCAACCTGGCCGTTGCAGAAGGTGCCGCGGACCAGCGTCCGCGACAGGCCCGGGTCGTGGAACAGGATCGGGATGCCGTCGCGCGTGATGCGCACGTCGAGCTCGGCGGCGTTGGAGCCGACGCGCTCGGCCAGGCGAATCGATTCCAGGCTGTTCGGTGCCGCGCCGCAGTGGTCGGTGTTCTCGCAGGCGCCATGGTGGGCGACGGTGAAGAAGCGGTCGCGCCACGGCTTGAGCTGGCGAGACCAGCGGAGCGTCAGCGGTTGGCGCGGGAATTCGCTGTCGCTGCCGAAGTGGCCGTCGAGCTCGAAGCTCGTGTCCGGATCCGGCGTCTCGCCGTCGCAGAGGGCGTCCGAGAACTCCGAAGGCCCGACGAACAGGCGGACGAGCCCGGCATCGAGCAGCATCGGGTACTGCCAGTAGCCTTCGACGACGACCCTGCGGTCCGGCATGCAGGCGGCACCGAGCACCGAGAACCCCGCGTTCTTTTCGGAGAGCACGGACACCGTGCCGGGACTCGTGCGGACGGCCACCTGCTCGCCGAAGAGTGGGACTCCCTGGGGCACCGTGTACATGCCCTCGAACATGAGGAGCTGGTCACGGCTGAGCAGCTGGCCGCTGCGGAGCAACCCGCCGTCCGGGAACTGGGGGATCGTGAGCTCGTCCGATTGCTCGCACTGGAGCAGCACGGTGGCAGCGGCGATGAGCAGCGCGTTCTTAGAATTCATAGCCTGCCACCACGCGCGGGTAGGTGAAGAGCGCCGGCGAGTCGGGGAACAGCAACCAGAGCGCGTAGTACGCGCGCGTCGTCATCGCTCCGATGCCGAAGTACCAGATCGAGTTCGACCGCGTCGTGTTCTCGACGAACAGCATCTCGCTGTGGCCGACGAAGGCGTTCGAATTGTCGAGGCCTGCCCAGGTGTCGCCGACGCGGGCGCGCTCCGGACCCATGAGCAAGAGCGAGCCGCGAAGCGACAGCGCGATGGTGTCGAAGTCGTAGCCGAGCGTGATCTCGGGCCGGTACTCGGGAGCGAGCTGCGCGGCGTCGAAGCCGAACTGCGCGAGCCTCCCGTAATACACGCCGAAGCTCATCGCCCCTTCGATGGACCAGTCTCCCGCGCGCCACGCGTAGGCCCCGCCGAGCATGATCTCGTTCACGACCAGCATCGTGTTCAGGTGGCCCTTGAGGGAAAAGCCGCTGCCGAGCCCGTAGCGCGCGTCGATCGAGAGCTGGGGCACGCGAACGTTGAACCCGTACATCACGGCGGGGTCGATCGCGTCGTAGAAGGCGCCGACGGCGAACCGGAACGCGTGGAGCTCCGGCATCGACGGGTAGAACGTGAACCCGCGATGGGTCGCCTGGTGCTCGACGCGCGAGACGGCGGGCGGCGCGGAAAGCTCGTCCATCACCGTCGGCGTCGCCGTGGTCGCCGCCACGGGCGGCCCGGATGCCGCCTGAGCCGCGACCGGGCTCAGGCTCGCCGCGAGAGCGACGAGAACCAGTGAGCGGCCGTGGGCGGGCACGACGGTAGCCTCAGGGGGACAGGAGGCCGAGCTGCAGGGTGATGCTTTGCGTGTCGGTCACCACGCCGAGGAACTCGGACGACGGCATGTTCGAGTAGCGACCACCGACGAAGAGGAGCGGCGCGTTGGGGGCGAACGCGAAGGCCGAGCCGAGCTCGAGCCCGAAGACGAACGACTCCTGGTTGTCGTAGAGGCTGATGTCGGCGAACGACGACTGGAACGTCGCCCAGCCGAAACCGATGTTCGCGCCCACGTAGGGAAGGAACATGCCCTCTTCGAGGAAGTAGAAGTCCGCCCCGCCGCGGAGCGCGCCGGCCTGGACGGTGTTGTACGCCGTCGCCGTGATCGCGCCGTTCGAGATCTGCTGGGTGGTGCGCGGTCGGCTGTCGACGAACGTCTGCCAGTCGATGCTCCCACCAATCGTGAGGCGCGAGAGGATCCAGTAGTTCACCTGGAGCTCGATGCCGAGGCCGCTCGCCTTGCTCGTGAAGTCGCTCACGCTCCCGACCGGAAACGCGAGGTTCCAGGCGATGCCGCCCATCACGTCGCCCTGGCGTCCGCGCGATGCCTTTTCTGGATCGGACGGAGGCGGCGGAACTTCGTAGACGATCGGCTCCTGGGGAGGAGGCGCAGGCTCCACCAGGGGGGAAGCGGCCATCGGTGGAGGCGCCGCAGCCGGGGGCGGCGCGGCGGCGGGCGCTGGGGCTGGAGCGGCGGCGGGAGCCGGCGCGGGCGCGGCAGCGGGGGCGGGCGCCGCCGCGGGAGCGGGTGCAGGCGCCGCGGCAGGCGCCGGAGCCGGAGCGGCGGCGGGAGCCGGCGCGGGCTTGGGCGGAGCGGCTTGCGCCAGTGCCGTACCGGCGATGCTCGACACGAGAGCGATCAGGGGAAGTCGGTTCCTCGTCATACTTTCTCCGAAAGCGCCTTAGCGGTCGGCCGCAAGGTAGGGAGACTGGGAGAAGGCCTGGTTGATGCCGTCGACTGCTTCACGAGACGTGAGCTCGACGCCGTAGACGCCGGAGAACCAGATACCGGGGAACTGACGGAGGGAGCTGTCGCCGCCTCCGCCCTCGCCACCGGCACCGCCACCCCCGCCGATCGGATCCTCACGCGCTGCGGTGAGATCGACGGCGACCGTGACCAGCAGGCCCGATCGCCAGGCCGTGCCGTCGCACGAGCCGTAATACGGGTAGTAGCCCCATCCGGGATAGCCCCAGTAGTAGTAATCCCACCACGAGTAACACCACACCGAGGTGGTGATGAAATCGAGATAAAGCATCTCGACCGCGAGCTCGGCCTCGGTCGGGGCGACGGCGGTGAAGCCGCGAGCGGTGAGATTGTCCGCGGTTGCGTCGAGCAGGACATCCGCGACGTCCTGGTCCATCGGTGCGAGCTCGCCTTCGTCGTTCAGCGTGCGGATTTCGGGCCGCAGGTGAAACGATTGAAAACCGCCGAAGTCGACCTTGGGTGCGTGCTTGGTGAGCACGACGGACTCCTGAAGGCGTTCCGACGTGGTCGGAGGGGCTGCGCAGCCAACGGCGACGCAGGAAAAAATAGCAATTGCACACCCATTCAAGGCCCGGCTCATGGCGGCCCCTTGTGTAACGACGCAGGGGGGCCGTGTCAATCGTTTCGAGGCCGAAAGGATTCGAGAAAATGCCTTATTTTCCCCGGTGAACGACAATCCACTCCGCGACCATATGGTTTGCGGCCAGCGTGCGCGAGCAGGGGTCCGCAGGGGTGTCGCGACGAACGCGGTTGGGAGGCGACGACGGGTGACCCGTGCGCGGCCACCAAGGCGTTGACGCACGCATTCGCTGAGCCTAGAGATGCCGCATGAAAACGAGGCGATGGGCGACGGCTGGCGTCGCGAAGGGTGCCGCGTTGATCCTCGTCGCGCTCTCGGTGCCTGCTGCTGCGCAACCGGCTCCAGCGGCTCCACCGCCCGCCCCGGCAGCTCCACCCGCGGCGCCGCCACCCGCGGCTCCACCACCGGCCCCCGCGACACCCACGACGGCGCCGCCTCCAGCGACTCCCTCGACGCCACCGGCACCGACGGATCCTGCAGCGCCGCCACCCTCGGCTCCGCCGCCCACCGATCCCGCGGCTCCGCCTCCGGCCGAGCCCGCGCCGATGGCCGCTTCGCCTCTCTTCGCCACCGACGCCGAAGCCGAACGGTCCGATTCGCCCCCGCCGCCCCCACCCGAAGCGCCGGCGGACGAAGACCGCACGCGCGGCGCGTTCAAGCGCGGGACCATTCGCCTGAGCGTGCTCGTCGGCTCGGGCTCGAGCATCACCGACAACTACCTGATCCTCGGCGCCGGGCTCGGCTACTTCGTGCTCGACGGCCTCGGCGTCGGGTTCGACTACGAGGCGTGGATCTTCGGCAGCCCGGTCATGCATCGGCTGAGTCCGGAGGTGAAGTACGTCTTCCACTTCGTGCCGATCATCAAGCCATACGTCGGCGCGTTTTATCGGCATACCTTCGTCACCGGCGGCTACGACGACTACGAGCACGTCGGCGGGCGCGGCGGCCTCTTCTACGCACCGCCCCGCAGCCGAGTCTACGTGGGTGGCGGCGCCGTGTACGAGCATCTGCTCGACTGCACCGAGACGGCCTTCGTCGACTGCGACGATGTCTATCCGGAAATCCTGATCGGCATTTCGATCTGAAGAGGCGCTCTAGAAGGCCTCACCGAGGCCGAAGTGGAACGCGACCGGAGCCCCGAGGATCGTGTCCGGATTGCCCTCGTCCTTCGGCAGCTGTGGCTCGCCGATCGACTGCGCGTAGGGGATACGAAGCCCGACGTCGAGGCGCACGGCGCCGACCGGTGTCCTCAGGCGAAAACCACTTCCCGTGGAGAGGTGCGGATAGTCGGCCCGAAATGTCACCCGCTGCCGGGTCACGTCGCTCGCATCGACGAAGAAAACGAGCCCGGCGAGGTCCGACAAGAGGATGCGAAGCTCGAGCGATTGTTCCCACAGGGTGAGGCCACCGAGCGGGTGAATGCAGCGCTCGGGCGGATCGGCGACCGCACAATTGACGTTCGACGGTACCAAGAAGCCGAGCGGCCCGTGCGGCCCGACTTCGCGCAGGTTGTAGCCTCGATTCGAGGTCGCTCCGCCCGAGTAGAATCCGCGGAACAAGAGGAGCTGCTGGTCGCGCACGACGACCGGATCGCCCGCCGGTATCGTCGACGAGCGCGTCAACGAATCACCGTAGCATCCCCGCGTTTTCCCGTCCTCGCACAGGTTCGGCAACAGGAACCCGAACTGCGTCCGCGACGCGATCGAGACCCTGCGACTGATCTTCGCGTACAGACGGAGCTCCGGCTCGAGCCGGACGTCTTGCGCGTCACCGAAGAGCGTGCCCGCGACCTGCAGCGCCATGCGGATGAAGGCGCCGGAACGCGGCTCGATCGGATCGTCGCGGAGGTCCGCCTCGCCCACGATCTCGGGAAAGAACACGAGGACGCGGTCGAGCCCCTCCGGTTTTTCGCCGAGGTACATGAAAGGGAAGCTCGCCTGCGCGTTGTAGCTCGGCCGAACGGTCAGCGCTTCGGTCGCGATCTGGCGCTCCGCACCGACCGAGCCACCGACCTCGAAAAAACCGATGATGTTGTCGCCGGGGTTGAACTCGGAATAGAGCACCGGCTGGGCGTTGACGTTGCTCTGAATGAAACCCGTGGTGAGCGCGTCGATGATCGCAGGCTGCTCCAAGCGAACGCTGGAGAGCACGCTCGGCAGGGCCTTGAGCGGCACGTCGGGGTTCGCGAGGGGGTAGAACGTCACGCCCGGCGTGGCGTCCGCGGTGAAGCGACGCAGATTGCCGAAAAAATTCCGGCTCTCCCAGCCGAGGCGCAGACCCGCCATCGCCCGCACCGAATCCTGCTCGACCACGGCGCCGAAATGGACGGAATGGGTCGCGCCCGGCTCCAGCTTCACGCGCAAGGGGACCGCACCGCTCGCCGGATTCCCGAGATCCGGCTCGATCGTCACCGTGGAGAACACGCCGAGCTCGAAGAGGCGCTTTCGCGCCGCGTCGAGCTGCCGCTTGGAATAGGGCTCACCTTTCTGGAGCCCGAGCGTGTCGCGCACGACCCCCTCGTCGAACTCGCCGAGTCCTTCGAGCCGAACGTCGCCGTAGACCGCCTGCCGGCCCGGCGTGAGCGCGTACCGCACGCGGGCGGTCCTTCTCATGACGGACACCTCGGCGGTCTCGACCACCTTGGCGAACGCAAAACCCGAGTCGGCGAGCACGTGCTCGACGGCGCGAGCATCGTCGTGCAGGTGCGCCTCGACCAGGCGCTCTCCCGTTCGCAATCGCACCACGCGCGTGACGTCCTTCTGGAGGCTCGTCGGCAGCGTTGCGATCCCGATGAGCTCGAGCTGCGAAACGAGCACGGCCGTCCCCGGCGAAACATCGACCTCGACGCGCACCTTCTGCTTGCCCACGCGCACGACGCGCGCCGCTCGAATCGACGCCTCGTAGTAGCCGTGCGCGCGATAGAAGCGCTGGATCCGCACCAGGTCCTTGGTCAGCACGTCGGTGTCGAACACGGCGTCTTCCCGGGTCGCGAGTCCCTCCTCCAGCGCTTTCTCCTCCGCCACGTCACCGCCGGTGATGTCGACGGCCGAGACCACGTCCTGTTTCAACGGCGCCGACCCACACGCGATGGAGCCGAGTGCCGTCAGCGCGAGAACGATCGTCCGGACGGTGTTCAGCACGTGACGACGATGCTCTGAAACACGACCGGGGCCGAGCTTGTGGGGGGTGGAGTGGCATGTCAAGCTCGGCCGAAACTCATGCGCGGGCGGTTCTGGAGCAGCGCGACGTGGAGCCGCGTCGGACCGGTGGCGCGGCGCGCTTTCACCGTTTTGCTGCTCGCCGTCGTGTTCGTGCTCGCGAGCGCCACCGGTGCAGTGCTCCAGCTCGGGACCGCGCCGGGCCGCCGTTTCATCGCGGAAACGACGAACGGCCTGGTGAGCGCCGAGCTCGTTTCCGATCTTCGTATCGAGCGCATCGACGTCCTCTCACCGACGCACCTCGTCGTGTCGCGCGCCGTCCTCCTCGATCGTCTCGGAAAGCCATTGTTCGTGCTCGAAGGGGTCGACGCGCGCTTCAACCTCGCCGCCATCGTCGACGGCGTCACCGGAGCCAACGACATCCGCGTCGCGGTGCCGGAAGTCTCGGTCGAACGATTGGCCTTCCACCTCACCCGCGATCCCGAAAAGGGCGGGTTCACCGTGGAGACGGCGTTCAACACCATGCCGGACCCCGAGCCGTCCGGCCCCTCGAAGCCGGTCTTCGTCAACCTGCCGCACATCGCCGTCCGATCGGCCTCGGTCACGACGGATCAACCCGGGATCGAGACCATGAAGGCGAATCTCACCGGGCTCGCCGCCGGGCTCGACATCTCACCGCGAGGTGTCGTGGTCTCGTTGAAGAGTGGCGACACGAGGGTGTCGGGCCTGCTCCCGCGCGACACAGCGGGTCGCCTCGACGGAGTGCTGAGACTACCCGGAACGACGCAGGCGAAGCTCGACGCGCGCGTCGGCGACGCGCCGATCGTGGCGACGTTCGCGATGAGCGACCAGGGGTTCGACCTCGGCGCCGAGGCGTCGGAGCTGACGCCGAAGGCGATGCGCGAGCTGATCCCGGCGTGGCCACTCGTGCTGCCGATCGGGGGCCGCGCGCGCGCGGTGGGTCCACTCGAGTCGATGAAAGCGGAGCTCGCCGCTCGGATCGGGACCGGTCGCGTTTCCGGCACGGGTTCCCTCGCGCTCGCGCCCGAGGTGGCGACCAAGCTCGCGATCCAGGCGGAAGACATCGACCTCCGGGCGTTCGATCCTGCGGCACCCGAAACGGCGCTCGATCTCGACGCTACGTTTTCGCTCTCGCTCGACGGCGGGCTGAAGCTCGAAACGAAGGGCACGCTGAAGGAGGGCGAGATCCTCGGCTACCGCGTGCCACCGATCGCGCTCCATGCCGCGTACCGGCAGGCGAAGTTCACGGGCACCGCGACGGTCCTCGACCCAAGCCTCTCGACGGACGTCGAGGTCGTGATCTCTCCCGACGGAAAGATCGAGTTCTCGTCGAAGTCGCCGGACCTCGATCTGGCGGCGCTCGCCCCCTACGGCATCAAGGCCAAGGGCCGAGCCGCGGTTCACGCCGAAGGTGTTCTCGATCGGGGCCGCTTGACGGCGACGCTCGATGCCTCGCTCCGCGGTGCGGCCGCGAGCGGTGTCAGCGCGGGAAGCGCCGTCGTGCGCGGTCGGGTCGAAGGTCCCGTCGCGAAACCCGCAGAGATGGCGATCGAGGCCGACGCTACCGTCGACGCCCTCGCCGCCGCGGGGATGACCTTCGACCGCGTCCGCGCGACCACCAAGGGCTCGGGTGTCCAGCAATCCGTGTCGATCGACGTCTCGCGCCGGCCCGACCTGACGCTCGAGGCCTCGGCGAGCGTCGCCCTCGGCGGCACACCGATCCTGA
>Ga0315910_10002250_pt1 | contig 17139 bp, 14 predicted proteins | sample EdamamesoilMG_FD_204470 | JGI IMG/M metagenome (GOLD analysis project Ga0315910, IMG submission 204470) | Garden soil microbial communities collected in Santa Monica, California, United States - Edamame soil | ecosystem: Environmental > Terrestrial > Soil > Garden | place: USA: California... | reverse complement strand
AGGCCCAGCGCAGGCTTGACCACTGGAAACTGTCGTGACAGCTCGAGCACCCGCAGGTTGTCGCGTCGATTGAGTCCATTGGAGATGATGGTCGTCACCCCGGCCGCCTGAGCGCGAGCGATCACATCGGCTTGATCGTCGAGAAACCCAGAAGCGGTCAGATGTGCGTGGACGTCGAAGAGCCCCATAGCCGCCCCAATAGCTCGTTCGGGCCGTTCAAGCCACAGCCGAGCTACAGCGGGATTGAGCTATGATTGCCGTCCTCGCAGGCCAGATGGGGCGTCGCTACGTGGGTTGTCTCACTGTTGACTAGGAAACGTCCGGCCAGGGCGCTCCGCCCCAAGAGAGCGGCAAAGCGCATGCCGTTGCGATCGGTGAGTGAAAACGGAATGGTGAAGGTGTGCCCGGCCACCTGCACCGTGGCATTGATGACGTAGCGGATCTCTTCTTTACCGTTGGAGCTCTTCACGATGCGCTCATCGTACAGGCGAGCGACCATGCGGCGCGGCCCACCCTCGGAAAAATGCAAACAGGAGCGCTGCTTGAGCAACAAGGGCAAAGCAAACTCAACTCGTTCGTCATCCAGTCGCACCACGTCCCGCGCGTGGAGGACCGAGTGATCGGAGCCTGTGTCCAACTTGGTAAACACCGACTCGATCCCGAACTGGGGCAGCGCGATAGCTTCGTGCCAACCAAGCACGAGGAGCGAAGCAGTCGACGAGATCATCTGGACCCGATGGTGCACGAGTCCGCGACTGGGCGCACGGTGTTCACATGCTTCGCGCGTTTTGCCGGCAACCGTCGTGATGCGCGTGGCAACCGAGCGGCGCGCGGTCGCAACTCGAACCGGAATTTCCTGAAGACGAGCGTTGACTTTGGGCGTTAGGGGGGGGGTAGAAGTGATGTTGTCGCCACCCAGAGGGCGCTCTCATCAAGGTAGGGGTCACTGTGAGATTTGTTAGATTGTACTCAAATGGGCAAGCGCACAGGTGGACGTTGAAGCGGTCCGCGCTTTGGTTGAACGCAGCGGTGTTAGTGTCAGCATACCTCGCTAGAGAAGCTGAGGCTTCGCCCGAAGACGCGGCGAGAACGCTTGGGTTCGAGAGCACGGGCGACTGGACCGTGTCGCAAGGATCAGGGTTGATTGCTCAGTCTGAAGTGAGGACACAAGGGCTCGGGGCCATTTCTGTGAGTTCGGGTGGCTGGACCGTTGTGGACAGTCGCTTGATCGGTCCCCTGACGGGGGTCCACCGAGAGCTTTCGCTCGACTTGCAGCTGCCGGCCGATGCTCACACGGCGAACCCCTACTGGTCTGGAAGCTTGCAACTACTCTTGTCTGCACCGTCCATTGGGCTTTGGAACAGATGGATCCAAGGGGTTGAACTCAGCGGGCTGCCGGTCGGTCAATTTCAGACAGTTCGCTTTACGCTGCCTGACGATGTACTGGCTGCATTGGAGGGTGCCTCGTTCTACGACCTGGTGTTCTCGCTGGCGTTCAACGTGCCCGGTACGGTTGCGGGTGGCTACATCTTGGATATCCTCTACATCGCGTCGGACATGCCACCCAACAGCACGGTGGGCACAGCCGAGGTTGCTCCCATCCTCGATTTTGAGGTCGCTCATGGCTGGGAGCTGTTGCATGGTCAGGAGTTGGGGCTGGCGGCCCAGCACACGTCTGGGAATTTTTCCTTGGCTATCGAGCCAGCGAGCTACGACGAACTGAAGAGTTTACCGTTGGTGACCATCGGGCCGGTGGATGCGCAGGTGTCGTTTGATGTTCGCATGCCTGATGTGCCAGCAAATCCGTATTGGGGAGGTGCGATTCAACTCTTGCTCGATGCGCCAAGCATCGGTTTGTGGAGCGCAAACTTGGGGACAGCGCAGCTCACGGGCCTTCCATCGGGTGAATTTTCAAAGCTCACGTTTCAGGTTCCGGAAAATGTGAGAGCGCTGCTGTCTCAGAACTATTCGGACCTTCGCTTCAAGTTGGCGTTCAGTGTCCCGCCCAATGCCGGGGTTTTCTACATCGACAACTTTCAGGTCGGAGAGATCACTCGGCCACCAAGCGTCAGCGCCGTCGACCTTCGTCAGGACATCGTCGGCCGTGCAAGCGAGGGCCTGGCGCTGATTGAGGTCGAGGACGCAGGGGACGCACAGCCAGCTGTGGAGGACGCGGTATTCTACATTCGGGAAGAAGATCGAGGCTGTGAGCCATCGGCCACCCAGGTATGCCGGTACTTGGTGCATCTGACGCGGTTTCACTTGGGGCAATTTTCTCTGCGCAACAAGTCGTTTGATAGTGCAACCATCTCCGCGGAAACACCGTTTCGCGTTTCCATGGGCGGAGCCAACGGCATGACCGCGCCCATCCCCAGCGCCACGCGCTTTCTATTCGCGCTCAACGGGGAGTCAAACATGGTGGCCATGTTTGGGGCGACGGCAAGTTCAACTATTTCGATCACTCCAGCCGGGAGTGGATTCATCTCAGCGACATTGGAGTTCCACGGGAGGGTGGAACGCAAGGATATCGACGTCTTGGTTTCAGCGGTGGCCGACTCCCCGCTGGTCAACAGGCCTCCCGTCGCTCACGCCGGCGCGGACATCCAGGCAACGGCGTCGGGATGTGAGTTGTTTGCTACGCTCAACGCCGGTGCCTCTTACGATGTGGACAATAACATCGCGAGTATCCGCTGGTTGTCGGATGGCACATTTCAAGCGGGCCTAGGTCCCACCCCGAGCGTTCGGGTATGGGCGCCAGGTGCCAATCTGTTTACGGCGGTGGTCACCGATCAATTTGGATCGGAGTCGAGAGACGATGTCGTGGTGACGGCATCTTTTCCGCAGGGGTGTCCGCAATGAAACCGAAGAAGCAGGTGGTGTCTGCGGTGCCGAAGCGCCGCGGGTCCCTCAGGGTTGTTTGGCTCGTGGGCTCATTGAGCTTGATTGCGGTTGCGGGCGCAGTTTTGGCCCTAGGAGGCGAAGCCCTCAGGGAGCGTACGACTCGATGGGTGACAAGTTCGCAGTATGGGTCAGTAGACACGGCTAAGCATCGAGTTGACACCAACGAACGAGTTCAGCCGGGGCTACCGAGAGCAGTGAGGAGCGGTCGCGTAGAGACAGATCCAGTCGCGGCACTCTCCGAGCATCAACGTGCGTTCATTCAACCCACCCTCGATGCGCTCGACTCGCGCTTGACATCACCAAGCAGCGGACAAGCCCAGGCGGCGATGGTCGCGTACAGACAACGTTTGATCGAGCAGGCAAGCGGCATCAGCAACCCCACGAAGGATGGAGAGTAGGCACAAAATGAACGCCAAGATATCTCGAGTTAGCTTTCTGTTTCCTCTCTTTTCCTTAGGTTGCGGCAACTGGTGGCCTTCCGGCTGCCCCGACTATTGCCCGCGCGGGGGGAATGACCCAGCTTGCAATCTAGACAAGTGCAGTTGTAGCTTTGACCAGAAGGAGGACGCCGATCACGTGTGCTGCGTCCAGGCCGGTGGGGATTGCCACGTGCCACCGGATTCACCGAGCGAGTGCGCGGCTGAGGTTTCGCAGAGCTCCCCGGTAGTGAAGATCATTCCGCAAGTGACAGCCCAGCGGGACGGCGATGGCAGCACAAACATCGCCATCTGCGATCCGGTGGAGTACAAGTGGGGCTACTTCAACGCGATGGCCGGAACACTTGAGCCTCCTGATGCAGGGGTATCACCCATTTTTACACTGTGGGAGTATGGGCATGAGAAAACAATTCTCCAGAGGCCATGGGGTCAAGTGGCAGCATGCGCTACTGATGGCCAGGTTGTGGCAACGAACCTGTTTGCTGACCCAGAGACCAGCGTTTCCCCGGTCACCTTCAACGCCGAATTGGTTCAGTTGCCTCCAAGCAGCGAGCCACAATTTGTGTCCATCCGAGCAGATGTGCCAAGTGACCTCTCCAATTGCAACGGTCCTCTGCAGATCGGCGACGACTTCGATGACTTTGAGTGAGGCATGAGAGCGACCGCAAAGTTTTCACCTGTTGTGTGGACGCTTCAAGGGGCACTCTTGCTCCTTGGTTTGCTTGGCTGTGGGCAAGTGAAGCGCGAAAGCAACGAATTGCGCCTTAGACTGCACGGGACCATCGCGTTGAGCGGGGGTCCAGAAGAAGGAGGGTGTGGTGGCTTGGCTAGTCGAGGTAGGGGTGGGGTTTATATGATGGAGCCTCCGCGTCAATACGAGGCCAGCTACCGCGCTTGGATGGACACGGACGGTCGCACATGGCTCGATGGCGGGAGCGCTGGTTGCACGGTAGAGGTAGAGAGTTTGGACAACCTTAGGGCGCAGGACGAACCGTGCATCATTGCTGAAGGTTCAACCATGGACCTGTGGGGCATTTATGAGCGGATATATTCACACTTGGAAATTGACCTGACTCGCGGCACGTTCCGAGCCAGTGCTCGTTCGCTTGTTATTGACAACACGCAAGAGAAACTCGAGACCTGTTTCGTGGCCGAAGGTCGAGTGGAGAAGCTGTGATGATGCTCGGCGGAATCGTTCTGTCCTTGATCGCGCTTGGCTGTGGGCAAGTGAGGCGCGAAAGTAACGAACTTAACATCAAGGTGCGCGGGACGCTCGCTTTGAGCGGTGGTCCAGAAGAGGGAGGCTGTGGTGGCCTGGCGAGTCGAGGTCGGGGAGGAATTTATATGTTGGAGCCCTCGCGCAAGTACGAGGTCAATTACCGCGCTTGGACCGACACGGACGGTCGCACGTGGCTCGACGGCGGCAACTCCGGCTGTAGGCTTGAGGTGGAGAGCTTGGAGGTCCTCAAGGCAAAGGACACCCCCTGCATGATCGCTGAAGGTTCAGTTATGGATCTCTGGGGTATCTATGAAACGGTCTATTCGTATTTGGAAATTGATCTGGACGCGGGGACATTTCGAGCAAGCGAGCGCTCACGTGTGATCGACAATACCCAGGAAAAAGGTGAAACGTGCTCGGTCGCCGAAGGCCGTGCGGAGAAGCTGTGATGATGCGGCCTTTCATCATTCTGCTTGCCATGACTAGCGTGGTTTTGGTCGGTGGCCAGTTGCAGGGTAAGGATCCTCCCGCGCCCAAGCGCATCGAATACACAGGGCACTATACCTTCACGACTGAAGTCGAGGAGGGTGGTGAGACGTGCGTGAGGTGGCAGCCCCAATGGGACACAGTGGGCGCGTTTTACGTGGAGAGTGAGACCACAACGACACGGCACATCCGGGAGGAGGCGCTGGGTTGCGCCCTCACGCTTTCGACCGAGGGCCAACGCAGTTCCGCCCAAGATGTCGAGTGTGAATGGGTGGGTCCCGTCAATGCCACGGCGCTGGGCATGACCAAACGCACCTATTCCGATTTTCAAGTGGACTTCGAGCAAGGCACCATCGCGGCCGAAGGCCAATTCGAGCGGACGCTCAAGAGCGGGACCAGGATGGTGACTTGTTTCAAACTCTCGGGTGAGTTTCCTGTTGAGTGAAAGCGTTGCGCCCTGCGGCGCTGCTATTCATGCATAGGGTTGCATCGTAGCGCGCCCGAGCGCTCACCATACGCATTCGACCTGGGTAAAAGCGTGGATGGCCGTGTCCTTCGTGAGCAACGGCAGACCTCGCAGTAGGGCCGTAGCTACGATGACGCGATCGGCGGGATCGGAATGCTCCCACGGTAGGGCGACGCTGCGCAGGCAGGATCCAGTGCCCACCAAAGGAGGACATGCGTATCGAGCACAATCACGAAATCGGCCACTCGCTCTCGGTGGGGGCCACGGGGTCTTCGTGGTAGACGACCGCTCCGCGCGCGTCGGCAAAGATTTGACTCGCTGGTACACGCTTTCGAATGGGCACGATGCGAAGCACCGGAACGTTGTTGTCCGTGACCACCAACTCGATTCCCGTCTCCTCGACTCGGCGAAAGTACTCGAGCATCTTGGCCTTGAGGGCGCTTTTTGAAACGACCGACTCATCCATGGGCTAATGATGACCCTAGTCATGACTATGGTCAAATGCGTCGGAAAGCATCACATCACCTCTCCAGCGCCCATGCTCACTTCCTTGCGAAAAGACACCGCACGCAAAGCTGTTGACCTGAACGACCGCTGACCCCACCTCCCCGCTGAGTGCGCTGCATGAAACACGGACGATGTCGTTCCGTAACTTCGCCCGGTCAAGGTAACGCAGTGCTCGCCTTGAGCCGGAATGTGGCTTCTCATTTTTCCCGCATGACCAAGGGCCGGCGCCTGCCTTCCCTGCCGGGGTGGTTTGAAGTGCCTGGCAGGTCGGAGCTGTCCGGCTTGACCCGACACATCGAGCTGCGCGCGGTCTGGCGCTGGGTAGGTTTGGGGCTCGCAGTGGGGCTGCTGTCAGGTGGTGCAGCTTGCTTGCTTTACCTAGGATCGGAGTTCGTCAAGCATCTGGTGGTTCACTTCGGCGCGGGCGCTGTGTTGCGCGAGCCACATGGTGAGGTGTCGCCTTTTCACGGCTCCGCCGTCGCACGTGTAGGCACGACGTTACGCCCGTGGGTGCTGGTGATTGCCCCTGCTTTGGGTGCCTTTCTCTCTGCTTGCGTGGTGTATTTTTGCGCGCCGGAGGCGGCGGGGGGCAACGAGGGTTGGCTCAAGTCGTTCCATTTAGGCCGCGGGCGTATCCGCCTGCGTGTTGCAGCCACCAAGCTGATCGCGGCGACGCTCAATTTGGGTGGCATGGCGAGCGCCGGGCGCGAAGGGCCCATTGCGCACATTGGGGCGGCGCTCGGTGCGTTCGTAGGCAGCACCTTGAAGTTGAGCGATCGCGAACGAAGAGTGCTCTTGATCGCGGGCGCTGCAGGGGGCATCGGCGCGATTTTTCGCACGCCCTTGGGCGGAGCGCTGTTTGTGGTTGAAGTATTGTATCGCGACGATCTCGAGGCTGAGGCGCTCGTGCCATCAGTCTTGGCATCAGTCGTCGCTTACGCTTTTTTTACCAGCATCTTCGGTGAAGGGACGCTCTTCTCAGTGTCTCCCAGCTACAGCCTCGACGCGCGCGAGCTGCCAATTTTTGGGTTGATGGCCGTGGCTTGCGGCGTCGTAGGCGTCGTTTTCGTGCGCTTTCACCATTTCGTTCATGACGGGGTTCAGCAGTGGCAACTCTGGCCTCCGCTTCGGGCGCTGCCCGTGGGCCTCGGCGTTGGGCTGCTCTCCCTTCTGCACCCCTCTGCGCTGGGCGCAGGATACGGTTGGATGCAAGAGGCGCTCGAACCGACGGGCCTTATCCCGCTTGGGTGGGCCGGGGTAAGGACGTTGTTGCTCATCGTCGCGGTGAAGGTCGTGGCTACGAGCCTGTCGGCGGCTTCGGGAGCGGCGGGTGGCGTATTTGGGCCTGCAGTGGTGATCGGCGGGATGGTCGGTGGCGCATTTGGACTGGCGTTTGCGCAGTGGTTCCCGGAGATCGTCACAGACCCGAGTTCGTTCATGCTGGTGGGCATGGCCTGTTTCATCGGTGGTGTGTCGAGCGCACCAATCTCCACGCTCATCATGTCCTGTGAAATGACCGGAAGCTACGAATTGTTGGTGCCCACCATGCTGGCCGAGGTCGTCACCGTCACGCTCATTCGCGGCGCGTCATTGTTTCGCGAACAGCGCCCCGCGCGACGGGATTCACCAGCGCACGGCGGGGAATACGTTTTGGACGTCCTTGCGGAGCTCACGGTCAAGGATGTCTACGTTGCGGCCCCCGTGGCGGTTGTCGCGCGCTCCGTTCCACTCTCGGTCCTGTTGCGTCGGGCCAGCGAAACGACGCAGGTAGTTTTTCCGGTCAGTGATGACGACGGTCGACCCGAAGGGCTCGTGAGCCTGGAAACCATCAAGGCGTATCTGTTCGACGATCAGGTGGGCATGCTCGCTATTGCGGCAGACTGTGAGTCACCATTCATCAGCGTAGACGTGCGCGACTCGTTAGCCTTGGCGCTCGAGCGCATGGCGCGATTCCGCTACCAGCAACTGCCAGTTCTTGACGGCCCAGGCGCGGCCATGGTGGGACTCATCGCGTATGAAGATTTGCTTCAGGCGTACAGTCGTGAACTCTCCAAGCGTCGTCTAGTTGTCGACGAGGGCGTCGACTCAGCGCTCGCACAGCATCCATGAGCGAACACTAACGAAAAGACAAAGCTTGCGAAGCCGCTTACCTGGGCAACAGCTGACCCCGCAAGCAAATCGCAAAAATTGACAAGTGGTACGCGTTAGCCCGCTACCGGCTGACCGTTTGCGTCAAACGGACGCATGCGGCGGTTGATGAGCGCAATCACTTCTTCATCGCTGCGCGCCGGGGCACCAGGCAGTCGCACGAACTTTTTTGCCAAGTGCTTCTTTTGCCCCAGCATCAGCCACATCCAGACAGAAAAGAAGTCTTCGCCTTCGAACACGATGGCATCTTGCTTTCCGTAGAGCGCGCGGTTCTTGTCGAACTCGTCCGCCATCTCGGTGTAGTGGAGCGCTGGCTTGAGATGATGGATGATGTGGTAGCCATCATTGAAGCAGCGGCGATTGTAGCGGGAATTGATGCAAGTGATGCTGCTCTTGAAATCATTGCTGGGCTCGTCCGGATCCACGAAGGCATGTTGTCCCCAGTTGCCGGCCATCATGAGCGTGCGCACGACGATGACCGGGATCACGAGCACGACCAGGGTGGCTTGCCAGGAGACGAAGCTGCCAAGCAGGATCACAGCGAGCCAAAACGAGCCCTCACCGACTGCCAGGCGACGCATCATGGTCGAGCGCCCCTTGCGCCTGTGGTAGGCAAACAGCTCATAGAGCCCGATGGTCATGAAGCGGCCCCAGTAGTGCAGCCAATGGCTGAACTTGTCGCGCTGGTAGCGCATAGTGGAGCTCAAATCACCCAGCAGGTTCCCCTCCTGATGGTGCATGCCCATGTGATGCACGAAGTAGGCTTCGGGCGTCTCGCCGATGAGCGGGCCCAGCACCCAGGGGATGTAGTAGTTGAACAGCTTGAAATCCCGGTTGAACAACTGCCGATGGCAAGTGCAGTGCAACATCAGGATGAAGCGATCCAAGAACGCCACGAACAAGAACACCCAATAAGCTCCCGCAATCCACCAGCTGAACTGCCCCACCACGAACAATGCGATGGCCATGGGCAGGAGCGTCAGGCTCATTTGCAGCGAGAGGTTGATGAACACCACGTCCCGCGGGTCATTCAGGGCTTTTGCCCATAAACGAGCCCAGGCCGTGTCCACGGCTGCGGCGGGGGCCTCATGAAATGGGGCGTGTATGACCAGATTTTGCGTCATTGGATGGAGCGTCGATGCCACAGGCGCTCGCCTAGCGCCAGAATTGGCTCGTAGTCGTATGTTTTGACGCGGTTTTTGACTTTTCACCCAACTGGGCTCATCAAGCGTTCCCCATGCTCGCGGCGATCCTCATCACCCTGGCCAGTGTTCTGCTCGGAACGGCACTGGCGCTCATGCCGAGCGTGCGCAAGGCATGGATGGGGCCGCTGCGCACCTTTGCGTTCATGGCGGCTCTGGCGGTGGTGGTGATGCATTTGTTACCCCTGGCCTTGGCGGAGATTGGGGGCTGGGCCGTACTTGTCTTCCTGTTCGGGTTGGTGACGCCTGAAGCGTTGGGTAAATTGGGCGAGACGCTGTGGCGCGCCCGACACCATGCGCCCAGCGGGCCGCAGAACGCGGAGCGGCGTCGGGTGATGGCGCTGGAGGCCGCGTATTTTGGTTTGCTTTTGCACCGCGTGGGAGATGGCGTAGGCCTCGGAGCGTTCACTGGAGAGATCTACAGTTCGGCGGCCAGCGCTGGGGTGATGACGGCCATGTCTGCTCATGCCGTGCCGGTGGTGACCCTGATGGTTTTGGCCTTCGACTCCGTGCAGGGTCGCGGTAGCGCGCTTGCGCGCGCGCTTGGGCTGTGGGTCGCTAGCACTGCGGGCGTTTGGTTCTCGCACAGTCTACCCGAGGCGGCCTTTGCCGAGGCCAGCGCTTACATCTCAGCCTTTGTGGGCGGCACTCTGCTGCACGTGGTCACGCATGACTTGACGGCGGATCTCCCGAAGACGCATGGCCAGCGCGGGTTGGACTTGGTCGCGATGGCGCTGGGCGCGTACCTCACCATGATTGGCCATGAAACGCACGTACATGGTGGAGGGCCAGAGGACACCACCGAGCACATGCTCGACCTCCTGCTCGATCTTTCAGTCCAGGCCGCACCAAGCTTGGTGCTCGGCCTTGCAGGAGTAGCCGTGTGGGCTCAACTCAAGGGTCCAGCTCCGCACGCGGAGCGCTGGGCGCTTGATGACCGCGGCTCCTTTTTTCAGCGTACTCGGCACACGTTCAACGAACTTTTGCATCACGTCACCGCGTGGATCGTGCTTGGGGTAGTGGCGTGCGCCTTGATCGAGGTGGCCCTACCCGCGTTGGGCGCGGAGTGGGGCGCGGTGCTGCTTGGTCCGGCCAGTATTTTTGCGGCGCTGCCTTTGCTCAGGCGTTGGTATGGGGCGTCCAGTCGCCTCGTCGTGCAGCTTTGCATGGCGGGTGGGCTGTGGGCATTGGGCGCAGGGCTGTGGCGTTTCTTTGGTTCGGGGACGAGCCAGCCGGCAGGCAGCCACGGACTGTTGGACGCGCATGGTGCTGCCTTCTTGGCGCTCGCTGCCACTTCGGGGCTCATCGTCCTGCTTGCGGTGTATCGCGCTGGTGTGCGCGGCTTGTTGTCGACGCTCGTGGGTCAACACGGGCACAGTCACGGGGAGAGCCCCCCTGGTGCGTACATGCTTGTGGCCCACGGAGAGGGGCAGACCTCGTCGCTCCTCGTCTCGCATGGTCATGCCCATGGCGGACAACCCTGCAATCATGCGCACGGTCACGGTCCGGAGCGCTGAGCGGGGCGTCCGTCCTCAAAATTCGAGGCCGAGGGCCATGTGGGGGGTCAATTGATCGGTAGACCCATCGCCATTCGCGAGCGACGACTCTGCCTGGCCCCAGCATACGGGTTGCCCGCTGCCGCGCACGGCGCAGCAGGTGGATTCGCCGCAGTCCACGCTCCACGCCTGGCGCAGGCCAGATACCGCTACTGGGGTGGCAGATGAGGATGTGCCACCGTTACCCAGCTGTCCGTGTTCGCCGGCACCCCAGCAGTAGACCCCGCCGCTGTCCGTTCTCACGCACGCGTGCTGCCCACCGACAGTGACCTGGCGCGCCTGGCCTGTATAACCTGTGATGCGTTGAGGAGTGAAGCCACCGGGCCATGGACCCAGCGCCGCACCCCAGCAATACACATCGCCCGAGACGAGCACGGCACAGCTGGTGTATCCGTGGGCATCAATGTCCGCAGCCCGTTCCGGCAAGTCCAAGACCCGTCGCGGGGTGGGAGCACGGTCCACGCGCACGCTGCCCAATTGACCGAAACGCCCGTCGCCCCAACAGAAGACTTCATGGTCGGTGCGCGCACAAAAGTGGAGGTTCCCGGCAGCGACCTCTTGGACCTGAGTCAAATTAGGCACGGGGTAGAGCAGGGACGAGCTTTCTGGGTTGAGATCCACCCCTAGCTGCCCAGCGCGGTTGCGGCCCATGCACGCTACGCTCGCGTCAGCGCGCACGACACAAGCGGCCTCGTTGCCGACCGCCACCTGGCGCGCATCCAAGGCGCCTGGCCCTTGCACGGAGGTAGAATAACGTGAAGTGCATGAAAGTTCGCCCCCCATGCTGACCCGGCAACCGTAGTTAATGCTCGTAGCGACCTGCACTAAGTCGTCGCGCTCATAGGCCGGGCACAATAGTGGCGGGTAGGCGCCACCGGCGGGCGCGATCTCACCCCAGGTGTCGAACCCCGCACACCGCACCGTTCCATCGTGGCGGACGAAGCAGCTGTCGCCGTAGCCCACGTTCACGCCCACCGCGCCGACGATGCTCGAGACCGGCGCGGGTCGGGACGGAATGTCGGTTTCGTGGGGCACCGTGCGCCCATCCCCGAGCTGGCGCTGGTCGGATCGCCCCCAGCAATAGGTGTTTGAGGTCGTGGTGGCGCAGGTGTGTTCGTTGCCCACGGAAAAGTCGACGACGGTTTCGTCGAGCGCGACGCGCGCGGGGGTGACTTGGTTGTCGCCGCCCGTGGTCCCCGGGCCATTCCAAGCGTTGTTGCCCAACTGGCCGTAGGTGTTGTTGCCCCAACAATACAATGCACCGTCGTCGGTCAACGCACAGACATGGCTGCCTCCGCCAGCCTCCAAACGGATCACATCGCTCAGGCCGACGACCGCGACGGGACTAGTCACCACCGAGCCATCGGTAGGACAGACTTCCGTGGTCCCGCAACCTAGCTGCCCGCTGTCGGAGGAGCCCCAGCACACCACACTGCCGTCGCTCTTGCGGGCGCAAGCGAACGAGCCGCCGACGGCCACCTGCTCGACGTTGCTCAGGCCAGTGACGGTCACCACACCTGGCTCCGTCGTGCCACCTCCCAACATGCCCACATAGTTGGGCCCCCAACATTGAACGGCGTGCTGAGCGTTCACTGCACAATTCATCAAGCTGCCGCTATCCACCTGAACCGCGGACGTTACATCTTCGATGGCCGTGGGGGCGATCGCCGCGCCCGTTACGCAGGCATCCGGGTCCATGACGCCGCTCGCGTAGGCCTGACAATTGTCGCCCCAGCAGTACGCTTGGCCATCGACAATGGCGCACACGTGGCGCCCGGCCATCGAGAAGTCCATGATCCCGCTCAGTGTCTCGATCTGTCCAAAACCACCGCCTACCGCCGGAAACGTCTGCGCTACCCGCGCGCCCAGCACGCCGTCCCAGCCCCAACACGTGAGCTTATTGCTCGACGAGAGGACGCACGTCGTCTCCACCCCGGCCTCGATGTGCACAGCGTCATCTATCGTGGGGACGAGTACGGCTTCGTCAACCTCAGCTCCCGTGTCGCCGAGTTGCCCGCTCGCGTTGTCGCCCCAACATACCACTGTATGATCCGGGCGGATGATGCAGGTGTGATTGCCACCAGCGGCCAGTTGCGCGGACGCGCACGCTGAGCGCACCGTGGTGGTTCCGGGTGCGTTGTCGATGAGTCCGTCACAGTCGTCATCGACGCCGTTGCAGCGATCTTCGGCCCCGGTAAACGTGGTGGCCTGGCTGTCGTCGCAGTCGTCCTTGGGCAGGCCGAGGGCATCTTCGATACAGGATGAACCGACGGCGGCGTGTCCATCGCTGTCGTCGTCTTCTCCGGGTTCGGCGCTGGACGAAAGCGAGAGCGCGCCGTCGAGCTTGCAATCGTCGTCGCGACCGTCGCAGATCTCCGGAGCATCGAAGTAGACACGGGGATCGGTGTCGTCGCAGTCGGTCCCGAGCTGCCCGGCGCAGAGGACGTCCGCGTGCTGGTCGCCGTCATTGTCCTCGGCCGGGTGATCGAGCAAACCGTTGCAGTTGTCGTCGATCCCGTTGCAGATTTCCGTGGCCTCGGGCGTCCTTCCGGCGCGCGCGTCGTCGCAGTCGGTGCCGCAGACGAGCGCAGCGTCAACCAGGTTGCAACATGCGACGGACACGGCTGCATCGTGGTCTTCGTCCCCTTCGTCTCCGGCGAGCGTGGTTGGGTCGCAGTCCTCGTCGAGGCCCTTGTCATCACACTGTTCCACATTGCCGGGGAAACGACGGGGGTCCGTATCGTCGCAATCGGACCCATCACACTCGACAGCGTCAAAGCCGTCGTCGTCCGCGTCGGTATCTACCGCGCACACCGTCGCGCAGCTGTGCTGCTCTTCGTCGCAGGCCTGGTGCGAACGACACGCCGGGGCGCCCGCCTCACATCTGCGTGCTTCACACTGCTCCACCCCGTTGCAGAACAGCTCGTCATCGCAGTCGGCGTCACGTGCGCACTCTGCCGACTGGCCACTGTCGTCGCCGTCGCCCCCGTCACCACCCGCGCCCCCGTCACCTTCCGGGTCGGCGGCGGCGTCGGGTTTGCAGGCACCAAGCGCGAGAGAAAACACGGCAGCAAACCCAACCCGAACCAGAAACGAACGCCTCATGCTCAAAGCCCACTGCAAGTGAGCGGCTTGTGCAAGAGCTAAGCTTGGCGGCGTTCTTCTAGCTCCAGCCAGCGCAGCTCAAGCTCGGCCAGGGTGTCCTGTTTTTCGCTGAGTTCAGCTTGAAGCTGGGCACCCTCGCTGCGGCGTGTGGTGTGTAACTCGGGATCGGCGAGCTGGGCTTGCAGTCGCTGGACATCATGAGTCACGCTGTCGATCTTCTCCATCAGCCCACTCAGTTCAATTTGCTCGGCATAGGTGAGCTTTTTTACGGCTGGGACGCTGGCACGTGGGGCAGGGGACGGGGGCGTGGAGGTGGCTGCCTTGGGCTGTTTCTCCTCCGATTTGCCTTGTTTTTGCGTGCGCTCGAGCTCCCTGCGGAATTCTGCGTAGTTGCTGTACCCGCCTTGGATGAGGTGGGCCCGCTCGGAGCGATCGATGGCCAAGGTGGCCGTGGCCACGCGATCCAAAAAATAGCGATCGTGAGTGACGATGAGTGCTACCCCTTGAATGTCGAGCAACAGTTCTTCGAGCGCAGACAAAGTCATCACATCCAGGTCGTTAGTGGGCTCGTCGAGCACCAGGACATTGGCGCTGGAGAGCAGGAGCCTCGCCAAAGCGATGCGCGCTCGTTCGCCACCGGATAGTCCGGCGACCTTCTGCCGCAGCGCGTCGCCCCGAAACCCAAATCGCTCTAGGTAGGAGTAGCTGCTGTAGTCCGTCTTGCCGACAGAAACGCTAGGTCGGCCTCCAGTGACCATGTCGTAGACCGTCTGGTCATCCTCGAGCCCTGATTTTTGTTGGTCCAAGTAGGCGACTTGGGTGTTCTTGCCCATGACGACTTCGCCGCCACCGGGTGGCACTTCACCCAGCAGCGTACGCAGCAAGGTCGTCTTGCCAGCGCCACTTTGCCCCACGATGCCCAAGCGCATGCCTTTGGTGAGGTAGAGGTCAAACGGCTCCACGAGATTGCGCTGTTCTATCTTGATGCGCAGCTGACGCGCTTCCAAAATGGTACCGCCCACCCGGGCTTCATCCATGTTGAGTAGGACCGCACGCGCTTTGGTTTCCGGCACGGACTCGATGGCTGCCTCAGCGCGCTTGATGCGCGCCTTTTGTTTGCCGGTGCGCGCCTTGGGCTGACGGCGCAGCCATTCGATCTCTTTGCGCAAGAAGTTTTGCCGGTTGGCTTCCGTGCGTTCCTTGAGCGCGTTGCGCTCCTCACGTCCTAGCAAAAATTCTTCCCAACCACCCTCGTAGGAAAAGGTCTGCCCGCTCTCGATTTCCACGGTGCGATCCACCACTCGGTTGAGCAAGAAGCGGTCGTGGGTGATGAGCAGCAACGCCCCGCTGAAGGATTCGATCAAATACTCTTCCAACCACTCGATGGTGTCGGCGTCCAAATGGTTGGTGGGTTCGTCCAAGATGGCCAAATCAGGCGCCTGCACCAGCAGCCCCGCGAGCGCTACGCGGCGCCGTTCGCCGCCGCTCATCGTGGACACCTGTTGGTCCAGCTGGGTGATGCCCAAGGTGCGCAGAACACGTTCTGCCTCCTCTTGGCGCTGCCAGCCTCCCAGGTGCTCAAAGTCACGGGACGCTTGCTCCTGCTCGTTGATCAGCGCTTTCCATGCGGGGCTCTCCTCGGCCAAGCCTCCGCGGGCCAGTTGCTCGCACAATTCATCATAGCGGAGCTTGGCCGCACGCCATTCCGTTAGGCTGACCAGCGCGGCCTCGCGCGCGCTCAGCTGCGGTTCGAAACGCGGATCCTGGTCCAAGTAGGCCACCCGCGCGCCACGACGGTAGTTGACCACCCCCGCGTCGGCGTCCAGTTTTCCCGCCAAAATGCGCGCCAGTGTGCTTTTTCCGGCGCCATTGTTGCCAACGAGCCCGATTTTTTCACCCCGCGCAATGGTCAAGTTCATCCCTTGCAACAGTGTGCGCGTCCCTAGGGATTTGGAGAGGTTTTGGGCATCAAGAACCGGCATGCGGGCGCCTCATAGCACGACCTTGCGTTTTGGTGAGTAAGTCGCCTTGACTCGTCCTCGGCCTGGTTTCAACCTCTTCATTCCAGGGAGTGACGATCATGAAATATCTATCGAGTGTTTCTGCAGCATTGTTGGTTTCTGCGTTCGCCCTCAGCGCGAGCGCGGCCCCCTCGCGGCTGTGTGGCGAAGACGGTGACCACAAGGACGGCGACAAGAAGGAATCCAGCCGACTGTGTGGCGAAGACGGTGACCACAAGGACGGCGACAAGAAGGAGTCCAGCCGGTTGTGCGGTGAAGATGGCGACCATAAAGACGGCGACAAGAAGGAATCCGTCCAGTTGTGTGGTGAGGATGGTGACCACAAGGACGGCGACAAGAAAGAGTCCAGTCGTCTGTGTGGCGAAGGTCACGAGGACAAGAAGGACGACAAGGAGAGCTGAAGGTCCTTCGAAGTTGTCAAAAGCAAAGGCGGTAGCGCACATGCGCTCCGCCTTTTGCTTTTTGGATACTCTACCTGTGTACGCTATCTCGCGTGCGTCGACAGAGAATTCAGCACTTGATCCACGCTGAAGCTGGCGCTCTTTTGACGCGGCGGGAAGTCCTTGAACGTGCCCACGAACTTGGCCACCGTCGCCTGTGCCGGAACGAGCAAGAACGCGTGCTCCGCAAACCAGCGATCGTAGTCCATGGCGGACTGAGCGCGCTCGAATGGGTCGGCGAGCAGATCGAAGACCCACGGCGCACGCAACGTCGTGAAGGGATGGTCCCAAATGCGCATGCCGTTTTCCTGCTCCTGGATGGTGAAGTGATACTTGTAGCGTCCCTGGCGGAGCGCGCACAATTGCCCGTCATCGTTGAAGTAGAAGAACTCGGTGCGAGCGCTGGCGCCATTGCCGAGCAAAAGGTCCAGCTGATTCACTCCGTCGATGTGCACTTTGAAATTCTTGCCACCTGAGGCGAAGCCTTTCTTCACCTTGTCGACGATCTCCGGTTCGCCCGCAGCAGCTAGGAAGGTGGGGAGCCAATCCATATTGGAGATGATCCCGTTGGAGACGACTCCGCTGGGGACCTTCTTGGGCCAGCGCACCATCATGGGTACGCGCAAGCCGCCTTCCCATGTCGTGGCCTTT
>Ga0315910_10002249_pt1 | contig 17145 bp, 19 predicted proteins | sample EdamamesoilMG_FD_204470 | JGI IMG/M metagenome (GOLD analysis project Ga0315910, IMG submission 204470) | Garden soil microbial communities collected in Santa Monica, California, United States - Edamame soil | ecosystem: Environmental > Terrestrial > Soil > Garden | place: USA: California... | reverse complement strand
AGTTCCATCCCCCGGACGAGGGACCATAACCGTAAGTTATTGATCCAGAAGCGACCGTGCTCAGGCGCGGGGTTCGATCCGGCGGAGGTGCCGGCCGGTGGAGATCAGTGCCCCGAACCAGCCGAGCGCGGCCCCGACGCCTGCCAGGATGCCCAGACCCTCGGGTTCCAGTCCCGTCATCCGGAAGCTGCCGCCGTACTGGGCGGACAAGTCGCGCACCGCCTGGTCGAGGTAGGCCATGCCACCCACGACGATCAGCGCGGCCAGCAATGCGCCTCCGAGGCCATAGAAGAGCCCCGTGTAGAGGAAGGGGCGGCGTACGAAGGCGTTGGACCCGCCCACCAGCTTGGTCACTTCGATCTCCGGCCGTCGCTGCTGGATCTCGAGCCGGATGGTGTTGCCGATGACGGCCAGCACCCCGAGCCCCAGCACCGCGATCACCACCCACAACGAACGCCGAACCACGTCGAGCAGCGAATGCAGGCGTCGTATCCAGTCGAGATCGAGTTGCACGATCTCGACCTCCGGAAAGGCGATGAAATAGCGACGCAGTGTTTCGACCTCGGTCGGCCCGCTGGCGGCCCGGGTGGGCCGCACGGTCAGGTGGTGCGGCAGCGGATTGTCTTTGAGCGCGGTGAGGGCATCACCGAAACCGGATGTGGACTTGAACTCCTCGAGCGCCTGGTCGGCCGTGGTGACAGTCACCGATTCGATTTCCGCGCGCGCGCGCGCGCCGCTCGCCACCTGCTGCACACGTTCGATGGGTGTGCCGATCTTGAAATGCACGGTGAAGTCGACGGCGCTGCCGAGATCTCCTGTAGCCGCGCGCAGGTTGGCCACCACGAGCGCGAGCCCGGCGGGCAATGCCAGCGCGACGCCGATCACCAGGAGGGTGAGCAGCGTCGCCAGCGGCGCACGCGCGAGCCGGCCCAGCGCGCCGAACAGCGCCTGCAGATGCCGCGTGCCGTAGGAGGAAACCGCGCCGCTCATGTCCGCAGATCGATGTTCGGGAGGTCGGCGAGCCTCGGCGCCCGGGCAGTCATGCGCGCGGCCGCGGCGGGGTGCAGTGTGTCGGTGCCGATGCGTCCGCCGTCGAGCACTATCTCGCGCTCACCGAAGGTTTCCACCAGGTGCGGATCGTGCGAGGCGATGACCACCGTGACGCCGACCTCCTGGAAGCGCTTGAACACCAGCATGACCTCAACCGCCAGCGCCGGATCCAGGTTGCCGGTGGGTTCATCGGCGATCAGCAGTTGCGGCTTGCTGATCACCGCGCGCGCGATGCCCACGCGCTGCTGCTCGCCCACCGACAATTCCAGCGGCGACGAACGCTCGCGGCCTAGCAGGCCCACCTGGTCGAGCGCGGCGCGCACGCGGCGGTCGACTTCCTTGAAGGGTGTGCCGGCCACCACCAGCGGCAGGGCCACGTTGTCGTAGATCGGACGATCCACCAGCAGCTTGTGATCCTGGAACACCACGCCGATGGCGCGGCGGTAGGCGGGAATCCTGCTGGCCTTGAGCTTGCCGGTGTTCTGCCCGGCGACGGTGACGGTGCCGCGCGTCGGGCGCTCGAGCAGCGCGATGAGCTTCAACACAGAGCTCTTGCCGGCGCCGGAACGGCCGGTGAGGAACACGAATTCGCCAGGCTGGATGGTGAACGACACGCCGGCCAGCGCTTCGCGGCCGTTGGGATATCGCTTGGCGACGTTGTCGAACGAAATCATGGCGCGCAGTCTAGCGCGAGCCCTTCCCGTTGCCTTGTGCGTCGCCTTGTCCGTTGCCTGGGCCGTTGCCGGAGACCAGCGCGGTGGCGAAGGCACGGGCGTCGAATTCGCCGAAATCTTCGGCTTGTTCGCCGACCCCGATGAAGCGGATGGGAATCCCGAGCTTGCGCGCGATGGCGATCACGATGCCGCCCTTGGCGGTGCCGTCGAGCTTGGTGAGCGTGAGGCCGGTGACGCCGACGGCCTGATGAAATTGCGTGGCCTGGGTGAGCGCATTCTGTCCCTGGTTGGCATCGAGCACCAACAGGACCTCGTGCGGCGCCGAAGGTTCGACGCGCTGGATGACACGCTTGACCTTCTTGAGCTCGTCCATCAGATGCGACTGGCTGTGCAGGCGGCCCGCGGTGTCGATGATGACGACGTCGGCGCGGCGCGAGCGCGCGGCCGTGACCGCGTCGAACACCACGGCGCCAGGATCGGCACCGGCCTGCTGCTGGATGATTTCGGCGTTGCTGCGCGACGCCCACACACCGAGCTGTTCGATCGCCGCCGCGCGAAAAGTGTCACCCGCGGCCAGCACCACCTGCTTGCCGGCGTCGGCGTAGCGGCGCGCCAACTTGCCGATGGTGGTGGTCTTGCCCGACCCGTTGACGCCCACGACCAGCAGCACGAACGGCTTCTGCGACGAAATGTCGAGGCGCTGCTGGACCGGCAGCAGGATCGCCACGATGGCATCGGTCAGGGCCGTGATCAGCTTGTCGACGTCGTCGAGCTCCTTGCGCGCCACCTTCTTGCGCAGTTCCTCGAGGATCTGCTGCGTGGCTTCGACGCCCACGTCGGCCGTGAGCAGCCGGGTCTCGAGTTCGTCCAGCACCTCGGCGTCGATCTTGCGGCCGGGGACGAGATTGCCGAGGTCGTAGGAGAGCCAGGTACCCGGCCGATTGATCTTGGCGCGCATGCGCGCGAGGAAGGATTGCTTCTCTTCAGCCATTCAAGTCGGTCGTCCGAAAATGAAAAAGGGGCGGCCCGAGCACCGGGCCGCCCCGTGTCGAAGGATGCGCAGTTTACGGCTGAACCGGGACCGGCGTGAGCGCACCCGGGACTATTGTTCCGGGCGGAATCGGTCCGGGAGCGCCGGCGGTGTAGATCGCCATCTCGGTCTGCATTTCACCCGTGGCCGGTGCGCTGGCCGCCGGGTTCAGCAGCGAACCGTGATCACCGAGGACGAAGTTCACGTAACCATCGCCATTGACCGGGGCGCCGGGCACGACGCGCGGGAAGTCCTGGCCGCTCGCGGTGATGGCGGCGATGAGCCGCTGCGTGGCGGAATTCGGGATCACCTGGTCGGGCAGCACCGTCGAGCCATTGCCGACCATCTGCTGGAAGTAGATAGAGCGGCGCGACGCGGCCTGCGTCACGAAGTTGAGCGGGTCGCCCGCGTCGACGATGTTCTGCACGTCGCGGAAGAATTGCGCGTACAGCGAGGTGCCCGGCATCAGCCCAAGCTGCGCGAGACCGGCATTGATGCGCGGACCGAAGGTGGGCGAATCGCGCAGCAGCTCGGCGACACCGCCGCCGGGCACCGACAGCACCATGGTCGGGACCCGCAAAGGATTCACGGTGGGCACCGGGACCGGGAAGTCCGCCGGAACCGGCAACGCCGCGCCGAAGCCCAGGCCGACGATCGCTCCCAGCGACTGGCCGACGAAGGCGATACGCGCCGGATCGACGTCGCCAACGGTGTCGCCGTCCAGGTCGAGTCCCGGCAGCGCGCGTGTCAGCGCCAGCAGGTTCACCACGCCCTGGCGCAGGTTGTCGCGGCTGGCCAGTGGATAGGTGAGATTGATGAAATGCGTGCCGGTCGGATCGATGACGCCGTCCGGTCCCGCGGCGCCGCTGGCATTGACCACCAGGTCGAGATTGAAGGTCTGTTCGTTGGGCGCCTGGTACAGCGCGCTCGTGGTGTCGGTGATGCCATGCAGCGGCAGGTCGACCGAGGCGATCACCCAACCCTGCGAGGCGAAGGCCTGTGCCAGCGCGAACGCGTCGCTGCGGCTGCGCGTGATGCCGTGTTCGAAGATCACCACCGGCCAGCCGGCAGTCGGCTTCACGCCCGCGCCGTTGGGAGCGGAGCCGTTCGGCATGACCACCAGCAGCGGAATCGCCTTGTTGGCGCGCAGCTCGGGCACCGGGTTGTAGCGCGTGAGATTACGTTCGTTCGCCGGGTCGGCGAGCGGCGCGGGCGGGGCCGCCGCGGCGCGCCACGCCGTGCGCAGCGCCTGCGAGTCGGTGCTGATGCCGCCGGGCGCCTGCGCCGTCGGAATGTAAGAGTAGTAAGGCACCGTCACCGTGCCGAAACGCGCGCTCGCGTAGGCGGGCAGCGCCGGGTTGATGGCATTCAACGGAATGGCCGTCGGGGCCACGCCGATGGCCGGCGCCGGCACCTGCGGGTTGAACGTGATCAGTCCGAGCGCGCGCAACGTGTCGCGCGTCGCCAGCGTCGAGAAATGGAAAGAGACGATGATGTTCGCCGGCGGGATGCTCAAAGGACCCACCGCCGCATTCACCGCCAGGTGCGAGGCGGTGAAACCGCAGGCGCCCTGCATGGGTGCGCCCGTCAGCGTGGCGCAATTGGCGGGATTGCCGGTGGGGCCCAGCGTGGTCTTGATCTGCGTGTAGGCGGTGTCCGCGGTTGCGGCCGCACCATTCGCCATCTGGATGCCGTTGGTGAGCAGCACCAGGTAGCCCACGCCGGCAGGCAGCGGGTCGGTGGGCGACGCGGGACCCGCCGATGGAACCAGCGGTACCAGCGGGCGAATCTCGAGGATGGTGTTGCCAACCCCGGTGTCGGTGGCGATGTTCGCCGAGAAATCCGTGCCGTACACCAGCGGCCGGGTAAAGCCCGACACCGCCTTGTTAGTGTTGCTGGTCGTTACCTGGTACACCCGGATGTTCGCGGAGCTGAACGAGGCCGGGTTGAGCGCGCCGCCAAAGCGGATGCGGATGACCGACGTGGTTGACCAGCCGTCGAGCGCGTTGAGTCCCACCTGGTTGGGGACCAGGCCATTCGGGGGCTGGATGTTGATGGTGCCGTCGGTGGTGCCGCCGAAGTACAGATCGTTCGGGAAGGGGAACACGCCTTGCGTCGGCTGGAACAGGGCCGCGGTCGCAGCCGCCGGGGGGTTGCCGCCTCCCGGGGGCAGGCCGTTGCCCGAGGCTGGATTCGTGGGACCCACGTCAGGCGAGTTGCCCACGGAGCTCGAGCAGCCGGCGGTGAAAACCGCGGCAACGAAAATCATCGCGGCAACAGAAAGCCTGTTCATAACGCTCCTCGGAAATCTTTTCGGGAAGTCAGAACGGTCGCATTCCCTCGTCGTTCAGAACGATGCGCCGACCTTGTCGTATTGGGGCCTTAGCGTACGCTTGGGCCCCAAAAGGTGGCAAGCCACGGCGACCCTTGTCGAAAGTAAAACACAACGGAAAAAATCGCGGCGCCGCGCGCGTGAATGACGCGGTTCGTGGTGCGCGAGCGGCATCGTCGGCGTCGCGCGTCCTGCGCATCATCGGCGGCCGCCATCGGGGCCGCAGGCTGCGATTCCCGGCTGGCGTGGAGATCCGCCCGACGCCGGATCGTGTGCGGGAAACCCTGTTCAACTGGCTGCAGCCGCGCATCGCCGGGGCACGCGTGCTCGATCTGTTCGCCGGCAGCGGCGCACTCGGACTGGAAGCGCTGTCACGCGGCGCGGGCGCGGTCACTTTCGTGGAACGGGAGCGGCGCGCGGCCGCCGCGATCGAGGCGCTGGCGCTCGAATGGCAGGAGAGCGGCGCGACCGTGGTGTGCGCCGACGCGCTCGAGTGGCTACGCTCGGCGTCCGGGGCCGGGCCCTACGACATCGTGCTCCTCGATCCGCCTTACGACCTGGAACTACTGGCCCCGGCCGCCGCCGCGCTGGCGGCCGGCGGCATGCTGGCTCCGGACGCACGCGTGTATGTCGAACGCCGTGCGCGCGAGCCGTTACCCGGACTGCCGTCGGGGTGGCGCGGCATTCGCGAAGGGCGCGCCGGAGAGGTCGGGTATCATCTGTTCGCATCATGAAGCGCAGCGCCGTCTACCCAGGAACCTTCGATCCGATCACCAACGGGCACCAGGACCTGGTGCGGCGCGCCGCGAGCGTGTTCGAGCGGGTGATCGTCGCGATCGCGTCCAACCCTAACAAGGCACCGATGTTTCCGCTGGAGAAGCGCGTCGAGCTCGCGCGCCAGGTGCTCGCGGACATTCCGGGTGTCGAAGTGATGGGATACGCCGGCCTCACCGTGGACTTCGCGCGCCAGCACGGTGTGCAGGTCGTGGTGCGCGGACTGCGCGCCGTGTCGGATTTCGAGTTCGAATTCCAGCTCGCGAACATGAGCCGGCACCTGATGCGTGACCTCGAGACCGTGTTCCTCACGCCGCAGGAGCAGTTCACCTTCATTTCGTCGACCCTGGTGCGCGAAATCGCGATTCTCGGCGGCGACGTCAAGGAATTCGTGCACCCGCTGGTCGCGGCCGAACTCAGGAAGATGAAGCGGGTCTGACGGCCATGAAGTTGCCGCAAGCCCGCCTGTTCGGCGTCGTCGCCGTCATCGCATTTTTCCTTGCGCCGCTGCATGCGGCCGAGACCCGCATTCCCGCCAAGGGGCCCGGCAGGGCCGCCATCGCCAGCGCCTATCCACTGGCCACGGATGCCGGCAAGGAAATCCTCGCCAAGGGCGGCAACGCCTTCGACGCCGCGGTGGCCGTGGCGGCGGCGTTGGCCGTGGTCGAGCCGTCCAGCTCGGGACTCGGTGGTGGCGGGTTCTTCCTGGTCCGCCGCGCCAGCGACGGCCTCGAGGTGATGATCGATCTGCGCGAGATGGCGCCGGGCGCCGCGTCGCGCGACATGTACCTCGACAAGGACGGCAATCCGGTCCCGGGCCTGTCGCGTGATTCGGCGCTGGCGGCGGGTATCCCGGGCGAACCCGCGGGGCTCGCGCACCTGGCGAAGAAGTACGGCAAGTTGCCGCTCTCGGTGAGCCTGCAGCCGGCCATCCGCCTGGCGCGCGAAGGTTTCCCGCTGTACGCGCGGCTGCGCGGCGGCATGCAGTTCAAGAAGGCCGCATTTCTCAAGACGCCCGACGCCACGCGCGTCTACCTGGTGAATGGCGAGATCCCCGAGCTCGGCTACGTGTTGAAGCAGCCGGAACTCGCCGCCAGCCTCGAGCTGTTCGCCGCCAGGGGCGCCGACGGTTTCTACAAGGGCGACTTCGCGCGCAAGCTGGTCGACGGCGTGCAGCAGCTCGGCGGCAACTGGACGCTCGCGGACCTGGCTAACTACAAGGTAGTGGAACGCGCCCCGGTGGTGGGTGAGTACCGCGGTGCACGGATCGTGTCGGGTTCGCCACCGACCTCGGGCGGCGTCGCGCTGATCGACGCGCTCAACATCCTCGAGGGTTACGACCTAGGCAAGCTCGACGCGATCACGCGCACGCACGTGATCGTCGAGGCCATGCGGCGCGTGCATCGTGACCGCGCGGTGTACCTGGGGGATCCGGATTTCGTCGAGGTGCCGGTGGCGCGCCTCATCAACAAGTTCTATGCCGACGGGCAGCGCGCCTCGATCCGCATGGACAAGGCGACGCCGAGCAGCATGCTGCCGGGAGTCGACGCGCCCTCGCCGGGCCCGTCCACCACGCATTTCTCGGTCATCGACGCCAAGGGCAACATGGTCGGCGCGACCATCACGCTGAATTTCTTCTTTGGCTCGGGCCTCATGATTCCCGGCACCGGCATCCTGCTGAACAACCAGATGGATGACTTCTCGGTGAAACCCGGTGTGCCCAATGGTTTCCAGCTCATCGGCGCGGACGCGAATGCCATCGCGCCGAAGAAGCGGCCGCTGTCTTCCAGTACGCCCACCTTCGTCGAAGGTCCCGGCGGCCTCATGATCATCGGCTCGCCCGGCGGCAGCTACATCCCGGGCATGGTGCTGCTCGGCACGCTCGCCTTCATGGACGGGCGCAGTGCCGAGGAGATCGTGAGCGCGCCGCGTTTCCATCACCAGTTCTCGCCCGACGTGCTGCAGTTCGAGAGCGACGCGTTCAACGCCGAGGAACGCAAGGCGCTGGAAGGCCGCGGCCACACGCTGCGCGAAGGCACGCGCAAATGGGGCAACGTGCAGGTGGTCACCTGGGACTACAAGACCGGGCAGGTGCACGCTGCGTCCGATCCGCGCGGCGCGGGTGTGGGACTGGTCTATTGAACCCACGCGACCCGCGCCTGGAAGGAACCTGGCTGCCGGTCGCGGCTTATGTGTGCGGTGAAGTGCTGCCGGTGACGGAGCTGCGCATCGCGCGCCTGCTGCTGAAGGGCGGCGAATACCAGATCATCGACAACCAGCAGCGCATGGTGGATCGCGGCGAATTGCGCCTCGACCTGTGCGCCACGCCGCACGCCATGGACATCATCGGTGTCGAAGGCCCGAATGCGGGGCGCACGCTGCGCGCCATCTACGAGTTGTCGAACGACCTGCTGACGATCTGTTACGACATGGAGGGTGGCGCCGGACGGCCGCTGTCCATGCAGCCCGAGGACGACCAGATCCTCCTGCTGATCACCTACGCGCGCGACCTGCGCGTGCTTTCCTGACGCGTTTCGTTTTCTTGGTCGGTTTCGCCTTGCGCTTCTTCACCAGCTTGATGCGTGTCGGCACCGGCGGTGCGGGTAGTTTGCCCGCGCGATGCAGGTCCACCGCGCGCCACAGGTACCACGCGGCCACCGAGCGGTAGGGCGCCCAGCGGGCGCCGAATTCCGCGAGTGCGCGCGGCGTGGGCATGCCGCGCAGTCCGTAGGCCAGCCTGAATCCGTTGCGCACGCCGAAGTCGTCCACCGGCAGGATGTCCGGCCGGCCCAGGCGGAACATCAGCAGCATCTCGACGGTCCAGCGACCGATGCCGCGCACCTGCGTGAGACGTTCGATGATTTCCTCGCTCTCCAGCGTGTGCAGGATTTCCTGCGGCGGCACGACGCCCGCGAGGGTCTTGGCGGCAAGATCCTTGATGCTGGCGATCTTGGCGAACGACAGGCCCACGGCGCGCAGCGTGGCGTCGGGAGTGTCGAGCACCAGTTCGGCTTCGAGCAACGCGGTGGAATAGAGACCGGTGAACCGGCCGAAAATGCTCTCGGCCGCGGTGCCATTGAGCTGCTGGTGCGCGATGGCGCGCGCCAGCGCGTGGAACGGCGTGTGCTCGGCATTCGGAACGTGGGTGAAATGCCCGGCGGCGCGGATGAGGCCCGCAAGAACCGGGTCGACTTTGGCGAGCCGGCGCCGGAAGGCGCCAAGCTCGGCCGGAGTGCACATGGTTGTGGCGGTGTTCACGCCGCGATTCTAGTCATTCGTTTCTGGCCATTCACTTCTGGCCATTCACTTCTGGCAATGGGGGCACCAGTAGGTGGAACGTTGTCCCTGCGTGAACTGGCGCACCGGGTTGCCGCAGACACGGCATGGCTTGCCGGCGCGCTCGTAGACATAGAGCTTCTGCCGGAAGTAGCCGGGATTGCCATCGGCGCCGACGTAGTCGCGCAACGTGGTGCCGCCGACCTTCACGGCCATGGCGAGCGTCGCCTTGATGGCGCGCGCCAGGCGCTTGCATTCCTCGCGCTTCAGCGAGCGCGCCTGGCGACGCGGCCGCACGCGCGCGCGGAACAGCGCTTCGCTGGCGTAGATGTTGCCGACTCCCACCACCAGCCGCGAATTCATGATCAGCTGCTTGATGGCCACGGCGCGCCGGCGCGTGACCTTCCACAGGTACTCGCCGTCGAATTCCGCCTCGAGCGGCTCGGGCGCGAGTTGCCTGAGCAGCCGATGCGTGGCGGGGTCTTCGGCGGTGAACAGCAGGCTGCCGAAACGGCGCGGATCGTTGAAGCGCAGCGTCTGTCCCGAATCGAGTTCGATGTCCACGTGATCGTGGGCAATACGCGGTGTCGAGGCGGGCAGGACGCGCAGCGAGCCCGACATGCCCAGATGCAGGATCAGCGTGCCCGCGTCGGTCTCGATCAACAGGTACTTGGCGCGACGGCCGGCGCGGCGGATCGCCGTACCCGCGACCGTGGTGCTGAGGCTCGCATCCACCGGCCAGCGCAGCCGACGGTCGTGAACCAGCAGCCGGCGGATGCGTCGACCGACGACATGCGGCTCGATGCCGCGTCGCGTTGTCTCTACTTCGGGTAGTTCGGGCACGTGCTGGCGCTCGATCTCGTCGGCTCGCCGTGGATTGCCCGTCGTTCATCGAACGGCATGCAACCCTTTGCGTAGTGGCCGCGTCTATGTGGGTACGAACGATTGTGGGTGGCGGCGGGACCCTCCTGCAAGAGAACCGATGCGTCGAGCTCGACCCGAGCGACCCATCACACCGCCGCCACCCGCATCAGTCGCTCATCCGCCATGGCGGAAGACGGCGCCCCTTCTTTTTTATTTGAAAGTTTTAAGGAAGGGGCGCCGGCAGTGTGTTCAATGAAAAAGGCCCCGTCTTTCGACGGGGCCTTTTTCGTTCTGGCCTTTGTTGCGCCCGATCCGCTTCGCGGTGGACGCGTGATCCAACGCGGCTTACTTGATCTTCGATTCCTTGTAAGCGACGTGCTTGCGCACGACCGGATCGTATTTCTTCACTTCCATCTTGTCGGGGTGCAGGCGCTTGTTCTTCGTGGCCACGTAGAAATGGCCCGTGCCGGCGGTCGACAGCAGTTTCACTTTCTCGCGCATGGCTTAAACCTTCTTGCCCTTGGCACGCAGATCCGCGATCACGGAGTCGATGCCGTTCTTTTCGATGGTGCGCAGGCCGCGCGTCGAGACGCGCAAGGAGACCCAGCGACGCTCGGTCTCCAGCCAGAAGCGCTGGGTGTGCAGATTGGGCAGGAAGCGGCGACGCTTCTTGTTGTTGGCGTGGGAAACGCGGTTGCCGACAGCAACGCTCTTGCCCGTGACTTCGCAGACGCGGCTCATAAAAGTCCCAAAGAATCAGTTGGTTAACTAAGGACGACCGGGTTTCCGGGCGCCAAAAGGGCCGCCTTTATACCAGCCGACCGTGCCCACGGCAACCTCATCGCGTCACATCAGCGGGACACGATGGCGCGGTCCCCCGTTGCCAGGTCGACCGCATAGAGCGTCGTCGAGGCGGTCACATAGGCCACGCCGGCGGCGAAGTCGGCGCGGAATCTCGAGCCGAAGCCGAGAGCCAGGGGCCCGGTGCCGGTCACGAGGGTTGGGTCGTTCGGATTGGCCGGATCTTCTTTGACTGCGGTGAGCGTACAAAAGGTGACGTGACAGTGGAAATCGAGTTGCCAGGAGTTGGAGTCGATCCAGATCAGAGCAGCCCGCGTTCCGCGAACGACAGGCAGCTGTTGTCGCCGACGATCAGGTGATCGAGCACGCGGATGTCGACCAGCGCCAGCGCATCCCGCAGTCGCCGCGTGATGAGTTCGTCGGCCTGCGACGCCTCCGCCACGCCGGAAGGATGGTTGTGCGCGAAGATCAGCGCGGCGGCGTTGTAGTGCAGCGCCTGGCGCACGACCTCGCGCGGATGGACGCTGGCGCCGTCGATGGTGCCGCGAAACACCTCCTCGAAATGAATGAGCCGGTGGCGGTTGTCGAGATGCAGGCAACAGAACACCTCGTACGGCCGGTCACGCAGCTGCGCGGTGAGGAACTGGCGCGTGGCCGCGGGCGCGTTGAGCGCCGGCCCCGCGCGCAGCGCTTCGCAGTAGTGGCGGCGCGCGAGCTCGAGCGCTGCCATGAGCGTGGCGTAGCGGGCGGGGCCCAGTCCGCGCAGACCGAGGAGGACCTCGGTATCGGCCGTCAGCAACCGGCGCAAGCTGCCGGAAAACTGCTGCAGCAGCTGCCGCGCTATGTCGAGTGCGTTGGCGCCTCCCGAGCCCGTTCCCAGCACCACGGCCAGCAGCTCCGCATCGGAAAGCGCCGGCGCGCCACGCTCCAGCAGCCGCTCGCGCGGGCGCTCGCCGCGTGGCCATTCGCGGATGCTCCCCGAGCGCCCCTCATCGGTAACTTGCTGATCCACAGGGCAATCATGGCCGCGCCAGGGCGCCCGCGGGCAGCCGTCAAAGCGGCGTGAATGGCCAATTACGGAGACTTTCGGAAGGGAATGCTCACAGAACCAATGCGACTGGCGCGTGACCTCGGCCGCTGCCGATAATGCCGCCCCATGCAGGGCGAGAGGGTTTTACTGGGCGTCACCGGCGGGATCGCGGCTTACAAGAGCCCGGATCTCGTGCGTCGCCTGCGCGAAATGGGCGCCGAAGTGCAGGTGGTCCTGACCGCCGGCGCGCGTGAGTTCGTGACCCCGATGACCTTCCAGGCCGTTTCGGGCCGCGAGGTGCGCAGCGACCTGTGGGACCCCGAGGCCGAGAAGGCCATGTCGCACATCGAGCTGGCGCGCTGGGCCGACTTCGTGATCATCGCGCCCGCCACCGCCGACTTCCTCGCGCGCCTGGCCACCGGCCAGGCCGACGATCTCCTAACTACTCTGTGCCTCGCCACTGGCGCGCCGATCGCGCTGGCGCCGGCCATGAACCGCCTGATGTGGGGCAACGCGGCGACGCAGGCCAACGTCGCGACGCTCAAGTCCCGCGGCATCCACGTGTGGGGCCCGGGCGAAGGCGACCAGGCCTGCGGCGAGGTCGGCGCGGGACGCATGCTCGAGCCCACGCAGCTCGCGGCGCTCGTCGCCAATTCCATCGCGCCTTCCGGTCCGCTGGCCGGCAAGCGGGTGTTGCTCACCGCGGGTCCGACCCGTGAGCGCATCGACCCGGTACGCTTCATCAGCAATCGCAGTTCCGGAAAGATGGGCTTTGCGCTGGCCGCGGCCGCGCGCGAGGCGGGCGCCGAAGTCGTTCTCGTCAGCGGGCCGGTTAATCTGGCCACTCCCCCCGGCGTGCAACGCATCGACGTGGAAAGCGCCGCCGACATGCTCAATGCCGTCATGAAGAACGTCGAGGGCATCGACATCTTCATCGCCACCGCGGCGGTGGCCGATTACCGGCCGGCCAGTCCGGTCGAGTGCAAGATCAAGAAGACCTCGGAATCGATGGATCTCAAGATGGAGCGCACCGTCGACATCCTCGCGACCGTCGCGGCGCGCGCCGGCGCGGCCCGCCCGTTCGTCGTGGGCTTCGCGGCCGAGACCGATTCCGTGGAGCAATATGCACGCCAGAAACTCCTGAAGAAGAACCTCGACATGATCGCCGCCAATGAAGTCGGCCACGACAAGGTTTTCGAGAAGGACGACAACGCGCTGCTGGTGTTGTGGCGCGACGGACGCCGGGAGTTGCCGCACGCGCCCAAGGTGCAGCTCGCGCGCGACCTGGTCGCGCTGATTTCCGAGCGGTATGCCGAGCGTGCCAAGCCGAGGTTGGCTAGTATCTCGGCATGAATGCCGTCGTCCAGCCCCAGAAAGAAGACATCGGCGCCGACCGCGCGCTGAAAGTCCGCATCCTCGATCCGCGCATCGGCAAGGAATTTCCCCTGCCGGCATACGCCACGGCCGGTTCGGCCGGACTCGACCTGCGCGCCTGCCTCGATGCGCCACTGACACTCGCCGGCGGCAAGGCCGAGCTCATCCCCACGGGACTCGCGATACATCTCGATGACCCGGGTCTCGCGGCCGTGATCCTGCCGCGCTCGGGACTGGGCCACAAACATGGAGTGGTGCTCGGCAACCTGGTTGGCCTGATCGATTCCGACTACCAGGGCCAGCTCATGGTGTCCTGCTGGAACCGTGGCACGACGGAGTTCGTGGTGCAGCCCGGCGAGCGGATCGCGCAGATGATCATCGTGCCGGTGGTGCAGGTGCGCCTCGAAGTGGTCGACGACTTCGCGCAATCGCAACGTGGCGCGGGCGGCTTCGGCCACACCGGCACGCGCTGACCGGGCTGCGCGCGGCGCGTCGCGCCGCTGAACTAACTACTGCTTTTTGGGCGCGGTGGCGTTGTTGAGCCGCGCGGCCGCCGAGGTGCGCAGTTCCTTGAAGCGCTTGATGTCGCCGTCGAACTGGTCCATGACCGACTGCAGCTCAGTGCGGCGCTTGTCGAGCGCGGTGTGCTGCGTGCGCTGCTCGGAGATCACCCGCACCATTTCCTCCGCAAGATCGTCGGGCATGCGGCGCGCGCCGGGCTTGGTGTTGTAGGGGGCGAACAGCATGGCGCGCTGCTTGAGGCCGTCCATGCGGCTGGTGAGGTTGGCGATGTAGGTCTGCGTGGCCGAGATCTGGCCGTTGATCTGCTCGAGGCGCGTATCGCGCACGTTCTCGATTTCCTTGACCGACGGGTAGGTGGACACCAGGAACATGTCGTGCTGGCGGCGCTGTGCTTCTTCTTTCTGCTTGGCGGCGTACTCGGCCGCCTCGGCCGGCGTCATCTCCGCCTGCTTCTTCTGCGTGACCACGCCCTGCTTGTTCATCACGGCTTGTTCGCGCTGCGAATATTCGGGCGGAACGCTGTCGCCGTAGTGGACCACGCCCTTTTCGTCGGTCCATTTGTAGGTCGGTTTCTGTGCATACGCGTTGCCGGCCAGGATGACGCTGGACAGCACGACGGCCAGGAAGGGGATGGCGTTGCGCATGGCGCGTATTCTGCCCCAAGGCCTCAGGCGGTGGGTACCGCGGAGACGCCCCAGGCGCGCTGGTAGGCACGCAACGCGGCCAACTGTTCGCCAGAAATGCGAACTGCATCACCCGTAGTGGCGAAAGTCTCGATCAGGTCGGCCAGGGTCAGGATGCTGACGCAACGCAGTCCGAACTGCGCCGATACCTCCTGGACCGCCGATTGCGCGCCCTGGCCGCGCTCCTGTCGATCGAGCGCCAGGGCCACGCCCGCGGGCTCGGCGCCGGCCGCGCGGATGATCTCGACCGCTTCCCGGATCGCCGTGCCGGCGGTGATCACGTCATCGACGATGACCACGCGACCCTTGAGCGGACTGCCGACGATGTTCCCGCCTTCGCCGTGATCCTTGGCCTCCTTGCGGTTGAAGGCCCACGGCACGTTGCGGTGGTGATGTTCGGCGAGCGCCACCGCGGTGGTGGTGGCGAGCGGGATGCCCTTGTAGGCGGGCCCGAACAGCATGTCGAACTCGAGTCCCGAGCGCGTGAGCGCCGCGGCGTAGCACTGGCCGAGCACCGCGATCGCTTCGCCGTCGTTGAACAGGCCGGCGTTGAAGAAGTACGGACTCTCGCGTCCGGACTTGAGCTTGAAGTTGCCGAAGCGCAGCGCCTGGCGCGACAACGCGAGGTCGATGAAGGTTCGTTGATATTCCTGCACGTGGTCGGTCCCGTATGATGCGGCGGTGCGAATAATAACGGACGCCTCATGAACGCCGAAGCGCGGCGCATCGCGGGTGGAGCCCCATGTTGCGCGCCATAACCAGCGCCGTCCGGCCCTATCTCGAAAAGGAGTCGCTCGCCGCGTTTTTCGTGGGCGTGTCCTCGGGTTTTCCGTACGCGATGATCGCCGCCACGCTGACCACGCGTCTCGCGCAGGACGGCATCAAGAAAAGTACCGTTACCGCCTTTTCGCTGGCTTTCCTCGTCTACAACCTGAAATTCCTGTGGGCCTGGATGGTCGACGGAGTGCGCCTGCCAGTGCTGGGTCGCCTCGGCCAGCGCGTATCGTGGATGTTGTTTGCGGGCGTGCTGGTGATAGCGGCCGTGATCAACCTGGCCGTGGCCGATCCGAAAGCCAGCATCCTGTACACGGCGGTCGCCGCGATCCTCGTCGCGGTGGCCGGTGCCACCTACGACATCGTGATCGACGCATACCGCATCGAGACGCTGAAACCCCACCAGCTCGGGACGGGTTCCGGCATGAGCCAGTACGGGTGGCGCATCGGTTCGGCCGGGGCCGCGGCGCTCGCGCTGGTGATCGCGGCGCGCCAGGGCTGGACGGTCGCCTATCTAGTCTGCGCGGTGTTCGCCTTGCCGGCGATGCTCACCGTGCTGGTCATGGGAGAGCCGGCGCGACACGTCGTGCACACCGCGCGCCGCGGCCTCGCGGAGGTATGGCATTCCATCGCCGGCCCGTTCGTCGAATTCTTCCGTCGTCACGGCGCCTGGCTGACGCTGCTGTTCATCCTGTTGCACAAGATCGGTGACACGCTCGCGAACCTGACCTTCCGCCTGCTGTTCAACGATCTCGGGTTCACGAATGACGAGATCGCGACCTGGGACGTGGGAGTCGGTTTCTGGGCCTACCTGGTGGGCATCTTCATCGGCGGCGCGCTGTACACACGCATGGGACTCAAGCGCTCGGTGCTGCTCGCGCTGATCCTCATGGGAGTGTCGAACGCGAGCTTCGCGTTGCTGGCCGCGGCTGGTCATGACAACGCGGGACTGGCGGCGGCCATCGGCTTCGAGAACATCGCCAGCGGCTTCGGCGGCGTGGTGGTGGTGGCCTATTTCTCCGCGCTGTGCAATCTCCAGTTCACGGCCGCTCAGTACGCGCTGATCTCGGCGGCCGCCAGCGTGTTGGGTCGTTTGCTGACCGGCACCACGGCCGGCGAAATGATCGAGTCGCTCGGCTTCGTGAATTTCTACTGGCTGACTGCGCTGGCGGCCCTGCCAGGCATCCTGCTGTTCTGGTACATGATGCGGACCGGGCTGGTCGACCGCGCGCTGGGTGACGCGGGCACCTCCACGCCGCGCTGAAGCGATGCGCGAAATCGACGTCACGCGCGTGCTTGGTTCGCTGGCTGAGCTCGAAGCCACGGGCTGCAAGGGTTTCGCGGTGGGTGAGGGCGACTGGCCGCTGCGCGGTTTCCTGGTGCGCACTTCGCAGGGCGTCGCGGCATACGTGAACAATTGCCCGCACGCCGGCCACCCGCTCAACTTCAAGCCCGACCGTTTCCTGACCCCGGACCGCAGCCTGATCCTGTGCGCCTCGCACGGCGCGCTGTTCACGCGCGACGAGGGACTGTGCATCGCGGGGCCGTGCCCGGGCCAGTCGCTGCGGCGCGTGCCGGTCGAAGTGGTGGGGGAATACGTGATGCTGGCCGAAGGGGCCGACCCGGACGCGCTGGCCAATTCCTGATCGAGAATGGCGCCGTGAGTCCGCGCCGCTAACTAACTACTCGAACAGGTCCAGTCCTTCGAGCTTGCTGGAGCGCTGGCTGCGGTCGTCGTCCTCGCCGTAACCGGCGGCGCCGCGTGCGTCGTCTTCCTCGGGATCCACGTCGACCGAGCCGGTCCAGTCCTCGGGCGCTTCGATTTCCTCGAGCGCGCCGTTTTCCTTTTCGGCGTGCCAGTCCTCGATGTCCATTTCCTCGACCGTGCCGTCGAAGTACTGCAGCTCGATGGTGCCGTCATCTTCATCATAGGCAACGACTTCGAACGATTCGCCGCCCTG